>Ga0209705_10000339_pt1 | contig 24597 bp, 18 predicted proteins | sample PPLLaktember2015_5_FD_187262 | JGI IMG/M metagenome (GOLD analysis project Ga0209705, IMG submission 187262) | Freshwater sediment microbial communities from Prairie Pothole Lake near Jamestown, North Dakota, USA - PPLs Lake P8 Core (1) Depth... | ecosystem: Environmental > Aquatic > Freshwater... | reverse complement strand
AAGCGGGGCAAGAAACAGGAGATCGTCGTCCGGGTCCTCGATCCGACCGACGAGGGAAACAGCCCCATCGCCCGAGGCAAGCAGGTCATGAAGCCGCACGGCATCTTCTACACGGCCGTGACCGGCGTCTGGCAGACGGTTTGGATCGAGCCCGTCCCGGAGGCCTACATCGTCAAGCTCAAGATGACCCCGGATATCGACAACGGGACGCTGACGGTCGAGCCCGAGGTCGCCGGGGACAGCGCCGGGACGAAGGTCTCGGTGAGCGTCAGCCGGGAAGGGAAGCCCGTGGCCGGAGCCGCGGCCGCCGCCGGCGGCCCGGCGGCCCTCGAGATCCCCGGCCCCGAGCTCTGGACGCCCTCGAACCCCGCGCTCTATGACGTCAAGGTCGTCCTGGAGAAAGGCGGCCGGGCTGTCGACGAGGTCCTGGGCTACGCCGGGATGCGGAAGATCGCCCTGGACCAGGACGATCGGGGCATCAATCAGCTCTTCCTGAACAACGAGCCGCTCTTCGAGTTCGGCCCCCTCGACCAGGGCTGGTGGCCCGACGGCCTCTACACGGCGCCGACGGACGCGGCCTTGCGCTTCGACATCGAGACGATCAAGGCGCTGGGCCTGAACATGCTCCGCAAGCACGTCAAGGTCGAGCCCGACCGGCTCTACTATTGGTGCGACACGCTGGGCCTGCTCGTCTGGCAGGACATGCCCAGCGCGCTGTACAAGCGCGACGCCCTGAGCGCCGAGGCCCTGGCCGCCCGCGACGCCCAGTTCGAGAAGGAATGGAAGGCCGTGATCGACGCGCTCTCGAACCACCCCTCGATCGTGATGTGGGTTCCGTTCAACGAAGGCTGGGGTCAGTACGACACGGAGCGCATCACGGATTGGACGAAGCGGTACGATCCGACGCGCCTGGTCAACAACGCCAGCGGCTGGACCGACAAGGGCGTCGGCGACGTCAGCGATATCCACAGCTATCCCGGCCCGGACATGCCGCCGCTCGAGGCGAACCGGGCCTCCGTCCTGGGCGAGTTCGGCGGCCTCGGACTCCCGTTGACCGGCCACCTCTGGCAGGCCGAAGGGAACTGGGGCTACCGCAATTTCGACGACACGAAGGCCTTCGAGGACCGCTACACCGGCCTCATCGAGAAGCTCTACGGCCTCGTCGACAAGGGCCTGGCCGCGGCCGTCTACACCCAGACCTCGGACTGCGAGATCGAGGTCAACGGACTCATGACCTACGACCGCGAGGTCGTCAAGCTCGACCCGGCCAGGTTCGCGCCGCTCAACCGGGGCTTCCTGCCGCCGTCGTTCGTGACCGACCAGACCATCTACGCGGGGCCGACGTTCCTGGTCGAGCTCGCCGGACGTCCGGGGGCGACCGTCCGCTACACGCTCGACGGCTCCGAGCCGGGGCCCGGATCGGCCCTCTACGACAAGCCGGTCGGCTTCGGCGGCGAGACGACCGTCAAGGCCCGCGCGTTCTGGCCCGACGGCATCTCGAGCCTGATCGTCAGCCGGACGTTCAAGCCGGCCGAGCCCCTGGCCCCTGCGTCGAGGGCCCCGGCCGCGAGAGGCCTGGCCTTCGAATACTTCGAAGGGACTGTCGCGAAGCTGGCCGATATCGACGCGCTGACGGCCGCGCGGACCGGAACGGCGCCGAAGCCCGATCTGAAGGCCGCGGGCGACCGGAAGGCGAACTTCGCGCTGCGGTTCCGCGGCTACGTCCGGGCCCCGAGGACGGGCGTCTATGTCTTCTACCTGGGTTCGGACGACGGCAGCCGGCTGCGGATCGCCGGCCGGGACCTCATCGTCAACGACGGGGCGCACAGCGTCTCCGAGGAGAAGGGGGAGATCGCCCTGGCCCAGGGCTGGCACCCGATCGAGATCACCTATTTCCAGGTCACGGGCAACATGGGGCTTCAGCTGCAGTGGCGCGGGCCCGGCTTCCCGAAGAGCGCCGTCCCCGGGACCATGCTCGGGCGCTGAGCGTCCGGGCCGAGGCTATTTCTGCCGGCCGCCCTTGGCGGCCCAATCGGCGAGCGTCTGCCACTCGGAGATCATGGTGATCCTCTCCGCGCGGGCGGCCTCCAGGAACCAAGCCAGGAGATCGTCCCGCGTCCCGGGCCAGGGCCAGCGCCGGCCCGCCTGCCGGGCCTCCTCTCTGAGCGCGTCCCATCGGGCGAGGACCGTGTAGGCGACGGGCAGGCTGGCCCGCTTAACGCGGCGGGCGTATTCGGCCGAGCGGCGGGCCTTCCGGGCCGCCCCCGCGAGCACATCCCATGACCGGGCCAGGGTGTCGAAGGACAGGAACTTGGCCTCGGCCGGAGAATAGCACCCCAGGGCGTCTCCCGCTTTGGCCAGGGCCTTCTCGAGGCCCTCGAGATAATCGTCCATCCGGCCGGCGGCCGGGCCGTAATAGCCGGCCAGGAAATCCTCGCGGAGCGATCCCTCATCGAGATCGGGATCCCAGAGGAGCTTGGCCAGCATCCAGGCCCGGAGCTCGGCCATCTCCGATCCCCAGGACTGATAGGCGCCCTGCTCGAAGACGCCGCGGACGCTCCGGGCGACGAAGAGACGGATGTTCGGGGCCAGGACGCCGTAGTTCGGATGGGGCTGGACGTAATGGGAGAAGTTGGTCGTGTAGTCCCAGATATAGAGGCGCCCGGCGATCTTCGACCAACCCTCGAGGTCATCGAAGAAGGCCTTGTTCTTCGGATCGTCGAGGGGTTTTGCGAACGAGCACTCGATGCTGCAGAGCCGGACGATGACGCTCGGCCGCGGCCGGGCGAGAAGCGGTGGCTTGCGCGTGTACTGATAGGCCAGGGTGTCGATGGCGACATTCGGGAATTCGGGCTCGATCGCCGCGGCGACGGCATTGACGAAGCGCAGAAGCGAGCCGGAGGGTCCGCCTTCCTCCTCGTCGACGGCCCGGCACTTCGGGCAGGTGCAGTTGCCGAAGCAGTCGTTCTGGGAGACGGACGCGATCGTGGCCTCCGGCCTGGCTCTCAAGCGCTCTTTGAGATTCCGGATGAGCTCTTCCCGCATCTCCTCGTTGGTCAGGCAGAGCTGGGCGTTCGCGAAGGTGCGCCGGCCTTCGATCTCGCTGAACCACTCCGGGTGCGCGGCGAAGTACTTCGCCGGGGGGATGAGGCCATAGAACGTGTGGACGAACCCCTCGTAGATCTGACGGCCGCCGCGGAGAGCGTCGCCGCCGGCGGCGGTCCCGTTGGCCTTGTTCCGGGCCGCCCAGACGTGATCGAAGGCGACGTGCCAGTAGGGCTCGCGGTATTCAAGCGGCGGGTTGTGGCGGATGGCGACGTCCGGAATCGAGAGCGACGGCTTCCAGGGCATGCGGCTGGCCGTCCCTGTCCACCAGCGGCAGCCGACGACGTCCTCGAGAAAGGTATAGACGGCATAGAGCGTGCCGCGCGGGCTGCCGCCGGCGAGGACGAGGTCGTTGCCGACCGTGCGGACGACGATCTCCTCCGGGGCCAGGTCCTCTGTCGCGAGGCCGGGGACCGAGCCGCGCGCCGCGGCCAAGCCGACGAGCAGACGGCCTCCGGGCCTTCCGGCGTCCCCGACGACGGCGAAGTCGGCCCCGGTCACGATGTGAAGGAACAGGGCTAGCTCTTCGGCCGCGAACCGCTCCGTCTCGGTGGCCTCGGCCGCTATAACGATCCGGGCGGCGGCCCGCCCCCCATAGGCCAGCGTGACGGCAGAGACGGCAGGGCGGGCCGTCACCGCTAAGGCGATCGCAACAAGGGTCAAGGATCGAAAGCATCCGATGGGCTTAGGGTGGAGGATCATGACCGCAGTCTATCATAGGCTTTTGGGGCTTGGAATGGGCTCGATATCAAGCCGCTACTTGACAGGAGGCTTGGCGCCCGTGATAATCCTCAGAACAGACGCGGCTGCATCAGCCCAACGGAGGTACCGCCCCATGAGCGGCCAAGCCCATATCATCATCAAGCAGAACGAATACATAAGGAAATTCCGTCACGCGGGCGCGACGGACGCGACAAGGGCCCGAACGCTCGCCGAACTGAAGGTCAAGCCCGATCGTGTCTTCCGGAAGATGAGGGATCAGGCGATCTTCCTGACGGGGCGGGCTCCTGAGACCTATTACCTGGATGCCAATGCCGCTGAGGATTTCCTCGAGGCCAGACGGAGACGGTCGTTCTACATGTTGCTACTCTTCATCGTCGTGGCGGCCCTGATGTTCTTCTTATCCCGGCGCTAAAGCGGCCCCCGAGACCTTCAATAACCCAGCTTGAGAGACTCGGGCTTCGCCCCGTCCTTGAGAGAATAGGGGAGGAGGGCCTTGCGGAAGTCGTTCCGCTCGAGCAGGATGTCCTTCGTTCCCTCGCCGGTCAGGAGCAGGAAGGTCCCTGTCCCCGGCGCCGCCTGGCAATTGCGGATGACGGCCGTGTCCACTTGGTTCATGAGCACGGCCGGGGCCGACTCGGCGACGGGGGACTGGACCGCGGTGACCCCGTCGAGGACGACGCCCTGGACCTCGTCGAGGGCCAGCGCGCTCCGCCATTTCTCCGAGGCTGGGCCCTCCCAGACGATCTCGACGTCCTTCAGCCGCAGGTTCCGGGCCTGCTTGAAAACGAGACCGTGGACGGCCTTGTCGTAGGCTGCGTTGGGATCGTGGGCCACGGTGAGCTTGACGTTCTCGAAGGAGACGCCGTCGAGCCACGAATCGGGATGGCCGTTGCAGACGCTCGAGCCGTAGCCGCGGGCGATGACGTTCTGGATCTTCACGTTGCGGACGGCCCCGGCCGGCCGGTCCTTTTCCGGCGGCCAGTTGGCGTGGACCTCGCTCCTCTTCCTGATGTTGAAGTGGAACGGCTCGCCGTCCCCCCACCAGAACCATTCGTGGCGGACGGTCTCGATGGTCAGGTTGGACAGGACGACGTTCTCGACCGCCCCGCCGTCGAAGGTCATGAAGGCGATGCCGCGGTTCGACTTGGTGATGACGCAATTGTCGATGGTGACGTTGCGGATGCCGGCGATGTTGCCGTCGCAGAACTTGATGGCGCTCGAGGCCGAGCTCAGCCGGCAGTTCGTCACGGTGATGTTCTCGCACGGCCGGGCCGGGCCGAACCAGTCCATCGAATAGAAGACCAGCGCGTCGTCGCCCGTCTCGATGGTGCAATTGGCGATGCGGACGTCCGAACAGCCGTCAGGATCGATGCCGTCGGCCCAGACGCCGTCCCGGAGGCTGGTGCGGATGTAAACGCCGTCGATGACCAGGCGCTCGCACTGAACGGGGTGCATGGTCCAGGACGGGGAGTCCACGAACGAGACGCCCGCGATGCGGACGTCGGTGCAGCGGAGGAGGAGGACCATCTTGCCCGTGCGGTCGGGCTTGGGGAAGGAGCGCATGAGGGGCAGGCCGAGGGCCTCCATTTCGATCTGGTTGGGGCGGATGAAATCGTCTTCGTGGTCGCCCTTGAGCCGCCGGTCGTAGGCCCCGCCGCCGTCGAAGACGCCCCGGCCCTCGATGGTCACGTCGACGAGGTCCTCGCCGTAGAGCAGGGCGTCCTTGTCGAAACGGGACTTGTCGTGGAGGGAATAGACCGTGGCGCCCGCCTCGACGAACAGCCGGACGTGGCTGCGGAGGTGGATCGTGCCGCTCGTGTAGTCGCCGGGCGGGATGTAGACCATGCCGCCGCCGGCCGCGGCGCAGGCGTCGACGGCTTTTTGAATGGCTTCCTGGGCCAGGTCGTCCCTGATCCCGGTCGCACCGAAGTCCTTGACGCTGAAGACGAGAGGGACAGGCGGCGGTTCGTCGGAGGCGGGCTGCTTGCAGCCGGACGCCAGGACGAGCGTGCTCATCAAGACCATTGTCACGGCGGTGCGTTTCGACATCGGGTCCTCCCTGGCGGGACATTACCACGAGGCCGGCCCCGATGGCAACGGCCGGCGGCGGTTGCCTGGCCTCCCGGGAATGGGCTAGAATCCCCTCGCCGCGCGGCGACCGGTTGGCGCGCGAGACCAGGTTGGAGGGGCAGGCCATGCAAAGACGGCAGGCGCTCAAGGATCTCGCGGCCGCCGGGGCGGCCTCGACCGCTCTCGCGGCATTTGGCGGGAGACTTCCTTCCCGGAGGGCCGCGGAACCGGAGCCCGGCCCGAAAGGGACCGTCGAAAAGGTCAAGATGTCCATGCTGGCCATGCAGCGGGAGGCCTGGGAGCAGGGCGTGGCCATGCAGGCGCTGCTCGAGTGGGGTGACCGGGATATGGTCGTCCGCCTGGCCCACGGGGCGATGCTTCGCCAGTATCCCGATGGCCGGCTGGGGCAGGTCTCGGACAACCACGGCGTCACCGACCCGGCCGCCAACGGCGAAGGAGTCCTCTTCGCGGCCAAGGCGACCGGGGACGGGAGGTTCAAAGACGGCGCCGACAAGATGCTCCACTATCTCCTGGAGACCGGACCGAGGACCGCGGACGGGACTCTCCACCACATCGACCACAAGCCCCAGGTCTGGATCGACTCCATGTACATGGCTCCGCCCTTTCTCGCCGTGGCCGGGGCCGCGGCCGAGGCCGTGAAGCAGATCGAGGGCCTGCGGCGGATCCTCTGGAACAGGAAAGCCGGGCTCTTTTCCCATATCTGGGATGACGGCCAGAAAGCGTTCGAGCGCCAGGCCTTTTGGGGCGTCGGCAACGGCTGGGCGGCGGCCGGGATGGCCAGGGTCATCAAGGCCTTGCCCGAGGGCATGAAGGCCGAGCGAAAGCGCCTGGCCGGCTATGTCCGCGAGGTCCTCGACGGCTGCCTTAAGCATCGCCGGCCCGACGGTTTGTTCCACGACGTCATCGACGACCCGAAGACCTTCGTCGAAACGAACCTCTCCCAGATGCTGGCCTACGCGATCTTCCGCGGGGTCCAGAGCGGCTGGCTGGCGAAGACGTATCTCCGGGAGGCCGAGGTCATGCGCCGCGCGGCCTGGGGCAAGGTCGACGACCTCGGCTACATCCGGGACGTCTGCGGTTCGCCGACCTTCGAGAAGCCTGGCATCGCGACCGAAGGCCAGGCCTTCTTCATCCTCATGGAGGCGGCGGCGCGCGACGCCCGGAGCTGATGCCCCCGATGGTCTCGCGGTTCCCGCATCTTCCGCTCGACAGGGCCCGGCCCGACGCCCGGCGATTTATCGACGTCGTCCTGGGCCGCGCCCGCAGCGAGCGTCCGCCGCTCGTCGAATACCTCGTCGACGACGCGCTGCGCCGGCCCATCACGACGGAGATCCTCGGCCGCCCCTGGGTCGATCCCATCCCCGGCGACCGGGCTAGCCATCACGCTTATCTCGACAACTTCATCGCGCTCTGGCACGGGCTGGGCTACGATTTCGTGCGTTTCGAGGAGTCGCTGCCCTTTGTCGAACACGAGATCGTCGGGCCCGACGCGAGCCTGAGCGACGGCACCCGTCATTGGCGGGACATGGGCCGCGGCGCGATCAGCGGGTGGGACGATCTCGAGAGCTATCCCTGGCCGGCGGTCACCCCGGCGAGCTTGGCCAATTACGAATACCTGTCGGCGCACCTGCCCGAAGGCATGGGCCTCCTGGCCTGTCATGCCGGGGGGATGTACGAGCACCTCGCGGCGATCTTCTCTTACGAGGGCCTGTGCTACGCGCTGCACGACCAGCCGGACCTCGTCGCCGCGGCGGCCGACCGGCTGGGCGCGACCCTGCTGGCTTTCTACCGCGAGCTCGTCGAGCTGCCCGGTCTCATCGCCGTCTTTCCAGGCGACGACATGGGCTTCCGGTCGGCGACCCTCATCCCGCCCGACACCCTGCGGCGCCTTGTCCTGCCCTGGCACAAGCGCTTCGCCCGGCTGGCCCACGAACGCGGGCTGCCCTACTTCCTGCACTCCTGCGGCAACCTCGGGGCGATCATGGACGACCTCATCGACGACGTCGGGATCGACGCCAAGCACTCGTTCGAGAACGCCATCACGCCGGTCACGGAATTCCAGGCGCTCTACGGCCGGCGCATCGGGGTCCTCGGCGGCCTGGACATCGACATCCTGGCCCGCTCGACGCCGGAAGGCGTGCGAGCCGAGGCGCGCCGGCTCATCGAGGTCTGCCACCCGCGGGGGCGCTTCGCGATCGGTTCCGGGAATTCCATCCCGAGCTATATCCCGGTCGAGAACTATCTGGCGATGCTGGACGAGGCCCAGCGATGACGGCGAAGCTCGTTCTCAGATTCGGCCCGGCCAGGCCTCGCCAGGGTCAGGCTTTCTTGACCAGCTCGGCGCAGCGGATGCCGCGCAGGCTGTGGCATTTGTTGCAGGAGATGCATTCCGACTTGGCCGCCGTTCTTTCCCGGAAATGCTTGACCAGGTAGGGGTCCCGGATGAGCGGCCGGCTCAGGGAGACGAGGTCGACCCGTCCGTCTTCGACCATGCGCTCCGCGGCGGCCAGGGTGCGGATGCCGCCGAGGCCGAACACCGGGATATGGACAGCTTTCTTGATCCGGGCCGCCGCCTCGACGAAATAGCCTTCGTCCTCTTCGCTCCGAAGGCCCGGCCAGATCGATCCCCGGCCGGCCTCGGCCATGCCTCCGCTGACCTCGATCCCGTCGATGCCGGCGGCTTCGAGCATTCCGGCGACGCGGACCGCGTCGTCGAGGGCGAGCCCTCCCTCGAGGAAGTCGGTCGAGTTGAGCTTGACGATGACCGGGAAGTCCGCGCCGCAGGCGGCCTTGACGCCGCGGAGGATGTCGAGCAGGACCCTGGCCCGGTTCTCGAGCGGACCTCCCCATTCGTCGGTCCGGCGGTTCGTGTGCGGCGATAGAAAGCTCGAGAGGAGGTAGCCGTGGGCGGCGTGGAGCTGGACCCCGTCGAACCCGGCTCGCTTGGCCCGGACGGCGGCGGCCGCGAAGTCGGCGATGAGCGCCCGGATCTCGTCCGCGGCGAGCTGGCGCGGCATCACCTTGGATGCCGGATCGTAAACCGGGGAAGGGGAGACGGGGACGCAGCCGCAGAGCTTCGGCTTGGTCTGGCGCCCGGCGTGGGCGATCTGGAGGAAGATCCGGGACGGGAAAGCGTGAACGGCCGCGGGGATCCCGGCCAAACCGTCGATAAACCGGTCGTCATAGACCGCGATCTGGCGGGGGCTGGCCTGGCCCGACGGCTGGACGAAGGCATGCCCGGTGATGATCAGGCCGACTTCGCCTTCGGCCAGCCGGCGATATAGCTCGACCTCGCGGTCCGTGACGGATCCCTCGTCGTCGGCCAGGTAGGCGTGGGTGGCCGAGCGGGCGAAGCGGTTCGGAACGGTGAGGGAGCCGATGCGGATGGGCGTAAAGAGAATGCTCATGGGCCCATTCTAGTCGAATCGCGGCGTCCGGAGAATACCCGGGTCTCGGGCGGCACGGGGCTTGCGCGCCGTCCGCCCTTGGGCTATTGTGTCTGCTGATCCCGTCGAAAGGAGAGCAAGCGTGCCGCTGGCCGAGATAGAGCGCAAGGTCCTCGAGACCCTGGACGCCCTCGGCATTCCCTCCGTCCGCCACGAGCACCCGCCCGTCGCGACGGTCGAAGAGGCCGAGAAGCACTGGGCGGGCCTCAAGGGCGCGCACTGCAAGAACCTTTTCCTCCGCAACTACAAGGGCAACCGTCACTATCTCGTCATCGCCCCGGTCACCCGCGGCATCGACCTCAAGCGGCTCACAACGCTCCTCGACGAGGACCGGCTCAGCTTCGCCTCGGCCGAGCGGCTGAAGCGCTGGCTCGGCGTCGAGCCCGGCTCGGTCTCTCCGTTCGGCCTGATCAACGACGAGACCCAGCATGTCCGGGTCGTTTGCGACTGGGCGCTCAAGTCGAGCCCGGCCCTGGGCTTTCACCCCAACGTCAACACGGCCACTTTGGAGATCTCGCTGGCCGATTTCGAAAAGTTCCTGGCCGCGCGCGGCAACTCCGTCCGCTGGCTGGAGCTCTGAAAACCGATGGAGGTCCCTATGAGAACACTCGCCTTACTCGCGCTCATCGTGCTGACGGCCCTGGCGGCCCTGGCCGCGGTCCAGGACAAGCCCGAACCCGAGCGGGTCACGGTCCAGCACATCCTCATCGCCTTCAAGGGCTCGCTGCCCGATCCGAAGGTCACCCGCAGCAAGGACGATGCCGAGAAGCTTGCTCTTCAGATCTTCGAGCGGGCCAAGGCCGGCGAGGATTTCGACGCCATGGTCAAGACCTACACCAACGATTCCTACCCCGGGATCTACAAGATGTCCAACCGGGACGTCACGCCCGACGCGTCGAAGCGGGAATTCTCCCGGACAAGGATGGTCAAGGGCTTCGGCGACGTCAGCTTCGGACTCGAGGTCGGCGGCGTGGGCCTGGCCGTCTATGATCCGGCGGCCAGCAAGTACGGCTGGCACATCATCAAACGCCTGGAGTGAGGGGCGACATGGCCACGACCCGCGGGATCCGCGCGCTACCCCCGGCCGCCTTTCTCCTGATCGCCGCCGCGGCCTTCGCGGCCATCCCCCATGTCCGCGTCCCCGAGCCCAAGACGGCCTTCGCCCCGTTCGAATACGTCTGCCGGAGAGCGGCGGGCCCGATCAAGGTCGACGGCCGGCTCGACGAAGCCTCCTGGGCGGACGCCGATTGGACCGAGGTCTTTGGCGACATCGAAGGCCCGGCCAAACCCGCGCCGCGCTTCCGGACGCGGGCCCAGATGCTTTGGGACGATCAGTACTTCTACATCGGGGCTTATCTCGAGGAGCCGCACCTCTGGGCCACCCTGACGGCCCGGGATTCCATCATCTTCCAGGACAACGATTTCGAGATCTTCATCGACCCGGACGGCGACACGCACAACTATTACGAGCTGGAAATGAACGCCCTGAACACCGTCTGGGACCTCCTGCTCGTCAAGCCCTACCGCGACGGCGGGCCGGCCGTCCACTCCTGGGACATCCAGGGTCTCAAAACCGGGGTCCAGCTCATGGGCACGCTGAACGATCCCTCCGACCGCGACAAGGCCTGGACGGTCGAGATCGCCTTGCCCTTCGCCGTGCTCAAGGAGTGCATCCCGGGCAAGCCCGAGCGCCCCGCGGCCGGCGACCAGTGGCGGGTCAACTTCTCGCGGGTCGAATACCGCCTGGACGTCGTCGACGGCGCCTACGTCAAAGCCAAGAATCCCGCGACGGGGCAGCCGCTGCCGGAGGACAACTGGACCTGGGCCCCGCAGGGCGTCGTCAACATCCACTATCCGGAGATGTGGGGCTACGTCCAGTTCTCGTCCAGGCTCCCCGGCAAGGGCCGGGAGAAGTTCGTGCCGCGGCCTGAGGAAAAGGTCAAGTGGGCCCTGCGCCAGGTCTATTACGCCGAGCGGGCCTACGAGTTCGAGAGGTCGGATTTCAGCCCGGACCTCGCCAAGCTGGGCCTCAAGGATCAAGCCGCGCTGCGGGTCAGGGGCTGGTCGAACCCGCCGGTCGTCCAGACGACGGCCAGCCAGTTCGAAGCGGTCATGGCGGCCAAGGGCGGGGAATCCTGGCACATCCGCCAGGACGGCCTGGTCTGGAAGGAAGCGCCGGTCCCGCCGGCGGCAAAATAGGGTCCATATAAAAAAGGAGAGGGGCATGCGCAAGCTCGTGAGCTCGGCGGTCATCGGACTTCTCGTCCTCGGCCTGTCCGTCGCCGCGGCCGGCGCTGGCCTTCCGGTCGCGAAGCCTGAGGCGGTCGGCATGTCCTCGAAGCAGCTGGCGCTGCTCGACGCGATCGTCGAAGCCGCCGTCGCCCGGAAGGATTTCCCGGGGGCCGTCCTCCTGGTGTCGCGAAAGGGCAAAACGGTTTACCGGAAGGCTTTCGGCGTCTCTCAGCTCGTGCCCGAGCGGCGGCCGCTCGAAGCGGATATGATCTTCGATCTCGCTTCGATCACCAAACCCGTGGCCACGGCCACGGCGATCATGCTTCTCGTCGAGAGCGGCGAGATCCGGCTCTGGGACAGGGTCAGCGTCCATGTCCCCGAGTTCTCGACCTGGTACGGCGAGAAGGGGAGGGCCGGCGGGGAGGCCAGGCTCTATAACCTGCTGACTCACACCTCGGGCCTGCCGCCGTACACGGACCCCAAAGAGGCGGCCAAGACGATCGGCGAGCCCTGCACGACGGCCGACCTGGCCGGTCTCATCGCCCGCATCCCCAAGGAAGGGCCGGTGGGCCGGGAGTTCGTCTACAGCTGCCTCAACTACATCACCCTGGCCCATATCGTCCACAAGGTCTCCGGCCAGCCCCTCGACGAATTCGCGGCCGAACGGATCTTCAAGCCCCTGGGCATGACCCGGACCTTCTACCGGCCGCCGGCTGATCTCCTCGGCAAGTGCGTGCCGACGGAGGTCATCGCCGGGCAGCCTCTCCGCGGCGTCGTCCACGACCCTCTGGCCCGCCTCCAAGGCGGCGTCTCGGGCAATGCCGGACTGTTCTCGACGGCCGACGATCTGGCCGTCTTCGCCGAGATGCTCCTCAACGGGGGCGAGTGGAACGGCGTCCGCATCCTCAGCCCGCTCTCCGTCGCGCGGATGACCGAGATCTATCCGCAGGTCGGGGCCTCCGGCCGGGGCATCGGCTGGGACATCGACACGGACTATTCCACACTTCGGGGCGACCTCTTCGGCCCGGCCTCCTACGGGCACTCCGGCTACACCGGGACCTCGATCTGGATCGACCCGGAGACCCGGACGGCGGTCGTCTTCCTGACCAACCGGGTCCACCCGGACGACAAGGGCGACATCATCGCCATGCGCAGCAAGGTGGCCAACGTCGTCGCCGCCGCGGTCCGGGCCAAATAAAAGGCTTTGACTTTCCGGTCGGGCCCATGGTATCGTCCCGCCAGGTCGAGCGGGAATGCAAGTCCAGATCGAGCGTGAGATCTATATCAGGGCTTCCCGCGCCTTCTCCATCCTCTCCGATGCGATCCAGATCTTCAAGACCTTCCTGGACCCGCAGGTCGTCGCCAGCGCGCCCGAATATTACCGGGCCAGGAACCTGCTCAAGGAAGGGAAGGCCTTCTACGACCAGACCCTGCAGGACGCCAAGAAGCTCCTCGGCCCCATCCCTATCTATGCGGCCAAGGACTTCGAGGGCTGGCGGGCCCAAGCCCTCATCGAAAACAGGATCGTCGTCAAAGGCCAAACGCGGGAGGAGCTTCTGGTTGAGCTCGTCAGCGACGATTTCCTCAAGACCATCATGACCCCGGGGGAGATCGAGGGTTACCTCCAGGCCCACTACGAAAAGCAGCGGACGGGCAAGCGGAAGCTGGCCAACATCAAGGTCCGCATGGCCCTCGACCGGCTCGCCGGCCTGGTCGCCGAAGGCCAAGAGCTCCAGAAGACGGCCCAGCGCAAGCAGCAGGGCCTGCCCGTCTGACCTGGACTATTCATAAAAACGCCGCTTTTCTCGTCAAAACATCAAGACCCAAGACCGGCGTTTTTACCCTTCGGGCAAGCCGATCCGGCCGCATCTGCTTCGTTGCAAAGGGTTCGCAGTACCCGGAGTACAGCTTCACCCTTTGACGCCTCGCATCTGCAGCCGCCTCGGCTCGTGAATAGTCCAGGCTAACGGACCGCCACCCCTTTTTCCCGCCAGTAGCGCATCTTGCCGAAGCCGGCCCGGTCCGGCAGGGCGTCGTAGCCGAGCCCGTGCTGTTCCTCTTCGGCCTCGACGAGCGTCTTCCCGCCGTAGAGCGCTTTGGTCAGATTGACGATCGTGTAGTCGAGGGCCGGGCCGAGGGAGGCGGCGAAAACGAAGTCCCCGTCCGTCTCCACCGGGCCGATCTTGATCCGCCCGGCGTCGTAGGTATAGCGGGGGCGCCGGTAGTCCCGGCTCATGTCCTGGCGGAGGTCGTTCTTGACCCCGACGACGATCTCCCGGTCCCCGTCCTCGATGACGACGCCGATCGCGCCGCGGTCCGGTTCGGCGGGAGCGAGGGAGACCCGGCCGAGCCAGGATCTCGGATCTTCGCCGGCGCCGTGCGGGACGAGGACGCTCACGAACGCGAACGTCTCCGCCAGCTCGAAGTGCTGGGCCCAGGACTGGTGGACGAGCCACTCGTCCTGGTAATGGCGCTTCTCGGCCTCGGCACCCTCCTGCCTTGGCTCGGGCGAAGGGAAGAGGATGAGGAGGCGCTTGTCGGGCGGGAGCTCGGCCGTCTGGATGCGGTCGTAGCCCGTGTCGTACCAGTGCTCGCCCCGGTCGTAGATCTGCCGGGTGTGCCAGAACGCGCCCATCGTGAAGTAGTCCTCCCGGAGGGCCTTGAAGATGTCGAAGACGACGTAGCACTCCGGATCCTTGACGTAGACGACGACCCGATCGGACTGATAGCCCCAGCCGTCGTCGATGACGCGGGTCCGGCTGTAGTCGAAGTCGTCGAAGGTCAGGAAATCGACCTTCCTCGTCCGGACCGGCCGGTACGACCCGGCGTTGCGCATGAACTCGAGGATCGATTGGCCGGGGACCGCGTCGCGGACGCTGTAGCGGCTCTCGCCGGCCTTCTGGCCCCAGAAGATCTTCTCGGGCCGGACGCAGAGGCGGTTGTGGAAATAGTCCTGGCGGTAGGCGCCGTAGGGCCCCGAGGGCATGTAATCGCGGTAGCCGCCGTCGTGGAGGAGGACCGAGCCGCCGGACATCAGAAGGACGAGGCTGTTCTCGTCGGCGTGGCCGTGGGTCATCTTCTCCTCTTCGACCGGGATGGTGTCCCGCAGGTAGTCGCGGAAGTTCAGCCCGCCGTCGCCCTCGTCCCGGTAGTTGAGCAGCAGATAGCTCGAGAGGGGCGACCAGCCGTCGCGAAAGACGATCTTCTTGCCCTGGACGTCCTCCAGGACCTCCATCGACAGGGCCGTGGGCCGGGCGGCCTTGACCCGGTCGCTGCCCCAGCGGTAGCAGTCGAGGAGCATGTAGCCGAGCCCGGAGCTCGTCGGCTTGGCGAAATCGACGAACTTGGCGGCGATCGTCTCGGCCGCCCACTTGAGCCCGGGGTCGTCGAGCGCGGCGGCCGCCGCCTCGAAATAGACGAGGAAATGGGTCCAGTTCGAGGTCCAGTGCGCGTCGCCGAAGTCGGGGACGACGCCGGCCGGGCAGAACAGGTTGAGGTAATACCCGGCGTAATAATACATCTCCGGCGTCTCGAACAGCTCCTTGGTCCGGCCCAGGGCGTCGGCGTAGCCCAGGAGGGCGTAGAGCCAGACGCCGTGGTAGATCGTGGCGTCCTCGATCTGCCAGTTGCCCCAGTTGTCGTCGCCGAGGGCCCGGCGCTGCATCTCCCAGGTCGGCGCGTCCGGGTGCTTCGGCAGGGCCCGGACGGCCCAGGCCAGCGTCTCGGCCCGCAGCGCCGTGCGGTTCATCGGCCCCCACTCGGCCGTCCGGAGGAGGTAGCGCATGCTCCCGGCGATCAGGTCCGCGGCCAGCGTCTCCTCGGAAGGGGAGAGGCGCCCGAGCCGGCGCAGGGTGTCGAAGGTCCGGATATAGCGCATGGCCGTGAAGAAATCGGACAGGGCCGGGACGCCGTCGGCGTAGTCGGACCTGAGCTTGATCGAGGATTCGGGATAGGCCGACCGGTAGTCGCCGTAGGTCAGCAGGACCTCTTTGGCCCGGTCGGCGTAGGCGGGCTTCTTCTCCGTTTCGAAGAGATAGGCGTAGATCACGGCCATCTCCAGGAGCCCGCCCGGCGCCCGGTAGCCGAACACGTTGAGCGGATCGAAGGTCTTTTTCCATTGGTCGAGGAGCTCGGCCTTGTGGGCAAAGGTCCAATCGGCCGAAGCCCGGGCGTAGGCGAGATACCGGTCGCGGGGGACCGCCTGGAGCGCCGGGGCAAGGAGGAGAAGGATGAGGAGGGCGGCGGCGAAGGCCTGAAGCCGGGGCGTTAGGGACGGGGCCTGTCTCATGATCGTTCTCCTCTCGGGGTTTGGGCACTTTCTATCACACTTGCCACGGCCAATCCAATCCCGACTCCCCCGAGGACTCGGGGAGCCTCGTGTGCTATAATCGCGGCGCGTGGAGACCGGGTGAAACGGACCCTTTTTCCGATTGCCTTTCTGGCCGGGTGCCTTCTTCTAGCCGGCCCCGCTTCGGCCCAGCTCGTCCTCGGCCAATACGAGGACGAAGCGCCGCTCGGCACCTGGAACATCTTCGGGGCTCCCTCGGCTCAGGCCGTCGGGATGGGAGGCGCCCAATTCGCCCGAGCCTCGGACGCTGCGGCGTCCCTGGCCAACCCCGCCCTCCTCCTGACCCTGCCGCGGCTGACGGCCTCCGTCTCGGGCTCTTACGCGATCGCCTCCCTATTCAGGTTCTCGTTCGTCAACACGGGAGTGGTCCAGTCGACGGGGAATCCGACGGCGGCCGTCTACGGCATCGACGGCGGCAGCGTGGCCCTTCGCCGCGGGAACTGGGCCTTCGCCGTCGTCGCCGCGGCGCCGGAGAGCTACGGGCGTCCCGCGATCGCCGTGGGGAGCGCAGGTTATGAGCTCACTTTCGAGCAGACGGGATACCTCCGCCTCTGGCACGCCGGGGTCGCCCGGCGCCTCCCGGCCGGATGGTCGCTGGGCCTGGGGGTGAACTACGCGGCCGGGCGGCTCGACCGGACGACGGTCGAACGGGCCGCCGACAGCGTCCGCACCGTGACCATCACCGACGACAGACACGAGGCCTATCGGGGGCTGGCCTTCAACGGGGGATTGACCTGGAACGCGGGGAAGGGACTGACGGCCGGACTCGTCCTTCGCTCGCCCTTCACCAAGAAGGGGACCGGCCGGAGCCTGCTGCGATACGAAGTTCCCGAGGCCGGGACGGACATTCGCATCGGCGCCGAGGCCGGGATCTCGTATCGCCAGCCCTGGATCGTCGGGGCCGGCCTGTCCTGGAAGATCTCCGGCGCCTGGGCCCTGGCCGCCGACGCGGCCTGGTTCGGCTGGTCGCGCTACGCGGTCACGTATTTCGAGGAGCCCCTGGCCAGGTCCTTCCGCGATATCGTCCGGGCGGGAGCGGGCCTCGAATATCTCGCCCCGGCCCCGATGTTCGGCCGGTCGGCCCGCATCCCGTTCCGCCTGGGAGTCTCCTGCGATCCCCAGCCTGTGACGTCCGTCCGCTCGTCCTATCTGGGAGTGACCTTCGGCACGGGCCTCGCTCTGCGGGCCTGGGCCGTCGACGTCTCCGGCTCCTTCGGCCAGGAGCGGGGTTCGGGAAGGTCCCTCAAGTCGGGCCGGATCGTGCTGACGGTCCGCTATGTCGTCCAGGAGTAATGCCATGCGCGATGTGACCGTGCGTTTAATGAGGGCCGCGGCCCTGGCCGCGGCTTTCGCCTGCGCGTCCGGGGCTTGGGCCGTCCTCGAGTCCACCGATGAGCCGGGCGAGATCGTCAGCGTGGCCAAGAAGGACTTCGGCGCGGCCCGGCTCGGCCGCAAAGGCCTGGATCTCCTTATGGAAAAGGACGGCCGGATCCACCTCGTCGTCTCGCCGGGCGAGATGGCGGCCCTCGCCGCGCTGCAGGTCCCCTTCGCCGTCGAGACCCCGCGCCTGCTCCAGGCGGCCTCCCGGGCCCTGAGCCCGGACGGCGGCCTCAATGGGGCCTATCACAGCTCGTTCGAGCTCGAGACCGAAATGAGGATCCTCGAGCGGGACCACCCCGGCCTTGCCAGCGTCCGCGAGATCGGAGAGACGCTCGAGAAGAGGAAGATCCTGGCGCTGAAGGTCAGCGACAACGCCGCCGCGGACGAGGGCGAGCCGGCCGTGCTGTTCGTCGGCTGCCACCATGCCCGCGAATGGATCTCCGTCGAAGTGCCGTTCCTCTTCGGGAAATACCTGCTCGAGCATTACAGCCTGAGCCAGGAGGTTCGGGACCTCGTCGACGCGAGCGAGATCTGGATCGTCCCGGCGGCCAACCCGGACGGGCTCGAATACTCGATCCATGTTTACCGGTATTGGCGGAAGAACAGGAGGGCCAACGCCGACGGCACGTTCGGGGTCGACATCAACAGGAACTACGGCCTGGCCTGGGGCTTCGACGACCTGGGGTCGAGCGGCCGGCCGGGCTCCGACGTCTACCGGGGGACCGCGCCCTTCTCGGAGCCCGAGACGGCCGCCATCCGCGACCTCTTCGCCGGACGGGATTCCCGGGCCATGATATCGTTCCATAGCTATTCCCAGGTCATCCTCTATCCGTGGGGCTACACGACCGGCGCGGCTCCGGCCGGGCCAACGCTCGACGCCATCGCCGCGGCCATGTCCGGTCTGATCGCGGCTGTCCGGGGCTCGGTCTATACCTACGGCCAAGCCTCCCGGCATCTGTATGTGACCAATGGTGACACGGCCGACTGGACCTACGGCCTCGCCGGCGCTCCGTCTTTTACGATCGAGCTTCCGCCCGTCGACATCGACCACGGGGGCTTCTTCAACGACGAGGCCGCGATCTCCGCCATCTTCGAAGAGAACCTCCCGGCCATGCTCTACCTGACGCGGTACGCCGTCGACCATCCTCTGCCCGTCCGGCCCCGGGTCCGGCTCCCGAAGGACCGCGACGGGATCTCGCCCGTCGCCAGGCCCAAGCAGGGGGGGCGGCCCGCCCCGCGCCCGCTCCGCTAGATCGAGCCGGTCCGTCTGTTGCACGCTCCCCGGCGGCTGTGAGAGAATGGCCGCAGACCTTTTCAAGGAGGCCCCCATGAGCCGGATGATCGGAAGACGGGATTTCATCAAGACCAGCGCCGGGGCCGGACTGGCCCTGGCCATGAGCAAGGCCCTAGCGGCTTCGACCGGCGCCGCGAAGGCCAAGGCGCCCGTCATCGCCGTGGGCGTCGGCGACGACTACGGGAAGTCGGCCGTCCGGGCGGTCGAACTCCTCGGCGGCATCAAGAAATTCGTGCGCAAGGGCTCGAAGGTCGCCCTGCTCCCGAACGTCCAGAGCCGCCACCCGGGCTCGTTCACCAAGCCCGAGATCCTGCGCGCGGTCATCCGCCTCTGCAAGAAGGCCGGCGCTAGCGAGATCAACTGCCTGAGCTGGCAGACCGTGAAACAATGGGAGGACACGGGCCTCAAAGCCGTCATCGAATCCGAGGGGGCCGGGCTCAAGATCTTCGAGAGGGACGAGGCGCTCTTCAGACCCGTCCCCGTCCCCGACGGCGTTGCCCTCAAGGAAGCCCGCGTCCTCGCGGCGCTCTATGACCACGACGCGCTCATCAACATGCCCATCACCAAGGACCACGCGGGCAACAAATTCACGGGAACGATGAAGAACCTCATGGGCCTGAATTCGCCCGTGAACAACCGCACCTTCCACCGGCCGAACTGGAAGACGGACCCGGACGACGTCGCCCATCTCGACCAGTGCATCGTCGACCTGAACAAGGCGGTCAAGCCGGCGCTCAACATCGTCGACGCGACCGAATTCATCGTCTCCAACGGCCCTTTCGGGCCGGGCCAGCTCTTCAGGCCGAGGCGGGTGGTCGCGGGCACGGACCGGGTCGCCGTCGACGCTTACTGCGCGGCCCTCTGGGCCCTGAAGCCCGAAGAGATCGTCCAGATCAAGCGCGCCGCGGAGCAGGGGCTGGGCCAGATCGACCCGAACAAGGCCATCCTCAAGGAAGAGGACGTCATCTAGGGGGCCTGAGGAAGAGGGGCGGGAGGACGGAAGAATGACCGCGGCAAGGCACCGAGGCGCCGCAATCGCCTTGACGGTCTTCCTTGCGGCCGGCGCCTGGGCCGCCCTGGCCTGGTCCGGGCAAAAGACGCTCGAGTCCCTGCTGCCCGCGGACGGGGCGGCGCCGGGCTGGTCGAGGGACGGAGAGCCTCAGGCGTTCGCCGGGGAGGACCTCTACGTCTACATCAACGGCGGCGCCGAGATCTACCAGGAATACGGCTTCCGCCGGGTGGTCATCCAGGATTACAGGAACGCCGCGGGGAGATCCCTCTCCCTCGAGATCTTCGAGATGGAGACACCGGCGGCCGCCTTCGGCATGTTCACCTTCAAGAGGTCGGGGCAAGGGAAGGACGTCCCTATCGGGTCCGGCGCCGAGCTCGAGGATTATTACCTGAATTTCTGGAAGGGCCGCTACCTGGCCACGCTGACGGGGTTCGACGAATCGGCGGCAACTGTGGCCGGCCTCATCGCCGTCGGCGGCCGAGTCGAGGCCATGATCATGGACACCGCGGATCCGCCGCCCCTCGTCGCGTCGCTGCCCGCCGAAGGCCTGAGGCCCGGAAGCGTCAGGTATCTCCGGGGCCTCCTGGGCCTCAACAATGTCTACCCCTTCCCGTCGGCCCATGGGCTCGGCTTCGCGGCCGCGGTCAAAGGAGACTACGGCGAGGGCTTGTTCCTGGTCGTGATGGATTACGGCTCGGACGCGGCCCGCGAGACGGCGTGGGACGAGCTCCGGGCCGCCCTCGAGGGCTCGGACAAGTTCGAGAAGGTCCGCGCTTCGGCGTCCGGATCCATGTTGTTCCGCGACTCCAGAGGCCGTTATGCCGCCTTCGCCCCCTCGGGAGCCCGTATCGTCTTCGGGGTGAGCTCCGACCTGACCGCTTCGCTTCTACTGGTCGCGCAGTCCCGCTGAGCGGGACCGTTCCGCGGGCCTTATTGAAAGACCTGCTTCACGATATCGACCAGACCCAGGGCGTACTCGACCTCGGTGAGGGGGATCTTCCTGGCCTCGGCGATCTTGGTGAAGCGGCCGTCCTTGTTGCTGTCCTTGGTCACGACGATGTAATCCGCGAGGGGGGCCACGGCGTCGATCATCCGCTCGTTGTCGCTTCCGGCCGGCCCGCGCTTCGATTCGCCGCCGATGTGGACGGCCACGACCGGGATCTTGTTCGCCTTGCAGTACTCGATGAGCTTCTTCAGACGGGACTCCTCGCTGTCGAGGGTCAGACCCGAGGCGCCCATGCCCTTCATGCTGGCCCCGATGGCGAAGAGAACGGCCTTGTAGGGCGTCCCGGCCGGGAACTTGGCCTGGTCGGTCGTGCTCTCGACGTGAAAGCCCGGACCGGACTCGCGGCCGCCGAGCCCGACGCCGTCGGCCACCATCTCGGCCGTGGGGACGTCGCAGTAATCGTACATGATGGCGGCCTCGTCGAGGACGATGTTGAGCGTCGTCACGTCCGTGCTCTGCCCGGCCGAGGTCGTCAGGATGGGCAGGCCCATCTTGGGCACGGTCTGCCCGGCCGCGAAAAGGATGACGGCCAGAGCCGCGGCGGCGGCCAGGCCGAAGGTGATTCTCTTGGTCATGGGATCTCCTTTACTTCTTGTCCGGCTCCATCAGGATGTCGAAGGCCCGGACGGCCTTCTTCCACCAGTCCGGCACGGCCGGCTGGGACCGGTCGTAGTTCCGCTTCTCCACATCATAAAGGTAGAGGCGGTTGTATTTGACCAGCAGGTCGTCGCCGAGCTTCCACCAGGCGTTGACGACCGTCTGGGCGTTGTTGAGCGAAAAGCCGGTCAGGAACCTGGCCCCCTCGGCCGGCTTTTTCTTGTAGAGCGCCACGGCTTGGGCGTCGATCTCCGGGATGCGGGCGATCATCCCGGCTTCGTATTTCTCCTGGGCCGCCTGGACGTCCTTGATGGCCTCCGAGTAGACGACCTGGACGTGGAAATCCGTATAGTCGAAGGCCCAGCGGGCCGAATCCCGCGAGAAGGTCCAGTGGTCGCCGACGGCGAAGGACTTGGGAAGCTCCGTCGCGCCGGCGTAGAACGGCATGTAGCAGGCCGTGTCCTGGGAGCCGAAGGCGATCCAGACCAGGCCCCCGACGGGGTCGGGCAGCCCGGCCCGGCTCTGGGTGACGGTCGTGTATTCCGCCCGGCCGTCGTCGATGACCCGGGGCGCCCGGCGGTTGAAGTAGTTCGGATTCTTGAACGGTCCGCCCCGGATGCCTTTGAGCGGGTCCCACGGCGTGCCGTAGCTCCGGTCCCGGGTCATGGCCATCACGTCCTGGACCGAGAGCTTCTTGTCCGGCTTGATCGAGAAGGGCAGGTCCATGTTCGGCGTCTCGGGCTTGAGCTTCTGCGAGGGGGCGACGAGGTCGAAGAAGCGCCACAGGCGCTGGATGCCGCCGTTGGTGCTGACCGCGCTGCCCTCCACGGGCGAGTAGGCCCGCTTGAAGCTGAACGGCTTGCCGCTCTTGGGATCATAGAAGCCCATTTCGACCGCGAGCGAGACGACGTTCGGCGAGGCCATGAAGAGATCCTTGTTGGCCAGGTCGATCTCGCCGATGCGCGACTCGTTGGGGCAGACCGAGACGTGATCGTCCGGCACGCGCTGGGCGGCCCAGACCGCGCCCGGCTTGCCGCTCTCGGGGGTCCAGAGCGGTCCGACCGGGCAGATCTCGAAGATCCAGACCTCGTTCGGGTCGGCCACGGCCAGCATCTCGCCGTCGTCGTGGAAGCCGTAGCCGTATTTCTCGGCCAGCGAGCCCATGACCTGGATGGCCTCGCGGGCGGTGCCGCCCCGCTCCATCCCCAGGAGCGTCAGCATGGTCAGGTCGAGCTTGGCCGACGGCGTCGGGTTTTGCATCTTGCGCTGGCAGCCGATCGTCGACTCGCCGATGGCCACCTGTTTGTCGTTCATGTAGCCGAAGCTGCCATGGTGATAGCCGTAGGTGTGAGGGACCTCGGGGATCTCGATCCCGGCGAAGTCCTTCTTGATGAGGTCCCACTTGAGGCCCTCGGACGGCGGCCAGGTCTTGTACTGGGAGATGTGGTAGATCTTCCGGGTCGAGCCGGGCTTGTGGTCGGCCGGCGGGACGTGCCGAAAGGTCCAGTCGCAGATGCCGCAATCGCAGGTGTGCGTGGTCATGACCGAGCCGTCGGTCGAGGCGCTCTTGCCGACGATGATGACCGTGCAGCCGTCTCCGTGCAGGTCCTCCTGGCCGGGGACGGCCGCGGCCTGCTCCTGTGCCGGGAGCGAATGGCCCGTCAGGGCGACGGCCAGGACGAGCGCCAGGCCCGTGGCCCAAAGATGACGTCTTTTCATGATGCCCTCCTTTCCCGCCGTGGGACGTTACTTCTTGTCCGGCTCGCTCAGGACGTCGAAGGCCCTTACGGCCTTGTTCCACCATTCGGGGCTGGCCGTGGGGATGCGGCCGCTCCGACGCTTCTCGGCGTCGTATTGGGCGAGGTGATTGTATTTCACCCAGAGGTCGTCGCCAAGCTTCCACCAGGCATCGACGACGTTCTGGGCGTTGTTGAGAGTGAATCCGGTGACGTACTTGACCGCCTCCCGGGGGTTCCGCTTGTGGAGGTCTCCGGCCAGGGCGTCGATCTCGGCGATCCGGTCGAGGGCGCCGTCCTCCCACTTCTTCCGGGCGGCTTTCACGTCCTCGATGGCCGCGTTGTAGGCGACCTGGGTATGGAAGTCGACGTAGTCGAAGGCCCAGCGGGCCGACTTGCGGTCCAGGACGAAATGATCGCCGACGGTGAATGAGGCGGGGACGTCCGTCGCGCCCGCGTAGAAGGGGACGTAGCAGGACGTGTCCTGGGCGCCCAGGGCCACCCAGACGATCCCCCCGACCGGGGCGGGCAGCCAGGAGCGGCACTGGGTCAGGGTCGTATATTCGACGTTGGGCACGCTGATGAGCCGCGTCCCCCGGTAATAATTGGGATTCTGGAACGGGCCGCCGCGGAGGCCGCGAACGGGATCGAAGATCGAGCCTTCGGACTTGTCCCGGGTCAGGGCCATGACATCGCGGGGAGAGAGCTTGGCGTCGGGCTTGACCGAGAAGGGGAAGTCCATGTTGGGGGTCTCGGGCTTGAACTTCCGGGACGGAGCGACGAGGTCGAAGAAGCGCCAGGTGCGCGAGCGCCGGCCTCCCGTGCTCTCGGCGCTGCCCTCGGTCGGGGAGTAGGCCCTCTTCCAGCTGAACGCCTGGCCGGCCTTCGGGTCGAAGAGCCCGGCCTCGACGGCATAGGACTCGACGTGGGCCGAGGCCATGAAGAAGTCCGGGTTGCCGAGGTCGAACTCGCCGATGATCGACTCGTTCGTGCAGACGGCGACGTGGTCGTCGGGGACGCGCTGGGCGGCCCAGACGGCGCCCGGCTTGCCGCTCTGCGGCGTCCACAACGGGCCGACGGGCATGATCTCGAAGACCCAGATCTCCTGGGGATCGGAGACGGCCAGCATCTCGCCGCCATCATGGTAGCCATAGCCGTATTGCTCGGCCAGCGAGCCCATGAGCTTGATGGCCTCGCGGGCCGTCCGGCAGCGTTCCATGGCCAGGAGCGTCAGCATGGTGATGTTGGTGGCCGGCGTGGGGGTCCGATTGCCGATCTTGCGGACGTTGCCGATGGTCGACTCGGCGATGGCCAGCTGCTGGTCGTTCATGTAGCCGAAGATGGAGTGATGGTAGGCGTAGGTGTGGGCGGGCTGGGGGATCTCGACGGCCGTCGGGTCCTTGAGCACCGCAGCCCACTTTCCCCCCTCGGAGGGCGGCCAGGTCCGGATCTGGTCGATGTTGTAGAGCCGCCTCTTCGCGGTCGGCTTGTGGTCGGCCGCGGGGATGTGGCGCCAGGTGAAATCGCAGACGCCGCAGTCGGCCGCGTGGGTGCTCATGACCGAGCCGTCCGTCGAGGCCTCCCGGCCGACCATGATGACGGTGCAGGCCTCGGAGGCCGGATCGAA
>Ga0209705_10000338_pt1 | contig 24652 bp, 21 predicted proteins | sample PPLLaktember2015_5_FD_187262 | JGI IMG/M metagenome (GOLD analysis project Ga0209705, IMG submission 187262) | Freshwater sediment microbial communities from Prairie Pothole Lake near Jamestown, North Dakota, USA - PPLs Lake P8 Core (1) Depth... | ecosystem: Environmental > Aquatic > Freshwater... | reverse complement strand
GTGATCGCTTCTGCCGGGTATGCGGTTCCCAATTGCGTATCGAGTAGGTTAACTGAATCAACATGACACATCCCGAATATAATCTTTCGGGCTTCGTCATGATCCAGGATGACCCCTACCCACCCCAGACCCCGCCCTCCCCCACTGGGAGGGCGGGGAAAAAGGACGAAAAAACAGGTTGTTCGGCGGTACAGCCGCCGAACAACCTGTTTTTTCGTCATCCCCCTCCCGCCGCCAAAGGCGGAAGGGAGGGGGATTGAGGGGGTGGGAAATTCGTTATGAAGACCCCAAATTATTAAGGTTGGGGTGAAAAACATGACTCATCCCAAACTTAAGGGATGGGTCATGTTTTTTAACAGTTCAGCTGCAGATTACGGGCGAGTCATCCCCGCCGTGCTGCCGCCGATATCCTCCAGGCTGTCGAACAGGGTCTGCAGGATATAGGTGGGGTTGTGGGCGAACATGCCCGGGTCTTTGGCCGACCACAAGTAGTTGTAAGCAGCCTTGACCAGGGTAGGCGTCCAGGTGGTGAAGTTCTCTTCGCCTTCGTCGACCACGCCGTTGGCATCCGCATCGATGAAGAAGTACGGGTAAGCCGTGGCGCTGAAGGCGATGCCATTGCCGGTGGTGGTCGTAGCGTAAGCCTGCATTGCGGTCAGCAAGGCCGCCTGCATGGTTTCGATCTCACCGTAGATGCCTTCATCCACGTTGCCGTCGCCGTCCCAGTCTACCGGGGTCTCTTCCATGCGCACGTTCTTCAGGTCTTCGATGCTTTCAGCTTCATGGCAGTTGGCGCAGCTTTCCAGCCTGACGGTGAGGGCATGCGTATCGTGGCACTCCACGCACGTATCGAAAGTCTCGACGTGCATGTTGCGGCCCGCATATTCCTTGCCTTCATACTGGTAAGCGCCGGCAGCTTCGCCGCCAAAGAGCGTGGCGCCCGCCGCAAAGTAGTGCGGATTGCGCACGTTCAATCCTTCAGCTACCGCGTCAGGGTCGAGGTCGGCGGTGGCGCGGTTCACGCTGGTGGTAGATTCACGCCCCTGGTGGCAGTTCAGGCACAGGTTGGCGTCCGGATCGCCGGTATCCAGCGTAGCGCCGCTGGGGAAGGTCACCGCACCCACTTCGTGGCGGGTGAAGGTTGCCAGGTCGTTGTGGCAGGTGGCGCAGTTGAGGCCGTTGGAGGCATGCTGCTTGATGCTCACGCCGTTCTCCAGCAGGAAGGGCAGGCCCATCGCCGAGTGGCACTTGGCGCAGGTGGAGGGCACCACCATGGGCTCCTCTTCCTCTGCATCCCAGTGCCGAAAGGCCTCTTGCGAGCCGGCAAAGTGACCGGGATCGATGCGACGCGCCATGCTGAGGTCCACCGGGCTGGCGATCACCGAGTTCAGGTCCTCGATCGAGTCGTACAGCAGCTCGATGATGTACTTGCCGCCATGGGCGAAAGCGCCGGGATCCTTGACGGAGGTCTGGTAGTTATAAGCAGCCTTGAGCAGGCGCCCGGTCCAGGAAGCGAAACGATTATCGCTGACTGCTTCAGTATCATCAGCCACGCCATCGCCATTGCCATCGATGAAGAAGTAAGGGTGGGTGGCGCTGTTGTAACCGATGGCAGAGCCTGTCACTTCGCTGCCATAGGCCTGGATGGCCTGCATCAGCATCCCCTGCAAGCCCTCGATCTCAGCGGCAATGCCTTCGTTGATATCACCGTCGCCATCATAGTCGGCCTGTGAGCCTTGCATGCGGATGTTCTTCAAATCCTCTACGGCAGCCACGCCCGTGTGGCACACACTGCACTCGTCGATCTTGAGCTCCAGGGTATGCGGGTTGTGGCAGCCAACGCAGGTATTGTAGCCCGCTACGTGGTCGTTTTTGGCGTCGTAGGTCTTGCCGGCATACTCGTAGCCGCCCTGGGTCTGCGTGCCATACAGGGAAGCCGCTGCGGCAAAGTAGTGGATATTGATAAAGCTCAGCTCTGCGTTGACGGTATCCAGATCTTCAGCCAGACCGTTATCGACGATCGCCTGCTCAACCTGGACAGCGGAAGCGCGGCCCTGGTGACAGACCATGCAGCGCGCTTCGGGACCCAGGTCATTGATCACTGCGCCAGACGGGAAGGTCACGCTGGACATCGTAGCGGTGCCCGAGTTATGGCAGGCCACGCATTGAATGGTGGTGCCAATAGGTGCAGCCTTATCAACCACACCCGCCGGCGAGCCATCCGCTCCCACAAAGTCTTGATAGCCGGGCGTGCTGTGGCAGGTGGCGCAGGTGGTCGGGACTTCCGCGGGGTCATCCTCATTCCAGTGAATGAAGGCTTCCGCTTCAACGTCGTTGTGTGGAGAGCCGGCCCACATGGCCTCGAAGGGCACGTCCTTTACCACGGGTTCCGGGCAGGGCGGGGGCTCGGGTGGGGCGGGACAGTCCGGACAGGGTGCTGCAGTGGGACAGGGTGTAGTCTCTACGGGTGCGGGCGCAGGTGAACAAGCCGCCAGGCCGAGCGCCAACACCAGCAAGAGAGCACCTATCAGGATAATTCTTGACTTCATTAGCAAGTCTCCTCTCAGAAAAATCGAAAATGGGTCGTTGATGCTTCTAATCGCTTTGATTTCCTCGTCTGGCAACCTCCTTTCAAGCGGCGGTCCCTGATTTATGTTGGGTTCCCCAGCTATTGGGTGCACAGGCAGTTAGCGGCTACCTGTACACCCAATACATGGGGATTGCTTCGTTCAAATGGTTGAAGGGCCACGCCTCGTAATGAATGCATCTTTCCAGGGTCGTTCCTGGCTTGAATACCCATTGGGTCAATCACCGGAATAGGAAACGGAGCCCGGTTGGGTATTTAATACCATCCTTTATAGCCCAAAAATTAAAATCAGATTAGTGGCAGATGTCCTATCATTCATGTGACAAACAATACAAACACACAGTCTAGTCATTACCTTATTCCTGCGGAGCCCCAGCTCGTATCCATTCGATCACCGTCTGGATCTCGGCTTCCGTCAACTTGGCTACCGGAGGCATGATGCCTCCAATCGTTTGTGTTCCCAGCAATTTTTGCGCCAGCAAGCTGCCGTCCACATCGCCTGGGAGTACTGCCGGGCCATTATCGCCAGAGTTGATGATGGATGTATACGTCGTCCCATCCCAGCCCCCCATAGTGCCATGACACACGATGCATTTGGCCTCAAAGATTTTCATCACCGCGCTGAAGGTCGCTGGCACAGAGGTCGCTTGAAGTTCGTCAACCGGTTTGAACTGGCGAATGAATTTCACCAGTTCCTGAATTTGCTCCGCCGAGAGTATTTCTCCCCAACCGATCATAGCTGTAGCTTTGTGACCCAGGTTTATGGTGTCAAAGATCGCTTCATCGGTATTCGCTGCCTGGAATTCCGTACCGGCTAGAGTGGGGCCAATTCCGCCTTCACCGTTGGGCCCATGACATTGGGCACACAGGTTGGCATAGATCTCCGGACCAGCGAGGGCGGTAGAAGAGCTGGATGGGACCTCCACCGGTTGTTCTACAGGCGGATTCAACTCTAGCAACCGCAGATAAGCGACGATCGCATCGATTTCATTTTCATCCAGGGGACCGCCGTAGTTCAGGCCAAAGGGTGACATTCCGAAATTCGGCTGGCCCTGGGCAATAACTGCTCGCAAAGTAAAGTCATCGCGAGTTTTTAAATACTCTGCGGTGCTGATCGGAGCAATAATATCTCCAGCTCGGGCAGGATTTGGCCCACCCTCCCCAAATGCTCCATGACATGGGGAGCAGCTGCTGGCAAATAACTCCTGCCCAAGCTCTATGGGTGTGCCTTTGACAGTATCCATTGTATAGGTAACGAGGGCATCAAGCTGCTCAATGGTCAATGAATTTCCCCAAACGGGCATGGTCTGGTGTGCGCCTCCGCTGGCAATGATATCTTTAGCTAGGTCGATATCGGTGGCAACTGGTATGCGCACGCCGTGACAGGTAGAACAATAGCTCCTGAATAAATCCCGTCCTTGAGGTGCAGAGGATGGATCGACCACCAGTTTGGCGAGAGTATCCAGCTCTGAACTGCTCAGTTTTTCTCGCCAGGGCGGCATTTCCAGGTGCAGGCCACCCTGGCTGATGATCGTCCGCAGCTCACTCTCTTCTCCCGAAAAAGCTATCGAACGGCCGTGACAGGCATAACAATTGGTGGCATACAGGCGCTGACCATCGGGGGCGACCAGGAAGTTGAGCAGAGCGGTACGGTTCTCCTGGCTGAGGATTTCCGTCCATTGAGGTATCTCCAGACCCTGGTGGGGCGGGAAATTTACACCTTCCTCCAAGGAGCGTTTCAGCTGCAGGGGATCTCCGGCGACCAGTTCGGAAACGTCGTGGCAATCGCCGCAGTTTTTAGTGAAGAGCGCACTGCCGCCCGGGGAGAGAATAAAACCTGCCAGGGCATCAATCTGGTCGTTGGTCAGGTCAGCACTCCAGGCCGGCATGCCCTCATGGCTGCCTTGAGCGATAATGGTATGCAGGTTTGTGCCGCTGGATACCTCGATGGTTGAGCCATGACATCCGGCGCAATTCCTGGCATATAGGGATGCCGTCTCGTCTCCCCTGGCGGTTTCTTTTGGTGGGGGGGTCTCGTTGTAAGCCTGAACCGTCAGGAATATCACCCCGGCGGCTAACAATCCAGTAATTGCCGTAACCCAGGGACGGCTGGTGAAATGCCGGCGTGGGCCGCGATCCAGGAAAGGCAGGAAGAACAGGGCGAGAATCGCCAGCGTGGGCAGGACGACGGCTCCAACCACCTCTAGATTCCCCGGAAATCTCTTCAATAGTTGAAACAGAAATATAAAATACCATTCGGGCCTGGGGGTATAGGCAGTATCAGCGGGATTGGCGCGATCCTCTAACGGTGCTCCCGGGAAGATTGCCAGCCCGATCAGGACAATGAAGATGAGCAGCGAGACGACCGCGTCTTTGAAAAGGATATATGGGAAAAATGGATAGCCGTTTTCCTTGGCCTTGTGATACTGCTCCAGATACTCTTGTTTCTCTTTATCGTTCATTGCTATTCCCCTCGCTTTGGAACAGCGCTGATGCCGTTACGGATGACAAGATACAGATGAATACCGATCAAAAGCAGCAGGATAGACGGCAGTATCCAAACGTGCCCACCGAAGAAGCGCGCCAATGTAACTGCAGAAAGCTCCTCCCCGCCGCGCATGATGCGCAGTATCCAGTCTCCAATGATCGGCGGCGTTCCCGCGATACGCGTGCCCACAGTCGTGGCCCAATACGCTTTTTGATCCCAAGGTAAGAGATATCCAGAAAAACCGAAACCAATCACAACGATCAGCAGGATCACTCCGGTAAACCAGGTCACCTCGCGGGGATATTTGTACCCCCCATAAAGAATGACCCTTAACATGTGCAGGATGACCAGAATCACCATGGCGCTAGCGCCCCAATGATGAAGACCACGTATCAACCAGCCCGCCGGGACCTGGGTGGTGATAAACATGACGCTGTCATAAGCATGATCTGGGGTTGGGACATAGTAAATGGTTAGCAATATCCCGGTAATCAGCTGGTTGACTGTTACGAACAGCGAAGCGCTGCCCAGAGTGTAGAACCAATTGACCTTAGGAATTTTGCGCAGAAAGATAGCATCCCAAACCTGGCGCCAACCGAGTCGCTCATCAAGCCAACTACCCAGTTTTGTTCCCATGCTACCCTCCCAAAATGAACAACTGGTCGTTGTCGATCTTGGTTTCATACCGGTTGAGGGGAGTTGGCGGAGGCCCAGAGACCACGTTCCCTTGTTTGTCAAATACAGCATTGTGACAAGGGCAGAAGAATTGACCATTCTCAGAAATCCAACGCACGTGACACCCCAGGTGAGTGCAGACATTGGACATGGCAATAAAGTTACGTCCATCATCTGTTAAGACATAGGCCGATATCTCTTCTTCATCGACAATCCAGCCTGATTGGCGTTGGACTTTTACCTTAAAAAGGGTGGGCGTGCCAGGTTCGACCTTGGCTGTAGAGCCTAAGGATATCCACTCTTTGTTGCTGGCGCTTATGAATGCAGGACCAATGATATAAGCAACTCCAGGGATAGCGAAGCCTAAACTAATCAAGCCTCCTATCGCGCCTGTCAGAATTCCCAAGAAGCTTCGCCGGCTTACATTCTCGTCCTCGCTCATCGCGGTTATCCTTTCAGCAGTGGCTTCTCAATAATTGGATCCAATACGGGTATATATTCTCAAGATGGCTTCTACTCCGGGGCGCCGGCATTGATCCACTGAATGACGAGTTCCAGCTCCTCAGGGTTGAGCTGCCCAAAGTGTGGGCGCTCGCCAGTTTGCTTTTGTACCAGCAGGCTGGCCTGCGCATTGCCGGGAACGACAGCCGCGCCGCTGTTGCCGCCAGCCATGGTGCTCTGGTAGCTGCCCAGGTTCAAGCCTTCGATGCTGGTTTTGACATGGCAATCGGCGCAACGCGCCGCCAGCATCGGACCGATGGTGGCCTCGAAGGTGAGCGGCCCGCCGGAGGGCAAGGGAGCCGGGGTAGGAGCGGGCGGCAGCTGCGAGAGGATAATTTCGCGCAGCCTGGGGGCGTCGAACCCGGCATACTGCCAGACGCTGCTGTGACAGGCGCTGTTCGAGCAGAACGAGGTGTTGCTGGTCCCGCCCGGGTCATCGGTGGAGTGGCAGTTTTCGCAGGTGGCATCCAAAGCTTCGTGATGCAGGCTGATCCAGTTGGAATTGAGGTGCGTTTCCGGCTCCGGCCCGCGGCTGATCTCGATATCGGCGACAAAATCGCTGGCGCCGCTTACCACCGGGATGGAATGGCACAGGTTGCATTCCAGGCGGATAGCCTCGTCGTTGGCATTCAGGTGTTTGCCATCATGGCAGCGAAAACAACCTGGGGAGTTCTGGTGACCCACGTTGCTGGGGTGGCTGTTCCAATCCGATTTCTGCTCAGGGTAAACGCTGTTCCCATAGGCGGTTTGCAGGGCGCTGATGGCTGCGTGGATTTTTTCCTGGTTGGTATTGTAGTAATCGGCATAGTAGGTGCGGTAATATTCCTCCAGCCCGGCAATCCCATTGAGCCCCTTTTCGGTGGTCTCGTAGATGGCGCTGTAGACTTCTACGGCCTTGAGCCGAATCTCGGGGATATCGCTGGAGATGATCCCGCGCGCCAGCAGGTTATCCACCGTATCTTCCGGAGTGAAGACCATGTGCGTGATGCGGTTGTGGCAGTTAATGCAGTCCATTTCCTCTAGGTCAGCCGGATCGATGGTCGCAGGGTCGATCTGCGCCTCGATGTCGACATATTCGCTGATCGAGCCGTCATCTTCCACCACGCGCACGTAGGGAATCTCCTGTTGTTCCGGGTCGCTGGAGTAGAAAAACACCTGGTTCTGGATATGCCAGTGGATGCCGCGCCCTAAACCTTCGCGCTTGCTGCCCCCGCCCGTCTTGAGCACCAGATAGATACTGGTGGGGCTATTAGCAGCGTCATTGCCAAAACGCTTGATCTCCCGCAGGCTGTCATCGGAAAACTTTTCCGGCGAATGGCACAGCTCGCAGGTCTCACGCGCCGGGCGCAGGTCATGCGCCCGGATGGGGAATTCATAGGTCTTAAAAGCCGTGGCAAAGACGTGCTTGAGATCGCCTGCTTTACGGGTGATGCGCGTGGCAATAAACCCTTTTCCGATGTGGCAATCGACACAGTCGATCCGCGCGTGGGGCGAGACCAGGTAAGCCGTGTATTCCGGCGGCATGGTATGGCAGGATTCGCCGCAAAATGGGGGCGAGTTGGTGTAATCCCAAGCATAGGCACCGGCAGTCAGCAGTAACAGGGTCAATACTCCCAGGAATGCGTAAGGCAATAACCGCACCCAACGCGAAGCATCTGCCGGAGGAAAGAAAAAGCTTCTAAGCCATGTCTTAATACGGTTCATGTTTGGTTTCTCAAATCTCTACACAGGTCACGGATAGGGCAAAGGCCGGGAAGACCCCGGCTCATCCAGGCAGGTTGTGGTTCCATGAGATCAGGGCCGGTTATGGTAACCGCTGGCGGCCGCGACCAGCTCTTCATCCGTCAGCGGCTTAACCAGGCCTTCTAGATGACAGCGGCGGCAGGCGAAATCCAGCCCGACCTGTGAGAGGGCAGTCGCGCCATCCTCGGAGAACTGCCCAATCTGGGTGGGATCGATGCCCATCATGTGGGTGCGGATATCGCCGGTAAATTTTTCGGGGTCGCCCCAGGCGCTTTTAATGACGCGCGGCATGTGACACTCCAGGCAAGACAGACTAAGCACTACGTGGCGAGGGTTGTTTTGGTATTTGGCCTGCTCAAAATGGCAATTCTCGCACAGCGTGCGCGTGGTGGCCTCTTTGGCCTGGCGCAACTGCACCACGCCCTGGTGCGGGTCATGGCAGATCACACAATCCAGGGCGATGTGCTTGCTTTGGAAGAGCTCTTCGTATTGTTCATGATGCTCAATGAAGCCATCCCTGGCATCCACGGTCTCAATTGCGTCGCGAATGTGGCACTTGCCGCACAATTCAGCATCCCGATCTACCTGCATGGAGAACCCGCCCGGATCGCTGACATGCAAGCTGCCTGGACCATGACATTCCTCGCACTTGACCCCCGGTTCTGACCAGGTGCCCACGATGCCTGGCAAGCCATCCTGGTTGCCATCTGGGCTGTAGTTGGTGGTATGGCACGCGCCGCAGGTGAACTGCAGGTCGGGTTCACCGGAATGATAAGTCACCCAGGCGCCGTCTATTCCCAGGGTTGGGTTAGAAAAATTCCACTGGTTGAGGTAGTTAGCGTCGCTGGTGGCTGCCTCGGGCCTGTCGGTGATGATATACCCTTCCAGATCCATGAAACGCGCTTTCCAATTGTAGCCGCCGATCACATAGCTGATGTCATCCCAGGTATATCCTTCAGGTGGGGTTACCAGCCTGGTGAAAGGGTAGGCAGGGGATCTTCCATCGATTACCGGGTTAAGCTCCCAGGCATGCCCGGTTTTCATGAATGCGTTGTAAATATCTTCGTGGCACCCGGCGCAGGTGGCTGCGCCGATATATTCCGCCGCGGATTGGCTAACATCTGCGCCTGGGGGTCCGGCTGGACCTTGCGACCCGGCGGGACCCATGGCGCCGGGAGGCCCGGCGATTCCAGCCGGTCCTTGCGGGCCAGCGCAGGCTGTTAGCGCCACTACCAGGATTAGCAACACTCCCAGGGTGATGAACAGGGTAATGCGCGGCGATTTCATGCAGTTCTTCTCCTCGACTGGTTCGGCTTTGAAGTAAAATTGCCAGCTTATTTGTTTTCTGTTGCTTAGAACCTGTCCAGAAATTCGGGAGAGTGGGGTGTGTGGCGGCGCAAAGCGCCGCCACACACCCCGACCCTCTTTATTTTTCGGATAGATACTTGTGCTTCGAAGAAAAAAATATGATATGATGAAATTAGGGTATTTGCCCCAATCAATCATATGAGTGGTGCTATTACACCACATATTTTACCTTAAAACTAGGTAAGCTGATAGTGAAAAACTTCTCATAATGCTCGAAGCTCGCTTTAGTTTTCTGGTGGTCTTTTTTGTCTACGGGCTGGCATTTTTTGGGATGGGCCTGGCAATGGGGATGGAGGCCCGCCGATCGCCGCTCCTGGCAGAAGCGCGTGTTTTGCGCCCTCTGGCTTTTTTTGGAATTGTGCATGGCTTTCACGAGTGGTTGGAAATGGCTATATTGCTGCGGGGATGGCTTGAGCTTCCTATTCCGGCGTTGATCCCCTGGCTGCGCCTGGGGATATTAATCGCCTCTTTTACTTCCCTGATCTTCTTTGCGGTGTTGGTATTAAGGCCCGATGACGTGCGGATTTCCCGGCGTGAGGTTTTGGTTGGGATGGGCATGCTCGGGTTATTTCTCGTTCTAGAAATCGTCACGATGGTCGGACACGCACCCAACGCCGGGCATAGGATCCAACATGCCGATGCGCTGGCGCGCTACATCCTGGCAGTACCAGCCGCTCTGTTGGCAGGGATGGCGCTGGCGCGCCAGGCGCGCCAGGCGCGCGCAGCCGGGCGCAGCCGGTTGGCCCCCAACCTGATGTTAGCCGCCTGGGGATTTGCTCTCTACAGCCTCACCCAGGTGCTGGTGCCGGCGGTAGATTTCCTACCCGCCCAATTTTTGAACGCCCAGGCCTTCTTTGCTTTTACCGGGGTGCCCGTCCAGGCAGTGCGCGCCCTTTTGGCTGCACTCATCACTACCGGGCTTGTCCTGGCTACCCAGGTGGTGGACGATGAGCGCCAGATTGCGCTGCAAACCGCCCAGCAAGCGCGCCTGGAAGCCCTGGAGCAGGTGCAGCGTGACCTGGTGGAGCGTGAAACGCTGCGGCGCGAGCTGCTGCGCCACACGGTCATCTCTCAAGAAGAAGAAAGAGCGCGCATTTCCCGCGAGCTGCATGATGAAACTGCTCAATTTCTTACCGCGCTGAGCCTGGACCTGGCTACCCTACAAAATTTCAGCAAGGATAAACCGGAAGCCGTGGCGTTGTTGGAGCGCCTGCGGAATTTGGTCAGCCACATGGCGCAGGGAATTCACCGGATGGTGCGCGATTTGCGGCCAGCCCACCTGGACGATCTGGGTCTGGTCCCCGCACTTAAATACGTGGCTGACGAATCGACTGAATTGGGCCTGGAAGTGGACCTGGAGGTGCATGGTTCCCGCCAGCGCCTGGATCCGCTGATCGAGACGGTGCTCTTTCGGATAACCCAGGAGGCGCTGACCAATGTAGCGCGCCATGCTGGAACCCGTCACGCCCAAATTGAGCTAACCTACATGCCGGAAACCGTTCTTCTTTCGGTATGTGATGAGGGTGTGGGTTTTCATGTGGAACAGGGTTTCTTACAGCCGCGCGGCTGGGGATTGGCAGGCATGCGCGAACGTGCAGAATCGGTTGGAGGCCAGCTTCACCTGGACTCTCAGCTCGGGCAGGGTACGCGGGTGCAGATCAGTGTGCCGCTGACGCCACGGGCGGATAGCGAGCCAACGAGCGTGGAGGAGAGCAGATGAAACCGATCCGGTTGATGTTGGTGGATGACCACGAGATTGTGCGCGCCGGGCTTAAATCCTTCCTGGAGAGTCAAGATGGGTTTCAAGTCGTGGCGCAGGCCAACAGCGGAGCGCAGGCGATTGAGCGCATCTCCGAAGCGATGCCCGATGTGGTCGTGATGGACATCAGCATGCCCGAAATGGACGGCCTGGAAACTACTCGCCGGTTGAAAGATTGCTGCCCAGACGTGCAGGTGCTGGCGCTCACCGTGCACGCTGATAAGCAGTACCTGTTCCAAATGATGGCGGCTGGCGCATCGGGCTACATCACCAAGCAGGCAGCCGCAGAGGAATTGGTCACGGCGGTGCGCGCCGTAGCCAATGGCAGCATTTATTTGCAGCCCGTGCTGGCGCGCTGGTTGCTGGAAGATTATCGCCGCCTGGCAGCGCAGGCGGGCGCCGAAACTCACCCTGCAGGCGACAATCGCCCAGCCATGAAAAACCTGGATGCCCTGAGCAACCGCGAGCAGCAGGTGTTGGTGTTGGTCTCTGAGGGCTTTACCAACCCGCAAATTGGGGAGAAGCTGGGCATCAGCCCTAAGACGGTCGCTCGCCACCGCGAGCGTATTATGAATAAATTGAATATGCACTCTTCGGCCGAGCTGGTACGCTTCGCCGTTCGAGCGGGCTTAATTGATGTAGAATAGGGCCCTGGCTGGGTTGGTCCGAAGAGGTTCTTAACTGTCACATTCTCCACCCTTCGCCATTTGAGGAAAATTGATAAGTCTCAGAATTTATGCAGTTTGAGGGGTTTTAGGGGTGTTTGGGCCGTCGTAGCCTGCCCAAACACCCCCAATTTTCCCCTAACCTGTGTAACATCTAAAGTCTAATGCTTTCTTTTGTGTTATCTCAGGCATCCTTAATCTATTTGTGCCACAATTTACGATAGACTTGGTATCGTTCTGTAAAATACTACGTATTTACGAAACACGTTCTACATAAAAAACTGGAGGAAAAACCCTATGGAACAATCTGCCGCCACGACCACACAAAGCGGCTTGGCAGGACGCAGCAAATTCATCGTTGGCGGTCTTTTGATCGTCGCGGCGATTATTTACTTGATCGTTTCGTCCACCCAGGCCAGCGCCCAATATTTTCTCACCGTCGAAGAGCTGAATGCCAAAGGCAGCAGCGTTATGGGGCGTGACCTGCGCATCTCCGGCGCTGTAATTGGGGATACGATCCAGTATGATTCACAGACCCTCACCCTGCGCTTTACTGTTGCTCACATCCCCGGAGATAACTCCGAGGTTGAAGCCCAGGGCGGTCTGGCGAAAGTGCTGCACGAGGCGGTGATAGACGCCAACCGGCCGCGCCTGCAGGTGGTGTATGAAGGCGTCAAGCCGGACTTGCTGCGCGATGAGGCGCAAGCCATTATGACGGGTCGCATCGGCGAGGATGGTGTGTTCCATGCCGAAGAGCTGCTGCTCAAGTGTCCTACCAAGTACGAAGAGGCAGTTCCGGAACAATCGGAAGGATAAACGCAGATGGTTGCAAATCTTGGTTACGGCGCGCTGGTTATTACCTTCCTGGCCTCCTTGTATGGGGTCGGGGCGGCGATTTATGGGGTACGCAAGAATGCCCCTGCCTGGGTAGATAGCGCCCGCAATGCCATGCTGCTCACCTGGCCCTTGCTCACGATTTCGGCCCTGAGCATCATCTATTTATTGGTATTCGGGCATTTCGAAGTTGAATATGTGGCTGCTGTTACCAGCAAAAGCATGCCGCTCTACCTGCGCGTGACTGCGCTGTGGGGAGGGCAAGCCGGCTCGCTGGTGTTCTGGACCTGGTTAATGTCGGCTTTTGCCTCTGCGGTGACGTTGCGCAAATGGGATCGTGACCGGGAATTCTTGCCCTGGGTGATTGTGGTGTCTTTGGTCACCCTGGCTTTCTTCCTGGTGATGATCATTTTCTTCGAGAATCCTTTCGAACGCCTGTGGAGCGTGCCTCTGGGCAACCCGGTGAAAGCCATGTTCCAACCGGCTGGCGCCGAGTTATTGGTACAGTCCGATGGGCGCGGGTTAAATCCGTTGCTGCGCCATCCGGGCATGATCATCCACCCGCCCATGCTCTACCTGGGCTTTGTTTCCTTTGTAATCCCCTACGCGTTTGCCATGGCGGCGCTCATCACAGGCCGCACCGATGACCGCTGGATCCGTCTCACCCGCCGCTGGACGCTGGTCGCCTGGCTGTTCCTCTCGCTGGGCCTGCTCCTGGGCGGTCGCTGGGCTTATGACGTGCTTGGCTGGGGCGGCTACTGGGGCTGGGATCCGGTAGAGATCGCTGCCTTTATGCCCTGGCTTTCCGGTACGGCTTTCTTGCACTCGGTGATGATCCAGGAAAAGCGCGGCATGCTGAAGCACTGGAACATGGTGCTGGTCATCCTGACCTATGACCTGGTGATCTTTGGCACCTTCCTGACACGTTCAGGCGTACTATCCTCGGTGCATGCCTTTGCGCAAAGCGCCATCGGGCCGCTGTTTTTTGCTTTCATCGGGCTCACCTTTATCACCTCGGTGGCTTTGCTCCTGCATCGCTGGAACGAGCTGAAATCCGAAGCCCACATGACTTCGCTGCTCTCGCGCGAGGCGCTTTTCTTGCTCAACAACCTGTTGTTCCTTGGCATCCTGGTGGTATGTTTCTGGGGCGTGATCTTCCCGCTCATCTCTGAGCTGGTTACGGGCCAAAAGGTCACCGTTGGGCCGCCGTTCTATGAACGCGCCACAGGTCCCCTGTTCGGCGGCCTGCTTCTGCTCATGGGCATTGCCCCATTGGCTGCCTGGCGCCACTCGACCGCTACGACCCTGGGCCGCGCCATCTGGAAGCCGTTTATCGCTTCGTTAGTTGTACTGGGAGCCATACTGGTGGGTGGTGTGCGCCAACCCGCGGCTCTGCTGGGTTTTTGGTTGGCGGCTTTCGTGTCTTCCGTCACGCTATACGAGTTCTGGCGCGGCGCTCTGGCGCGCCACCATAAGTCTGGCGAGGGGTTGCCCGTGGCGATCTGGCGCCTGGCGAGCCGCAACCGGCGCCGCTATGGCGGTTATGTCATCCACCTGGGCGTGGTTTTGATGGCGATTGGCATCATCGGCATCGAGATCTTCCAAAGCGAGACCCAGGGTACCATTGCCCAAGGCGAGCAGCTCACCCTGGGCAAGTACACCGTGCGCTACGACTCTCTGGCGAACTTCGATTATAAGGATGGGCGTAACATCGCCCGGGCGGTGGTGAGCGTGTACAAGGACGACCAATTTATTGGCGAGCTGCACCCGCGCCGGGATTACTACTACGAATCCCAGCAGCAGATGACGATCCCCGGCGTGCGCAGCACCTGGGAAGACGACCTATATGTGCTGCTGGTCGATTGGCAGCCGGTCTCTGCGGATGGCGCTACCTTTAAGGTGTACCACAACCCGCTGGTGAATTGGCTGTGGCTGGGTGGTGTTGTCTTTATTCTCGGCACGCTGTTGGCTGCCTGGCCCGACCGGGATCCTGAACCGGTCGCGGTAAGGGTGAGCCGCGTGGGTTACGCCCCCGCTGGGGATTGATTGCGTCAGGGTACTGATTGCGTCAGGGTACTGACGGTGCCAGGGTACTGGCGGCGCCAGAGTACGGGTAGTGCCAGGGTATTGAAGGTGTGATACGTGATAAGTGATGCGTGTTTTGAAGCTGGACGAGCGATGGCTGGGAAGTGCTGATGAGACTTTTACCTGCTGGAATTCTATTGGTTCTCCTGCTGGCGAGCTTGCTGGTTGGCTCCGCGCTGGCGCAAGGTGAGACCCCGCGCCTGCCGACGGATGATGACGTCAATGCGGTAGCCAAGCAGCTTTACTGCCCGGTGTGCGAGAACATCCCGCTGGATGTTTGCGGCACGCAGGCGTGCGCCCAATGGCGCGACCTGATCCGTGAGAAGCTCAGCCAGGGCTGGACGGAGGCGCAGATCAAGCAATACTTTGTGGACCAGTATGGCGATCGTGTGCTGGCTACCCCACCGGCGGAAGGCCTGAACTGGCTGGTCTACATCGTCCCGCCGGTAGCCATTTTGGCAGGCGCTTATCTGCTCTATCGCGCTTTTAAGATCTGGAGACAACCAGAAAAAAGCCCGGTGGGCGCGGCTGAAGCTGCGCCTCCCGCCGATGAATATATCCGCCGTCTGGAAGAAGAGTTGACCAAACGATAAAATAGGTGTTGTGTTATGGACGTTGCCGAATCGACTGAAAACGAAGTTCCCCAAGTCGCTCTTGAACGCAGTCGCCCCCGTTGGGGGCGCATCCTTGTCTGGGTCGCTCTATTGGGCCTGCTGACTTTACTGGCGCTGGGATTGCGCCGTACCCAACAGGGCCCGGTGACGATTGGCAGCAAAGTGCCGGATTTCAGCCTGACCACCTTCGATGGAGGCCTAATCCACCTCTCCGACCTGGAAGGCAAGGTGGTAGTGCTCAATTTCTGGGCTTCGTGGTGCAAGCCGTGCGAGCAGGAAGCCGCCGACCTGGAAGAAGCCTGGCGTTTTTACCAGCCCGGTGGTGAGGTGGTGTTCCTGGGTGTGGATTACGTGGATACGGAGCCAAATGCGCTGGCGTACCTTGAAAAGTTCGATATCACCTATCCTAACGGTCCCGATCTGCGCACGCGTATCTCGCAGGCTTTTCGCATCTCGGGCGTGCCAGAAACCTACATCATCGATAGGACTGGCGTTTTGAGAAGCGTTAAAATCTCGCCCTTCCTTTCGGTGGCTGAGATCAAAGCCGCCATTGAACCTCTGCTGGCTGAGTGACCGGCACGTTCGCTCAGTCCCGCCTGGAACGGATCACGACATCTTATGGACATTGGCTCTATTTTCCTCATCCTGGGTTTGCTGCTTTTGGTGGCATTGTTCATCAGCCGGCCCATTATCGAACACTCCGCCACGCCGGTCAGCCAGGAGGAGCACGAAACGTCCGCGCTGCTGGCTGAGCGCGATCGTGTTCTGAATGCCTTGCAAGAGCTGGACTTCGATTTTACCCTGGGCAAAATTCCTGAAGCGGATTACCCGCAACAGCGCGCCGCGCTGCTCCAGCAAGGCGCCAACTTGCTGCGCCAGTTGGACGCTCGCCAGGTCCAGGCGCCTGACGGCGACGTGGAGGCGCGTATCGAAGCCGCCATCGCCGCCCGCCGGGCCGATGTCAGCCAGCACTGGTCGGCGCAACCTTCATCCAATGGCGGCGGGTCCAATCATGGTGCACCCTCGGGCGCAGGGGTAAACGGCAGCCCGCGGACAGCGATCGCTAGCCCAGATGATGACCTGGAGGCCCTGATTGCCAACCGCCGCCGGGAGCGCAGCGAAAAAGCTGCCGGGTTCTGCCCACAGTGCGGCCGCGCTGTGCAAATGTCTGATCGTTTTTGCCCCAAGTGTGGGGTCACCCTGGTGTAAGAACCGAGGCCTGCGCTGTGATCCAGAAGCTTTCAAAAACCACGTTTTTGTCTCTGTTTTATTTGTTGGTGGTATTGCTGCTATCTGCCTGTGAATTTTCCCTGGCCGACGATATTCTCCCTCCGCCAGGCTCCGAGCAAATGCCGGTTTCTCCGGCCCAGCCTGCCGCGGTCAGTGGACCTGCGTATCCCCTGGTACCGCCGAACCCGCAGGATGGCGCTCCCATCTACGCCGAGAAATGCGCGCCCTGCCATGGAGTCACCGGTTTGGGCGATGGGGAACGCTCCGCGCAGCTCCCTAACCCGCCGGCGCCCATCGGCAACGCCCAGCTTGCGCGCGTCTCTACCCCGGAAAGCTGGTATAGCATGGTAACCCAGGGCAACCTGGAAAGATTCATGCCGCCTTTCTCCAGCCTCTCAGACCGCCAGCGCTGGGATGTGGTGGCATACACCTTTTCTTTGAGCGCCTCTGCGCAGGAAATCGAAGCGGGCGCGGTCCTGTATCAGGCTAACTGCGCTCGCTGCCATGGCGAGAAGGGTCAGGGCGATGGCCCCGATGCTGCCGGCTTGAGCAAGCCTGTCACGGATCTGACCGACCAATCTTTCATGGCCCGAAGATCGGCTGCAGATTTCTTCAAAGTGATCGGCGAGGGTATGCCTCCCGATATGCCTGCTTACGCCAGCCAGCTTTCTGAAGATGAGCGTTGGAGCCTGGCTGCTTACCTGCGGTCGCTCACCTTTGCGCCCGCGGGAGGCGAGCAAATCGCCGAGCAGTTGACCGTGACCCCTGCGATCACTGAGACCACTGGCGCTACCAGTGTTCCCCCGGTCAGCGAGGTGGTAACCCCAACGGCGGTCGCCGTTTCAGGCATGGGAGAGGTATGGGGCACGATATCCAACCCCAACGGCGCGCAACTTCCCGCCGATATGTCTGTATTGTTGCGCGGGTTCGATGATATGCAGGTGGCTTATACCCAAACCACCCGCCTGAATCCCGATGGCACCTATGTATTCCCCAATGTGGAAATGCCCGTCGGGCGGGTCTTCATGACCACGGTGGAATACCAACAAGCCACCTATGGCTCCGATATCGGCGTCGTTGAGGAAGGACTCTCCAGCATCGAGCTGCCGATTACCGTCTACGAAACGACGACGGACGCCTCGCTGTTGCGCGCCGACCGCCTGCACCTGTTCTTTGAATTTGTCGATTCGCAGACTGTGCGCGTGATCGAGCTGTATATCATCTCGAACCCCACCGGGAAAACTCTGGTGGCTGCTGAAGAGGGAGAACCCACAATCCGCTTCAACCTGCCGGAAGACGCCTCGAACCTGGAGTTCCAGGATGGCGCCCTGGGCGGCAGGTACGTAGAAGTGCCGGGAGGGTTTGGTGATACCATCTCGATCCAACCCGGGTCCGGCAGCTACGAAGCGCTGTTTGCCTACCTGATGCCTTATGACCGGAAATTGGACCTGAATCTGAAGATGCCTCTGCCGGTGGATGCGGTGGTGATCCTTGTCCCGGAGGGCGATATCAATATCAAAAGCGATATGCTGGTGGATGGCGGGGTGCGCGATGTGCAGGGGACCCAGTATCGCTCTTTCTCGGGGAGTAGTTTGCAAACGGGAGCGGAGCTCAGCCTTACGCTCACCGGGCGGCCCTCCAGCAGCGCTCCCAGTATTTCGGCTGGCAGCAGCACCAACCTGATCGTCGGTCTGTCGGCCTTTGGCGTGGCATTGATACTGGCAGGGGTTTGGCTGTACCGGCGCACTCGCAGAGAAGCTGAAGATACAAATCTCCCTGCCGAACCAGCCGTCCAGTCCGGCGAAAGCCGAGAAACCCTGATGGATGCTATCATCGCCCTGGATGACCTGTACAAATCCGGGCAGCTCCCCGAAGAGGCCTACCTCCAGCGCCGGGCCGAGCTCAAGGCGCGCCTTAAAGAGATCATATAGCCGTGATCGAAGTCCACAGCTTGTATAAGCGCTTCGGCCTCAAGACCGTTCTGCGCAACCTGGATTTTCAGGTGCAGAAGGGCGAGTTTGTGGCTCTCTTGGGGCCGAATGGCGCCGGCAAAACCACCTTGCTGCGCATACTGGCCTCGCTTTCGCGCCCCTCGATGGGCGTGGTGCGTATTGCCGGGTACCCATTGCCCGGACAGGCGGCTGCCGTGCGCCGCCGCCTGGGGGTCGTCTCGCACCTGCCCTTGCTCTACGGTGATCTGAGCGCAGACGAAAACCTGCGTTTTTACGGGCGCATGTACGGCGTTCCCAACCTCCCGCAGCGCGTGAGCGAGGTCCTGGAGCTGGTGGGGTTAGCCTCCCGCCGGCGCGACCTGGTGCGCACGTTTTCGCGCGGGATGCAGCAGCGCCTGGCGATTGGCCGGGCAGTGCTGCACGATCCGGAGGTGATGCTCTTTGACGAGCCCCACACCGGTCTGGACCAGGATGCCTGCAGCATGCTCGACCAGGTACTGAGCGAGATTGCTGCCCGCGGCCGGACTGTGGTGATGACCTCTCACGACCTGATGCGGGCAGCCGACCTGGCATCGCGCTTTGACGTGCTCTCGCGCGGCGCGATTGTCGCCTCTGTGCCGCGCACCGAGATGGATCCTGACCAGCTCCTGGGCTTCTACCGCCAGGCGGTGACTGCGCCATGACGCAAGACCTGAGTATTCCAGAGACAACCACGGTCAGGGGCGAATCGGCCCTGGGCGCCTTCTTGCGTGCGATGTGGGCGGTGGTGTGGAAAGACCTGGCGGCTGAGATGCGCAGCCGCGAGCTGCTCTCTGCCATGCTGGTCTTTGCCCTGCTGGTGATTTTGATTTTTAATTTCGCGCTGGAACTGGACGCCAAGACCCGCTCCACGGTCACCTCCGGTGTGCTCTGGGTCACGTTCACCTTTGCCGGGACGCTGGGGCTCAACCGCTCGATGGCGATCGAGAAAGACCGCGGCTGCCTGGATGGGCTGCTGCTGGCGCCGGTGGACCGCGCTGCAATCTATTTTGGTAAGGTGCTGGGCAACCTGATCTTCATGCTGGTGGTGGAGATGATCGTGCTGCCTGTATACAGCCTGCTGTATAACACCAATCTGTTCCATCCGGGGCTGCTGCTGGTGATCTTGCTGGGCTCGGTGGGTTACGTGGTGGTGGGCACTTTGCTCGCCAGCATGGCGGTTCAGACGCGCACGCGGGATGTCTTGCTGCCCATTTTACTGTTCCCGGTGGTGATTCCACTGGTCATTGCAGCGGTGAAGGGCAGCGCCGGCTTTCTGCAGGCCCTGGAAATACCCGAAATCATGCCCTGGCTCAATCTGCTCATCGTCTACGATGTGATCTTCACCGCGGTGGCCTTTATGGTGTTCGATTACGTCGTGGAAGAGTAAAATTATCCCAATTCTTGGGATGGATTTCGATTCATTCTTGTATTTTGGAGGTCCTTATGGAAAGCAAACCTCGTTTACTGACGATTATTGACGCAGTTTCCGTCACGCTGCTGGTAGTCGCCACCGGCATGGTGTTCTTCTATGCGCCCATGGAAGCGGTCATGGGCCAGGTGCAGCGCGTCTTCTACTTCCATGTGGCTGCTGGTTGGGTGGGCATGCTGGGATTTTTGGTGGCGGCTGTAGCGGGGATCGTCTATCTGCGCACCGGCAGGCGTAATTGGGATACCATTGGCCTCTCCGCCGTCGAGATCGGCATGGTGTTTGCTTTTATCAACATCGTCACCGGCTCGATCTGGGCGCGCCCCATCTGGAATACCTGGTGGACGTGGGATCCCCGATTGACCACGGCGACCATCATGGAGCTGATCTATGCCGCTTACTTGATGCTGCGCCAGGGATTGGAAGACCCTGACCGTCGCGCCCGCTTCGGAGCAGTGTATGCCATCGTGGGTTTCATCAGCGTACCGCTGACCTTCTTCTCAGCCCGCTTGTTCCGCACCATCCACCCGGTGGTCATCGGCTCCAACCAGCCCGGGGCTGAGGGCGCTTTCGATATGACCCCCAAGATGCTGCAGACCTTTCTCTTCAGCCTGCTCACATTCTCATTCATCTTTGTTTCCCTGCTCTGGCACCGCGTGCGCCTGGGCCGCCTGGCTGAAAAAGTGGAACAGATCAAGTTGAAAGTTGCCGCCTAGGAGATTTGCCATGCTATTATCCTCGCTCCTTCAAGATGCCCCTGCCCAAACCACCGGTTACATGATTGCTGGTTATACCGTAATTTTCGGTGTGATGTTCATTTACCTGGTTACCCTGATTACGCGCCGCCGCAATCTGCACCAGGACCTTGAGATGCTGGAAGACTTGCAGCGCAAGGACAAACAGCCGTGACGCTGGGCAGCCGCCCATCGCCAACCTGGGCAGTGTGGTCACGACTGCCTGCCGGGGCTTCATTCACTTTGAAGCTGCTACCCTCCACACGGTCTACCGCGGCCGGCGCATCTACTTTTGCCTGCCGGCTTGCCTGAAAACGTTCCAGGATGACCCAAAAATCTCCTGCATGGCGGGCAATCCGCTGCTGGAGCAAGGGGAGTAAATCACTTATCCCGTCCTCACGATTATTAGATAGTGCTAAGCTTCGCTGGATTCATCCAGGATGGCGCGTACCTGCTCGTATACTTCGGCAAGTAGTTTGGCCCCCTTTTCGGTTGCCAGTTTTTTAAGCTTTTCGGCAACCACTACGGGTACGGGTGTGCTGCCAATCTCCAGTCTGGCGCGCGGATGGGTAAACACCACCACGCTCCGCACTGGCACTTTTAGCTCTTCTCCCAGGCAATTTTCAAGGCGCAACTTCAGCGCCTGGGCGCTGGATTGTACGGCTTTGATGGGGTCGCCCAGGTGCTCCTCAACGATGTAGCGCAAGGCGCGTCCCAGGCTGATCTGCTCTCGCCAGCGCCCATCTTTGTAGGTAAACAACCCTTCCAGGTTGACCGTCTCGATCACCAGCACCCCACCTGGGGTGAGCAGCACGTGATCCGCGGGCAGGCGAGCGTAATGGTATAGCCGGTGCGCATCACTCAAGCTCTTGAGGGCGGCATCCAGCCTGTCTTCTGGGCGCGGTTTCTTAACCCAACGGTTGGCAAAATAGATACCGACCATCGAGATGGCTAAACCGGCTCCCATCATCCATGGCGCCAGGCGCACCCAGGCGGGCCAAAACAACGGAATGACCACGCTCAGCAGAAGAATCAACAAGCCTCCCACGCTGGCTACATTGGATAGGGCAGCTCTTTGGCGCATCCTGGATGAATGGATGATCGGTTTCATCTTGCATTGGCCCGAAAAAATTTCGAAATGCGCTTGAGGGACCGCCCTCAGGCGCTTTGATAAAGGCGCCGGTGCAAGGGCGCCAGGACGGTGTAAAGGTCGCGGTACATGCCGTACAGATCGTCGTAACGCGCCTGGTTGGCTCGCCTGGGCTGCACCACCTGGCGAATGGCAATCAGGCGGTCTACTTCGTCCACACTATCATATACCCCTAACCCCACTGCCACGGTCAGCGCGATCGCCATCGCCCCAGCTTCCAGCGGGTGTTCAACCACATTGAGCTGCAAGCCGGTCACATCGCTGATGATTTGTGTCCACAGCGGGCTGTTGCTGCCTCCGCCGATGGCATTGACCGCATCGAAGGCATAGCCCAGGCGGTGTAGCTCATCGCTGATCCAGCGCACATGGTAAGCGACACCTTCCATCACCGCCCGCACCATGTGCGCTTTGGTGTGCCCCATTGCCAGGCCAATGAACCCGCCGCGCGCGTAGTGATCCAGCACCGGAGCGCGCTCACCCGTCAGCCAGGGTAAGAAGATCAGCTTATCTGCCCCGGGAGGCGTATCTTGCGCCATGGCGCTCAAAAGCTCGTAAGTTGAGCGCTCGCTGTCCTCAGCCTGGCGCTGCTCTTCCTGGCAAAGCGTATCCCGAAACCACATCAAAGCGCCGCCGCCGGTTTCCATCTCTCCAGCGATGACCCATTTTTGCGGGTGGATATGGCTCAACCCCCACATGGGTTTGTGCGGATCGTTGCGGAAGGTGGAGGTGGAGATGCCCACCCAGGTGGCAGTCCCGATGCACAGGTGGGCTTTGCCATCCAGATTGGCGCCCGCTCCGGTCTGCGCGGCCGAGACATCTCCTGCGCCATTCACCACGGGTGTACCTGGCAGCAAGCCGGTCATCTGAGCAGCCTGGGGAGTTACTACGCCGATCACTGCGCTGCACGGTTTCACGGACGGCAGCTTGTCCAGGGGAATGCCCAGGGAATTGCACACTTCTTGCGACCAGGTTTTGTTGGATATATCCAACAGGAAATAAGCGGAGGCTCCCACCAGGTCGGTGGTCACCTGCCCGGTGAGCTGGTACACCAGGTATTCCTTGCAGTCGAACAGGTAAGCCGTGCGCGCCCACAGCTCGGGGCGCTGTTCTTTGAGCCACAAAATCTTGGGAATGATATCTTTGGCGGTGGGCAGGTTGCCCGTGTGCTTGAAAAGGAAGGAAGGGGTCTCGCCTTCCGCCAGCCGGTTTGCCTGGTGGACTGCCCGCAGGTCCAGCCAGCTCATCATCGGCATCAGCGGGCGGATATCGCTATCCACCGGGAGGGTATTGAACATTTGGGCCGAGATGCCCACGCCCAGAATTTCGGCCGGATCAACGCCCGATTGCTCGATCACCTGGCGGGTGGTGGCAGCTACGGCGCGCCACAGCTCATCCGGGTCTTGCTCTACCCAGCCAGCTTGAGGATAGCTCAAACCGTAAGACTGGTAGGCAGCGTGGATCACGCGCCCGTTGAGATCGGTGATGACGGCTTTATCGCCTCCGGTGCCGGTATCGTGAGCAAGGATGTATTTCTTAGCCACGGGTTACCTGCGCACATTCATCGACGTAGCCCTTGAAGAGATCCAAGAACAAGCGGTTGTGCTCCGGCGTTCCCACGGTGACCCGGATAAATCCCAACGGCATGTGATGCCCGCCCATCGGGCGTAAAAAGATGCCGCGTTCAGCCATGGCAGTCATGATCTCTTGAGAAGTCTTGCCCAGCGCGCTGGCATCGATCAGCACAAAGTTGCCCTCTGAGGGGAAAGCTCGCAAACCTGGGACTTGGTTGATCTCGGCGTAGATCAGCTCCCGCCCGTCGAGGATGGTTTGGCGTTTGATGCGGGCGTCCTCTTCGTCACAGATACCTGCCAGGGCCGCCGCGATCGCCACCAGGCTTAAATTCCAGGAGATCTTTACCCGGTTGAAATAATTGGCCAGGCTGGCCTCACACAGCAGGTATCCCACCCGGAAGCCCGCCAGCCCGTAGCTTTTTGACAGGGTGCGGTTCACGACCATGTGAGGATAGTCCTTCATCAGGTAAGCGCGAGTGCGCGGCTCGTTCTCCAGCTCGTAATAGGCCTCGTCGAAGAACAGCGGGATGCCCAGTTCCAGTAGCTTCAGCAAATCGCCCTCGTCGATCTGGTTGCCGGTGGGATTATTGGGGGAGCAGATGAAGATCAGCTTGGTCTTGCCGGTCACTGCCTCGAGCAGTGCGGGCATATCCCAGTAGAAATCGGGTCGCACCGGCACCAGCACCGGGACGCCCCCAGAGATGCGCACGCGCGACTCGTACATGGGAAAGGTGGGCACTGAGATGAGAGCTTCCTCTCCCGGAGCGATAAACGTGTTGATGACAAGATTAATAATATCGGTGGAGCCATTTCCCAAAACGACATTGTCGCCGCTCAAGCCTGCCATCTCACCCAACTTTTGGCGCAATTCGGGCCCCGAACCGGGATACAGGTTGCCCAGGCGGGAAGCCTCTTCAACGGCTTTCAGCACCTTAGGTGAAGGCGGCAGGAGATTTTCGTTCGACATCATGCGCAGGATGCCCGGGTTCTGCCAGGCAACATCCATGTGCCTGGCGCTGTAGGGCTCTGATTCACGAACCCAGGGGACGATGTATTCAATCGGGGATTTCACAATGTTCTCCTCAGCGATCCATGAGCTCTTCTACGTCTTTGTACCATTTGACCCGCTCACCGACCTTGCTGCGTAAAGTCCAGCGCAGGGTCTTCGGTTTGGCGTCGATGCGCTGCTGCAAATCTGCCACACGCTGGCGCACGACCTGGCGGTCTTCTTCTGCGAGCGAGTCGTAGC
>Ga0209705_10000337_pt1 | contig 24669 bp, 29 predicted proteins | sample PPLLaktember2015_5_FD_187262 | JGI IMG/M metagenome (GOLD analysis project Ga0209705, IMG submission 187262) | Freshwater sediment microbial communities from Prairie Pothole Lake near Jamestown, North Dakota, USA - PPLs Lake P8 Core (1) Depth... | ecosystem: Environmental > Aquatic > Freshwater... | reverse complement strand
CCGGTTTCGAGCCAGGCGCCCGGCGCGGTATCGAGAATGACCTGCTGCTCCCAGCCCTTCGGCGGCTGCACGTTCAGGCCGGCGACCTCCGGAAAGAGCGTCATGAGTTCGAAGCCTTGCACCGCCGGGTGCGTGCCGTAGCGCGTGATGACAATAAAGTTGGCCGCCGTGCCGGTGATCGACTGCGAGGCCGGATCGACCGCCGCGCCGCGCTGCACCTCCACGCCGAGCGATTCGGCCACGCGTTCCAGCCCCTGCAGCGGGCCCGGCTCGGCGAGCCACAGCAGGTTGCCGCCGCGCGCCAAGTACTGTTCGATCTGTTTGACTTCGCCGGCAAGAAATTTCACCCGTGGACTCGCGATCACCAGCACCGAGGTGTTCTGCGGGATGGCGGTGTTGCCGCCGAGCGCGAGGGAGCGGGTCTTCAGGCCGCGCTTGGTAAGCTGCGACGCCCAGCTGGACAGGTCATGGTTGGCCTGGCGGTCGGGACTGCGTTCGCCGTGGCCGGTGACAAAGATGACCCAGCGCTCGCCGCCGCGCCCGAGGCGCACGAGAGTATTAGTGAATGCCTCCTCGGTAAGCTGACTGAGGTTCTCGCGGCGCTCGTTGTACTCGACCACCAGTTCGCCATCGAGGCGTACACCGGCGGCACGCACGCGTGCCGGGTCGGTATCCGGGTTTACGAACTCGAGCGTGATGTCGTTCTTGTATTTCTGGTAGCGGCCGACGAGTTCGGCGATGTTCTGGCGCACGCCTTGGGTGTCGCGCGCATAAGCGGTGAGGCGCACCGGTTTGTCCAGAGTTTGAAGCAGGTGGCGCGACGCCTCCGACAGGGTGTTGCGGTGGTTGTGTGTCCAGTCGAACTGCCAGTGATAGTCACGCGACAGCCACAGCAGCAGCCCGACCACGGTGAGCAGCAACACCAGGAAGCTGGTGCTGGCCAGGCGCAGCTGGAAACGGGATTTGCGGGTGGCGCGCATCGTTCAGCCTCCGACCCGGTCCATGTCGAGGCGGCGCACGCTCAGGGCCAGGAAGGTGGCGACGAACAGCACGTGGTAGACCACATCGCGCGTGTCGAACACGCCCTTGAGAAACGGTTCGGTGTGGTTGAGCAACGACAGGTAAGGCAGGGCGCCGCCGCCGACGCCGGTGCGCGCCCAATCGAGCAGCCAGAAGAACAGCAGCACGCCGAAGGTGCTGACGGCCGCGATCGTCTGGTGCTGGGTGAGCGTGGACATGAACAGGCCGACGGCCGCAAAGCCGGCCAGCAACAGCGCGAGACCCAACAGGCTGGAGGCGAGCAGGCCGAAATCCAGCCCGCCGCCGGCAAGCAGCGACAACGGCATGAAGGCGATGAGCAGCAGCTGGACCAGCAAGAAGCTGTACAGGCCGAGGTATTTTCCGAGCACGATCTCGGTCATGGAGAGCGGCGCGCTGAACAGCAGCGGCAGGGTCTTGTTGCGCCGCTCCTCGGTGACCAGGCGCATGCTGACGAGCGGCACCACCAGCAGCAGCACCACCGCGGCGTTGCCGAACAACGGCGTGGCCACCACCTCGGTGACGCCGTATTCGCCGTTCATGCCGAGCAGCTGCGATTGGATCGCGACGAAGCTTTCGACATGCTGCAAAAACATCCAGGCGAGAATGAACTCCACCACCGCCAGGATGATCCAGGCGAGCGGCGACAGGAACAGACGGCGCAATTCGTGGCGGGCAATGGTCAGGATCATGCTTGCCCCCGGTGTTCCGCTTCCAGTGGCGCTGGCGCGCCCGTGTGCCGCGCGGCCTCGGGGTGCGCAATGTCTTCCCGGGTGAGTTCCAGAAAAATGTCTTCCAGGGTGGCGCGCTGCGGGATCAGTGCGGCGAGCCCCCAATTCTGTTCGACGGACAGCCTGACCAGTGCCTCGGTCGGATCGGCGGACGGTTCGTGGTACACGCGCACGCTGCCACCCTCGGCAGTCTCCACGTTCCTGACACCGGTGAGTTTTGCGATGGCGGCCAGCTCCGGTGTGTTCCGGAAGCGCAACGTGAGCACCGACGACTGCATGCGCTGCGCGAGATCGTCACTGCTGACGTTCAGCACCAGCTCGCCCTTGTTGATGATCTGCACATGGTTACACACGCTTTGCACTTCGGGGAGGATGTGCGTGGACAGGATCACGCTGTGCTCTTTGCCGAGTTCGCGCACCAGGTGGCGGATCTCGCGGATCTGGATAGGGTCGAGACCGGCGGTCGGTTCATCGAGAATAATGACCGGCGGCAGATGGATGATCGCCTGGGCGATGCCGACGCGCTGCTGGTAGCCCTTGGACAGGTTGCCGATCAGGCGCCGTCCGACCTCGGTGAGGCCGCACTTGTTTTTGGCGGCTTCGCGCGCGCCGCGCCGCTTACTGCGTTCAATGCGGTTGAGCGCCGCGCAATAGTCGAGATATTCGTCCACCGTGAGATCGCGGTACACCGGCGGCTGCTCGGGCAGGTAGCCAATGGCGGCCTTGGCGGCGCGCGGCGCTTCCAACAGGTCGTGCCCGGCGACCGTGATGCGCCCCTGGCTCGGTGCGAGGTTGCCGGTGAGCATTTGCATGGTGGTGGTTTTGCCGGCGCCGTTCGGCCCGAGGAAACCCAATACCTCGCCCTGGCGCACTTCGAAGCTGATATTCCGGACAGCCTGCAGGGGACCGTAGAAACGGGACAGGCCTTCGACCTGCAGCAGGGTCTCGCGCGTCATAAATATCGGGGGGAGTGTCCTTACCGTAAAACGAATGCCGGGCGCCATTCAACGCAGCCAGGCCAAGTTTGTCAATGCAGCTGCCGGGCACGCATCCGGGACGGTATACGCGCCTGCCTCGATGCCGTTTATCGGCCAGGTGACGCAGTACAGCGGCAACCGACGTTCACGAAACGCTTCCCTGGGTTTCCCGGCGAATGGCTTATCAAAAGCAAAATCAACGACATAGGGCAGTTTCGGGAATCTGGCACGAGGAATGCAATTCTCCGGCATGTCCACGGCTTGAAAGAGGGTGCCCACATGAAGCTGTCAGGCTCAACCCCCATTCTGTCTGCCGCCCTGCTGGCGGTGGTCGCGCTGGGCTGGACCGATAACAATGAGGCCGTCAGCACGGCGGCGCTCGAAAACGAACTGTCGACCGGCCCCGAGGATTGTGCATCCACCGAGCGTTGCCCGGTGAACGCCGGCGCCATTCTTACCCATTGGATCAGCCGCACCAACACCGGCAACCTGTTCCTGGTGATGCAGGCCGATTGCCAGACCCCGGAACGCTGCGCCGCCTGGTTTGTGGAGCGTACGGCGCGCGGTTATGCCACGCGCCTGAATGTCGAAGGCCAGTTCCGGGTGATTCACAGTAACAAGCCGATCCCGGACGTCCAGACCTGGCGCGCGCTGTCCGAATCGGAAACCGAGTACACCCGCTACACGTGGACGGTCGGCGCCTACGTCAAGACCGAGACCCGTACCGCCTATCGCGTCGACGGTGTCGAATGCGGTTCGGCCCTGGAGTGTTACCAGGCGGCCAGCAAGGCACACGAGCAGCGCAACACCGGCCGGGCATTGAAGATCTGGGAGAAGGTGCACAACGTCTCGTTCATCTGACGCGCGCCGCAAAAACAAGTCACAGATGAACGCAGATCGACACAGGTAAAAACAGCACGGCCGGCAATCACAATACGATCTGCGTCTGTCCGTGTTTGTCTGTGGCCAAGCCTTGTGTTTCTTTACGCCTTCGGGATGAAACACCTTGCCGGCAGTGCGGCGCGCGGGTAGCGTAGCGGCATTCGTCAGCGCGTGTTGGCCATGCCCGACTTATCTTCCCGTCACACTCACCACGCCGGACATTCGCATGCGCCGGCGGCGCGCGGGCTGTACGCCGCGCTGGTGCTCACGCTCGGTTTTGCGTTTCTGGAGGCGGCGGGCGGGCTTTGGTCCGGTTCGCTGGCACTGCTCGGCGACGCCGGCCACATGTTCTCCGACAGCGCGGCGCTCGCGCTCGCGGCGTTTGCCGCCTGGGTGGCGCGTCGCCCGCCCTCCGCGCGCCATTCCTACGGGTTTGCGCGTGCCGAAGCGATCGCCGCACTTGTCAACAGTCTGCTCATGTTCGCCGTCGTGACCGGCATCGTGGTCGAGGCGATCGGACGCCTGCAGGCACCGCGTCCGATTCCGGGGATGGTGGTGATGGCCATCGCCGCCGCCGGGTTGGCGGTCAACCTCATTGTACTGTTCATCCTGAGCCGCGGCGCACACGACCTGAACACGCGCGGCGCGCTGTTGCACGTATTCGGCGACCTGCTCGGCTCGGTCGCCGCGCTCATTGCCGGTGCCGTGATTTATTTCACCGGTTGGACGCCGATTGACGCGTTACTGTCGCTACTGATCTGTGCGCTGATTCTGTTCTCCACACTGCGCTTGCTGCGCGAGGCATTGCACGTGCTCATGGAAGGTGTGCCGCTGCATATCGACCTCAACGCCGTCGGCCGGAGCATGGCGGCGTTGCCGGGCGTGATCTCGGTGCACGACCTGCACATCTGGACGCCGGCGTCCGGCGCGCCGGCGCTGTCCGCGCACGTCGTGGTGGAGGACCTCGACCACTGGATGAAGACACTGGAAGCATTGCGCGCACTGCTCGGCACGCGTTACGGCATCGAGCACGTCACGCTGCAGCCGGAAACGCGCGCCGGCATCGTGACCGTGGCACCGCTCGCACGCATGGCGCGGCGTGTGCCACGCCGGCGGGATGACTAATAAATAGCGGTTTTTTTGCGCAGGTCTGCTTTCATCTTATGGCTAATTTTGTGCAGGCCTGCTTTCTCATCTTATGGTTAGTTTTGTGCAAGCTTGCTTTCATTAATAACCGTAGTCGGTTGTGCCGGCAGTGCCCGGGGCGAGGCGGCCCTGGCGCGACATGGCCGGGCGATCCAGCTGCCGACACAGCTCGAGCGCCTGCCGGCAATGGGCGAGGGCACGCGTGCTGTCGCCGGCCTCTTCGAAAAGCGAACCGAGTTCGGCGTGCGCCTCGGCCGTGGCGCCCAGATCGATGGATTTCTCCAGGTAACCGCGCGCGCGCTCGACCAGCCGGTTGCGGCGCGCCAGGCGCCCGAGCGTGAGCAGCAATGCCGGGCTTTCACCGTGACGCGCGAGCCATTCCTCGGCGGTTTCGAGCTGGGCGGCGGGGCGCGTGTCGCGCGCTTCGCCGTACAGCAGAACCAGGCGCTCATCCCACTGACGTTCAAGCGCCGCGGCGAGCAGGGCGGTGCAGTCGTCCATGGCATTCTGGCCGATCAGTTGGCGCGCATAGACGGCGATCAAGTCGGAATGCCGACGCGCGCTTTCCGGGACCCCGGACCAGGCCTGACGGAGCGTGCCGAGCGCGTCGGCGGGAAGCGGCAGGCTCAGGAGCGCGCCGTGCGTTTCACGTTCCAGGGCATCCAGCTCGGTGTCCGGCAACAAGTGGCGCCGGCGCGCCTCCGGCAGCAGCTGCGCGAGGTTCTGCCAGTCGCGCAGCCGCCGGTGCGCCTCGATCAGCAGACGCACGGCCTGGGCCTGTTGCGGATGGTCGGCACGCACGCGCGTCAGGGTGGCTAGCGCCTGCTCGTTCTGTTCGCCGCGCAGCTGGAGTTGTGCCTGGGTTATTTCCGTGGCCAGTGCATTATTGCTGCCGAGACGATGCGCCTGTGCCAGATAATTATCGCGCTTGTCGGTGTCTCCCTGACCCTGGGCCGCTAGCGCCGCGGCCAGGTATCCAAGAAATGGTGAGTCTGCGGCGTGCAGGCTGGCCACCAGTTCCTTCTCCGCCTTGAGCCACTCGCCCGCGAGCAGGTGGGTGAGTCCGTTGAGAAAGGCCTCGCGCGCCTTGCGGGTGCGGCGTGTCTGGCGCCAGCGTGTCAGGCTGCGCGGCACGCGCACGATGCGCACCACCAGACGCACGCAGAAATAAAGGATCGCAAAAACCACGGCGGCAATGAGCAGGAACACCGCGAGCGAAGTTTCGAGCACGTACGGCTCGCGTGTGATCAGCACATACCCCGGGTTTCTGAAGGCAATAAGTGTGGCGGATGCCGCCACGAACAGCAGCAGGAGGGTGCCGAACAGCGCCCTCATGGCGCGGCCTGCCTGGCGCTGATGTTGCGCAGCGCCTTGAGCGAAGCGGAAATGTCAGGCAAGCCCACCGGGCGGGTTTCGAGTATCCCGTCGAGTTCGGTCGCCGCCACCTGCACGGCGGGCGCGCCGGCGTCGTAGTAATCGCGCAGCCACTGGCGCGCGGCTTTCGCGTTCAGTTCGACAGTGGCGATGTCGCCGTGCAGCAACGCTACCTGCGCGCCGTATAGCATCAGGCGCAGGTTCTCGCGCAGAAAATACTTCTGCTCCGGCAGTAACAGGGGCCGGCGCACGCCGGTGGTGGCGCGGATGCTCACCAGATTGCGCAGGTCTTTCCACACTTCGCGCAGGAATCCCTGCTCCCCGGCGGCGGCTGCGCCTTCGGCAGGGCGGACCGGTTCGGGCGCGAGCGGCAACGTGTCCACGCGCGCGCCGAGTTGCCCGAGACGCTGGGCCATGCCGCTGAGGTCGAGGCGCTCGAAGGCCTCCAGCGCGCCGATTTCGCTCTCCAACAGTTTGCGCACCGGCAGATAGTCGGGATCACCGAGTTGCTGCAGCTGACGATCGGCGACGCGCAGCGCTTCGAGCGCCTGGCGTGCGTCACGCGCGTATGCGAGGCGATGTTGGGCCATGACCAGCAGGTTCTCGGTCTCGGCGATCAGCCAGGTGCGCCGGCCCTTGCCGATCTCGCCGTGCAGCGCCTGCACGCCGCTCCGGAGTGTCTCGTGGGTTTCGCGCAGCGTGCCGAGTTCCTGATTCATCTGCGCCGACAGTTCCTGCAGCTGCGCGGTCTCCTGTTCCACCTGAAGGAGCCGGCCCTTGGCGTCGGTGAGGCCGCGCTTGCTGTTGACCAGCCAGCCGACGTAACCGCTGGCCAGCATCGCGATGATGGCCAATACCAGCGCCAGTCCGGCGGCGAAGCGGCTGGCGCGCGCGGTTTTGTCAGCGCCGGGTGCGCGGCGGCGGGTAGGCTTTTTTGCCGCCGGGGCAGGAGTGGTGTCGGGAGCTTGATCCATGGCGTGTGGTTCGCGTGTTGGTCCGGACTGGGTGGCCCGCGGTTAACCTGGAGGGATTCATTATAGGGAATTTTGCCTTGCCCGCCACGCGCGCAGCACGGTCATGATCGCTGCATCGCTCGCCCGCGTGGCGACACACACCTCGGCGTGGAATCCCAATTCCCGGCAGGCCTGCGCCTGGCGCTCGCCGACCACCACCACCGGCGTGGCGAGCAGCTGCGCCCGTCCGGATTCACCCACGAGATCACAGAGGTTGCGTGCACCTTCGGCGCTGGTCACGACGAGGATGTCGATTTCGCCGGCGCGCAGGCGCGCCAGTGCCGTCGCATCGGGTTGCCGGGGCGGCACGCGCCGGTAGCACTCGGCGTAAACCACGCGCGCACCGCGCGCGCCCAGGCTTTCACCGAGCAGCTCGCGTCCGCCCTCGCCGCGAAAGATCAGCACATTTTTGCCGGCCACCGCGGCGGGCGGGAGGAGAGCGAGCAGCGCCTCGCTATCGAAGCATTCGGTGGGGGCCAGTATCCGGTCGAAGCCTTCCTCGTTCAGGGCGCGTAGCGTCCCCTGGCCGACGGCGGCAAGCCGCAGGTCGGGGGGGAAACCGCCGTGCGCGCGCACGTGCGGCAAGGCCTGGCGCACGGCATTCGGGCTGATGAAGATCGCGAAGACGAATTCGCGCAGACGGTCGAGTATGGCGTGCAAGGCGGCCGGGTCCGCCGGCGGGGCGATTTCAATGGTCGGTAGGCGCACGGCCTCGCCGCCGGCCGCTTCGATGTCCTTCACGAGTGGCCCGGCCTGGTGCGCGGGGCGCGTCACCAGCACCCGCACGCCGCGCAGGCTGGCATTAATATGGATATTTTTGTGCAGGCCTGCCTTCCTTAGCTACGGCCGTAGACCTTGTCGAGAATCGTGCGCGCCCCGCGCGTCAGCAGTTCTTCGGCCAGATGGTTGCCGAGCATTTCGGCGCGCACCGCTTCACCCTGGAGCTCGCCGCGGATGACATGGCTGCCATCCGGTTCTCCGACCAGGGCGCGCAGGTGCAGCATGTCTCCATCCAGCTCGGCGTAAGCGGCGATCGGCACCTGGCAGCCGCCTTCGAGGCGCGCATTCAGGGCGCGCTCGGCGGTGACGCGCAGCGCCGTGGGCGCGTGGTGCAACGGCGCGATGAGCTGCTCGACGGCGCTGTCATCGGTACGGCACTCGATGCAGATCGCGCCCTGGCCGACGGCGGGCAGCAGGATTTCCGGCGCCAGCTCGGCGCGGATGCGCTCGCCCAGGCCAAGACGCTTGAGGCCGGCACAGGCGAGAATGATGGCATCGAACTCGCCGCCATCGAGCTTGGCGAGGCGCGAATTGACGTTGCCGCGCAGATTGACAATCTCAAGCTGCGGATAGAGCGCGCGCAACTGGCAGGTGCGGCGCAGGCTGGAGGTGCCGATGCGCGCCCCTTTCGGCATGGCGGCGAGCGCATCGAACTGGTTCGAGACGAAGGCGTCGCGCGGATCCTCGCGCTCGCCGATCACCGGGATCTGCAGGCCGTCGGGCAGGGTGACCGTGACATCCTTGAGGGAGTGCACGGCGATGTCCGCGCGGCCGTCGAGCAAGGCCTGTTCCAGTTCCTTGATGAACAATCCTTTACCGCCGACTTTGGCGAGCGGCGCGTCCAGGATGCGGTCGCCCTCGGTGCTCATTTTCACGAGTTCGACCTCGAGACCGGGGTGCGCCGTCATGAGCCGCGCGCGCACGTGTTCCGCTTGCCACAGGGCGAGCGGACTCTTGCGGGTGCTGATGCGCAGGCGATTCATGGCTGGATTAGGGGTTTGGCCGGATGGGCTGTGGCATTCATTGCGGTATAATTCTGAAAGGCCCTGCTGCGTTCGTCCTGCCAGTTTAGGCGAAAGCGGTCATCGAATCACCCCGCACGGTTTTTCCTCATGTCACGATTTCATCTTCCGGTGTTGCTGGCCGCCGTGCTGGCCCTGTTCGTCTCCGGCTGCCGCGACGCGGGCGGAGCGCTGCCCGCGGCCGTGGACCTGCGGGCGGATGCGCAGGTGGCACGCGCGCAGCGCCTGCCGATTGTGCTGTTTTTCCATTCGGCGACCTGCCCCTTCTGTCGCGAGGTGGAAGATCTCTATCTGGCGCGGTTGCAGAAAGAGAACGAAACGACGCCGCGCTTTCTGTTGCGCACCGTGGAGGTCAGCCGTACGCAGCCGCTGCTGGCGTTTGATGGAGGCCGCACGGATTACCGCGCGTTCGCGAAACGGCAGGGCGTGACGCTCGTGCCGCACCTGCGTTTTCTAGGACCGGAGGGTGAACCGCTTGCCCCCGACCTGGTGGGCCTGGCGTCACGCGACTTCTACGGCGCCTATCTGGAGGGCTCGATTGCCACTGCGCGCGAGAAACTGTCTGGCGGCGCACGCTGAAGGCTCTGCGGACGGGGTTACCAGGTTATTGAAAAATAAGAACACCCAACTCTGTCATTCCGGCGAACGCCGGAATCCAGGATGCCGATGACAGCATTGAAATTAATTTCTGGACACCGGCTTTGAAACTGCTCCTGCGTTTGTCCAGTGAAGAAAGCCTCATTCACTGACGGCTTCGCGCCTAATACTTCCGCCATCCATGGCGGTCGCGCCGGCGTGACGAAGCCTTTTTTCAACGGCCTGCCGGTACGCTGTTAGAAACAGCAAGCAGGCCTCTGCAGGGGCAATCCGGAAGTAACGCGGCCGCTGCCGGGTGCGTTACTTCTCGGCGTCCTCGCCGCTCCGAATCGTTCTCCGGAGGGGCCGCTCAGCGCCGCGCCCAGCGTCGCACGGCCGCGGCGTGCCGGCGGCTCACGTCGAGCTTCTTCTCCAGGCCCGTGAGCGCCACCTGCCAGTTGCCGGTCGTGCTTTTCTCGATGCCCTTGATGTATTCGGTGGCGACCAGTGCATTGCGGTGGATACGCAGGAACACCTTCTCGCCGAACTCCTTTTCCAGGTTGACCAGCGAGTCCTCGATCAGGTGTTCCTCGCCGGTGGTGCGCACCGTGACGTACTTGCTGTCGGCCATGAAGTACAGGATGTCCTGCACCGGCACCAGCCGGATGTTGCCGCGCAGGTGCACGCTGATGTGGGTGCGCGCCTGCGGCGAATCCTGCGCCTGGTTGATCTCCTGCAGCTGTTGCAGGGTGAGCTTTTTGGCCTTGTCGAGTGCCGCCGCCAGCCGGTCCTTGCGGATCGGTTTGAGCAGGTAATCGACGGCATTGACCTCGAAGGCGTGCAGTGCGTGCTGGTCGTAGGCGGTGGTGAAAATGACCATCGGCGGATTTTCCATGCCCATGAGGTGCATGGCCGCTTCCAGCCCGTCCATGCCGGGCATGCGGATGTCCATCAGCACCACGTCCGGGTTGAGCTCGGCGGCCTTTTCCACGGCTTCGTTGCCGTTCATGCCCTCGCCGACCACGGTGTGCCCTCCGATCTCGTTAAGCAGCTCGCGCAATCGGTCGCGCGCCAGCTTTTCATCGTCCACGATCAATACTCTCATGGGTTTCCTCCGCGAATTGGAATTTCTACCGCCACGTTAAAGCGTTCCGGTTCTTGCGTAACCTCGAGCCGCGCCGCGTCGCCATAGTGGCTTTCGAGGCGCAGGCGCAAGTTGTCCAGGGTGTGCTCGCTGTTCGGCGCGGTCATCGGCGACTTGGACCGCAACCGCGGCAGAGGGTTCGTGACCAATATATGAATAACGTCACTTTCCTCCCACAGGCGCACACCGATCACCCCGCCGGCCGGGATCGGCTCGATGCCGTGCTGGATGGCGTTCTCGAGCAGCGGTTGCAGGATGAGCACCGGCATCACCGCGCGGCGCGGGAATTTGCCGATGCTCCAGTCCACGCGCAGGCGGCTGTCGAGACGCAGGGCCTCGATGTCGAGATACTTTTTGGCGATCGCGACTTCGTTGTTCACCGGTACCAGATTCTCGCTGTCGCCGAGCATGCTGCGGAACAGGTCGGCCATGTCCACCACGGCGGTTTCGGCCTTGTCCGGGGCGCTGCGGATCAGGCTGACGATGATGTTCATGGTGTTGAACAGAAAATGCGGGCGGATGCGCGAGCGCAGCACCTCGATCTTGGCGCGCGCCTCGGACAGGGTGCGCTGGCGCAGCTGGTGGCGGGCCAGGAAATAGCGCAGCGCGAGTGCGTTGATGATCGCTGCCACGGTGAAGTTCTGGATATGGAAATAGGCATACCATTCCGGTCGCGGTGTGCCGACCGCACCCGCCAGCCACAGCACCCAAACGGCCGCTTCGCTGACCACCAGCACCACACCGAGCAGCAGCAGGTAGGCAAAGCCGAGCGCGCGAGAGTTGGGCAGGCCGTTCAGGAAGCGGCGCGCGGCGCACAGCGTGGCGGCGCCGGAGAGCGCGATCCACTGCACGAACAGCGAGACCAGCAGCAGGTCCTGAAACAGATTCGTGGAAATGCGGCGCGTGACGAGCGTAATGACAATCGCCAGTAGCTCGGCGATCAGCACGATGCCGCCGATCGCGCGCCCGCCGCAGAAATTCGGCAGAAAGTGCGATTCTTCCTCGGCCGGCGCGGGGGGCAGTGTGAACAGGCGCAGCAATCGGCCGGTGGCGTCCGCCACACGTGGCAGCAGGCGCTCGCGCACTGCGCGCGCGCCGGTCGCGAGGTGCGCGTGTGCCTGGCTGGTCCAGGCGGAGAGTCTGTTTGCGTCGAAGGCCATCGGTTATCCCCGCACGATCGGCATGCGCAGTTTCACATGGTACTGGTCGCCTTCCTGGAAGGCCTGCATGCTGGCGGCGTCGCCGAAATGACTTTCCAGGCGCAGGCGGATGTTGTCCACGGCGATTTTGTTGCCCTTGCCGTGCGCGTGCTTGGGCACGTCCGGCAGCGGGTTGCTGATCATCACGTTCAGTGTCTCGCCTTCGCCCCACAGCTCGATGCGCAGCGTGCCGCCCTGGAAGCGCGGCTCGATGCCGTGATAGATGGCATTTTCCAGCAGCGGTTGAAGCGTGAGCGCCGGGATCAGCGCCGATCTGGGCACGTTGTTCACGTGCCACGATACCTTGAGGCGGTCACCGAGCCGGAGCTTTTCGATTTCGAGATACTGGCGCGAGATCTCACGCTCCGCCGAGATCGGCACGAGCTTGCGCGCATCCGCGAGCAGCACCCGGAACAGGTCGGCCAGGTCCTGGAGGGCCGTCTCGGCGAGCGCCGGGTCGGAGCGCGTGAGACTGGCGATCGAATTCATGCTGTTAAACAGAAAATGCGGACGGATGCGCGCCTGCAGGGCCTGCAGGCGCGCATCCTGCTCAGCGTGCGAGTCGAGTTCCGAGCGGTGCGCCACGAACAGGTAGCGCAGGCCGAGGACGCTGATGATCGAGCCGATCAGGATACTGCGCAGCAGCAGGGAATTGTGCCACTCCGGCCAGCGCTCACTGATGAGTCGTAAGTCGAAGAGCGCGAAGATCATCATCTCGGTGCCGACAATGATCACGATCAGGATCAGCAGGAACACCAGCAGCGAGCCCGCGCTGACCGTCAGGCGCCGGATCAGGGGCGAGAACAGCTTCAGCACCAGCACGCTGGTCAGCGACAAGATGAGCGCAAAGCCGGTGAGCAGGTTGAGATCCTGCCAGGCGCGCTCATCGAAGATGTCGTTGCGGCTGATCGTGATGATGGCGGCAATGATGACCGCGAGAAGAATGATACGGATCGCTACCTTAAACGATCCGAAATCGGGCAGGTAGTGCTGGCCGTCGCCGCTTGCCTTGGCCATGTCGTGAGTCTTCAAATAACCTTCTTGCAGATGTCCTGGGACGGTCTGAACAGACGCGCCATGCATGCCCCGGTCGGTTGCCGGCCTGGCCTGTCCGGGGATTGGATCGTAGAGTCTACACTGCCAGCAAGGTAGCAATATATAGATATATAAGGGAATAAAAAAACCCCCCGCCCATCCTGGGCGGGGGGTCTTAACACCTGGTCCGGCATTCGGGGTGGGGGTGCACAAAGGAGAGTCCGAACCAGGGCACTGCTCTTTGCCATGCCGATGATCTAACCGTAGCCAGTTCTGCCAGCTGCAACAATGGATTGCCGATAACCGGGATGCCGCCACGGACAAATGGCGGGGCGCCGCGGACCCGGCCGAAGTTCGGTTATACTGATGTTTCTTCTTTTTGGTAACGGCCGTGAAATCAGAAAAACCCTGGAGCGGGCGTTTTACGGAGCCCACCGACAGCTTCGTCGAGGCGTTCACGGCCTCGGTGGCATTCGACCGGCGCCTCTACCGGCACGACATCGCCGGCTCGATCGCACACGCACGCATGCTGGCCCATGTCGGCGTGTTGACGCACGCGGAGTGCGAGCTGATCGTCAAGGGGCTCAAGGAAATCGAAGCCGAGATCGACGCCGGCCGGTTCGAGTGGAGCACGGCGCTCGAGGATGTGCACATGAACATCGAGGCGCGCCTGATCGAGCGCATCGGCGATGCCGGCAAGAAGCTGCACACGGGCCGCTCGCGCAACGACCAGGTGGCGACCGATCTGCGCCTGTATCTGCGCGACGGCATCGACGAGGTGAACGCCGCCGTGCGCCGCCTGCAGGAGGCGCTGCTCGACGTCGCCGAGCGCGAGGCCGATACCGTCATGCCCGGCTTCACGCATTTGCAAGTGGCCCAGCCCATCACCTTCGGCCACCACCTGCTCGCCTGGTTCGAGATGCTGGTACGCGACCGCGAACGCTTTACCGATTGCCGCAAGCGCGTGAACATCATGCCGCTCGGCGCCGCGGCGCTTGCCGGCACCAGCTACCCGATCGACCGCCTGCACACCGCCAAGGCGCTCGGCTTCGATGCGCCGGCGGAGAACTCGCTGGACGCGGTGTCGGACCGCGACTTCGCCATCGAATTTGTGGCGGACGCGGCGCTGCTCATGACCCACCTGTCGCGTTTTTCGGAAGAACTCATCCTCTGGTCGTCCAGCCAGTTCGGGTTCATCGAGCTGTCGGACGCGTTCTGTACCGGCTCCAGCATCATGCCGCAGAAGAAGAACCCGGATGTGCCGGAACTGGTGCGCGGCAAGGCCGGGCGCGCCCACGGCAACCTGGTGGCGCTGCTGACGCTGATGAAAGGCCAGCCGCTCGCCTACAACAAGGACAATCAGGAAGACAAGGAACCGCTGTTCGATTCCCTCGACACGGTGCTCGGCAGCCTCAAGGTATTCGCCGAAATGATCCCGTCGATGCGCGTGCAGCGTGCGGCCATGCGCAGCGCCGCACAGCGCGGTTTCGCCACGGCCACCGATCTCGCCGACTACCTGGTGTGCAAGGGCGTGGCGTTCCGCGATGCGCACGAGGTCGTCGGCCGTGCCGTGCGCCACGGTATTGAAACCGGTCAGGATCTGAGCGAGATGAAGCTCGAGGCGCTGCAGGCGTTCTCGCCGGTCATCGGTGAAGACGTGTACGCCATGTTGACCCTCGAGGGATCGGTGGCGGCGCGTAACCACGTTGGCGGCACGGCGCCCGAGCAGGTGCGGGCGGCGATCAAACGCGCGCGCAAGCGCCTTTAACCATTCTAGGGAATGCACGCTTGCACAAAAATAGCCAGTTTAGGGAAAGCACGCTTGCACAAAAATAGCCATATTCGGGAAGCATGCTTGCACATAAATAGCCGTTCTAGGGAAAGCATGCTTGCGCAAAAATAGCCTTTGTAGGCGCGGCTGCGGCGGCTCGGCCGATTCGGGTATTCTGTAGCACAGAGTCAGAGGGAGCGAAAAAGGGTATGCACTTTCGGCGTGTGTCCGACAATGCGGCAGGCAGGAAACCGCGCTGGGATTTCTCTTTTCTGGCAAGCCCGGTGAGCCTGCGTGCCGTCAACTGGGAAGATCAGCGCAGCCAGTTCGTGACGCGTTATCTTTTCTGGGCGCTGGGGCTCGCCTACTTCAATCTGGGCGCATCGGTGGCGCGCAGTGCCGAATTCCTGTTGGCGGTAAACGTCGTACACCTGGTGTACGCGTTCCTGACCACGGTCTATCTCGTGCATGCGCGGCGCAACATGCTCTCGCCGCTGCGCTGGCGGCTCGCCATGTGGACCGATCTCGTGGGCGCGGCGTTCTGCGCGCTCGCCGACTCCAGCCTGACCTCGCCGGCCTACCTGGTGCTCCTCGCCATCATTCTCGGCAATGGCATGCGCTACGGTCTGCGGCCATTTGGCGAAGCGGCGCTCGGCAGCTTCCTGCTGGTGCTGCTGGTTCTTTATCTGCGCTTCACCAATTATATGAGTGCCGTGTCGGTGGCCGGCATCTTCTTTATCCTGTTCGGTGCGATTGTGGTGCTGTACGCCTATTCGCTCATGGCGCGTATCGAACGCCACCGCGACGAGATCGCGGCGCGCAGCAACCTCGACCTGCTCACCGGGCTGCTCAACCGGCGCGGTCTCGAGGAACGCGCCGCGGTGTTGTTCTGCGATGTGCAGAACCAGAAGCGTCCTCTCACGGTGTTGTTTGCCGACTTGGACGGCTTCAAGGGCATCAATGACGCCCTGGGTCACCATGTCGGTGACACGGTGTTGCGGAAAGTGGCCGGGCTCATCAGCGCCTCGATCCGCGAGAGCGATGTGGCGGCACGCTACGGCGGGGACGAGTTCGTGGTGATCATGCCGGACACGGCGCTCCCGCACGCGATGCTGGTCGCCGAGCGCCTGCAGGCCGCGGTGGGCCAGTGGGCGCGCAGCGGCGAGATCAGCTTGAGCCTGTCGATCGGCATGGGCGCGGCGCCGGAACACGGCCAAGAGCTGGCTGTCCTGCTGGAGCGTGTGGATGGCGCCATGTACCTGAGCAAGCAGTCGCTCGGGCGCGGCGGCATCCGCTGCGTCGGCGACGCACCCGCTTGAGCCGCCGCGGCGTATGCACTCGCTCGACGAACTCAAGGAGCGGTTGCGCGAATTCGCGCGCGAGCGCGACTGGGAGCAATTCCATTCGCCGAAGAACCTGGCGATGGCGTTGATTGTCGAAGCCGCCGAACTGGTCGAACATTTCCAGTGGCTGACCGAGGCGCAGAGCCAGGCGCTCGATCCGGAAAAGCGCGAGCAGGTGGCGCAGGAACTGGCCGACGTGTTTCTCTATCTCGTGCGTCTCGCCGACCGCTTGGACATCGATCTGATGGACGCAGCACAGCGCAAGATTGTGCTCAACGCGCAGAAATACCCGGCCGACAAGGTGCGCGGCAGCGCCAAGAAGGCCGGCGAATCCTGATCAGCATCCGCCCGCGCCATCCCGCCCCGGCCGCGGTCTCTCTTAGCGGTGTTGCTGTTCCTGCTGGCGTTGGCGCGTTTCCTGGCGCAGCTTCTGGCGTTGCTCGGGCGTCATGGTTTCCCAGCGTTGGCGCAGTTGCTGGCGTTGCTCGGGCGGCAGATTCTGCCAGCGGTTGCGCAGCTCCTCGCGTTTCTCGGCCGGCAGATTACGGTACCACTGACGGCTGCGGCGGATGCGCTCCTGTTCCGCCGGCGGCAGTTCGCGGAAGCGTTCATAGCGTTTGCGGATCTGCTCGCGCTGCTCGGGGGCAAGCTGCTGCCAGGTCTTGAGCCGCACACGCGCCTGGGCGCGTTCTTCCGGGGTCATCGCCTGCCAGCGCGCCGCGCCCTTGCGCAGACGTTCCTGGCGTTCGGGCGCGAGTTGGTTCCAGCGCTCCTGCAGCGGTTGCAGCACGCGTTGCTCCTCCGGGCTGAGCTGTTGCCAGTCGATGGCATTCGGTTCCGCCTGCGCCGCCGGCAGCGCCAGCAGCGCGAGCACCAGGCCTAAGCCAGTCCACTTATTCATGTTGCTTCTCCTCGCGCGCCGGTTTCGGTTTTTCCGGCTCGCGGTCGTCGAGGGTCAGTGGGTCCAGCCACTTTCCACCCTGGGTCTCGAAGGTGCCGAGAAATTCCAGCATCTCCAGGTCGGCCGGTTCCGGCGGCGGGTTGGCGCTGCCGGCGGCGAGCAGTCCGGCGAGCAGCAGCATGCACGGCTCAGGCGGCATCGGCGTGCTCGGCGAGCCAGCGATAGAACTCGAGGTCGCGATACAGTTCGAGGCTGTCGTTCTCGCTCAGGAGTTCGAGTTGCTCGAGTCCCGTGGCCGGCGGGCTCGCGGCTGGCGCGAACAGCAGAACGGCGACCAGCGCCGCGCTCAGCGCGGCAGTCGCCAAGCCGCCGGCCGCCAGCCAGGCGAGACGGCGCGGACGTGGTTCGAGCGCCCGCAAGCGCGCGGCGCGCAGGCGTGCGATCGTCGGTTCGTCCAGCTGTTGCACGCTCTGGTCGAGTGCCGCTTTCGCCGCGGCGATGAAGCGGGATTCCTTGTCATCGGTCATGGCCAGTGGTCCTCCAGCAGATCACGCAGCGTATGCACTGCTCGCGAGTAATGCGTTTTCACACTGCCTTCCGAGCAGCCCATGGCCGCGGCCGTGGCCGCGACATCCAGGCCTTCCCAGGTGCGCAGCAGGAACGCCTGTTGCTGGCGCAGCGGCAGGGCGCCGAGCGCGGTTTCGAGTGCCGTGCCGGCGCGTGTAGTGCCAAGCTGTTCTTCCGGGCGGCGTGCGTCCGGATCGGGCAGCGCGGCGAGTGGATCTTCGTGATCGTCGTCATCCGTGCCCAGCCACGCCAGCCAACGGTGCTGGGTGCGCCGCCGCCGGTACCAATCGCGGATGCGACTCTGCAGGATACGCTGGAACAGCGGCCCCCATTCGTCCGGATGGCGTCCGCCGTAATGGCGCGCGAGCGCGAGCATGGCGTCCTGCACGATGTCGAGCGCCTCGTCGCGGTTGCCGGTGGCGAACTGCGCCATGTGAAAGGCGCGTCGTTCGACACCGGCAAGGAAACGCTCCAGGGTATCGCGAGATTCCAGGCTTTGCTCCCGTGTGTGCTGCGCCGCCTGCGTCGTCTGCAACGGATCAGCGGTCGCCCCCGTGCCGGCGGTCGACGCGCCGGTCGACGCGGTCGCCGCGGCGATCGAGTCTATTTTCGGCGCGATCGCCCTTGCGATCCAGTCGATTCTCGATGCGGTCACCCTTGCGATCCATATGCTGGGCGGCCTTTTCATGGCCGCTTGCCTCGAGCCGGTCGGAGCGTCTGTCCAGGCGCTCGTCAATGCGTTCGCCACGGTTGTCGAGGCGTTCATTGATGCGCTCGCCGCGCTGATCGAGTCGTTCATTGACGCGGTCGCCGCGATCCTCGGCGAGCACCGGGATGGCGACCAGCAGGGCCAGCAGGCCGCCGGTCAGAATGGCTGTGGTTTTCATTTTTCATTCTCCTCTGTAAAGGGTTGAGAAATCCGGGTCCGACATGGCAAATAACGCGTGCCCGGTTCGTTGGTTGACAGGGGCGGGCGGATTCTTTTGACTGACGGGACAGTGTAGGGAAAGCAGGCTTGCACAAAAATAGCTGCTCCAAGGAAAGCAGGCTTGCACAAAACTAGCTGTTCTATACTCCGGGTCCCGTGAACTATCGCCACCATTTCCACGCCGGCAACGTCGCCGATGTCTTCAAGCACCTGGTGCTGATCCGGGTACTGGAGGCGCTGCGCCTGAAGGAAACGCCGTTCTGCGTGATCGATACCCATGCCGGCAGCGGCCTCTATCGCCTCCGGCCGCCGGGTGAATTCGAACAGGGCATCGGGCGGCTGTGGCCGGCGCAGCCGGATTGGCCGCAGCTTGGCGGATATTTTGCGCTGCTCGCGCCCCTCAATCGCGAAAGACTGACGGCTTACCCGGGATCGCCCTGGATCATTCGCGCGCTGCTGCGCCCCCAGGACCGCGCCGTGTTTTTCGAGCGCCAGCCGGAGGAGGCCGCGGCGCTGCGCGACAATCTAAGTGGCAGCCGCGGCATCACGATCAACGAAGCCGATGCTTGGGCGGCGCTCACGGGCCTGCTGCCGCCGAAGGAAAACCGCGGGTTGGTGTTCATCGATCCGCCGTATGAGCAACCCGACGAGTATGTTCAGGTGGCGCGCGCGCTTCGCTTGGCGCACACGCGCTGGCGTAACGGACTGTATCTCGTCTGGTATCCGATCAAGGCGCGCCGGCCAGTGGAGAAGTTACACGAGGCAGTACGTGCCCTTGGCGCCGAGGCGCTGGCCGTTGAATTCCTGACGCTGCCCGAGGATGTGCCGCAGCGTCTGAACGGCAGCGGCGCGCTGCTCATCAATCCGCCGTGGAAATTGGAAGAAACGCTGCGCGCGCAGTTGCCGCCGCTGGCGATGTTTCTGGCGGGGCCGGATGGTCAGCCGCACGTGCGGTTTGTGAGTCTGTCGTCAGAAAAGAATCCGAAGCTTTCTTGACACCGGTCAATGCGCTGCGGCGCGCAGTCGCCTAGCATGGCGTTCACATCAACACTCTGGGTATTGGCCGACGGATCTCGTCGACGCGGCAGGATGGGGCAGATGCTACGCACCCCCGATTCCTGACCTTCGCCCCGAAGCCTTAGACGGTTCGGGTCGAGAGGCCAAAGTCGCGCAGAGTCCGTCGGTTTCTTTTTTGCCCGCTAACCGCGTGCATCCACTGAGCTTGAATTATTTGCTTCTCTCGCGCGCCAGTGAGCGTTCGATGGTGCTTAGTGGCACGACCGTACCGCGGTTCATGCCCTCGCAGCGCCGCGCCTCTTCGGTCCAGCCGCGTTTATGCTCGATGAGCTCCGGCCACCACGGGTAGGTGCGGCACTGGCGCGGACGCACCGGGTAGATGCGGCAGCGGTTGTCGTTTCCGAGAAATGGACAACGCCCGTCCTGGTTGAGGCGAATGCCGGTGGTGCCGGCATCGACGCGCACCAGGTAGCGGCGCCGGAACCAGGCAGGCGAGAGCTTGAGGAAGGCACGGATCGCCGCACGCTCCGGAGCGCTCGTTTCGACAGAATGATCCGCGCCGCCGGTGCAGCACGCACCGCAACCGGTGCATTCAAAGCGCAGATGTGCGTGCTGGTAATACATATAAAGGCATAGCCACAGACGGACGCAGATAAAGCAGATTCTACTGCAAAATCCCTCTCTTCATGTGATTTTATCCGTGTCGGTCTGTGTTCATCTGTGGCGAATGTTTTTTACGCCCGCCACAAGGCGGCAAGCGGCGAGAGGTCGGCGGTCGGTGCTACCGGCAGGTGCCGGTGCCAGAGCTGGTCGAGGGCATCGCTGATCGGTTCGAAATCGTGGCTGACGCGCCTGAGAACGGCTGCCCGTTGCGGGTTGGGTTCGAGGCGCGCGCAACGCGCGAACGCACTTCGTCCGTGGTCGCGATAATAGGTGATTTGACCGCGATACTTGAGACGCTCGCGGAACACTCCGCTCATGAACAACGCGTAGTCGGCGATGTGGTACAACACCAGTGTTTCACGCGCGGGGCCGGGCCTGGCGGTGTCGCCGCCCGTTTCCGCCTGCCACGCCATGAGCAGCCCGGCGATGGTCTCGACCGGCCGGCCGTCGGCGCCGTGGAACGGAAACAGTACGTTCACCCGGGCAAAGCGCGTGAGCAGTTCGCTCACGTAGTCCACGAGCGCCGGTTGAGCGAAACCCTGTTCGCTGAAGCCCTGCTGAACATGGCGGCGAAAAAACGGATAAAGACCTGGAACATGCATAAGCACCTCCTGCCGATACCGGAGTGTTGCGACCTCTATAAACATATAGCCCAAAACGACCGACAATTTCACGTCACGCGACGGCTGGCCATCGTGCACACGACGCGTCGCCTGGAGCGTGCTCCTAGACAGGATATCGACCTGAACGTGCCGGACTGGAGGGACGTTTTGACATCGCGGCGTACGCAGGTATGATTTCCGCCAGAATTCCAGGGAAACCCCTTTATCACCATTGGAGGAAGTACGATGCGTCGGATTACTGTGGTCGCGCTCGCGGCCGTGCTAGCACTGGGCCTCGCCGGTTGCGGCGGCAAGGAGAAGGAAGAGCTTCGCCAGAAGGTCGCGAGTCTCGAACAGCAGCTGGCCAGGGCCACGAGCCAAGTGGCCGAGCGGGAAGCCGCCATGGCCAGTATGGAGACCTCGCTCAAGCAGGCGCAGGAAGAGGTGGCCAAGGTCAAGGTCGAGCGCGACAAGCTGAAGGCGGATATCGCCCAGCTCAAGAAGAAGAAGAAGACCGCAGTAACCAAGAAAAAGTAAGGTCGCCAGGCTTGGCGCAAAACGCCCCGAACACGGGGCGTTTTGCTGTTATCTCCAGGGACGGAGTGTATGCCGCGTGAGCGGCGGAAAGCGTTTTCCGCACTTCCGCCATCCATGGCGGTCGCAGGACGCGCGGAACGGTTCAACGAGGTGAACATGATCATAATCGGAACGCCACTCTCAAAGAGTGCCACGCGCATCCTGCTGTTGGGCAGCGGCGAGCTCGGCAAGGAGGTTGCCATCGCCGCCCAGCGACTGGGCATCGAGGTGGTGGCGGTGGATCGCTACGCCAACGCACCCGCCCATGCGGTGGCGCACCGTGCGCACGTCATCGACATGACCGACCCGCAAGCGTTGCGCGCGCTCATCGAGCAAGAGAAGCCGGACATCATCGTGCCGGAGATCGAGGCGATTGCCACCGAGGTGCTGGTCGAGATCGAGTCTCAGGGGCTCGCCATGATCGTGCCGTCGGCACGTGCCGTGCAGCTCACCATGAACCGCGAGGGCATCCGCCGGCTCGCGGCCGAGGAACTGCAGCTGCCCACGTCGCCCTATGCGTTTGCATCGAGCTATACCGAACTGGAAAAAGCGGCGAATGGCGGTATCGGCTTTCCGTGCTTCATCAAGCCGGTGATGTCCTCGTCCGGCAAGGGCCAGTCGCGCGTCGACCGGCTGGAGGATCTTGAGGAGGCGTGGAACCACGCCGCGAGCGCCGGACGCGTGAAAGGTACGCGCGTCATTATCGAAGGCATGGTCGAGTTCGATTACGAAATCACGCTGCTCACGGTGCGCGCGCTTGGCGAAGATGGAAAGATCGAAACCCAGTTCTGCGACCCCATCGGCCACGTGCAGGTGAAAGGCGACTATGTCGAGAGCTGGCAGCCGCAGCCGATGAGCGACAAGGTGCTGGCGCGTTCCAAGGAAATCGCCGAGGCGGTCACTGGCGCGCTCGGCGGGCGCGGCCTGTTCGGCGTAGAGCTGTTCGTGAAGGGCGATGAAGTGTGGTTCTCGGAAGTCAGCCCGCGCCCGCACGACACCGGCATGGTGACCATGGCCACCCAGGCGCAAAACGAATTTGAGTTGCATGTGCGCGCCATTCTCGGGTTGCCGGTCGGCACGCGCAGGCGTCGCCCGGGCGCGAGCGCCGTCATCTATGGCGGTATCGAGGCCGAGGGCATCCGTTTCGAAAATGTCGACGCCGCGCTGCGCGTGCCGGAGTCGCAGCTGCGCCTGTTCGGCAAGCCGGCGGCTTACGAACGCCGGCGCATGGGCGTGGCGCTCGCCACCGCCGATAACATCGAAATCGCGCGCAAGCGCGCCAAGGAATGTGCCGCCAAGGTGCGGCCGGTGCGCTGACGGTTAACGCAGCCGGCGGTAGGGATAGGGATAGCCCCACGGATACCACGGGTCGTACCAGTAAGGCGGGTAGTAGTAGGGTCGTTCCGTCTTGGGCGGCACCGGCCAGAGGTAGGTCGAATCGGCGCGCACTACCGGATAGGTGTAGAGGTGCTCGCCGATGGTGCGCGTGCTAATGCCTTCGAGCGCACCGGCGACTGTCACCAGCCGCTTCGGGGCGAAGATGGCCGGATCCAGAAAGCCCTGCACGCGTGCCAGAAAACGCCCGGCACTCTTGTCGGTGTCGCGCGGCTGGCCGCCCCCATCGAGCGGCCGTTCCACGATCTCGATCCAGGTTTCGTCGCGCCGGTTTTCCACCGAAGAAATGGCCCCGCCCCAGCGCACTGCGGTGCCGCGGCGCTGCTCCGGATTTTTCAGCGCCTGGTCAAGCGGAATATTCCCGGCCGGCGCCTCACGGATCGGGCGCGGGATATCGCTCGCGCAGCCGGCGAGCAACAGGGCCAGGAACAGGGCGATGGCTTTCATGGGATTACCTTACACCTGAGCACGCGATCAAGGTAGTCTTGCCGGATCTGGTGCACGCGGCTGCGTGTCCATTTATTTTTCCGGGCATAAAGATTGGCCCGGACAACGCCGGGGCGGGGTTGACACATTCCCCGTCACGCGCCGAAATCCGTTTTTCCCTGTTTCTTTTGTTTCTTACAGGAGCACCATGCATGGGTAGGTTCGTGGATTTTCGTTGCACGCACTGCCGCTACGAGGAGACCGACATCGGCATCGGCAAGGGCAAGCATCCCTTTCCCTATCTCGCCCTGTTCCGTTGCGTCCGGTGCAAGTCGACCGGCAGCACCTGGATCAAGGAGAACGAAGCGCCGCGTTGCGCGGTCTGCTACGAAGTGGGTGTGACCCTGTTGCCGGACGACACAACGCGCATCGATTGCCCGCGCTGCGGCAAGCCGGCACAGTTCGTACCCAAGGAAGGGAGTTGGGAGTAAAAAAGCGAGCCGCAGATGAATTACAGATAAATGCAGATAAATCTCAGGAAACAGAAAACCGGACTCTTTGTCTTTGCGCTTCTGTGTTCATCCGCGGCCAAGCCTTTCTTCACGCCAGGCGGATGCTCTCTCCCGCCTGTTCGCTGACCAGACGCGACAGTTCGCTGAACAGCTCCGCGCCGGTTTGATCGTTGCGCCACTGCTGCGTGCCCGCGTCATAGTTGTAGTGGAAACCGCCGGACCTGGCCGCGACCCAGATCTGGTTGGCGGCGCCCTGCTTGTTGATGATGATTTTGCTGCGGTTCGTAAATTCGAGTTCGAGAATCTCGCCGGCATTTTCGAAATCGATGTCCGCGCCACAGGTCTCGACGGCCTGCTCGATCCGGCTCAACGTGACGGCCGCGAGCTTGTGAAATTCTGCTTCGTTCATGCGGGTTTCCCGTGCCTGCGAAAGCGGGTATTCTAGCCGAAAGGAAGGACGAGCGAAGCAGGGCTTCATTCGCCGGGCCTTGTACCAACCAAACCCATGCCGCGCCTGCACCCATTCAAGCTGTCCGTGATCGCCGCCGTGCTGGCGGCGTTGCTGCTCGCCGGTTGCGGCAAGAAGGGGCCGCTCTATCTCCCCGACAGTCCGGCCGCGCCGGGCCAAAAACAATCCAAGAACTGAGTGATGAACACGTTTACCTATCGCGGCGACCGCCTGTACGCCGAAGGTGTGGCGCTGAGCGAGATCGCCGAGAAGTTCGGTACCCCCTGCTATGTGTATTCGCGCGCGCACATCGAGGCGCAGTGGCGCGCCTTCGACCAGGCGTTCGGAACGCGCGACCACCTGGTGTGCTACGCGGTCAAGGCCAACTCCAACCTCGGGCTGCTCAATGTGCTCGCGCGACTCGGCTCCGGCTTCGATATCGTGTCGGTCGGCGAGTTGGAGCGTGTGCTGGCCGCCGATGGCGACCCCGGCAAGGTGGTGTTTTCCGGCGTCGGCAAGGGTGTGCACGAAATCGAACGCGCGCTCGAGGCTGGTATCGCCTGCTTCAACGTCGAGTCGGAGGCCGAGCTGGTGGTGCTCAAC
>Ga0209705_10000334_pt1 | contig 24710 bp, 20 predicted proteins | sample PPLLaktember2015_5_FD_187262 | JGI IMG/M metagenome (GOLD analysis project Ga0209705, IMG submission 187262) | Freshwater sediment microbial communities from Prairie Pothole Lake near Jamestown, North Dakota, USA - PPLs Lake P8 Core (1) Depth... | ecosystem: Environmental > Aquatic > Freshwater... | reverse complement strand
TCCGCGCGGCCTGACGCAGGAGCTTCTCGTGATCCGCAAGGAGGCGGACGGCCGCGCGGTCACGCGCCGGACGATCCTGGTGCGCTTCGTTCCGCTGACGCGCGGACGCTAGGGCGCTCGCCGACGGCGTCGATCAACGCCGGGTCTCAGTCCCCGGCCGATGTCGGCGGCAGAAGCTCGGGCACTTCCATTGCCTTGGGTCCCGGGGGCCGTCTTCGGCGGCGTGCCCGGCCCCGACTTAGATCGCGAGTCGCGTGATGCGGTTGCCGTTCAAGCTGACGCTGCCCATCAGCCCGGCGTTGGTCATCACGAAGCCGATGATCTCCTGGCGCGCGGTCTGTGTCGTGATCTGCGCGTTCGCCCCGACATTGAGCATCGAGATCGAGCCATCGACCCCGGCGGTCCATCCGCTGCTGGCTTCGAAGCGCTTAAGCGCCTCTTCCGTCATGAACAGGATGAACACCGCCTGGGACTGGGCCCCCGCCAGCAGGCCGGCCGACGCTTCGGTCATGCGGAAGTAGCCGGTGGTCTTGCCGCCCTTGCGCAACGCGCCCTGCCCACTGCCGCCGCCGATGATGAATCCCGCCGACACGAAGCTCGGGAACACGAGCACCCCGCGCGCGGAGGCCACCAGCTCGCGCGTACCCGGCTGCTGTGCATACAGCCGCGACAGCGCGCTGTCGGCGGCGGCGTCAATCGACTGACGCTGCGCCGCCGGATCGCCGCTGGCCCCGGACGTGGTCGTGCACCCGGTCGACACCAGGCTCAGCACTACCAGACCGGCGCCGGTGATCAATACGTTACGTCTCTGTTTGTTCATGAGTTCAAATCTCCTGTTTGCAGTGACTCTCGCCGCGGGCGGTAGAGAACGCATCGACGACGTGAGAGGGTACCGGCAGGCGGTCGCACCGCGATTCGCCGGCCTTGTTGTTGAAAGGATTTCAGTCGCTCACCATCGGGTTGACAAGTTCACGCACTTCGAAGGGCTTGGGAGCCTGTGTCGGCTTCTTCGGTGCGGTGCCCGGCAGGATCTCGAAGTCGGGCGTAAACGGCACGAGGATCGCGCGCAGCTGGTCGAAGCCCTTGCGATCGCCGTCGAACTTCGCCTTGTCGGCCTTGATCAGGTCGTCGAACGAAGTCTGCCCCATCATCACCTGGTTGAGATCCGCACGGTTTACGGTGACGGTCAGGTCCGGCTTGTTCGCCTGTTCACCCTTGATGGTCGTCAGCGTGGCGTTGCTCAGCTCGAGCACGTGCTTCTCGCCGTTGTCCGGGGTCACGAGATTGATAACGAAGCGGATGCCCTCGGCCTTCTTCGGATCCATGCTGATGGCGACGAAGTCGAGCCACTGTTCGGTCGTCATCGCGCGCACCACATCCGGCCCGGTCGGATTGACCGCCTCGCCGCCCGGCAGGCCGTTGCGCAGTTCGAAGGCGCCCTGCAGGAAGCTGTTGCGCACGCTGGTGCTTTCCGCCCGGTAGCCGAGCTGCTCGTAGGCGTCGGCCAGCAGCCGGCGCGCCGCCTGGTTGCGCGGCTCCGCGAACACGAGCCGGTTCAGGATCTCGGTGGCGTGCAGGTACTTGCCCTGCGCGAGCAGTTCCTTGCCCTTCGCGATGATCTTCGCCGAGCCGCCCATCATCTCGACGTACAGCGGCGCCGAATCCTTCGGCGACAGCGGGATCAGGTTGACCGGGTTGCCGTCGTAGTGGCCGAGGAAGCGGTTGATCACGGCGCGCGAGTTGTTCTGCACGTCGCCGTGGTAGCTGCGCGCGGCCCACTGTTGCTGCAGGCTCTTCGGCACCTCGTAGACGTTGTGGATCTCGTTGATCGTCACGCCGCGGTTCGCATAGTGCAGCGCCTGGTTGTTCAGGTTGGCGTATGCATCCCGCTGCGCACGCAGCACTTCCTGGATGCGGGCGTTGCCCCAGCGCGGCCAGCTGTGCGAGGCGAACATGACCTCGGCTTCCTGGCCGAACTTGTAGAGTGCGACGTTGATTTCCTTGGACCAGTTGAGCGCGTTGCGCACGCGCGCGCCGCGCAGCGTGTAGATGTTGTGGATCGTGCCGGTGATGATCTCCGCCGACCACAATGCCTTGAACTGCGGGAAGTAGGTGTTCATCTCGACCGGAGCCTCGGTGTCGGGCGCGTTCTGGAACACCATCTTCACGCCGTCGAGCGTGATCTCCTCGAAGTCCTTCACGACCAGCCGGTTCGGCGCAATCAGGCCGACGTTGCCGTTGGCCACGTTCTTGCCGATGGCCTGGTCGACGTGGCCGAAGGGATTTCGCTGCAGCAGCACCGCGTACTGCCATTGCGTGCGCCGGGTCATCGCGTTGCCGGCGAAGACGTTCTCGGCGATCGCAGCATTCATGAACCCTTCAGGCGCGATCACCATCACCTTGCCGCTGGCGACATCGGCCTCGTCCACCACGCCGCGCACGCCGCCGAAGTGGTCGACGTGCGAATGCGAGTAGACAACCCCGACCACCGGTCGCTTGCCGAGCTTCTCGTTGATGAACTCGAGCGCCGCGCGCGCCGTCTCCTTCGCCGTCAGCGGGTCGAAGATGATCCAGCCGGTGTCGCCCTTGATGAAGCTGATGTTGGCGAGGTCGTAGCCACGAACCTGGTAGATGCGGCCAGGAAGGACTTCATAGAGTCCGTACGCCATGTTCAGCACTGCCTGGCGCTGCAATGACGGGTGGATGCTGTCGAAGTCCTTGCCGGTCAGCAGCCACTGATAGCTGCCCATGTCCCAGGCGACATGGCCGGCATCGGCCTTGATCTGCTTGTAGGGCGGCTCGGCGATGAAGCCCTTCTTGGCCTCGTCGAAGTCGCGCTTGTCCGCGAATGGCAGCTGGGCCTTGATGCCGTTGCGCAGTTCGATCGTGAACTTCGACGGCAGGTTGCCTTTGGGATCGAAGTGCTTGACTTGCGCTGGCGAGGCGCCCGGCGGGGCGACCTGGACCTGGGCCTGCGCCGACGCGATCAGCCCGGTGGCGAAGGCCAGAGCCAGCGCGTGGCGCATGTGAATCCGGAAAACGGTCATGAAACACTCCTGCATCGGGACATGTCGAGACTCAGCCCAGTTGTCGGCGGCGCAGCATCGTTGATTCGGGTCAATGTGTCCAATGCATAGTGAGCAAGGCGGCCATATACTGGCTGCATGTCAGTCGACCTGCGGCAAATGCGCCATGTACTGGCGTTGGCGGAGCACGGCAGCTTCGCCCGCGCGGCGGTGGCGCTGCGGCTGAGTCAGCCGGCGCTGTCGCGCAGCATCCAGGGACTCGAGCGACAGATAAGCGCTGAGCTTTTCCTGCGCTCCGCGGTCGGCGTCGTGCCGACCGACATGGGTCGGGTCTTCATCCAGCGCGCACGTCAGGTCGTGCAACTGGCCGAGGATCTGGATCAGGAAGTCGCGACTAGTCCTTCCCTGCAGCCCGGCCAGATCACGGTCGGCGCCGGGCCATATCCCGCCGATTCGACGCTCAGCAGCGCCCTGATGCGGTTCACCGCTGCCTATCCGCAGGTTGGCGTGCGACTGCAGGTGCGGGATTGGGATGAGTTGCTGCACCGGCTGCGTACTCGCGAACTGGACTTCTTCCTGGCCGAGATCAGCACGCTGCAACGGGAGCACGAGCTGGACATCGAACCGATGTCCGCGCATCCGCTGTACTTTGTCGCCCGCACCGGTCACCCGCTCGCCGTCCGCGGCCGCGTGACACCGCTCGACACGTTTAGCTATCCCTTCATCTCTCCCGCCCGCATTCCGCCGAGAGTGCTGGAGCCGATGCTGGCCGCGCAGCGCAAGGCGCGTGATTCTGCTGTTGCCGCTCGGGCCTTCCCCTCCCTCGAGTGCAACTCACTGTCAGCGGTCAAGCGCATCGTCGCCGGCTCGGATGCGATCACGGCAGTCACGCTGACATGCATGGCGGAGGAGCTTGCTGCCGGAAAGTTCGTGCTGCTCGGCGCGGAACCGTGGCTGGAACTCCGCTATGGCCTGGTCAAACTCAAGGGCCTCCCGATGATTTCGGCGGCGGAAAAGTTCCGCGAATTCGTCATCGATGCAGAAATTGACGTCGCAAGAGAGGAGGAACGCCTCGCTGCCGAATTGAGCATCGGCCTGGCAGACAGGCGCGGTGCGCGCCCGGCCGGCAGGGCGGGCTCGAAGAAGAAGTGACGCGCGGCGATCGAAGGATGGGCGTGCCGGCGGCGCCGCAGGGGAATACTTACACTGCGAGCTCCCACTTCTTCCGACGCCCGCAATGAACTTCCGCCGCCTCGGCCGATCCGGCCTCAAGGTTTCAGAACTGTCGTTCGGCTCCTGGGTCACCTACGGCAACCAGGTCGATACGCGCGCCGCGCGCGAGCTGATGGCCGCCGCCTTCGATGCCGGCGTCAACTTCTTCGACAACGCCGAGATCTACGCGCGCGGCGCAAGCGAGGAAATCATGGGCGCGGTGCTGAAGGAACTCGGCTGGCCGCGCCTCAAGTACGTCGTCTCGACGAAGTTCTATTGGGGCCTGGCCGCCGGCAAGGGCGAGTTCCCGAACGAGCGCAACACGCTGAACCGCAAGTACCTGCGACAGGCGATCGAAGGGTCGCTGGCGCGGTTGCAGCTCGATTACGTGGACCTCGTGTATTGCCACCGTGCCGACCCCAACACGCCGGTCGAGGAAACCGTGTGGGCGATGCACGACATGATCGAGCGCGGCCAGGCGCTTTACTGGGGTACCAGCGAGTGGACGGCCGACGAGATTCGCGCGGCGTGGGACATTGCCGACCGTCGCAACCTGCACAAGCCGGTCATGGAGCAACCGCAGTACAACCTGCTGCATCGCAAGCGCGTCGAACAGGAGTACAAGCGTCTATACGAAGACATCGGCCTCGGACTGACGACGTGGAGTCCGCTCGCGTCCGGGCTGCTGTCCGGCAAGTACCGCAACGGCATTCCGGTCGGCTCGCGCGGCGCGCTCGAAAGCTACGCGTTCCTGCGCGAGGGCCTGACCGATCCGGTGCGCAACAGCATCGTCGCCCGGCTCGAAGGGGTCGCAAAGGATCTCGGTTGCTCGCTGGCCCAACTCGCGCTCGCCTGGTGCCTGACGAACCGGAATGTCAGCAGCGTGATCACCGGCGCGACCCGGGTCGAGCAGGTGAAGGAAAACATGAAGGCACTCGAGTTCGTACCCAGGCTGACACCCGAAGTCCTCGCGAAGATCTCGGAGATCGTGGGGACAAATTTCGACTAGCTGCGCCGCGCGCATGAAGAACCGGACGCCCCTGTCGTGCCGCATCGCCGTCGCGGCGCTGCTCATCGGCTGCGTCGCGTCCGCCGCCCTCGCGCAGACTGCGCGTCCGCTGTGCAGCCAGATCCCGGCCAGCGAACGCGAACAGGCGCGTGCGACGGGCGCCTGCCGGGACGCAGCGATCGCCGTGACTCCGAAAGTGATCGAAACCGCGCCGACGGTGCGCGCGTTGGCCACGATCGCCGTCCCCGATCTGCGGGGGCAGATCTACAACCCCAAGGACGAGCGCATCGCACGCTTTCGCGTCGTGACGTCGATCCGGGCCAGCGAGCAGGCAAAAGGCTGGGTGCTGGAACAGAGTCCGCTTCCGCCGGCGCGCCTTGCTTCCGGCGGCGAACTGAAACTCGTCCTGTCCGACGCTTCGCTGGTGCGAGTGCCCATGGTTCGTGGCGGTGAACTCTCCACCGCACAGGCGCTGCTGAAGCGCTGGGGCCTCACCGCCACGACGCGTGACGTGCCGGGGGAGCCGAAAGGGCGCGTGCTGTCGCAGTCGCCGCAGGAAAATACGCTCGCGAAGCGCGGCAGTACGGTCACGCTGGGCGTCGCGCAGGGACGAGTCGTTGATGACGTGACGCCGAAGCCGCCCGACACGGGTCCGCTGGCACAGGCGCAGGCCACATCGACAGTCCCCGACCTGCGCGGGCAGATGTTCAACCCGAACGACGAGCGCATCGCGCGCTTTCGCGTTACCACGTCGATGCAGCCGGGAGAGCAGGCGCGCGGCTGGGTGCTCGACCAGGAACCGCGACCGCCGGCGCGACTCGCACGCGGCGGCGAACTGAAGGTCTTCCTGTCCGACGCCTCGATGGTGCGCGTGCCGCGGGTCCGCGATGGCACGCTTGCGAGTGCGCAGGCCGTGCTGAAGCGCGCCGGACTTGCCGACTCGGTGCGTGAAGTGCCGGGTGAATCCACCGGGCGCGTGCTGTCGCAGTCGCCACAGGAGGGGGCGCTCGTGAAGCGGGGCAGCACCGTCACGCTGGGCGTTGCTGCCGGAGCGGCTCCGCCGCGACCCCAGCCCCAGCCTCCGAACCTGTTGCCGGTGCCGAACGTCGTCGGAATGGCGTTCGAAGACGCACGTCCCCGGCTGGCGCCCTTCAGCATCCAGCGCTCGCACCGTGAGGCGCTCGAACCCGGCGGCACCGTCGTCGATCAGGAGCCCTCGCCGCCGGCAACGCTGCCGGCCGGTGCTGCCGTGCGCATCGTGCTTTCAGACGGCTCGCTGGTGCGCGTACCCCGCTTCATCGAGATGAATATCGCCGAGGTGCAGCGGCGCCTGTCCAATTCGGCAGAGCTGAAGCTGCAGACCACGGTCGTCACGGGACCCGCACGCGGGATCGTGGTCGGTCAGGATCCGGCGCCGGGAGCGGTAGTCAAGCGCGGAAGCGTGCTGCGGCTGCAGGTTGCCGCGGGTCCCGAGGTTCCGGAGCTGATCGATGTCCCGAATGTCGTCCGGTTGCCGCTGCAGCGCGCGCAGGCGCGACTGGAGCGCTTCAAGGTCGACTGGACCGAACAACCGAGCCGGGTGCCCGCCGGCCAGGTGATTTCGCAGACGCCCATGACACCCGCGCGCGCGGCGCCCGGCAGCACCGTGCAGCTCGTCATTTCGAGCGGAGTCGCACCTGCCGAGTTGTTTGAACTGCCAAACGCGGTCGGCCGCTCCTTCAGCGATGCCCAGCGCCTGCTGGTCGAGTTCCGTGTCTCGCGAGTTCCGAAGGGCAGCAGTGCGCCTCAGGACGAAGTGCTCGCGCAGAGTCCGAGTGCGGGCGTGATGGTTTCACCGGGGGCCGCGGTGGTGCTCGAAGTCTCCGACGGCTCGCGAGTGCGCGTCCCGGAGCTGAGGAACAGGACCGTCGCCGACGCGCGCGGCGCAGCCGATGCTGCCGGCGTTCGGTTGCAGCCCGACGACGCACCCGCCGAAGGGACGGTGACCGCCCAGCAGCCGGCGGCTGAGGTGGAAGTCCGGCGTGGCAGCTCAGTTCTGGTCGAAGTCGCTGCGCCGCCGACGCCGACGCCACCCGCGCCGACGCCACCTGTGCCGGGACCACCGCTACCAACGCCGCCGGCACCGAGCCCGCCCGCGGTGTCGCCGACACCGCTGCCATCGCCGACACCGTTGTCGACGGTGATCTATGCGCTCGGCGGCGCGATGCTGCTTGGCTTCGGCGCGCTGCTGCTGACGCCGGGCGGCCGCAACCTGCTGAAGCGGGTCACGCGTGCGCGCCCGCCGTCGAACATCGAGGTCAGCGCGCGCGTCGACGCCGCGCTGGCCGAAACCCGCATCGAGGGCGGGGAGCCGAGCGAGCCCGAGATCAGTCTCGCGGCCCGGCTCGAGCCGGGTGCTACGACGATCGACCTGGAGGACGAGCAATGAGCGACATCATCAAGCTGCGTGACCTGATCGATGTCTCCGCCGACGATGTTCACTCGGCCTTCCGGGAACAGGCGAAGGACGAAAACGCGGTGCTGCTGGCGCAGGGCCAGCTGACCGGATTCGCCGCGGGGCTCGCGGCCGACGAGCTGAACAAGGCGCTCGACAGCGACGTGTTCACGCTGCTCGCACAGGGCTGGACCAAGGTGCAGGCGGTACGCGATGCCGCCAAGGGCAGTGTGCAGAGCGGGGAAACGAAGAAGGTGACGCTCGGCCAGCACGAACTCACATCGACCCACCATCCGGTGCTGACGATCAGGATCGCAAAGGTCGCGCTGCCGGAACTGAAACTGACGCTCGAACTCGTCGCGCGTTTCAAGAGCGCGGAGCTGGCAATCGCCGGAGGCCGCATCCGTTCGCTCGCGCCGGGCGAGGCGTCGGCGATTGCGCGGCTCAAGTACAAGAGCGTGAAGCTGAAGGAGCAATCGACGCCGGCGTGGAAGCTGCCGGGCCGATTGGATCTCGGTGACGGCGTCCCGGTCGTCGCCGGAACTTAGAGCACTCAGCGGAAGAACTGGGTCGGGAACTGGCCGGCCGGTCCCGAACAGATGCCGGTGAAGCTGCGGCCGTCGGGTGCGCCATTCAAGCGGCACTGGATCGGCACGGCGGCGCCCGTGGGCGCGGCGAGATTGACTGCGAGAGTCAGCAGGTTGCCGTCGATCGTTCCGCTGCCCTGGCCGCGCAGCACGCCTTGCGCCTGCAGCGTCATCGCGATTTCGCGGCCGGTCTGCTGGAACACATAGACCTCGCCGTCGCTGCTGCGCCAGACGCCGGAGATATCGCTGACGGAACGTGGTGGCGGCGGCACGATCGGTCCGTCGCCCTTGGGCCCGTTTGGAGGCGCGACATCGAATTCGGGGTCGCTCTCGAGCAGCGTCGCAATCACGACCAGCACGCCGAACACTCCGGCAATGATCGTCGCCCAGCGCTTGATCGAACTGCGCTGCGGCGCGACCGGAGCCGGCAGGACCGGCGCGGTTGCGGCGGGCCGCTGCGCCTGCTTGAACCCCTCGCTTTGCGCGAGCTTGTCGACGAGCTGCTCGAAGTCGTAGCGCCAACGGTCGTTGTCGAGCTGGAAGGCCTGGCGTCGTCGCAGGTCGCGGATGTCGTCAGGCAGCTCGTCGGTGCCCGGCAGCGAAGCATCGCGGCAGGTCACCGGGATGACCCTCACATTGCGCTTGAGTCCGGTCGCGACCTCGAGCCGTGTCCAGTCGTTCGCATCATCGATCTTGCGACGGCCCTGCGCGTCGCGCGCCTCGAGCCAGACCGGTCCGATCAGCACCAGCATGACGGAGCAGTCGGCCAGCGCTCGCTCGAGCGCCACGACGAAGTCCTCTCCCGGCGCGATCGTTTCGACGTCGCGGAAGATCTGCACGCCGGGCAGCGCTTCGCGCAAATCGTCGGCGAGCCGGCTCGCCTCGCCCTGCGTGTCCTTGTGTCGGTAACTGATGAAGATGCCCTTCGGCATGGATCCCCCGCCGCGAATGCAGGCGCCGCGAGTATCGCGCGGTTCCTCCCGCCGGGGGATAGGAAGATTCACGCGGCCCGGCGCGTGCATTGACACGCCTCCGCCATCAGCAGTCCCAAGATCGGGCGGTGTCACGGGGCGCCGGGTAGCGGATACTGCGGCGCGATTGAAGGTCGCGGCACCGCGGCGGCGATGGGGGCAGAATGAAGAGAATCATTGAGAGGGTCGTTCGCGTGCGCTGGGCGGCGCTTGTTCTGCTGGCCTGTGCATCGACGGTCCTTGCGCAGCAGCCGGGCGGCACCGTCCGTGTTCCGAACTTCCGCGGCGACACCCGCGAGCGCGCGTTCGCAAAAGTGCCCGATGAGCAACTGCGGCTGCGCTTCGTGGAGACGCCGTCCAGCAGATCGCCCGGCCGGGTGTTCAGTCAGTCTCCGGCGGCGAACACCGTGGTCCGGCGCGGCGCCGAGGTCCAGTTGAGGATCGCGGTTCCGGTCGGTGCGGCGGTCCCTTCGGTCATCGGGCTGCCGGTGACCGAGGCGCTGGAGCGTCTCGCCCGATTCAGTCCGCGCCAGCGTTCGGTGCCGAGCTTCAGAAAGGCCGGTGAAGTCATCGACCAGGATCCGCGCGCGCCGGCGCAGCGTGCCGCTGGAAGTGTCGTCGTCATCGATGTATCGGACGGCTCGCGGGTGCTGGTGCCGCGCGTCAGCGGTCGCGCGGAGGCCGACGCGCGCGCGCGCCTCGCGACCAACGATCTGGTCGCCGAATCGGTGCCGCAGGAGTCGGAGCGCGCGCCGGGACTCGTCGTTTCGCAGGACCCGCCGGAAGCCAGCGAGGTCGACCGCGGTAGCCGCGTCCGGTTGATCGTATCGACGGGGCTGGCACTGCCCAAGGGCGTCGGCGAAACGCTCGACGAAGCGCGCCGCCGGCTGGCGGTCTTCGAAATCGACGTTGCGGAAGTGTCAAGCGCCGAGCCGAAGGGAATCGTGGTCGAACAGACGCCGTCGGTCGCCACGCGGGTCGCCGCCGGGTCGCGCGTCCGGCTCGGCGTGTCCGACGGTTCGCTGGTGGCAGTACCCGACCTGAAGTCGGCGACGCTGGCTCAGGCGCGCACGACGCTGCAGGACGCGGGCCTGGCGCTCGTGCTGCGAAGCTGGCCCGATACCGCGAACGCCATCGTCAAGGCACAGCAACCTGCGGCACGGACCGTCATCAAACGCGGCAGCAGCGTCGAGATCGAAGTGCGGCCTCCGACCTGGTGGATCGCCGCGGTACTGGGAGTCCTTGCGCTGGTCGCGCTCTACTTCGGGTGGCTGTGGCGTCGGGTTCCGGTCATCGAAGCGCCGACGGATGCACCGCCTCCCGCCGGCAGGCGCGATCCTTCCGACAAAGAGGGCGGCGGCCAGTAGCAACGCGGCGTCAGCGCCGAGATTCGGAGGTACCAATGACTCGAGTCCGCAGGGGACAGATCGCGGGGCCGATGTCCCGCGAGCAGTTTCGCGAGCGCTACTTCGAAGCTTTCAGGGATCCCGCGTATCAGGCCGAGTGGCAGTCGATCGTGCGCATCGAGGCCATCGCGTGGGATGGCTACGTGAACAATCGTAAGTCGCCGCTGGCTCGCAAGGCGGGAGTCGGCTATGCGGATCCGGAGTACGAACTGTCCGACGAGTGGCGCGCCGCGCGCACGGCGGTCGAAGCGGCTGCTCAGCGCCAGAAAGACCCGGCAACTCCATCGCGAGTACTGGTGATTTCAGGGGCCGACCGCAACGACGGGACCTGCCCCGGCGAGATGTCCAAGACGTTCCGGCTATCGCGCCTGGTGATCGAGACGCTGCAGCAGCTGAAGGTCGAGACCGACGATCTCGATCTGAGCCTGATCACCTCCGAGCCGGGTCGTTACATCCATCCGTGCAAGGGCTGCGTTTCAACGGCCATGCCGCTGTGCCACTGGCCGTGCAGCTGCTATCCGAACCATGCGGTCGGGCAGACCAACGACTGGATGAACGAAATCTACGAACGCTGGGCGGCGGCGCACGGGGTCGTGATCGTGACGCCGGTGTACTGGTACCAGGCGCCCAGCGCGCTGAAGCTGATGATCGACCGGCTCGTCTGCGCGGACGGCGGCAATCCGGATCCGTCATCGACGCACGGCAAGAATGCCGAGGAGGCCAAGAAGCTCGAACTCGCCGGGTGGCCCTACCCCAAACATCTGGCCGGGCGTGCGTATGGCCTCGCAGTGCATGGCGATGTCGCGGGCATCGAAGGCCTAAGGCGCGCGCTCAGCGACTGGCTCGACTGGATGGGTCTGGTCGATGCCGGAACGCTGGCGCGACTCGATCGTTACATCGGCTACTACGAGCCTTACGCAACCAGCCACGACGAACTCGATCGCGACACCGACGTCCAGGAAGAGGTGCGCAACGTGGCGCGTGCGGTCGCGCAAGCCGTTGCCGAGATCCGCGCTGGCGCGCTGCCGCCTGACACCGGCCTCGGTTCGCCGCGTCCCAAGTGAGCGCGGGTGCTGGAACTCACGAGCTGGATCGTCGATTTCTCAGTTTCGGAATTGCACCTCGCCCGCCAGCGGAAGGTGATCCGACAACATCCCCCAGGGATCTGTCGGCAGTTGAAGGGGCCGGTGGTGCAGGTTGCGGACGTAGATCCGATCGAGCCGCAGCAGCGGGCAGCGCGCCGGAAAGGTTCGCGCCGGAGACCCGTTCGCACAGGCGTAGATCTCCTCGAGCGATGGATTGTCCTTCAGCCGACGGTGAACGCGCCCGCGCCAGTCGTTGAAGTCCCCGGCGATTACGAGCGGAGCGTCTTCCGGAATCGTGCGGCCGATCAATTCGAGCAGCCGCTCGACCTGCAGCCGCCGGTGCGCTTCCCGCAACCCGAAATGAACGCACACCGCATGCAGAGGCCGCCCCTCCGGCACGTCCACCACGCAATGCAGCAGTCCCCGAGGTTCTGATCTTCCGACCGAGATGTCGATGTTCTCCCAGCTCAGGATCGGATACTTCGACAGCAGCGCGTTGCCCTGGTGTCCGCTGCTCGTTACCGCATTCCGCCCGTACGCGTATTGAGGCCAGACCTGGTCGGCAAGCACCTCGTAGTGATGCGCCGGGCCTTCGGGCTCGCCTTCGCCGCCGACCTCCTGCAGGAAAACCAGATCCGCTCCGTGTGCACGGAGCCCGTCACGGATCCGAGTCAGCAGGTTTCGGCGGCGCAGCGCATTGAAGCCCTGGTGGGCGTTCAACGTCAGGACGCGGATCACGGACGCGCCGGCCGTGGCCTCCGTATCCTGATCGCGGCGCACTTCCGGCCTGTTGGCCCTGCTCGGCGTCATGCGATCGTTCCCGAGATCAAAAGCATTTCGAAGAGCAACAGCCGTGCCGTGTGCCATGCATCTCGATGCTTGGGAGTCGGCATTACTGATGCGATGATGATGCGCCGTGGCGGACGAAAGCGGCACCCAGCAGGCGGCGGGAGGCGCCTTTGAATGTTCGAGTTCGCAGACATCACGATCCCGGGCGCGGTGCTGTTTGTCGTCCTCGGCCTTCTCCTGTTCTTTGTCGTAGTGATCTGGTCGATCAAGCGCCACCGCGACCCCATCCTGCACGTTGCGTCCGACGCTTCGATCGATGAGCTCATCCCTTCTCTTGCGGGCCTGACGCTCAGCTCGGCGCTTGAGGGCAATGCCGTCGAGGTCCTCGAAAACGGCGCCTATTGCGACGCGCTGATGAAGGAAATCGCGGCCGCCAGGCACTCCGTCAATTTCGAGACGTTTCTGTGGAAGGACGGCAAGTTTGGCCAGCGTCTGTGCGCGGCGCTCTGCGAGCGCGCTCGTGCAGGGGTGGCCGTCCGGGTGCTGCTGGACGCGATCGGAACCAAGGAGATGGGTGAGGCAACCGAACGCCAGTTGAAGGAGGCGGGGTGCAAGCTCGAGAAGTTCCACCCCTGGCACATACGCAACATCGGGGTCATGAATGAGCGTGACCATAGAAAGCTCGTGGTGCTCGATGGCCGCGTTGCACTGGTGGGTGGTCACTGCATTGTCGACGCCTGGCTTGGAAACGCGGAGGACAAGGAGCACTTCGCAGATGTCAGCGTCAGGCTGCACGGGCCGATCGTGCATAGCGTGCAGGCGGCGTTCAGCGAGAACTGGGTCGGACAAACCGGCGAACTGCTGATGGGCCGGAGCGTGTTCCCGCCGCTGCAGCGCGCGGGCGACATCACGGTCCACGCCGCGTACGTGAAACCGGAAGGTTCGGCGCCCACCGTGAAGCTGCTGCACCACGCGGCAATCTGTTGCGCAAAGAAGCGGATCTGGATCCAGAACCCGTACTTCATCCCCGAGCCCGAGGCCATCGATGCCTTTGGGGCCGCCGTCGCGCGCGGAGTCGACGTCAGGGTAATGATGCCGTCGACCGGCGGCTCGGATAATCCCATGGTGCAGCATGCGGGCCATCGCAACTTCGAGAAGCTGCTGCGCTGCGGGGTTCGGCTGTTTGAGTATCCGTCGACGCTGCTGCATCAGAAGGTCATGACGATCGACGGCGTGTGGTGCGCGATCGGATCGAGCAACTTCGACGACCGGTCGTTTGAAATCAACGACGAGATCACGCTTGGATTCAAGGACGCCGCGACGGCGCAGCGGCTGGACGGAATCTTCGAGAAGTACGCGCCGCACTGCCGCGAGATCGAGCTCGAGCGCTGGCGCAAACGTGGCTGGCGTCATCGCCTCATCGACAATGTCTATTACGCTTTCAACGAACTGCTTTGACAGCGCGGCGCGGTCGCGGAGAAGAACACGGGCAGCGACTCACCGATGACGCACGACGTCTTCATCAGCTACGGGCGTGAAGACCGGGCGACTGCCCGCAAGCTGGCGCAGGCGCTGCTCGCGGCCTGCGGCTGGTCCGTCTGGTGGGACACCCACCTGCGCAGCGGAGAGCAGTTCCCGCGCCGCATCCAGGAGGCGGTTGCGGCAAGCCGCTGCGTCGTCGTGTTGTGGTCCCGGCATTCGGTGGAATCCGACTGGGTGATCGCCGAGGCCTCGGAAGGATGGAACCGCAGAATCCTGGTCCCGGTCAGACTCGACGATTGTGTCCCGCCGATGCCATTTCGGCAGACCCACGCGCTCAACCTGTCGCAGTGGCACGGGGCGGCCGACGACGCGACGCTGCTCGAACTGATCGAGGGCATCCGGCGCGTGCATGCGCAGGGCACTGCGGTCGACGCTGCCGAACTGGCGGAGCGCGAGCACCGTCGTCGCTCGTTTCTGCGCCGCAGGATGCTGCAAAGGGCCGCGGTCGTCGCGGCCGTTGCGTTCATCGCGGTAGGAGGCTGGCTGGCGTGGGGCCGGCTCGAGGCGAACTGGAACCAGAAAGCGGCGGCGGACGAACTGGCGGGTCATTCGGAAGCGGTTCGCGCGGAGGTCGTGACGCTCACGCCCGAGCAGGACAAGAAGATCTGGTATGCAAACCTGGTCGAGAACAGTGCGCGCTACGACCGGCTGGAACTCAGCGCGCTGCTTGCGATCGAGGCACTGCGGATGCAGCGCACCGACCGCACCGAACGGGCCTTGCGGGAAGCCATCGTGCTGATGCCGTGGTCGGACCAGCATCTCGAGATCGAAGGCAGCGATGCGCCGCAGTTGCTCGACTTCAACGGCAGCGGTCGCCTGCTGGCCGGCGGCGGCGGGGCCGGCGGGACCCTCGTGTGGGACCTGGACCGCGACGCGGTGGTCGCTCGCATCCCCCATGGCGGGACCGGCGGCAAGGACCGCTGGAGCGACAAGCGAGGCAAATTCGTCGGCGGCCGCGCTTTGCGGCAGGTTATCGACTTCAACCCGGCACGGGACGTCGTGGCGACCGCCGGACCGGATTCGACCGTGCGGGTCTGGGATGCGCGCACGGGTCAGGAGCTGCTGCGACTGGCGCATGCAGAACTCGCGACTGCCGCGGTTTTCGATGCAAAGGGCGAGCGACTGGCAACGAGCGACGAGAGTGGCGCGGTGTGCCTGTGGGACGCGATGACCGGCGCCAGGCTGCACTGCATGAACCAGGGCGCTCCGATCTATTGGGTAGGCTTTTCTTCGAGTTCGGCATTGCTCGCAAGCGTGGCACTAGACGGCAGCATCGCCGTGTGGGACACCACGACCGGCCAGCGCCGGGCGCTGTTGCAGCACGACGCACGGGTCAAGGCGGCCCGGTTCGACCCGCAGGGGAAGCGACTCGCATCGTTCGGCACTGAAACCGAGACGCGGCTATGGACGCTCGAGAACGGTGGCGAGTCCTGGCGCCTCGACAGTTCCAGCGCTTCTTACGCAGGGGTGGCGTTCGACGCAGCGACGCCGACGATGGTCCTGGGGGGCGCGGACGGCACGATCACCTGGTGGGACCTGAACACCCGGGCAGCGCGTTTCTCCGTCGAGTCGGGTTCGTTCATCAACGGAATTGCGGTGGCGAATGATGGTCGTTACATCATCACGATGGACGGATCCGGCGAAGCTCGCGCGTGGGATGCGAAAGACGGACGCCTGCTGAAGCGCATGCCGTATTACCGCGTGAATGCGATCGCGATCAGCCCGGATGGGGAATTCATGGCGGCGGCCGGACAGGATGGTGCGCGCGACGCGATCGAGGTGACCCGCATCCTGCCGAAGGATCCGGCCGCGGCGGCGTGTACTCAGCTCCGGCGCAACCTGACGCGGGCCGAATGGCAGCGGTATCTCCCCGACGCGCCCTACCGGCTGACGTGCCCCGACATCAAGCTGCAGCCCACGCAATAGAGAGCGCGCTGCGCTTGCCGAACCGTTCCGCACACGACAAGGGCTCAGACGCAATGTCGTTCGAGATTCGCCGCGCAGTCGAAGCAGACGGACATGCGCTCGTCGAGCTGCGACGGCTGCTCTCGGCGGAAACGTCGGACATGCTGTGGGAGCCGGACGAACTTGCGCAGACCGCCGAAGACGAGAGCAGGCGGATAGCTCGGCTCAACTCGAACTGACCGTGCACACCACCAACCTGCGGGCGATCGGGGTGTACCTGCGATGCGGTTTCAAGGTCGAAGGCCTGCGACGCAGTTCGCTGCTCGTGGACGGCGAATATGTCGATGAATACCTGATGGCGGTGCTCAACGAGGTCCGGCATTGAGTGCGGCAATCGCACATTGTCTGCCGCCTTGCCGTCCGCTATCGTGGCGACCCGCCGGAATTCGCGGCTCGTCGTGCTGACCGGGAGACCCCATGAACGTTCGACTCTGGCTCGCCAGCCTATGTCTGCTGGCGACAGGCCTGGTGACCCTGACATCCGGCGCCGCGGCGGCCGGCCCGAGTCTTGGCACGCTGCAGCCGGGCGCATTCCGCGAGATCTCGCAGGATCTCGATGTCAACGTCGTCTTCGTCGGCTTCCCGGCCGGCAGTATCGACGCGACGGCGTTTCAGGGCGCGCTGCCCGCTGCGTACCGGTCCATTCACCGCTATCCCAATTTCTACGGGAACAAACAGTCCACCGGCAACCGGTTCGCCTTCCGCTACAACATCGTGCAGGCCGAGGATGCGTACGCGAATGCGCTGTTCGGCTATCTCGCGTCGATCGCGACGCCGCAGCCGCTCACGTTGTTCCAGCAGCTGTACAACACGCAGCCCGGCCGCGGCGCCACCGTGGTGGCCAACCACTGGATCGATGCGCCAACCGTCGAGCAGTGGCTCGCCGCCAATCCACCGGCAGGTGTCGATCCCTCGAAGTACACCGTGTACCTGATCAACTGGTACGGCCGCGCGGACTTCAGGTTCCACGTCTACACGAAGACCGACGCCCCCGATCCCGACACCGGCTTCAACTTCGGTTTGTTGCGTGAGTCCCGCAAGATCGTCGCCTGGGGCGGTACGCCCGCCGCCGGCGGCAGTCCGGCGCGGCGCGTGTGGTTCTACGACTTCTCGGCCGGCCCGGAGAGCTGGGCAGGCAACTACGACATCACCAATGCGGACGTCGACGGCGACGGCAGCGCGGACTATCGCATCCCGGCGTTCTGGGACTACGGCGGCTACCGCCCGCTCAGTGCACTGACCAGCGATGCGGCCGGACTGACGCGATTCGTCGCGATCAACCTGCTGTTCACGACCTCGCCGCTGTACAAGCCGGCGATCTCGCCGCCCAAGCTTCCCGGCAACATCAATGTCGACGTGAACCTGTACCAGGGGGATTCGACGACTAACGCGCGCGACTATCTCGAGCCGGCATTCGTGACCGGCGCGCTCGGCGGCCTGCAGCGCCACAACACCTTCACGGCTGACGTCAGCGACCAGGCCTTCGATGGCCGCGCGTACCAGAACTACCTGTGCTTCTTCTTCGACCAGAGCTGCTACGGCAACCGCCTGTTCGGGATCGCGTTCGGTGATCTGTTCCTGTACCACGGCGATCACCTGCTGCAGTTCCTCGAAGGCAACGGCGAATACGAGGTCCCGGTCTTCAACTACAACACGCCGAGCGCGCTCTCGGGTGGACTGCTCGGCTTCGCCGACGACAACTGGAGAGACGGCACTCAGAGCTTTGTGTTCGGATTCCTGTCACCGGCGATTCGCAACGCCGGCTATGGATTCAGCACGACGACAGCACACGAAGTGGGTCACCACCTGGGCATGTCGCATCCGCATGACGGTTACGACTCCGAACTCGACATCGACTACGGGGCGAGCGGGCCGTTCTATTACGCCTGGGCGGGCGACGAGTCGAGCACGATCATGCACTACCTCGATCTGGCCACCGGCTTCAGCCAGTTCGACCGCGACAACATGGACCGCTGGCTGACTGCGGCCTACATCAACCAGGCCAACAGCGTGCTCGCGAGCGTCTACAAGAGCCCGCGGGTGAATCGACAGGCGGCGACGCTGATCGCTGCTGATGCAAAGGCGAACGAGGCGCTGATTCAATACCAGGCGATGAACTACGCGGCAGCGGTGGTCAGCGCCAAGACGGCGTATGTGGGCGTGCTCGCGGCGGCGGCCGCGATCGGCGTGAAGGTCGAGCCGCAGTCATACCAGGCCGACTACAAGGCAAAAGGGAAGAGCCCGAAGTTCGTGGACACCGTCGACTACATCCACCGGCTCGCGCCGTAGCGCGGCCCGCGACCGGCCGTGCGCTCGGCGCGGCCGGTCTTTCGACCGCAGTCACGCTTGCGTCGGGACAGCGCGACTCTCTGCCTGCTATCGCGCCGCCTCGATGACGCCGTCAGCGACGAAGCGGTCGATTTGCCCATCGTCATAGCCATATTCGCGCAGCAGTTCGCGCGTGTGCTCGCCGAGCAGCGGCGCCGGGCGCGTGATTGCGGTCGGCGTCGCGGAGAAATGCACGGGGCAGCCCACCGCCTTGGTCGCGCCGGCCTGCGGATGCACGAGGTCAACGACCATGCCGCGCGCCAGCGTCTGCGGATGGCTCAACGCCTCGCCTATCGAGTGCACCGGCCCAACCGGGACGCCGGCCGAATCGAAGGCCTCGACCCACTCGGCCTTGCTGCGCGTCGCGAGCACCGCGTTCATCTTCTCGACCAGCGCGTCGAGGTTCGCCATCCGGTCGGAGTTCGTCGCAAAGCGCGGATCGTCGCGCCACTCCGGGTGCCCGAGCACTTCGGCAATGCGCTCCCAGTTCGCCTGGTTCGCGCCGCCGATGTTGATCCAGCCGTCCTTCGCATGAAACGCCTGGTAGGGCGCGGTCAGGATATGCGCGGAGCCGGTCGGTCCCGGACAGGTGCCGGTCGCGAACTGGATCGCCGCATGCCAGTAGGTCTGCTGCAGCGCGGCCTCCATCAGCGAGGTCTCGACCATCTGGCCCTGGCCGGTCTTCTGCTTGTGCGCATAAGCGGCGAGGATGCCGACGACCGCGAGGATGCCGGCATTGATGTCGGCGACGGAGTTGCCGGTCTTCGCCGGCGGCCCGCCCGGCTCGCCGGTGATCGACATCAGCCCCGCGAAGCCCTGCGCGATCAGGTCGAAGCCACCCTTGTCGCCGTAGGGACCGTCGCGGCCGTAGCCGGAAACCGCGCAATAAATGAGCCCCGGATTCGCAGCGGCGAGCACGTCGTAGCCGAGTCCGAGTTTCTCCAGCGTGCCGCGGCGGTAGTTCTCGGTCAGCACGTCGGCATCGCGCACCAGCCGCAGCAGGATCTCGCGTCCCTGTGCATGCTTGAGGTTCAGCGCGATCCCGCGCTTGTTCCGGTTCAGGATCATGAAGGGTGCCGAGACGCCATTCACGCGCGGCTCGCGGTAGCCGCGCGCGTCGTCGCCGCCCGGCAGCTTCTCGACCTTGATGACGTCGGCGCCCATGTCGGCCAGCATCATCCCGGCCGTAGGGCCGGCCATGATCTGCGCGAGTTCGAGCACTCGCATGCCGGCAAGCGGCCCTGGGTGCGGAGGCACGTTCACTTTCCGGTGAATTTGGGTTTCTGCTTCGCGAGAAACGCCGCGTAGCCGATGCGGAAGTCCTCGGTGTCGAAGCAGTCGAAGCATTCGTCGAGTTCGGCTGCGGTCAGCGGCTCGGCGCGTTCGAGCCGGCGCGCGAACTTCTTGTGCCAGCGCGCGACGAGCGGCGCGCCCTCGGCGATGCGCTCCGCGGTTGCGCGTGCTTCGGCGGCGACCTGGGCATCCGGCACGATGCGCGTCACGAGTCCCTTCTCCTTCGCTTCCGCGGCGTCGAAGATGCGGCCTTCGAGCAGGATCTCGACCGCGACCGCGCGTCCGACCAGTCGAACCAGTGGAGCCATCTCCGCGTAGGCCATCACGAGGCCGAGGTTCTTGATCGGCGCACCGAAGCGGCCCGATTCGCCGCAGATCCGCAGGTCGCACAGCGCGGCGATCTCCAGACCGCCGCCGACGCAGATGCCGTGGATCTGCGCCACCAGCGGAGCGCGGCATTCGGCCAGCGCCTGCGCGGTCGCGTGCATGACCTTGCCGTACTCGCGCGCCTGCGACTTGTTTGAACGCACCGTGGAGAACTCCGAGATGTCGTTGCCGGGCGAGAACGCGCGCTCGCCGGCACCGCGGACCACGACGCAGCGCACATCGTCGTCAGCCGACAGCGCCCGCACCGCATCGCCCAGCCCCTGCCACATCGGCCTGGTCAGCGCATTGAGCTTCTCAGGACGGTTGAGAACGACGGTCGCAATCGGTCCGTCGCGCTCGACGAGGATGGTTTCGTGCATCGATTAGCGGTAGAAAAAGTCGACCAGACCCAGCGTGACGACAGGTACGTAGGTGATCAGCAAAAGTACTCCCACGAGCACCCCGATGAAGGGGATGTTCGCTTTGGTCACGTCCCACACACTCTCCTTCGCGATCGAGCAGGTGAGCAGCAGCACGCTCGCCACCGGCGGCGTCTGCTGGCCGATCGAGAGGTTGAGCGTCACGATCACGCCGAAATGGATCGGATCGATCCCCGCCGCGGTCACCACCGGCATCACGATCGGCACCACCAGGACGATCGCAGCCGCCGAGTGCAGGAACATTCCGATGATCAGGAAGAACACATTGAGGATCGCGAGAATCGCCCACTTCTCGTTCGTGACGGAGAGCATCGCTGCCGCGATGCGTTGCGGGAGCTGTACCTCCGTGAGATAGAGGCCGAGCAGGGCTGAGGCAGCGACCAGCAGCATCACGGTGCCGGTCTGCACGACGCCGTCGATGACCGCCTCGCGCAGCCGCGCCCAGTTGAGCTCGCGATAGACCAGACCGCCCACCAGGAGAGCCGCGACGACGGCGAGTGCTGCGCCTTCAGTCGCCGTGACAACGCCGCCGAAGATGCCCCCGAGGATGATGATCGGCAATGTCAGCGCCCAGAACGCCGACTTGAAGGCGCGCCAGAGCAGGCCCCATTGGAAGATCTGCTCCACCGGCCAGTTGTTCCTGACTGCATACCAGTAGCACAGGCCCATAAAGCCGCCTGAGGCGAGGAGGCCGGGCACGATGCCAGCGACGAACATCTGCACCACCGACGTGCCCGCCATGACCGCGTACAGGATCATCGGGATCGACGGCGGGATGATGATCGCGAGCGTGGCCGTGGAGGAGGTCACCGCGGCCGTGAAGGGGCCCGGGTACCCGCGCTTCTTCATGGCCGGCATGATGATCGACGCGGTCGCTGCCACGCCGGCGACCGCCGAGCCCGAGATCTCGGCGAAGAACATGTGGCTGAGCACGTTCACCTGGGCGAGCGCGCCTCGCACCCAGCCGACGAGCGCCTGGCAGAAGTCGATCAGCCGGTGCGAGATCCCCGACGTGTTCATGATCGCGGCGGCCAGGATGAAGAGCGGGATCGCGATCAGTGGAAAGCTCGTTGCGCCCTGGTACAGCGCGATCGGCACGTTGGGCAGGCTCGCGACACCCTGCGTCGCCAGCATCGCCATGACCGATGCGATGCAAAGCGCTACGGCGATCGGAACGTTGATCAGCACCAGCACGACCACGCAGAAAAAGACGAGGAAGCCGATCATGCGGGCTCTTCCACCCGCACCACTTCGCCGCGCGCCTCGCGCAACACTTCCGGAAACACCAGCAGCTGGCCCACCACAAACAGGATGGCGCCGATCGGGATCGCCGACATCGCGTAAGCCACCGACACCTCCGGCAGCGATACGAGCCGGTCCTCCGCGAGGATATCGAGGATTGAATAGCCGACCCAGGCGAGCAGCACGAAGAAGGCGAGCGTGCACAACTGCGCGACGGCCGCGGCGGCGACCCGCTGGCCGGCCGGCAGCATCCTGACGATCTCGGGCACGCCCATGTGCGCGTGCTTGAGGACTGCCAGCGCGGAGCCGTAGAACGTCACCCAGGCCAGCAGGATGGTGGCGACCTCGTCATACCAGACGAGCGAGTGGCCGGCATAGCGGAAGACCACGCCCGCCGTCACCTCGGCGGCGAGCGCGGCCATGAGCACGATGCAGATCCACTCGAGGAAGCGCTCGTATCCCCGGCGGAACGACCGTAAGGTCATCTCCTACTTGCCGAGCGCGATCGCGCGGTCGATGACTTCCTTCGAGCCGGCGACTTCCTTCGCGAACTCCTCGTAGACCGGTTTCGACGCGGCGACAAATGCGTCCTTGTTCGGCGTATTCACCGCAACACCGGCCGCCTTGATCTTGCCGAGCAGTTCCTCGTCGTCCTTCGCCGCCTTTTTATAGACGAAGGCCTGCGTCTCCTTCGCCGTGTCCTCGAGGATCTTGCGCACGTCGGCGGGCAGGCTCGCCCACTTCTTCGCGCCGACCGTCACGTAGGCCGGCGTGTAGACATGGCCGGTCAGCGAGATGTACTTCTGCACTTCCTGGAACTTGGCGCTGTAGATCTGTGTGAATGGATTCTCCTGCCCATCCATGACGCCGGTCTGCAGCGCAGTAAACACTTCGGAGAACTTCATCGGCGACGGGTTCGCGCCGTAGGCCTGGAACATCTTCACGCGCCACTTGCCCTCGGGCACGCGCAGCTTGATTCCCTGCAGGTCGGCCGGCGTGTTGATCGGGCGCTTGGAGTTCGTGATGTGCCGGTAGCCGTTTTCCCACACGCCTATCACCTTCAGGCCCTTCTTCTCGGCCTCCGGCGCGAGCTTGCTCCAGAAGATCTCCTTCTCGATGCGGCCCATGTGCTTGCGGTCCTTGACCAAGTAGGGCATCTCGAACACGCCGAAGAGATCCGACTCCGACGACATCACGGTCGACGGCAGCGCGATGTCGACGGTGCCGAGCTTCAGCTTCTGCAGCAGTTCCTTGTCGCCGCCCAGCTGGCTCGAGCCGAACACCACGACCTTCGCTTTGTTGCCGAGCTTGGCGTTCGCGCGTTTCGCGAACTCCTCGGCCGAGGCCGTGAACAGCGAACCCGGTTCGCCGACGTGGCCGAACTTGATTTCGGTCTGCGCGATCGCGGATCCCGTCGCCAGCGCAAATCCGCTGGAAACGGCGGCTGCGACGGCGGTGCGGAAGAAGGTGCGGCGCTTTGCGACGACTGCGAAGTCAGGTGTCATTATTTTCTCCTTGAGTTGTCCGTTGTATCCGGGGCGCGGCGCGTTCGGACTCGCGCGCCGCGTTGTTCGAATCGTTCAGGCCGCCTGCGCCAGTGTCGTCGCGGGAGCTTGCGCAAGATATGCCATCGCGGCGTCAACGCCGCCCTTGCGGTGCGGCACCCCCGCGAGCCCGAGGCCCATCTCAACGCCGGCCAGCGTGCCGCACAGCATCAGGTCGTTGAACCAGCCGAGGTGGCCGATGCGGAAGATCTTGCCGCTGACCTTGCCCAGCCCCTGGCCGAGCGAGAGGTCGAAACGCTCGAGCACGATCTTACGGAAGGCGTCGGCATTGTGGCCCTCGGGCATCACGATCGCGGTCAGCGACGAACTGTATTCGGCCGGGTTCACGCACAGGATCTCGAGGCCCCAGGCGCGCACCGCGCGCCGCGTCGCTTCGGCGAAGCGGTCGTGCCGCGCGAAGACCTGCGCCAGCCCCTCGGCGAACAGCATGTCGAGCGCCTCGTACAGACCGTACAGCAGGTTGGTCGCCGGCGTGTATGGGAAGTAGCCGTTCGCGTTGATTGCGAGCATCTCCTTCCAGTCCCAGTACGAGCGCGGCAGCTTCGCATGTTCGGCAGCGGCAAGCGCCTTCGCGCTGATCGCGTTGAAGGAGAGCCCCGGCGGCAGCATCAGGCCTTTCTGCGAACCGCCGACCGTGACGTCGACGCCCCATTCGTCATGCCGGTAGTCGATCGATGCGAGCGAGGAGATCGTGTCGACCATCAGCAGCGCCGGATGGCCGACGCGGTCGATCGCGGCGCGAATCGGCGGGATGCGCGTCGTCACACCAGTCGAAGTCTCGTTGTGCACGACGCACACAGCCTTGATCGAATTGCCGACATCAGCACGCAGGCGTTTCTCGATCTCCGCGGCGTCCGCGCCCTGGCGCCAGTCGCCCGGAATGAACTCGACCTGCAGCGACAGCCGCTCGGCCAGCTTCCGCCACAACGTCGCGAACTGCCCGGTTTCGGCCATCAATACGCGGTCGCCTGGCGACAGCGTGTTCACGAGCGCCGCTTCCCATGCGCCGGTGCCCGAGGCCGGATAGATGACGACGTCGCGCTCCGTCTGGAAGACCTTCTTCATGCCGGCCAGCACCGCCTTGCCCATCACCGCGAACTCCGGCCCGCGGTGGTCGATCGTCGCCTGGTCGATCGCGCGCAGCACGCGGTCCGGCACATTGGTCGGTCCCGGGATCTGCAGGAAGTGGCGACCGGATGGATGACTGTCGAGTACGAGCATCGTGAGACCTGCGGGGTGGGGCGCCTGGGCTGGAGATAGATCCAGCCAGTGCGGCGGGAGCGGGGCATCGTAGCGGTCGCCGCGGGCGGACCGCAAGCGCAATGCCATCGGTGTTTCCGCGGGCGAGTTGCACTGCAGCGAATCGACGGTAGTGAGCGCGGTCACCGGCGGCGATCGACGTCTGGGGATATATTGGACCGCATGAATGCTCCGGAGAGGCCGCTCGTCT
>Ga0209705_10000333_pt1 | contig 24717 bp, 16 predicted proteins | sample PPLLaktember2015_5_FD_187262 | JGI IMG/M metagenome (GOLD analysis project Ga0209705, IMG submission 187262) | Freshwater sediment microbial communities from Prairie Pothole Lake near Jamestown, North Dakota, USA - PPLs Lake P8 Core (1) Depth... | ecosystem: Environmental > Aquatic > Freshwater... | reverse complement strand
CGTGGGCCGTCGCCAGGGACCCGGCGCCGAAGACGACGGCCGGGATGCCCAGCCCCTCCGTGTAGCGCCAGGAGTCGCAGGAGGCGTTCATGAACGCCGTCCGGGACGCGACCCCGGCGTCGGCGCAAGCCGCGAGCAGCGTCTGCGTCAGCGGATGACCCTCGGCGACCGCGGACGGGTCGCTCCGGAGCATGGGGAACCGGATCCCGGCCCGGGGCCCGGCGACCGCCTCGCTCAGCTTGGCCTGGATGTCTTCCCGCCGGAAAGGAGGCAGGAACCCGAACACGCCCTTGAGCACGGCCTCGTCCGGGGCGGCGGCGGGCCAGTTCCCGGAGTGGAGCATGCCGAACGTGAGCGGCGCGGGGTTCGGATGACCGGCGATCCGGGGAACCGCCTTGCGGGACCGAAGGAGCGTCTCTTCCCGGACGCGCTCGATGGCTCGCATGGCCTCGAGCGCCTCGTTCAGGGCGCTCACGGTCGTGCCCGGGCTGCCGCTGTGGCCGGCGACGCCCGCGGTCCTCACCTCGAACCAGACCGCGCCGCGGACGAGGTCGACGACCTCGAGGCCGGTCGGCTCGAGGACGATCGCGCCATCGGCGGCCAGGCCGTTCCTCTGGACGAGCAGGGTCCCGTTGCCGCCGCACTCCTCCTCGACGACGAAGTCCGCGACGACGTCGCCGCCCGGCCGCAAGCCGAGGTCTGACAGGGACTTGAAGACGAGCCAGAGCGCGGCCGCCTGCCCTTTGGCGTCGCAGGCCCCGCGGCCATGGACCCAGCCGCCGCCGATCCGCGCCTCGAACGGGTCCGCTTGCCCCGGTGTGGCCGGCACGACGTCGAGGTGGGTATTGAGCGCGAGGCTCCGGCCGGAGCCGTGCCCTTTGATCGCGGCCCTCAGGTTGGCCTCGCCCGCATAGCGGAAGCCGTCGAGCGGGAAGGAATAATCGGGGTCGTCCCGGATGGCGTCGGGGATAGGGACGAGACCGACCGAATCGGCCAGGCCCTTCAGGCGGGGCTCGAGGAACCGGGCCGGCCCCTGTTCGCGGCCGCGCGTCGACGGGATGGCGATAAGACCGCTCAGGATCTCCAACGCCTCGGGGACGTTCTTCTCGACGGCCCCGAGGATCTGGTCGTTCGTCATGGCTCCGAGCACTTCATAACACGGCCCCGCCGGCCGCGTCAATCGAAGCCGGGGAGGGCGCCATTCCCCTTGACACGCGCGCTCGAGCCTAGAGAGAATAGGCCGAGACGAGCGACCGGTTGTGAGGAGCGGCCATGACAACCTCCGGACCCAAGACCCAGGAGCTTCTGGAAGCGTCGCGGAAGTACGAGCCCGATTGCATGAATTGGCAGGCGCCGGTCGTCTGGGACCACGCCGCGGGCGCCGAGATCTGGGACGTCGACGGCAAGCATTATATCGATTGGACATCGGGTGTCCTGGTCGCCAACGTCGGCCACGCCCATCCCCTGCTGGCCCAGGCCCTGGCCGGGCAGGCCTCGCGGCTCCTCAACACCTTCGATTTCCCGACCCCGGAGAGGCTCCGGCTGGCCGAGAGGATCGTCAAGGCCACGCCCGCCCACCTCGACAAGGTCGTCTTCCTGACCACGGGCTCGGAAGCCATGGACGCGTCCATGCGCCTGGCCAAGAGATATACCGGCAAGTACGAGATCGTCTCTTTTTGGGGCGGCTTTCACGGCCGGACCTTCGGCCCCATGAGCCTGAGCGGCATCCCCAAGATCCGCCGAAGCTACGGGCCCCTCGTGCCGGGGACGATCCTGGCGCCCTATCCCTATTGCTATCGCTGTCCGTTCGACAGAGCCCATCCGGGCTGCGATCTCTTCTGTCTGAAGTTCCTGGACGAGACGGTCCGGGTCCAATCCTCAGGCTCGCTCGCGGCCGTCATGGTGGAGCCCTACCAGGGCACGGCCGGATTCGTCTTCCCGCCCCCGGGCTACCTGAAGGGGCTCGAGGCCTGGGCCAAGGCCCAGGGGATCCTCTTCATCCTCGACGAGGTCCAGTCCTCCTTCGGCCGGACCGGCAAGATGTGGGCCCTGGAGCACGAGGGCCTGGAGCCCGATGTCCTCGTCCTCGGCAAGGGCATCGGCAGCGGCGCGCCCGTCGCCGCCCTGGTCACGCGATCGAGCATCATCTCCTGCCTCGAGCGGGGCGAGATGTCGTCGACCTTGGGCGGGAACCCGCTCAGTTCGGCCGGAGCGCTCGCGGTCTTCGACATCATTGAGAAGGAAGGGCTGGTCGGGAAAGCGGCCAAGAACGGCGCCTATCTCAAGGCCAAGCTCCTGGCCCTCAAGGACAAGTACAAACGGATCGGCGACGTCCGGGGCCTGGGCCTCGTCTACGGCATCGAGCTCGTGCTCGACCGCGCGACCAAGGCGCCGGCCCCCGACCTGGCCCGGGACGTCGTCCTCCGATGCGTCGACCGCGGGCTCATGGTCGGCAAGCTCGGCCTGCACGGCAACGTCATCCGGGTCGCGCCGCCTCTCGTCATCACCCCGGGGCTCATCGACCGGTCGGTCGGGATCCTGGACGAGGTCCTCGCGGAGTCCCGATGAGCGGGGCGGAGGGCATCCGGCTTCCCGATTACCTGGTCATCCTGTCCTATTTCCTGGTGGTCGTCTCCGTCGGGCTTTTCTCGGCCCGCTACATCCGCCGGTCGAAGGACTATTTCGCGGCCGGGAACGTCATGCCCTGGTGGCTCGCCGGAACGTCGTTCTACAAGGCCTCGTTCAGCGCCCTGCTGTTCGTCATCTACAACGAGATCGCCTACAAGTACGGGATCGTGGCCATCGTCATCCTCTGGCTCTCGCCGCTCTGCATCGTCCTCGGCGGCCTGCTCACGGCCCGGCGCTGGCGCCGGTCGCGGGTCATGACCCCGCTCGGCTTCATGGAGCGCCGCTACAGCGGGACCGTCCATCAGCTCTTCGTCTGGACCGGGCTGCCGCTGCGGATGTTCGACAACGCCCTGAAGATCCTCTCGACCTCCATCATCTTCGCCGTGGCCCTGCGCGGGCTGGGGCTGTCGATCACGGCCTTCATGGCCCTCATCGGCCTGGTCATGGTCCTCTACTCCTTCATGGGCGGCCAGATGACGGTCATCATCACCGACTTCGTCAACGTCTCCATTCTGGCCGTCTCGGTCGTCACCCTCTTCGTCCTGACCCTGGGCCGGATCGGGAACCTGGGCGACTTCGTCCGGGCGCTCCCTCCGGGCTTCTTCGACCCGGCGCCCGAGCCCTACGGCTGGTCCTACCTCGTCTTCACCGTCTTCCTGATCACGCTCCTGACCTACAACGCGAGCTGGGCGCTGGTCCAGAAGTACAACACGCTCCGGAGCGAGAAGGAGATCACTAAGATGATCGCCCTGATCGCCGGCCTGATGTTCGTCATGCCGCCGATCTTCTTCCTGCCGGGCATCGCCGCCCGGGTGCTGCTCCCCGAGATCGCCAACGCCAAGGAGGTCTACGCCCTGGTCAGCATGAAGATCCTGCCGGTCGGCCTGATGGGCCTCGTCCTGGCCTCGGTCATCAGCTCGACGATGTCGACCCTGGGCTCGGAGTTCAACACCCTGTCCGGGGTCCTGACGCGCGACTTCTTCAAGAGGCGGATCAAGCCGGACCTCGCCGAAAAGCAGGAGATCTTCACCGGCCGGGCCTTCACCGTCATCATCGGCGCCGTGACGGTGCTTCTGGCGATCCTGTTCAACGCCCTCCAGGGCTTCAACCTCATGGACATCATGTTCCGCGTCTTCAGCGCCTTCGGCCCGGCGACCATGATCCCGCTCATCTTCGGCCTGCTCTTCAGGAAGCTCAACGCCCGGGGGACGATCTGGGGGCTCACCGCGGGTTGCGTGACCGGCGTCGTCCTGGTTTTGACCAACTTCTATCTCGTCCAGGTCTACGCCGAGGCGATGAAAGCGGACCCGTCGCTCGAGTTCTGGCTCCGCAGCGGCTGGAACTCGGCGGCCACGGTCGTGAGCGTCGCGGCCACGGTCCTGGGGATGGCGATCGGGACGGCCTCGCGGCCGACACCGGACGAGGAGCGGAAACGGGTCGACGCGTTCTTCGCCGACCTCGACCGGCCCTTCCTCTTCGAGGAGTCACGGACGGGCGCCGCCTCGCCCTTCGCCGTCATCGGCTTCATGCTGGCGGCCTTCGGGGCCCTGGTCGCGGCCATCTCCGTCCTCGTCCTCGTCCGATTCAAGGACCCGCGGGCCTTCAAGATCGATCTCGTCGTCGCCCTGGTTCTCACGGCCTTGGGTCTGCTGATGCGGTTGGGAAAAGGAAAGAGCGGCGTTACCTGACGATTTCGGCCTTGATGAGATTCAACTGCCCGGGCTGGCCCGTCGGGACCCCGGCGGTGACGACCACTGTCTGACCTTTCTTGACCAAGCCGGTTTTCAAGGCCGATCTCAGGGCCGCGGCGATCATATCGTCCGTTCCGGCCCTGTTTTCCCCCAGGATCGGAAGGACGCCCCAGCACAGGGCCAGCTCACGCCGCGTCCTCTCCGAGGGCGTGAGGGCCAAGATGGGCACGTCGGGGCGGCATCGGGACACGAATCGGGCCGCGCTCCCCGATTGGGTGCAGGTGATGATGGCCGTGGCCCGGACGTCGGCCGCGAGGCTCGAGGCCGCGCGAGCCACCGCTCCCGGAAGAGAGCCGGGGATCGGGCCCGGCGCGTCCGGAAACGGTCCGTCTATGAAGGAGGGCATGCGCTCGGCCTCCGCGGCGATGCGGACCATCATGGAAGCGGACTCGACCGGGTATTTCCCGACGGCCGTCTCCTCGGACAGCATGACGGCGTCCGTGCCGTCCAGTATGGCGTTGGCCACATCGGTCACCTCGGCCCGCGTCGGCCGGGGGCTGTCGACCATGGAACGCAGCATCTGAGTGGCCGTGATGACCGGTTTGGCCGCGGCCCGGGACTTCCGGATAAGGGCCTTCTGGACCTGGGGGATCTTCTCGAGGGGCGTCTCCACGCCCAGGTCCCCGCGGGCGACCATGATGCCGTCGGCGGCCTCGACGATCGCATCGATATTGTCCAGGGCTTCGTGCTTCTCGATCTTGGCGATCACGGGGACGCTCCCGCCGCACCGATCCATGTGACGCCGCACCGCCGTGATGTCCCTCGCGCTGCGGACGAAGGACAGGGCGACGAAATCGACGTCCAGGCGAAGCCCGAAGCGAAGGTCGTCCCTGTCCTTGGCCGTCAGGCTGGGCGTGGGGAGGGTCCGTGCCGGCACGTTGATGCCCTTGAAGGAATTCAGGGGGCCTCCGATCACCACCCGGCAGCGAATGTCCCCTTCTTCGACGGCGACGACCTCGAGCTCGAGGGCCCCGTCGCTCAGAAGGAGGATATCCCCTTTGCGGACGGCGGCGGCCAAGGCCGGAAAATCGAGCGAGACGGCCCGCGCGTCCCCGGGCACCTTCCGGGCCGTCAGGGTGAAATCGGCTCCCGTTTCGAGCACCACGGGCCCGGAGCGGATCGGCCCGATCCTGATCTTCGGACCGGCCAGGTCCTGGAGGACGGCCACGGGGCGGCCCAGGCGCCGCGAGATCCGCCTCAGGTGGGCGATAACACGGCCGTGTTCTTCTTGCGTTCCGTGTGAAAAATTCAGGCGAGCCACGTCCATCCCGGCCCGGACGAGCCGCTCCAGGATTTCCGGGGACCGCGAGGCGGGGCCGATGGTGCAGACGACTTTAGTTTTGATCATGGACTTGTCCCTCCCCGTCATTATAGGTCAAAACCGAGATCCCTGCGGATGGCCTTGCCCACCTTCTTGGCCAGGGCCATGATGGTCAGGATGGGGGGCTTGCCCAGCGAGCCGGGGAGGAGCGTCGCGTCGGCGACATAGAGGTTCCAGGGAAGCCGGCGCGGATGGAGCGTCGCCGCGTCCTCGCCGGTCAAAGGCAGCATCCCCCCGGGATGGCCGGCGTTGAGCGTCCCGAAGAACATGTTGCTTTTCCTGGCTCCCATGCGGCGGAGGACGTCCACGCACGTGTCGACGGCCGCTTCGAGCGATGCCGAGTCCTCGGGCGTGAGGGCCTTCTCGACCCTCCTCCCCAATACGGTTCCCGATCCCGCATCGGCCAGCTTGATCATCAGGCTGAGGATCCTTCCCGGGCCGGGCGGCCACTGCCGGTTGAAGTAATAGCTCAGATGATCGAAGTAGGGCGAAAGGATGTAGCGGCCCTCCTGCGAGACGAAGGGCATGGGGACTTCCCTGTCCTGCCCGGCGTTCTCCCAGGGCGCCGCGACGCAGAGCACGGGGTCCACAAAGAGCTTGGGCTCGCAGGCGATCCCCGAGCGCTGCAGGATGAGCGGCGTTTCAAAGCCGCCGGCGGCCAGGACGACGACGTCGGCGGCGAAGGTCCGGCGCAGGGCGCCCGAAGTGGCCGCGACGCCCAAGGCGCGTCCCTTCTCGATGATCACCTCGCGGACGCGGCAGTTCGTGACCAGCCGGGCGCCTTTGTCCACCGCCGCGCGCAGGAATTCCCGGCTGTCCCATTTCGCTCCGGAGGGGCAGCCGAGGACGCAGCGGCCGCAATTCCCGCACGTTTCGCGGCGACGCATCTTGGGCAGGGGGCGGGGCGCGAGCCCCATGTCCTCGAAGATCGAGAACAGACGCAACGTCGTCTCGTTCCAGCGTTCCCGGTGGGCGGTCGAGACCGGCACCTCGCGGTCGAGCTCGGCGAACTCGGCGTCGAGGTCGATGCCGATCGCCTTCAACCCCTGGTCGAGGCGCAGGGCGTTCCCGGTGGCCATGGTCGTCGTGCCGCCCGTGCCGATGCCGCGCACGAGGACCATCCCCTGGCGGGTCTTCAGGATCCTCATGGCCGGGAAAAGCAGGCGGATGTGGCGCTCGTCGAAGAGCAGGCCCAGGCGCTTGAGCCGCTCCGGAACCGCCAGGCTCGTCGTGAACGGCCGGAATTCCCGGCCCGCTTCGAGGATGAGGACATCGAAGCTCCCCTGGAGCTCCTTGGCGGCGGCGGCGCCTCCCGCGCCGGTCCCGACGACGACGGCCTGCTTCACAAAACCGCCTCGGGGAAGGAGAAACAGGCCCGGCAGCAGTCCGAGCCCTCGGTCAGGCGCGCGGTGAACTCGAGCCTTCCGCCGCCGGCTAGGCCGGCGAGGACGCCCTCGTCGACGGAGGACATCAGGCGGCAGATCCGGGGATCGTAGAAACGGCTGAAATAGCATGCCCGGACGACGATGCCCCCCCCGACATCGCCCTGGAAGTCGATGTCCAGCCCCCGGTAAAGGATGCGGGCGGCCTCCATGACGTCCTTGGGCGTGAAGACGCCGAGCTCGTCCCTGATTTCTTGGCCGAAGCGGTAGGCCTCGACGAAGAGCCGGCTCCTGACTTTTGCCTCCCGCTCCTGAGCGCTCCAAGAGCGACCCCCCACTCCGGGGATATTCCCTTCAGTCCCCTCGAAAAGCCGGGTCGATAGGTCCCGGGAGAACTCGGCGAATTTCAGGAGCGCGTCCTCGAACGGAACCCCCTTGACGGCGGGAGGGGCCACTTCGAAGGCGCGCGCGGTCAGGCGCAGAAGCTCGTCCAGCTTCCTCCGGCGGATCCAGGTCGGCACGTGACGGCGGGCCAGAAAAAGGTTGAGGCTCATCGGCGCACCCTGAAGAAGACGAACAGGACGGCGAGGCCGATGAAGCCGTCGACGATCCCGTTCGCGAGATAGATCAGCCAGGGCGCGTGAAGGACGAACATCAGGAAGGACAGGATCGAGCTGGCGATCTTGGCCTGGGCGAGGAGCCAGGGATAGACCTTCTCGCCGGGTCGCTTGTACATGAACCAGGCCAGGAGGGTCACCACAAACATGTAGGCCGCCGCGAGGACCCCGAAGAACGAACGCTCGACCGGACCTTCCCTCATACCGAGGCGCCGGGAGACCGTGTTGAAGAACTCGAGCACTGCGCCGGGCCAGAAGACGAACAGGGCCCCGACCACGGCGAAGACGATGGCCAGGCCCAGGCCGAAGGCCCGGGAAGCCGCCCGGGACCGCTCGTTCATCATCGGCCGCGCGCCCCGGGACCGTGGACCTTGAAGAAAGCCGCGGGGGGGCCGAAAGGCGTGTTCTGGAGCATCTCCAGGGCGGCCTCCCGGGAAACGGGGATCGCCCCTCCCGAGCGGGCCCGGAGCATCTTGTAGTTCTTGTTGATGAAGCAGGACTCCTCCGAGGGGAATCGGGCCCTCATGTCGCCGACGATCCCGGCCAAAGGTCTCTCGCGGACGTTGCCCATGGTCATGGGAATGAAGACGCACGGGCTGACCTCGCCGAAGGCGTCGACGTAGATCATCTTGCGTCCGCAATTGCAGCCGAAATATTCCCGCCCTTCGAAATGGCCGAGGTAGTTGACGGTCATCCCGTCCCGCTTGTTGTACCGGTCCTGGAGCCGGACGAGCTCGAGGCGTTCGGCCTCGCTGATGACATGCTCGTCGCTCCAGAAGGCTTGGACCGAGGGCTTGACCTCGCTCAGCCAGGCCTCGTGGACGCCCAGGCGCTCGAGGAAAACGAGGAACTCTTCGGTTTGGCCCCGCCGGATCATGGCCCGCGAAAGGACCGCGGAGACGCTGACGTGGAGGCCGTCCACGTTCCTGAATATGTCGATGGCCTTCAAGGCGGTGGCGAAAGCCCCGGGGACGCCGCGGTTCTGGTCGTGGATCTCCTCCCGCCAATGATCCAGGCTCACGGAGACGGAGAACAGGCCCGCGTTCTTGAGGTCCCGGGCCGTCTCCGGCGTCAGCGTGCTCCCGGTCGTGAAGAGCTTGACGGCGCAAAAGCCGGCGGCCTCCTCGGTGATGCGGACGATGTCCCTGTTCAGGAGGGGCTCCCCCCCCGTCCAGCCGAGCCAGACGATGCCCAGCCGCTTCAGCTCGCGGACGACGGACAGGATCTCCTGCGTGTCCAAGGGGCGGCCGGACCGGTCCCGGTTGTAGCAGTAGCCGCACCGTTGCGGACAGTCGTTGGTCAGTCCAACCTGGGCGTGCGTGGCACTGTCCCGCCTCTCGACCAGCTGCTCGCGGACGAACCGGGAGTACGGAACGCTGTTGAGGGGCGGCAGGTGGGAATGGACGATGACGTTCGTCCCGATCTTCTTGATCCTGAATTTGCGCATGTATTCGAGCATGAACAGGCTGGTCGCGGGACGGACCTTGAGGATGTGGGGGTTCCACCGGATGACCTTCAAGGTGGGCCAACGGACGGTGCTCATGGTCGATGCTCGTTCCGGACTATTACCCTCTATGAAACACCCTCCGGGCCGGATTTGCAAGCCCCCTAAGGGGTAGACGCCGGCGGCGCGACGGGGGCCACGATGAAAGGCGTTTTCGTCGATCTCTGGCAGAGGGGCCAGATCTAGTTCTTCATTTTCGTGGCCAAAAACACCCGATTTAAGCCATTTAGGGCCAAAAAACCGGGGCTATCTTGTTGATTTTTATGGTTATTTCTGAGGTCCGACCCCAATGGAGGCGAGCTTCCGGAGCCTCAGCCCCGGGTCGCTGGCGACGGCCTGCTGCAGCCAGCCCAAATGGCCGGCCCCGTAGACAACCAGCACGCGCTCGTCCGGCGATCCGATGATGTTGACGATATTGTTGAAGATGCGGATGTTCCGCTGATACCAGCTGGCCAGAAGGTCCGGCCCGGCGTAGTCGCCCGGCTCTCCCAGGTGGGCCTCCCGGTAATAGAACCCGACGTCTTGGGCGACCTTCCGGTCATCGTTCATGTAGAGCAGCGTCTCGAGGATGGTGTGCGACTTGAGATAGGCGTCCTGGGCTTTGACCATCTCGCCGATCTCGGCCATGATCCGGTCCAGGACCTGCGACTGGCCCTTGGCCTTGGCGAAGTTGATCACCCGCTGCCAGGGGAAATCGCCGTCGATATCGACCGGGTAGATGGCCTTGTGGCCGAGCTCCTTGGCCAGGCGGAACCCGACCTGCTCGATCTCGTTGGCCGTCAGCGTGTATCGTCCGGCCAGGTATTCGGCGTACTGCTTCGGCCGGCGGTCTTCGTACACCGTGGATTCGATGGCGATCTTGGTCGGCTTGAACCGCTTCAGGACCTCGAGCAGCTCGCCGATCTCGGCCTGCCGCTTGGGCGCGAGCACGTCGTCCGCCTCCATGTTGAAGACGTCGCGGCCCGGGTTGGCCATGTGATAGGTCCCGAGGATCAGGACCTCCGGGCGCTGCTGCGGGGCGGCTTGGGCCAGTACGGTGATGGATAGGACGACGCCAAACAACAGGGATCTTTTCATCGCGGTAAACCTCCTCCAGCGTCACTTGCCGGCCCGGGCCAGCTCCTCGGCCTTCTTGAGCCAGGCCGCGGCATCCGGGTCTCCGGGCTTGAGAGCCAGGACTTTCTTGAGCGGCGCGAGAGCTTCCTTGCCTTGCCCCTGTTCGACGAGGAGCTTCCCCAGAGCCAGGTTGCAGGCCGCGGATTCCGGGTATTCGGCGACCGCCCTTTGCAGGAGCCCGACCGCCTCCGCCGGCCGCATCTCCGCGACCAGGAAATCAGCCGCGCCCAAAAGCGCGTCCTCGGTGTTGAGCGCCGCGGTGCCCGGGTTATTGCGGTACTTGTAATAATGCGTGCTGGCCGCGCTCATCCCGCCCCAGCGGAATTTCTCCTTGATCTGTCCGAGGAGCGAATCGGGCGCCTGGTAGGCCAGGGCCGCGTCCAGGGCCGGGTCCCGCCCCGCGGCATGATCCGCCCAGGTGACGCCGGTCGCGATGTCGGGGGCCACCCAGGGCCGCCTCTCGTCGACATCGCCGTCGCGCCAGTACACAGAGGAGAGCCGGACGGTCAGTCCGCTGTGAGGAAGGACGTAGCGCCGGGCGTCCCCGTATTGGCTCGGGGTATTGCCCGTCGGCTCGCCGACGAAGATCGTCTCCGTCCAGCGCTCCAGGGCCGAAACCAGGCTCATCGCCGCCGAGAACGTGTTGCGGCCGATGATGGTGAACAAGCGCCCGTAGCGATTGAGCCCCTCAGCCCCGACCAAGGCCAGGACGAGTCCGCGGTTGAGATAATTGTTGCCGCCGCCGTTCAACCGAAGGTCGAGCACGATCCTCTCCGCGCCGGCCGCTTTCGCCGCGTCCATCATCCGGCCCGAGAAAGCCGCCAGCGATTCGGCCGGATCATTCTGAATGGCGTTGACCTGGACATAGATGGCCTTTCGGTCGGGCAGGATCTCGAACCAGAAGGACTTCCCGGGATCCTTGAGATAGAGCGGCTTCGCCTGACCCGAGACGTCGCTCCAGGCGACCCAGGCCGGCTCGGGCCCGGGAGGCAGGGGCCTCAGGACGACCGTCCGGGTTTGGCCGCTCTTTTCCAGGGTCAGGGGTGTCTCGCCCGGTGTGTCGGTGACGCCGCAGGCCTGGAGGATCTCGGGGATCCGGAGATATTGGGGCCCCACGAGCTTGAGCCACATCTCGGAATCGTAATGGACGGCGGGGCGGATGGCCTCGAGGGCAGCCTCCGCGGTCAACTTCCCGATCCGCAGGACCCGGGACCCGACCAGGTCGCGGCGGTCGGGCGCGGCGGACTGGACATAGAGGCCGTCGTCGAAGAGATAGAACCGGAGAGGCAGGGCGCGGTACGCGAGGCCTTCTTTCGGGCCGGCCGTCGGGGTGTGGCTCTGCGGATCCGCGGCGATAGGAAGCGTCAGCCGGCTGTGACCGTCGCGCAGCATGGCTACCAGCTTGACCATGCCGACGATGACCTCGTGGTCGGCCAGGCCAGGGATCCTCTCGCGAAGAGCGGCGACGGCCTTGTCGAAGTCGGCCCGGGCCACCCTGTCGAACGGATGGCGATGCTTCTCGGCCACGGTCCTGGCCAGGAAGTCGATATCCTCCTGCCACTGCTGGACGGTCAGGCCGGACGGACGGGCCTGACCGGGCAGGGTGTCCTGAGCCGGGGACGGCTTCGGGCAGGCTAGGACGAGGGCACCCAGCACAAAAAGGACTGCCAAAGGACGCGGAGTGGACATGTTCTTCCTTTCCCCGGTACGAGACAGACTTCATCGCCCGAGCTAACCATAAAGACGGCGGGAACCGGAGAAAGGTTCCTTCTACTTCGAACATCAAACGTTGGGGCGGCCGAACCGGCCCGGTTACTTGTCCTTGAGATGCTTATCGGCTGCTCCGGCCGGATTGCGGCCCTCCACGGCGACGACCCGGCCCCCTTCTTCGAGGAACCTGAGTCTGAGATTCTCGACTCCGTCCAGCGCGAAATAGCCCTCCGCGATCGGGGTCATCCTTCTCTTGGGCTGACCTTCCCTCTGGTAAAACAGGGAATCGCCTTCCATGGTGATCGTCCGGGGGCCGTATGTCCCGGCGTAGGATCGCAGGGACTCCTCGGTGAGAGAAACCGGGGACAGAGCGGCGCTGTAGGCTTCGTGATGCCACTGATAATAGGCCTTGAACCCCGGGTCCTTCTCCCCTTCCGCCAATCGCCGGCTGGCCATGACCTGCGCCGTCTCCAGGGCCTTGTCTTGAGAGACCTTGACGTCGGGATCGACACCGACTCCTTCCCAGTTGGTTTTGGTGATCGGGTTGAGGGCGCGGGCGAACGGCAAGCTCATCGTGAACCGGTCGCTGAGGATGACGAACCTGTTGTCGTGGGCGCCTCCCCCGGTGGTCTCCCCGACGACGGTGGCCCGCTTCAGGTTCTTGAGATTGTAGGCGAACTCTTCCGCGGCGGAAAACGTGTTCACGCTGGTCAGCAGATAAAGGTCGACGCCGTCCAGCCTCTTCCCGGGAAGATACGTGTAGGTCCAGTACTGGGTCAGCCTGTCCGGGTCCTTGTAGGAGAAGGAATTGAGGTGCTGACGCGGATCGGCCAGGAAATAGCTGCAGAGGAACTGGACCATCTCCGGAGAGCCGCCGCCGTTCCTTCTCAGGTCGATGATGAGCGAGTCGGCGTTCGACAGAAAGCTCATGGCCCCGACGGCCGCGCCCTGGGCGCCCGTGTCATAGCTGAACGAATCGAGCCGGAGAAACCCGATATTGCCCGGGAGGATCCTGATCTCGATGAAGCCGTAGTTCGTGGCCCTGTTCCGTCTTTCCTGGAGCTTGATCGCCTGCTCGTCGAGCGCCTTCCTGTTCCTTTCCTGCTCCACCCAGGCCGGATTGAACCGGACGTGCAGGTGTTCGTCTCTGTGCACGGCCGTGAGGTCGGCGGTGACCGCCTCCGCGAAATCCCCCGGCCGGACGATGCGATCGTATTTGCCGGAACGAAGATTGTCCCGGAGCATGCGGACGTACTTCCCGGTGATCTCGGGAAAGATGTATTCGCGCTCCAGATTCGCGCAGAGAGCGTCAATGACCTCTTTTTTTTCCGCAGGATCGACGGCGGTCTGGGCGCCCTGTCCGAAAAGAGCGGAAAACGATAAAAAGACAAGGACCATAAGGCAAGCCGGCTTTTTCATTCGGTTCGACCTCCCTCAGGATATGGGCGGATCAGCAGATTCCAGGGAACATCCTTATTAGACGACGACGCAGGCCCATAGGTTGCGTCCCTGACCGCCTTTCTCCTATCGTTGCGCGTTGGACGACGGGCCACGGATCTCAGCGGTTCCCGCGCTCCGAAGGCTCGCACGCTTCGAACGAGAGGCCGCTCTTGAGCATCCCGGTGATCGTGACCCGGCGCCCGGCATCGGCATGGTCGACGGGTCTTCGGGCGCCCGGCCAGGCGAACCTGACCCTGAGCTCCGGGACCCCGTCCTCGTCGAGATCCGCCGCCGGGCCAACGGCTCCTCCGCACGGGACCGAGCCGTTAAGCCGGAGCGTCGTCAGGTCGATATCCTCCGGGGGCAGGCCGGCGGCAAGCTCTATTCGAACCGTCAGCCAGTCCCCCCGTCCGGTCGCGTCGGCCCCCCCGGGGGAGTCGACCGCCAGATCGGCCCGGATCCGGCCCCGCGGCTTGGCCAGGGGAAAGCGGTCGCGCCCCCCTCCGGTCAGCTCGTACGCCAGATCGCACAGCCCATCTCCGTCCCCGTCGCCGCCCGGATGGTCGGACCAAAAGTTACCTCCGATGGCCCCGCCCATATCCCAAAGCTGGAAAAGGGACTCTCCGGTCCGCGTCTGCTCGACCTGATCGTCATTCCCGATGAGGTCGTTGTGATAGAACCGGTTCTCTCCGAAGCCTCCCCAATGAAGGCTGATGCCGATGCCGATCAAGTTCCGGACCAGGATATTCTCCTTGATCGTGTTGCGGCCGGCGATGTAGTAGATCGAGATCCCAGGGCCCCTGTTGGCATGGACGAGGTTGCCGCTGACGGTGCTGTTGTAACAGGAGTCGATGAGAAGGCCGGTCGACCGGTTGTGGTGGACCCGGTTCCCCTCCACGAGGAGATACCAGCTCCAGGCGGGCCGAAGCCCCGTGCCGTTACGGAGGACATCGCAGTCCCGGATGACGCCGCGCAGGAACTGATGGACGTTCATGCCGTACTGGCCGTTGTCGGAGACGATGCAGCGCTCGATCCGGTGATAGCCGCCCGTCATGGTCGAACGGATGCCGTCCCGCGAGTTCTGCGTCGCCGCGACATCCGTCAAGGCCACCCGCCTGACGTGCGCGCCCGGGGCGATCTCGATCCCGTCCGTGCCGCCGGACACCGTGATCCCGGAGACGCCGACGTCGCCGGCCGTGATCCGGACGACGCTCCCGACGCCCCGGCCGACGAGCTTCGTGGTCGATCGCCGCTCGCCCTGCAAGCGAAGGGGCTTGTCGATGACGACGGTCTCGTCATAGAGGCCTGCCCTGACGAAGACCGTGTCGCCGGCGTTCGCGGCGTCGATGGCCTTCTGGATCGAGGGGTAGGCGTCGGGGACCGTCAGGACCCGGCTTCTTTCCGGAAGAAGACGGGGCCAGACCCAGAGCTCGTGCCGTCCCTCGCCGGGCCGGGCCGTCGCCTCGTCCCCGGGACCGGCTCTGAAGTAAAGCGAGCCGTCCTCGGTCAGGCCGATCGGATCGACGGGCGCGGCTTCTTCGGAGATCAGTCCGGCGGGCGGCAAAGGGACGCCGTTCCTGACGGGCATGAGCCAGATGCCGGCGGTTTCGGGCCCGCGGCCGGCGTAGACGACGCCGCCGCCATCGGGTGTCCAGGCCAGGAGCCGGTCGCCGACTGCTTCGCGGGCCAAAGGGACCGACTTCCGTTCTTCGATGCTGTAGAGGAAGATGCCGGCCCCGGGGATCATCGGATCTTCGGAGAGACTGTAGGCGATGGTCCGCCTATCCGGCGACAGCAGAATGCTCCCCGGCCAGCGGTCGCCCAGATCCAGAACGGTCTCGGCCGAACCGTCGGAAGCGGAGATGAAGGCGACGGAGTTCCCGTGTCCGGCACGGCTCAGGACCGCCAGGATCCTGTCGCCGGAAGCCCGCCAGGCCACGGGATGGATGCCGGCGATGTCCGGCTCGGACAAGAGCGACCGGGCTTCGCGGCCGTCGACGCGGACGGATCGCAGCTCGACCCTTCCGCTGTCATCGCGCCAGCTGAAGACCATCGTCGCCCCGTCCGGGGAAATCGCCGCCTCCTCCGCGAATCCGGGCTCCGGGCCCGCCAAGCGGCGGCGGTTCAGCCGGCGGACGGCTTGGGTCACCCGGTCATAGGCCATAAGACCGCCCGTGTCCATGTCCACGACGGCGGCGTAGCGGCCGTTGCCGGAGAGGCCTCCGATCCTCTGCCCTTCGCCGAAGCGCCGGACCAGCCGGGTGACCGTCGTCCGTCCGGGCCCGCTCCCCCTCGGATCGGACGCTCCGGCCTTCGATCCGCCCAATTCCGCTTCGGCGATCCGGGCGACGGCCGCCTGTTCGGGATAATCCCTGCTGACCTCCCGGAAGGCCTGAGCCGCCAGGTCGCCGGAACCGGCCCTCATGTAACAGAGGCCGATATAGAGCTGGCACAGGGCCGCGTAGGACCGGTCGTCCCCGTGCCTCCTGATGATCTCCTGGAAGATCGGAACGGCGTTGATGGGCTCGATCCGCGTCTCCAGAAGGAACACCGCTCGCTCGAAGAGCATCCGGTAATAGACATCGGCGGAGGCATCCGGGGCAAGAGCGAGAAGCGCGAGGACGGCGATCAGGGGGACCGCTTTGAAGGCCTTCATGCTCCTCCCATGAACCGGTAGCCCTCTCCGTAGACGGAGAAGATGTAGCTCGCGCCCCCCGGGTCCTCCCCGATCTTCTTACGGATCTTGAGGATATGGTTGTCAACGGTCCTGGTCGAGGGGAATTTCTCGTAACCCCAGATCCGGTCGAGCAGGACGTCGCGGCTGACGACCTCGCCGCGGTGGGCCACGAGGTATCTCAGGATCTCCACTTCGAGGGAGGTCAGGTCGAATTCCAGGCCATCCCGCCGGACCTTGAAGTGAGAGAAGTCGATCTCGACGCGGTCGAACCGGAAGACCGCGGGTGCGCCCTTCCCGTCGCGCCGGTCCCGCCGCAGCTGGGCCCTGATCCGGGCCAGGAGCTCCCGGATGCCGAACGGCTTGCTGACGTAATCATCGGCGCCGATCTCCAGGCCGACGACCTTGTCGACCTCTTCACGCTTGGCCGTCAGCATGATGATGGGGACCCCGACATTATGGCGGCGCAGCTCGCGGCAGACGTCAAGGCCGTCCTTCTTGGGAAGCATGATGTCGAGCAGGACCAGGTCGGGGGCGTCCCGGAGGGCCTTCGCCAGGCCGTCGTCGCCGTCGAGCGCCCAGCCAACCTCGTATCCTTCCGCTTCCAGGTTGAGCTTCAAGCCCTTGACGAGCTCTTCCTCGTCCTCGATGATCAGGATCTTTTCCTTCACGCGCTCCCCTCCGCGGGCTTCTCCAGGGGCAGGAAGACCGAGAACACGCTGCCCCGTCCGGGCTCGCTTTCGACCGCGATCCTCCCCCCATGGGCCTCCACGATATGCTTGACGATCGTCAGCCCCAGGCCGCTCCCTCCCGCATCGTGTCCCGCCGCCTTCGGGGAACGGTAGAAACGCTCGAAGATCCTGCCGGCGTCCTGGCGTGAGATGCCGATCCCCTTGTCGGCCACCTGCAGGACGGCCTCACCATCCTTCTGGAAGACCCGGATGAAAACTTCTTTCGTCCCCGGCGAGAACTTCATGGCGTTGCTCAGGAGATTGACGACGACGCTGGCCAGTGCCTCTCTGTCGAATTTGACGGGAGGGATCTCCGTCTCGATGTCCTCGCGGACGATGAAGCCCTTTCGCTCCAGGTGATACCGGTAGGATTCCAAGGTGGACTTGACGGCCTCGGCGATCGAGCCGCTCTCGAGGTGAAACTCCCAGACGTCCCGTTCGATCCGGGACATGTCGAGGATGTTGCTGATCATGTTGGAGAGTCGTTCGCTCTCGCCGGTGATGATCTCATAGGCCTCGCGCCGGCCTTCTTCCGGCAGATACCTTCGGTTCTTGAGGGTCTCCCCGTACAGGCGGATGAGGGTCAAGGGGGTCTTGAGCTCGTGGGAAATGGTATCGATGAACCGGGATTTCATGGCCGCCGTCTCCGCTTGGCGTGAGACGTCGCGGACCAACAGAAAAGCCCCGAGCGAGGTCAGCCCGACGAGACCGGCCAGGAGGATGCCGATGAGCAGGTTCTCCCGCCGGGCCGCCCGTTCCAGGTCGCCGAGATCGCTCCGGGCTACCGCGTAGCGCCAGGGGAACGGGAACCCGGGGGCGGACATGGTCAGGGTGTTCTCGGGGACCGGGCGGTCCGGCACGGCGGTCGCCGGGCCGGCCGGCTCGGCCAGACGGACCGTGATCCCCGACTCGCGCTCGACCTTGGCCGCTGCCTCCGGGAACAGCCGGTTCCTGACGTCGTCGAGGTTCCAGCAGAAGCCCGCGTAAAGGAACCGGTCGTTCGGGACGTCGGCCAGGCGGGCGTAAGAGACCAGGACGCGCGACGTTCCGACGGCCAAGGGGAAGCGCCCCTTGGGGGGCTCGTTGGCGTATTGCGAATAGGCGATCCTCTCCTTGAGGACCGGAACGATGTTCTCTTCGACCATCGCCGCGAAACTCAGCTCTTCGAGATAGGGCGAGGATCTGGTCCGCGCGGCCTCATAGGCTTTCCGAAGGCCGGCATGCTGCCCTTCGGCGAACTCCGCCCGCAGGACCCTCGCGATCTCCTCCACATAGAAATCGTGGGCCGACCTGCTCAGCGGCCAGGCGCCGGCCTCCAGCATCTCGAGGACCTGGACCAGGTTTTGCAGGGACGCCTCCGGCTTGCCCTGACGAGTGGAGATCTCATGAAGCTGGAGCGCCGCCAGCGGGCCGTACGGATGGCCGGAACGATTCTGCAGCCGTCCGTACTCCGTGAACAGCTCCGCATACGCGGAAGCGGCCTCGTCGTCTCTCTCCAGGAAGAACAGGCAGCGTCCGTAGCCCTCCCAGGCGAAAGCCTGGAGACGGGGGACTTCGCTCAGGGGGCGGCAACGGCGGTAGAGCTCCGCCGCGCGGTCGTACTCCCGGCGGACGGACTCCCAGTATTCGGCCCTTTCGAAAAGGGCGAGGAACGGCGAGCCGGACAGGGCCTCTTTCCACCGCGCGTAAGGCGGATCGTCGCCGCCGGGATGGGGAACGAGCACCCGGAACTCCGGGTCGAGGAGGAAGACCCTCTCGCCCGTTCCGGGCCCCGCCGGGGAAGGCCCGGGCGATCCCTCGCCTGCCCCGGCCAGGGGGAGGAACCGGTCGGCCGAGAGGTTGGCACCTTCGTACTCCAGGAAGGATGTCTCGATCGAATCGACCGCCCGTTCCCCCGAGACCCAGAGCTGGGATTCGACGATCCGCTTCAACGCTTCCCGGCGCTTGGCGACGGCGCTCCAGCTCAAAAAGCCCACGATCAGCGCTGGGCCGAGGATCCCCAGGATAAAGGAGATGCGGATCCTGTGCCGGGTCGTCTTCTTGCCCGCGATCGTCCTCATGAGGACCTCGCCCCGTGGAGCCTCTCGGGCTCTGGCGGGGAGTCCGGTCGGAGGGGTGCCGAGTTCGGTCGCCTGCCCCCTGTTTTTTCCATTATATCGGATACGCGCCCCGGATTGTCAACGGAAGGTAACGAATTGTCTCCAATTGTCGGGGGGCCTGACCCGCGAGGCCGAACCCGATATCTTTTACATTCCTTTACTTTTCCTTGACATCCCGTCAGGGCCGGTCCTGTAACTCTCAATCAGATGGATCTTCTTTCGGGCTGCAAGGAGGATGTGATGAAGAAAATCGTTATGGGCATGACCGCGCTCGTCTTCTGCGCCGGACTGGTCACCCCGCCGCTGCAGGGCCAATACAGGGCCGAAGACATCGTCGTCCCTCCGGGATATGAGGTGACGAAGATCGCCGAGACAAACAGGGTCGTCGATCCCTACCGGCTGACGTTCGACGCGAGCGGGAACCTGATCGTGGGGAGCTACCATTACATGATCTACTCGGTCGATCCCCTCGGCCGCGTAACGGTCATCGGGAAGACGAGGAAGTACAACATCAATCCGCTGGAAGTCGAGCCTATCCCCGATTCGAGCGGTTATGTGGTCCGCACCCAAAGTGTCGATTCGTCGGGGAACCCCGCCGTGTACCGGTTCGCACCGCCGGATACTTATGAGAAGCTGTTCGAGTCTCCGATGATCAACGCAATCGGCTTCGATAAGCTCGGGAATTTCTACGCCATCGTCCGGGGCGATCCCGTTCCCGACAGCGATCCGCTGAAATACTACTGGCTGGTCAACCGGTATGACCACGATTTCCAATTCGTGGAAACAACCTGGACGTTTCCATTTTATATCATCGATTTTTGTTTTGACGCTCAGAACAATCTCTGCATGCTGGTGCCGGGATCGCGCGGCAGCTTCGACGGGGGGGTCATTATCAAGCTCTTCGCGGGACCCGACGGGATCCCGGTTCCGCAGGGTCCGGCGGATTTCTTGGCCCTCTATGGGCTCACGTTCGCCCGCGACATCGCCGTCGCCGACAACGGGGTTATCCTCATCGACGAATACCTCCATACGAACACGGACGGTTTTTCTACTTACGATGTCTTCATGTTGACCATGATCGGCCCGGATGGGACCATCATCCGGAGGGATATCGGGCCCCGTTTCCTCAATCCGTACGGATTGGCCCTCAAGAAGGACGACGCTCTCTACGTCAGCGAAATGAGTCGGGGCGTCATTTCGAGGGTCTTCGACCTCGGGGGGATCCAGAAAGCCGATTTCACGCTCGATACGGGGATCTCCAGCCCCGGGGCCGTCGCCTTCGACGCCGATGGAAGGCTCTACACGCACAGCTTCCGGCAGCTCAAGCTGTTCCGGCTTAACTCCGGCGGCAGCCCCGAGCAGGTCGGGGCAGGGACAGGTTATTCCCAGCAGATCGCCTCGGACGGGACGCACTTCTACTTGGGAAGCTCGCCGACGGTCGCCGGCGTCGAACGGCAGATCCTGAAGATCGATCCCGTTTCGGGGACGACTGATGTGATCGCCTACGGGAACGACAACGTCAAAGGCTATCGCTCATTGGCGTTCGATGCCTTCGGGCGGCTGGTCTTGAATACCGAGATCGATGTCGGCCAGAATCTCTACGGCGCGGACATCATCGATCTGGACATGGGGACGCCCAGACCCTATGTCACCGGCCTGCACAATAAGGGCCGGGACATCCAGTTCGACAACGCCCAGAACTTCTACTTCGTCGAAGGGATCGGCGACGGGATCAAGAAGGTGCCGCTTCTTCCGGAGTATGCGACACCCCCCGACCTCGGCTCCGAGCCCCTGTTCTATGACCTCAATCCCGGCGGTCATCCTTTCCCCCCCACGGTTTACTTCTTCTGCGTCAACCCTCTGCTGCAAGAGGTCTTCATCCCCCAGATGGACAGCGGGACCATCCTTTTTGGCGACGCCGAAGGGAACGTCGAACCGTTCGCCCAGGGATTCCTGTTCCCGACGCAGATCACCTTCGACAAGTACGGCTCGCTCTACGTCTCGGACGCGGGCAACGGGATATTCAAGATCGTTCACGAAGGCTGGACGATCCCGGCCGTCGTCGCCCTGAAGGACCAGCTGCTCGAAGAAGTCCGCCTGAGTTCGATCGCGGACGGGATCAAGAACAGCCTGGCCAAAAAGCTGATGAACGCCGATGGGATCCTCGAGAGAGAGGCCATCCTCCCGGCCATCAACCTTATCAACGCCTTCAGGAACGAGGTGCTCGCTCTGAGAGGCGAGAAGATCCCCGCAGCCCTGGCCGACGACTGGCTCAAGAAGGCTTCTGACATCATTTCGGCCCTGGAGGAGATCGATTAGGCCGCCGCGCCAGCGGGCGATTTCGTCGCTGTCGCGAACGATTCTTGACGGCCCTTGCCGGCCGGACGTATAGTCCCCGCATGCTCCGTGCGGGAAGAAGATCGCCGAGAGAAGCCGTCCGCCGTGTTACGACAAATGGGCTCGTTTTTCTGCTCTTCCTCTTTGCCGCCCAGCTGAATTCCCTCCGGGCCGAGGACCGGTTCCCTCCCGGAGGGGCCGGGAAGCTGAGGATCGTTGATCTGGCGGGAACGCCCTACCAGATGGGCCTGATCCACGGCCGGACGCTCAAGGCGGAGATCCACGAGCTGGTCAGGCGCTGGAAAGGCGACCTCGAAGCGACCTATCGGGTCTCGGCGGAGGTCTTTATCCGGGCCTTCCTGAAGAAGACGGACTTCAAGCCGGCCATGGAGCGTTGGACGCCCGGTCTTCTCGATGAAGTCCGCGGCATCGCCGACGGGGCCCAGATCGATTTTGACACCATGTACGCCTACCAGCTCATCGACGAGGTCTGGGCCATAGGTCCGGATGTGGACCTGGCCAAGTGCACGACCGTCGCCGCCGGGAAAAGGAACCGGAACCCCGCCTATGTCGCCCAGACCCTGGACATCCCGGCCTTTTATCACGGTTTTCAGACGGTCCTTCGCATTCGGGACGATCGGGATGGTCTCGAAACCCTCGTTTTCACCATCCCGGGAGTGCTCGCGGCCAACGGATTGAACAGCCGGTCGGTCGGGGTTTGCGTCAACGCCGTGACCCAGCTGGCCTATTCGACCAAAGGCCTCCCCGTCGATTTCGTCGTCAGGGGGATCCTGCGCCAGGGTTCTTACGAGCAGGCGGTGAGATTCCTGCGTGACATCCGGCCCGCGGCGCCTCAGACCTATGTCATCGGGGGACCGCAGGAGGCCGCCGTCTTCGAGCGTTCGGCCGGCAAGATGTCCAGATTCGTCCCGTTCGAGGGAGCCGAGTTCAGCTACCACACGAACCACCCTCTGATCAACGACGATTTCAATCCGAGGTTCCCGGCCTGGCTGAAGAGCAAGAACATGCCCCTCGAGAACTATAAAGGTCTCTGTCCGCGGCTCAACTACCTCCGCCGGCTCCTCAAAGACAATTCCGTCTCTATCGATCTCGAGGTCCTCAAAGGGATCTTCAAGAACCGCCCGTCCGGGATCAACGACCGGGGAACCTACGGCTGCACCATCATGGTCCTGGGCGAGCATCCGGAGCTCCACATCTCGCCGGGCCGGCCCGACGAGGCGCCATTCCAGGTCTTGGGCTTTGCGCCCCGAACCGGGCGATAAGCCTCGCCTGACTCCGGCCCGCGTTGACATTTGCCGGCTCTGCGCGGAGAATGGGGATCGAAGGGAGGTGCCCATGAATAACAAACGATGGATCAGCCTGTCCGGCGTCCTGCTCGCTCTCGCCTTCGCGTTCGGCCCAGCCCTCCTGGCGGCCCAGAGCCTGGAGGAAAAGGTCACGGCGCACACCCTCAAGAACGGCATGACCGTCCTCTTCGCCGAGCGCCACGGCGCGCCGGTCTTCAGCACCCTGTACGGGTTCAAGGTCGGGTCGGTCGACGAATACCCCGGCATCACAGGGACCGCCCACCTCTTCGAGCACATGGCCTTCAAGGGCACGCCGAGGATCGGCACCAAGGACTACGAGAAAGAAAAAGTCCTCATGGACAAGATCGCCCAAGTCGGCCGGGAATGGAGCATTGAGCTGGCCAAGGGAGACCAGGGCGACAAGGAGAAGACCGCCCGCCTGCGGGCCGAGCTGACCAAGCTCGAGGAGGAGCAGAAAGCGCTCATCGTCAAGGACGAGATCGACCTCATCTACAGCAACGCCGGCGGCACCGGTCTCAACGCCGGGACGGGCACGGACCAGACGATGTACATGATCAGCCTGCCGGCCAACCGGTTCGAGCTCTTCTGCCTCATGGAGTCCGAACGCATCCGGAACACGGTCCTGCGCGAGTTCTACATCGAGCGAAGCGTCATCCAGGAAGAGCGCAAGCAGACGACCGACGCCGTCCCCACCCGGCTCCTCAGCGAGATGTTCATGGGCGCGGCCTTCATCGCCCACCCCTATAACCACCCCGTCGTCGGCTGGGCCTCGGACATCAACTCCGTGACCCTCGAGGAAGCCCAGGCCTTCAAGCAGAAGTACTACACGCCGAACAACTGCGTTCTGGCCATCGTCGGCGACGTCTATCCGGAGAAGGCCATCCCGCTCGTCGAGAAGTATTTCGGGGACATCCCCCGCGGCGACGACCCGCCCGTCTTCCGGACGGTCGAGCCCAAGCAGCTCGGCGAGCGCCGGGTCCGCTTCGAGTTCGACGCCGAGCCGCAGCTCATGATGGGCTACCACAAGCCGACTTTCCCTTCGAAGGACGACGCCACGGCCTCCGTCCTGGGCTATATCCTGACCACGGGCCGGACGTCGCGGATCTACAAGGACCTCATCCAGGACAAGCAGCTGGCCGTATCGGTCTCCGCCGGCTCGTCCCCCGGCGCTCGCTTCCCGAATCTCTTCACCTTCAACGCCGTGCCCCGGAACCCTCACACCCTGGAAGAGGTCGAAAAAGCCATCCTCGAGCACGTCGAGAAGGTCAAGACCGAGCCGGTTTCAGAGCGCGAGCTCCAGAAGGTCAAGAACAACCTCGACGCCTCCTACATCCGTTCGATGAGCTCCAACTTCGGCATCGCGATACAGCTCATCCGCTACCAGCTGCTCTTCGGCGATTGGAAGCTCTTCAAGACGTACCGGGAGCTCGTCGGGAGCGTCACGGCGGACGACGTCATGGCCTTCGCCAAGACCTATCTCACGCCGGAGAACCGGACCGTGGCCTACCTCGTCAAGAAGGCCAAGGCGTCCTGAGTAAGGAGGAACGACCATGAAACGCACCCCGACCCATGTCACCGCGGCCATCGCGCTCGCCCTCCTCGTCCTGGCCCTGCCGGTCCTCGCCCAGAGGCACCCCAGCGAGCTCGGGGCCCCCCCGCCCCTGTCGTTCAAGATGCCGAAGCCGGTCATGTTCACGCTGGCGAACGGCATCCGCGTCGCCTATATCCAGGACGCCGAGCTGCCCCTCGTCTGGGTGCTCGGCTACTTCCGGGGAGGATCGCTCTTCGAGCCCGGCGACAAGGCCGGCCTGGCCCAGCTCACGGCGACCGTCCTCCGCACGGGCGGAACGAAAGCCCGCGGCGGCGACCAGATCAACGAGGAGCTCGAGTTCATCGCGGCCACGGTCGAGGCCATGGGCGGCTCCGAGTACATGACCGTGACCGGGAGCGCACTGAAAAAGGACTTCGGCAAGCTCATGGAGATCTACGCCGACCTGGTCATGAACCCGGCCTTCCCGCAGGACAAGCTCGACCTGGCCCGCAATCAATCCCTGGAGGGCATGCGCCGGATGTGGGACC
>Ga0209705_10000330_pt1 | contig 24774 bp, 30 predicted proteins | sample PPLLaktember2015_5_FD_187262 | JGI IMG/M metagenome (GOLD analysis project Ga0209705, IMG submission 187262) | Freshwater sediment microbial communities from Prairie Pothole Lake near Jamestown, North Dakota, USA - PPLs Lake P8 Core (1) Depth... | ecosystem: Environmental > Aquatic > Freshwater... | reverse complement strand
TAAATTCCTATTGTCATCCTTTTGATCCCCGATTGCAGCAAGGAGGTACTTATGGTCGAAGACTGGATTGCAAATGCATACGAAGGCATGTCCCGGCGGCAGTTTCTGGCGCGGATGGGCGCTGCCGGCGCCGGCCTCGTGGGCTTCGCGATCGCCGCGAATCCCGTGGCAGGCGAAGTCATTACGACTCCCACCGAAGGTCTTAAAGCGGCTGATGGCAAGGTGCCTTCCGGAGACTTTCAGATCCCGGTTTACGAGGCGCACCCCGCAGCGACCGGAAAATATCCCGTCGTGTTGATAATCCCAGAAGTCTTCGGGATGCACGAGCACATTAAGGATATCACTCGCCGCTTTGCCAGGGAAGGCTATCTGGGCATCACCTTTGAGCCTTATGCGCGCGAAGGAGGCGTCTTGAATCTGCCCGACATGGCATCTGTAAGAAAGGTGGTCGACTCGGTCCCCGACGGCCGTGTCATGGGAGACCTGGACGCCCTCGTGGCCTATGCTAAGGCGCATCCGATGGCGAGGGCTGATCGGATCGGCGTAACGGGATTCTGTCGAGGCGGGATGTACACCCTTCTCTTCGCTGCCCATGCTCGCGAATTGAAGGCCGCGGTTGCCTGGTACGGCCAGCTCCGGCCGGCCAAGACACCAGGTATCCGTACGGCTGGACCGCTCGACATCTCCGCACAGATCAACTCACCTGTGCTCGGTCTTTACGGCGAAGCAGATCTTGGCATCCCCGTAGCCGATGTCAAGGAGATGGAAGCTACCCTCAAGGCAGCTGGCAAGACAGCAGAGTTTGTGATTTACCCCGGAGCCCCGCACGCCTTCTTCGCAGACTATCGGCCCAGTTACCGGGCCGAGGCGGCCAAGGATGCCTGGGGTCGCTGCGTGGCGTGGTTCAATAAATACCTCAAGTAGAGTTAGGGTTCACATTCAGCATCTACGCATGCTCAGGAGAGGAGGAGCATTGATCATGAACCATTACGAAGAGGCGCAGAAGCTGTTGGGAAAGGTCTTGGGTTCTCTTGGCCTTGATGACGAACTTTCTCGAAGGCAGTTTCTAAAACTGAGCGGGTTTTCAATCATCGGAATAACAGCTCTGGGACCTGGACTCGCCAAAGGAAGTGCGAAACCTCTCATTATTATGGAGCAGGCCGAAGGGATCGTTCTCGCCGATCCGACCAGATGTGTGGGGTGCCGGCGCTGCGAACTGGCCTGCACGGAGTTCAATGACGGCAAGGCCCAACCGAGCATTTCGAGAATCAAAGTGAACCGAAACATCAACTTTGGCCCGAAGGGGCTTTACACCGGAAGGGACAGCCTTGGGAACTGGGGCAACGGATTGATCATACAGGACCTCTGCAAGCAATGTCCTCATCCTGTTCCCTGCGCAAACGCCTGCCCGAACGACGCCATCGTCGTCAAACCCCCTCTTAACGCTCGTGTCGTCGATCCTGACAGATGCGTAGGCTGCAAGATGTGCCAAAAGGCGTGCCCCTGGGAGATGTTGTCTTTCGATTCAGAGAAGAACAAGGCGACGAAGTGTTTCCTTTGCGACGGGAAGCCAAAATGCGTCGAGGCCTGCCCGGCATCTGCTCTGACCTACGCATCCTGGCAGGATCTCACCGAAAAGGTACCACCCCGCGCTGTACCAACCGCTGTCCTACCGCCTGCAAAGGCTGCAGCCTGCATCGATTGTCACAAGAAGTAGAAAGGAGAATGTGAAACATGGCGAAACACGGGGGATGGGCTGGCAAAGTTTTGCGAATCGATCTCTCCACCGGCCGAATCTCATCAGAGGATACGGTTGAAAAATATAAAGACGTCCTGGGAGGGACAGGTCTGGGATACAAGGTGCTCTGGGAAGAGGTGGCACCGGGAACGAAGCCTTTTGATCCTGCCAACAAGATTGTCTTTGGAACGGGGCCTTTGGCCGGGACGGGAGCGCCCTGCAATGGTCGTACAGCGATTACGACGTTATGGCCGACCTGCTGGCCCAAGCCTCTTGTGGCGTCCGGCCATATGGGGGGCCAGTTTGCGGCGGAGCTGAAATACGCCGGGTACGATGGAATCATTATCGAGGGGAAAGCCGATCGTCCGGTCTATGTCTCGATCATGGATAAGAAGGTGGAGATCAAGGATGCCCGTCATCTCTGGGGGCAAGGGATTCGGCGGACGACGGTGGAGCTTTCGCAACAGTTCGGGCCTGAGGTGTGTGTTGCAGCGATTGGGCAGGCAGGGGAGAATCTGATTCCCATGTCCGTGGTGATGAATGCCTATTCTCATTCTGCGGGCGGTGTTGGGGCGGTGATGGGATCAAAGAATTTGAAGGCGATCGCAGTCCATGGGACCGGCAGTGTGACAATCGCGGGAAAGAAAGAGGAGTGGGAGAAATTGGTCAAACTGCACCTTTCCCTTCTCGGGGCTAACAACCAGCATGTCGTTCCCAGCTCACCGCAACCCTGGGCAGAATACTATAGTCCCGGTTCTCGCTGGAAGGGATCCCGGGGCAACAAGTGGGGAGCTTCTGAACCTGCGATCGATACGGGGATCTGCGATCCTCACGACCTAAACACCATTGCCTATCGAACGAACAATGCCGCCTTTTATCTCGGCGATATCGCCTGGAAATATACGGTCAGGGGCAATGGATGCACGGGTTGTCCCATTCGGTGCCACACGATGATCAAAGTGCCTTCCGTCGCAGCGAAATATGGCATTTCCGAAGTGGGGATGAACACGTGCGGGGGCCTCAACTTTGGACGTTCCTTTTTCAGGAAATTCCCGGACGGCGCTCGTGGGATGACGAGCATGGAAGCCTGCATGGTCGGGATGCACATGTCTGACGACTATGGCCTCTGGTGCAACTACAGCCAGCTGCAACGGGACTTCTTAAAGCTCTACGAGACCGGTATCATCAAGAACAAGCTCGGTGAAAAGGAGTTCAATAGTTACTCGTGGGATAAATATGAGAAGAGTGATCCCAGTTTCCTCTTCGAGCTTCTTCCGAGGATCGCCTTGAAGCAGGGGGAACTCGCCACGGCTCTCGGTCTCGGGACCGGTTACATGCTCGAGACTTGGTCTCTTTCTGAAGAGGAATGGAAGAAGGATAATCGGCTCAGCTATTGGAAGATGGGCCACCCAAAACACCATGCCAGTGAAGAAGTCGGCCAGTGCGGGGTGATCATCAACACCCAGTACAATCGCGATCCCCAGTGCCATTCTCACTGCAACTTTACCCGGAACGGGTTGCCGCTGGAGCTTCAGAAGCGGCTCGCAGCCGAGACATGGGGAACGCAGGATGCCATCGATGCGTTGGGATCTTATACGCCTATGAATATCGGAAAAGCCCGGATGGCCAAGTGGTCTCTGATCAGGAAGGAATTGCACGATTCCCTCTCGCTCTGTAACTGGATGGGACCCTGGGTGGCTTCTCCGTTGAAAGAACGCGGTTACCGCGGAGACGATTCGATGGAATCCATGCTTTACAGCGTGGCGACAGGAGATCCAAAAAGCCGGGAGGAGCTGGATCGAGTGGGAGAGCGCATCTTCCTTCTCCATCGCGCTCTAACGATTCGGGATATGGGAACCAAGGAGATGAGCACCCAGCACGACACTGTTCCGGAATGGGTCTATAATGATCAGGAGAAAAGACCCGCCTACACGAAAGGGACGACTCACCTCGGCCGAGACGATGTGAAACTGGCCATGGGGATGTTCTACGAGGAGATGGGCTGGGATAAGACGACTGGCGCCCCAAGAGCAGAAACCTATAGGAGATTGGGTCTGGCAAAGGTTGCAGAGGAATTGGGCAAGAAAGGGCTATTAGGATAACTATGAGGAACATACAGATTGGTTCAGCGAATGAGTGATCGCCACGACATAAGCCTCCAGACAAAAGAAACGATTATTGACGTGATCGCGGAGAGCATCAGGAGGAAAAGTCAAGCAGGACAGCTCGCCTCAGAGAACGAGATTTTTCAAGAACTGCTGAACCGGGACATCCTGAAAGGAGACAGGGAAGAATCACAACGCCTCTTTAAAGAGGCCCTTGAAGAAACCCTGAATCGATACGAAGATCTCGAAAAGCTTCCTGATAGGGGAGAAGGGCCGCGCTTCTACTCATCACAATTCATGACCCAATCTTATACGAGAATCTTGCTCCAAAAGGAAACAGACCTCTTGCTTCTCATCGCTGAGGTGGTACGCGAAAACTCCGCAGTCTACCCTCGTCCCGTTTCTTTAGATCTCTTCGGAGATTCTCCCTTCAATCTGAGTCAGGACCAGCTCCAAGGCTACTTACAGCAGATGGCCAAGGAGGAGGGATACAGGGATATCAAGCAGACGACAACCTCGGCCGGAAACGTATTTCTTTATTCCTCGTTACACCTTGAGCCGGACTACGCGTCCATGCTTGCCGAATGGTTTGATGTGGGGCAATTCAATAATCCCTAGGCTCTGGAAATCGTCGCCGGGTCGGATCTTCACTTGCCAAAAATGACTTTTGAAGATGTGATCCCTCCTGCCCCCAAATTCAATGACCCCTTCATAAATCAGACTCTGGGGCATCGAACGATGAGGGTATCTTTTCTTGACACATAATGTCATTTCGTGGTATCTCCATTTCGCTTAATAATAATCAGTCATCGGAGTAATTTTTAAACTCCCCCGGGGGTACCCTACAAATCATCGTTCATATGACACCAGATCACTGGCGTACCCGTTCGCTTGAACACTCTTTATTCACTTTCACACAAAGATGGAAATGTCAATGAACCCATTTTAAGAAGGTTCGAATATGGTTGATGGTCGGATATCAGTTTCCATTGGAATGAAGTTTCGGCAAGACCGAATGGCAGAGGCGTTGGAAAGAAGCCAATTCGATGCGCTCATAGCGGCGTCACCCGAAAACGTTTTGTACCTCTCCGGTGCCTATAACCCCATCAGAAAAATCATCCCTGAGAGACCTGCCATGGTTCTATGGCCAAGAAACGGCTTCCCAGTATTGATCGCTGCGGCCATTGAAGAGGTGTTTCTCCGGGAACGGTCTACAATTTCGGACCTGACGCTATATCAAGGTGCCACAGAAGCCGCTGTATCCGTACTCGCTGATGCTCTTAAAAAGCGCCGGCTTTCGGCCGCAAGGCTCGGTGTCGATTTGGATGGGGTATCTGCCCATTTCTTTCGTGAACTCATTCGAAGAGTGCCGGAGGCTGAGTTCGAGGACTGCTCGGGTTTGTTCTTAGAACTCCGTGCCATCAAGAGCGAGGGGGAAGCTCAAGCTCTGTGCCACGCTGCTCAGGCCACTGACCGTGCAGAGTGGAAAGCGCTCGATGCCTTCCAAACTGGCTGGACCGAGACGAAGCTCGGATTTCAACTTCGCCAGGCGCTGCTGAGTGAAGGGGCTGATACGATTGCTTTCCTGATACTTGGAGGTGGTGTTCGGGGTGTTGCTGCCCACGCACTCCCATCGGATACTCCTCTTGCAAACGGAGACCTCGTTCGATTCGACATGGGAGGTTTTTTTGCAGGCTGGGCTTCCGATCTGGCCAAGTCCGCCTGTGTCGGTGAACCCTCTTCTCGGCAAAGACAGGTCTACCGAACGCTTCGGCAAATTTTGGATGACCATATTGCTCGAATCCGCCCTGGAAAAACGGCAGGTGATCTTTTCGAGGCGGTCGTCTCCGACTTTCAACGTTCCAACTTGAATTTCAGCGCGCCTCATGTCGGCCATGGGATAGGGCTTAGCGTCCACGAATGGCCGATTCTATCTGCCGGAAACCCAACCCCCATCCATTCTGGTATGGTTATTTGTGCAGAACTGATCTATGTTGAACAGGAACTCGAGCGCTACCACCTCGAGGAGCTCGTGTTCGTTCGAGATCGAGAGACTGAGGTCGTCTCTCGAAGCCGTCCCAAGCAGGAGGAGATTCCCACGATAGGATAATCCCCTGATGATGAGAAAGGAGGAAAATGATGAAAATTGCAAGTCGTTTAGGTTTGGTTGGAGTACTCGTTTTCACTTTAGTCGTTGCGATGCCTGTGGTTGCAGCGGAAAGCGGCAAGAAAATCAGTCTTGGCCTGAGCTACCAGGCCGCGCCCTCCGCAAGTGACCCATGGCACCATATGGGTCTCAAATGGCAGTCCTTGCTGAAAGAGAAAACCGCCGGAAGAATCGAACTTCAACTCTTTGGGGGCGGGCAGCTCAGCGGCGGCAACCAGCAGAAAGAGATCGAACTCGTTCAATCCGGAGTCATTCAAGTTTCGATCCTACCCACCGTTACCCTTAGCGTCATAGACCCGAGATTCCTCATCGTGGGACTCCCGTGGATTGTCCCTACAAAGGCAGCCGCTGACAAGTTGATGGACGGGCCAATCACTCAAGAGACCATGACCTGGCTTAGGGCCAAGCAGTTGGAGCCGATTGCTGTTGCCTCAAACGGTTTTCGCCAGCTTGCGAATCGGAAGCACCGGGTGACGAAACCAGAGGATCTGCAGGGTTTGAAGTTGCGAGTTCCGGGCAGCAAGATGCTGGTGGAGGCGTGGAAGGCACTGGGGGCCCAGCCAGTGGTGGTCAATTTCGCAGAGCTTTACACGGCACTTCAACAGGGAACGGTCGATGCAGAAGAGCTGCCATGGATATATAAATTTAGCACCAAATTCTACGAGGTAGAAAAATACGGGACGGAACTCAACTACTCTTTTGACCTCATCTACATTCTTTTCAACCCGGCATTGTGGCGCAGCTTCTCGCCTGCGGATCAGGAAGTTCTTCGCTCAACAGCGCAACAGGCCGCAAAAGATGAACGCGAATTCCTTGAGAAGTCCAACCAAGAAGTCATCGGAAAGCTCAAGGCAAACGGCATGGAGATCATGATCCTCACTCCGGAGCAGCTGGCCGCCTTCCAGGCGAAGATGCCACCTGTTTATACACAATTCGCGCCTACCGTTGGTCAGGAATTAATCGATCGATTCCGTAAGGGGCTGTAATGGAGGCAAATCGGCGGTTGAGTTTAGAGGAGTACGTGCTGGCCATTCTCCTCATGCTAATGGTCGCGCTTAATTTTACAGGGATACTCTGTCGATATTGGCTCCACCTCTCATTGTCTTGGATCGAGGAAATCCAGCTAGGACTCTTCGTATGGGTCGTATTCCTTGCTGCAGGCCTCACCATTACACGCAACATCCACTTGGGTTTCTCAGCTCTCGTCGATCGACTCCCATCTCGCCTCCAAATGGCTTTCCAGGTTGCTGGGCGTTTGTTCTTTCTATTCTTCTTTGCCTTGCTTGCCTGGTTTGGGTCACGTATGGTGCTGAATGAGATCATCAGCGACCAGCGAACACCGGCTCTAGGATGGCCGGAATGGATGATCGGCGCTGCCGTCCCTGTTGGGGCGGCAGTTGCCGTGGTTCGGATTGTCCATTGGTTTGTTCACCGGGGGAGATCTTAGATGGAGACCCTCCTTCTCTTCGGCCTGGCCCTCCTTCTTCTTGCCTTCAATATCCCGATCGCGGTTGCCTTAGGAGTAGCTGCGATCACGACGGTCTGGGCATTTGGAATCGTCCCTCTTGATCTACTCCCAAGCCTCGCATACGCAACGGTTTCAAAATTTACGATATTGGCAGTCCCCTACTTCATTGCCGCAGGCTATCTCATGGAACGCTCGGGGATTGCTGCTCGCCTCATTCGGATGGCCGGGCTGCTAGTGGGAGGTCTGCCCGGGGGGCTCGCCTATGTGACGATTGTCGTCTCAATTTTTCTCGCGGGAATCTCTGGTTCCGGGACAGCTGACACCGCAGCCTTAGGCGCTATCCTTATCCCCGCCATGGCCAATGCCCGATATCACAAGGAGTTTGCGGCAGCATTGATCGCATGCGGGGGAAGCATTGGCATTATCATTCCTCCCAGCATTATCTACGTGCTTTATGGCAGCATTACCGGAGCCTCCATTGGGAAGCTCTTCGTCGCTGGAATTATACCGGGAATTATGATCGGGCTTGCTTTGGCAATCCCAAGCTATCTTAGCACCCGTCACATCAAGAGCCCTGGATGGCAACGGGGCTCACTGAGTGAATTACTGACCGCAACGCGCGATGCATCGTGGGGTCTGATTGCTCCTATCATCATTCTCGGCGGTATCTATGGAGGTATTTTCACGCCAACGGAAGCAGCAGGTTTTGTGGTTGTCTACGCCCTGGTGGTTGGCATCGTCATTTACCGGGATCTACCCTTGCGAACCCTCCCACGCTTCTTCGCTGACAGTGCTCTTATCACAAGTATGGCGCTCGTCATTGTCATTGGTGCCAGTCTCTTCTCCTGGGTCATCACTCGTCTCGGGGTCTCAGCGGAGATCACCCGTGCCGTCACAGCCTGGTCCTCAGATCCAATGGTCATCATTTTCATCATCAATGGAATTTTGTTAATCGCCGGCATGTTTCTTGATGCCGTCTCGATCACCTTTATATTCGTTCCCCTCTTTTTGCCTCTGCTCCAGACACTTCACATTGACCTGATTTGGTTCGGCATCTTATTCACGGTCAACATGGCCATCGGCCAAGTCACACCCCCTGTCGGCATAAACCTATACATTGTTGCGGGGATCGCAGAAGTTCGTTTCACAGGAGTGGCCCGCGCGGCGTTGCCGATGCTTATAGGCGAAACAGTCGTATTGGTGTTGTTGATCCTTTTCCCAGAGCTCTCACTCTGGTTACCCAATGCCATAGGAATGCGCTAATACGGAGGAGACGCAATGCTGAAATATGTCCGGTGTGGAATGCTTTTGGACGGAAGGAAAGAAGAGCCCGCCTACAAGGTAACTCTTGTCGTCGAGGGAGAACGGGTGCGCGAAGTCGAGGGGGGCTGGCAAGGGTCCGACAATAAGCCGGACACGGAGGTGGTCGATTTCAGAAACTTTTCAATCCTACCAGGCCTTATCGATGGGCACGATCACCTTGACATTGACATGGGAGACGGCGAACCTGAAGCCATGCAGGATCCTCAATGGCGCGCCATCAAGGGCATCAAGAACGCGCGGGGAATGCTGGCTTCCGGTATTACAACGCTGCGGAGCGCCGGAGAGAAGCACTACCTTGGCCATCATCTCCGTCGTGCGATCGAGACAGGTTGGGTCCCAGGTCCTCGATTAATCCTCTCAGGCCTTCCGATTTGCTCCACCGGTGGGCATGGTTGGTTTCTGGGAATAGAAGCCGATGGGCCGGAAGCGGTTCGAACCGCTGTGCGAGAAAATATTAAGACCGGAGTGGATATGATAAAGATGATCATCACCGGTGGAGTTACCACTCCTGGCAGCACGTTGGTCCGCACATGTTTTACGGAGTCGGAGATCCGAGCCGCTGTCGAAGAAGCGCATCTGGCAGGTCGGCGCATAGGTGTCCACTGTTACGGGGGACCAGCAGCTACCTGGGCTATCGAGGCGGGGGTCGATATCATCGAACACGGTACGTTTCTTACTGACGAACAACTCGACGGTATGGTTCGTCATGGAACTTTTCTGGTTTCAACATCGAGTGTGATGCGTGCAGCAGCAGAGGCCCCGCATGTCGTACCCTTCATGCGCAAACGCTTTAAACAGGTAAGCGAGGAGTATGTGGAAATGCTCCGGAGGGCCAGGTTGCAGCGCATTCGACTCGCAGTGGGCTGCGATACCCACCATGCTTCCATAGCTGAAGAGATTGAAACCTTGATCGAAGCGGGCTACAGCCCAATGGAAGGAATCAAAGCTGCAACATTAGGGGGAGCCCAACTTTGCGGTAAGGATAATGAGCTAGGTACTTTGGAACCTGGGAAGCTCGCCGACTTCGTCGCTGTTGAAGGTAATCCTCTCCAGGCCCCAGCCATCGCACTGCGTAAGATAAAGGCTGTATTCAAAGGAGGTGTGCGGCAGGACATCTCGTGAACCTCCCGACTTCCCGATCCTCCCCGCCGGCAGGAAGAGGCGGAATGCAAGGTTTCCGATGGAAATCGATACATTTTCTTCAAATTCCCTCTTCGGCTTTAGAGAACATTAATTAAGACAATTCTCGGATCGAAAGATAATTTTCACAATTTCATCTCTGAGATTGACATAAATCATTTCTTGTAATAACCTTTTAGAGTGTTTTCGTTTTTTGCAAGAGCCGAAACTTCTCGGGGCAGCAATCTATCGAGCAAGAGTTTGTGAGTGTAAATGGCTGACTTTTTATCGTCAAAATACAGGGTTTGCCTTATTTAATTCCAGCATCCATACTATAGTGTACTCCTATTGCTTTTCTTTTTGGTTTTATTAAATCATTTTTCGAAATGCGAAAGGGGGTGAAACAGGATGAAAAAAACTTTCATGAAACATGTCACATGGTATCTTGTCGTGGCGATGTTTGTCATCGGCATAACACCCAGGGTTTATGCAGGGTTTTCACCGTCAGAAGTCGTTGGTGTCTCACCGATTGATAGAGGGTCTGACCTGGGAAAGATTCAAAATACCATCGAAACGAAGATGATTGGTGAGCGGCTCAAGCAAATCGGACTTACCCCGGATGAGATTCAGAAGAAACTCAGCCAACTCGGTGATCAACAGATACACCAGCTTGCCCTACAGCTCGATGAGCTGAAAGTGGGGGGCGATGCTGGCTGGACGATTCTTGGTATAATCATTGTGCTTGCCGCCATCGCTGTTCTTGTAATTTATCTGTCAGGTCATGAAGTTGTTATTCAATAAGGTTGCCATTAAGAATTATGTCGCTACATTATCTCGAGGTGACCTCTCAGAGTGGAGCCCCCACGGGCTGAAGCCCGGGCCTGCACGCCGAAGTGCGTTACGGCACGCAGGCGTGGTTCCTCCACACGCTTCGTAGGGCGGAACCCTCCGAAGCATACCCCACTACGCTCGTATGAGCTTCGTAGGGTACCTCCACGCATTCATCCACGGTCTCAAAGACCGTGGCTTTCTGCGTAGGAGGGTAAAAAAGGTAAGATATCTTGCTCAAAAGAACGGTTAAAGGGGGCGTCCTGCCTACGGGGCGCCTCCTCTTTTTGAGCTTAATCCTGCTTTTCCTATCTTTCTACTCCGGGGCCCTCGTGTTGAAAAATCAAACGTGTGTGTCGGGGTCTAGTGTAGTGTCTCAGAAGCGACTTTACACAACGGTATGCCGAAGATGCTGTACATGGTGATTGAACACTTCAAGAACAAAGACCCCGTGCCCGTATATCGCCGTTTTCGGGATAGAGGTCGCATGGTGCCTGAGGGCTTGGTCTATCTCTCGAGCTGGGTCGATCAGAAGCTCGAGCATTGCTATCAGCTCATGGAAACCCACGACCGTGCGCTGCTCGATGAATGGATGGCAAGCTGGAGCGACCTCGTTGATTTCGAGGTGCATCCGGTAGTCACATCGAAGGAGGCCTTCGACAAAATCTTGCCCCGACTATAAGATTTGAGCAGAGTACCGTAGAGAATTGCACGCGGTTTAACAAGACGTTCGAGCCGCTGGGCAAAAGGGGCTCGCGGTTCAACGCGAACGTTAAAACAAACGAATCTTCAATGGAGAGATCAGTCATGAAAAAGCTCGAACTGAAAACATCCGACCAAATCTTACAGGTGGCATTGGCAAAGGAGAAGGAGGCCCGAGATTTCTACGATGAACAGGCGGCACACTGCCGTGTCGACTTTGTAAGAAAACTTCTCGAAAAACTCAAAGATGAGGAATCCAAACATATTCGCATGGTGCAGGGCATGATAACGAAGCTTAATGTCGGCAGAGATATCGTATGAGATCGTAGCTCAAAAAAAAAGAGGGCGACTCCGACATTAAGTGTTTTGCAGGCTGTGATCTTCGTTTCCTCCTGCGGCATCAGAGTGTCCGCGGCATCAGAGTGTCCAATGATAGGTCCACTCTCAGTCCCCTTTTCCGAAGACTCCTTCCTGAAACCCACAACTGTTCACTTTCATTTGAAAGTGTTAACCTCTACCAAAATCAAAAAGCTTACGCGCTGTCTTCCTTATAGTTGAAGAAATTTTCTTCTCTTTGAACTTGAATAAAATGGGGGAGGCTTTCGCCGTAGTATTAAGATCAAATGAAAGGAGCCGGCTACATGAATAGAAAACTAATCGTATTAGGGCTAGTATTCTTCATCTCAATGATGTTGTCGGGTGGTTTGTGGTGGCCTGGTGGGTTTGTGGTCAATGACCATCCTCATGGTTACTACTATCAGCACCGTGACCACCACCATGACCAGCACCATGACCGCTCTTATCAACGGGGCTGGAGAGGCCACAGGCGTTGATTTAGATTTGGAAAACAGAATGCTTTAAGATTTTAATGGAGAGCATGATGATGGTCCTGCTAAAACATCTGTCGCTCTTTCTCCTTATTATTTCGATTTCCAGCATGGAATCATGGGGTCAAATCTAAATTATGCATTTTTGTTTTCTGCTAAAATCCGGATAGATCTGCGAAAAGTCCCTATATTATTTTCCTCGGTGCTACTTTTTCTTGACATACAACTCCCTCCTTTATATTGTTAATTCATCCAACTCCAAACCATGATCTATACGCATGTGCTGAATCGCGGCGAGGATATGAGGAACGACGGGAAAAGGAGGTACGCAATGGGAGACAAAGGCAAGAAGGATAAGGACAAGGGTCGCAAACAGAAGATAAATAAACAGGAACAAAAGGCAAAAGAGAAGCTAGCGAAGGAACCGAGAAGAACCCCTTGACAGAAAGCATGCTGAGGTGCCCGCCTCACCCATACGGTCAACATGGCCGTGTCCCTTGATGGACAGGCAATGGCGGACGGTGCCACCTCGGTGGTTTTTTCGGGGAGACAGGGGTTCAAACGCATGAACACCACAATTCGTGACGAAGTCCGATGCCTGATCACGGACGTTCCTTCAGGGAGGAAACATCATTCAAATTGTTGTGGATAAAGAGAAATGCAACCGCGATGGGATTTGTGTTGCCGAATGTCCCGCTCAGGTTCTGAGGCTTGAACAAGGAGATCCCTGCCCTGTGCCTAGTTCCGACTTTGGGGAGGTGTGTCTCCGATGCGGCCATTGCGTGGCTGTGTGTCCGACCGGTGCCTTCAGCCTGGACTGGCTTAGGGCGGATGAATGCCTGCCGATTCGGAAGGACTTTGCCCTTTCCCCTAAAAAGGCCGAGCAATTCCTTCGCTCCCGACGTTCCATTCGAGTCTTCGAGAGCGAGCCCGTTGAACGGAGCCAGATCGAAAGACTCATCCAAATTGCCTGTCATGCGCCTTCGGCCAAAAACGCCCAGCCTTGGTCGTGGGTGATCATTGAGGACCCTTTAAGGTTAGTCGAACTGGATGTCATGCTTGTGGACTGGATGAAGAGTGTGATCCAGGCAAACCCGGAAGTGGCGGAGTCCCTCAAACTCCCTCGCACGGTGAGGCTTTGGGAGGAGGGGCGAATCAAGCTGCTCCGAAACGCGCCGCATCTGATCATCGCCCATGTGGACCAGACCTGGCCCTTTGGAGTTGAGGACACCGCGCTCGCCCTCAGTTATGTCGAACTGTATGCCCCTGTCTTAGGGCTGGGAGCTACATGGTCAGGATACTTCTACACAGCTTACAATATGTACAAGCCGCTGGCCCAGGCAGTGCCCGTTCCCAAGGGTCGAAAGGTGGTTGGGGCCATGATGGTGGGCCGCCCCAAGTTCAAATATTACCGCCTGCCTAAGCGTAACCAGCCCAAGGTGGAATGGCGATAGTTGACGCCATTCTATGGGCAGACTGGTGGATGGGCAGGTCATTCAGTAAAATCGAAGAAGTGTTGACTTCAAAGGTAGCAGATTTTGTCTCAATGTCCAGACCCCTTATCCGCCAGGCGGATCTCCCCATTCTCTGGCACTCCGGAGAGGGATCAGACAAGGCCCAACGTATTTCCTACAACGTCTGCCTGGCGATAGGCACTGCTCGTATGACCTGTCGGGCTAAGATGCAATAGTACAACATTAAGCATAATGCACCCAATGACTCCTTCCTGTAGTCCTCAAGGCGAGTATCCACATTACTATACCAGATTACAAACGATAATCCTTATTCAATCGAAGCAGCTGTCAAACAAATAGGGTTCCTACTCCCCCAATATTTCCATTTTGAAAAAACTTTCATTTGTTGACAAAATTTGGCCTTGAAAGAAAAATCAGAAACTCATTAACATAACGAATGTAATCAATAAAAATGCACTCTACTCCCTTGGCATTAATCTTGCTTGGGTATATTCGACTTAGGTCTTTTTTGAGCTTTCCCCATGTTCCAGAGCATCAGGCTTAAACTCTCCTTTTTCATATTTGTGCTTCTCATTTTCACCACTATTGTTTTCTCTTTCACCACTATCAAAATCTTGAATCAAACGATCCTCAACGAGATTACCAAAAGAGCGGAAACCTTAAGCAAAAGCTCGGCTGCTGCAGCCGCTTACAGTCTCATCTCCAGCGACTTATTGGGCATTGATCACATCGTCTTTAAAGGAAAAAGTTCGAACAGTGACATCGAATACATGGCCATCGTTGATCGGAAGATGAACATCCTTGCCCATAGCGACATCAAAAAGAGGGGAGAGGTTCTGAAAGAGGCTGAGGGACGCACCATCAAGAAAAAGGGGGATGGCACAATCGTCAAAGAAATTCCTTCCTCCTCTGACACAATTTTCGAGATTTATGCCCCCATTCTTTTTAAGGGAAAACTGCTCGGCGGCGTCTTTGTCGGAGTGAATCAATCAGTTCTTCTGAAAGCCCAACAAATAGCGCGGAAACAGATTTTGTGGCTGTTTGCTATCACGCTTCTTGTGGCAGTGATCGGTGTTTTTGGTCTTTCCTTTTTCATCACTAGACCCATAAATGAACTGGCCTCCGGTGTGGATGAGCTTAGCCAGGCGAGACGGGCCAAACCCCTTCGCGTTTATTCGAGGGATGAACTCGGGAAGTTGACAGAAAGTTTTAACGCCATGAGCAGGACCATTATGGAACAGCAAGAAGAGCTCGCCAAATATACTCGGGAATTGGAAGAAGCTTATATTTCTACGGTGCGCATACTGGCAATGGCGATCGATGTCCGTGACCCTTCTACCCTTGGTCATTCGATGAGGGTGGCTGTCAATTCCCTGATGATTGGAGAAGAGATAGGTCTGAGCGAAAAAGAACTTGAGGAACTTGAGATAGCCTCACTTTTTCATGATGTGGGAAAACTCAGAACCCCAGATTCCATTCTCTTCAAGAACCGGACTCTTGATTCCAAAGAGTTCAAGGAGGTCAGGCATCATCCCGTAGATGGTGCGGAAATTCTGAAAAGGGCTAAATCCCTTCAGAGGTACATCGCTCCGGTCAGGCATCACCATGAGTATTACAATGGGCAGGGCTATCCGGATGGGCTGGAAGGGGACAAGATTCCACTTTATGCTGCCATCATCGCTATTGCAGACACGTTTGACGCAATAACTTCAAGAAGACCCTACAAGAGGGCCCTCCCTAAAGCAGAAGCGATTCAAGAGCTGAAGAAAGGTGCAGGCAAACAGTTTCATCCCGACTTGGTCAAGGCTTTCCTCAGGGCAATGGAGAGAGGTAGATGCCCGCGGTTGCACCCTTATCTGGCAGAGGCAATTTGATGATCTATTTACACAAAAAGGTATGGATCTCCCTTTCAATCCTTCTGCTTCTCTCGCTATCCTCGTGTGGATGGGGAAAACGAATACAGCTGAAGAGTACCCTGAGCGAAGCTGAGCAGGATCTCATGTCTGGCGATTTTCAGAAAGCCCTGGATGCATATCAATTTGCCTTCCAGAAACATAGAGAAGATGGCGAGATATTAAACAGTTACATCGGAGCCATTGAGTCTATAAAAACCATCGGGGACGGAGCTTTTGAGAGAAAGGATTTTGCCCAGGCACAAATCATTTATGATCTGCTGCTGAAGAACTTCCCCCGGTTCAGCGAGTTTGACAGCCGGCTGTCGTTCGAGAGAAACTTATTGATCAAAAGACTTGGACTGAGTCGGGCGCTCGGTGTGGAAAAACAAGGCCAATCCTGTCTGAAAAGGGGAGATGTTCAGAAAGCGATCGATATCTACAGAGATTTTCATCTACAATACCCATGGGACACCATCGTGCGGGATCGCTACATAAGGATCTTAGAGTCAATCAAAGGCAGAGCGGACGCTGCCTTTAGAAATAATGACTTAGGGCCTGCTGGATGGACTTACAAAATACTCCTGAAAAATTACCCCTCCCATCTTGCACGTCTTCTTTCCTACAACAATGAGTTATTGGACGCGAAGATCGAGAGCTGTCGGAAAATATTGTTCGAGAGTGGTCTCGAACAGTATCGATTCGGAAATCTCCCTCAGGCCGTTTCTATCTGGAGAAGTATCCTGACATTTGATCCTGAAAATCCAGAGGTCAAAAAAGCAGTGGATATTGCAATCCTTCAGTCTAAAAATCTTGAGAAGGCTAAATAAATACAGCAAGTTAATGATTCTCACCAAACAATTATAATTAGAGACAAAAAAGGTCACAATTTTCCCTTTCCTAAAATTTCAATTTTCAAATAAATCTTTAAAAATCAATAGGTTTAAGCCCCCAATCCCTTTTGGCATTGAAATTGCTGTTTAACAAATCAGATTCATTGGTAAAAAAGTGCCGATAAAGCCAAACCACGAGCGATCGTTGTACGGAAAGCCACGCCTGCGTGCCGAAACGCAATAAGCATGTGGGCGTGCCTGTATGCCAACTGCACTACGGCGTGCAGGCACGGGTCCCGGAATTTCTGGGACAGCCGGGTTGCCGAAGTAAAAGAAATTTTGCAGGGCCCGTGGTCTATACTGACACGGGCCCCCTATTTTTAGAGTGGTTTAATTCATCTTTACCCCGTTAGAAAACCCCGCTGTTTGCAGCGGGGATGAAGGTAATTTCCTTATGGGAGCGAACACGGGGTTTAATGCCCCGTGTGTCGGCCTTCCCGTTAGAGGACCAAAGGTCTTCTAACGGGGTTTACTGAAAACTCAAGAGGAGAGGAGATTGAACTTAATGGAAAAGCTGCTAAAGCTTTTAAAAGATGATAAGGGTGCTAGCGCTGTCGAATATGCGCTCCTTGTAGCCATGATCGCAGCAGTTATTGTTGGTGCTGTCACGCTTTTAGGCGGAAATTTAAAAGCGACTTTCGATTATGTTGCAACCATAGTCCTGAAACCTTAGTCCTGAAACCTTAGTTTACCTAACTTAGGCCATGGCATCGGGTATTACGATCTAGCTAAAGACTTGTAGGTGGGTGAAAGTTTCAAATTGACATTTTAGTTCGCAGAATTTTGAGAAAATGAGGACTCCTTCCTGAAACACGCATTTGGGACCCCCTCCCCAAGTTGGTAGATTTCAACTCGAAACCATCAGGGAACACAGACTGACAGTGAATGCCATATTATACGAACTTCGCATAATATGCTATTACGAAGGAAATGCGAAAAGAGAAAAAATTAATTTCATTTGTTCTCAAATACCTACAATTGAAACTTTTGCGCTAATGAAGGCGGCCTAACAACCGCTTGGAGAGGGACGCCGCTTTATCGGCGTCCCTCAAGCGGAACGTTATCACATCGAAATCAATAAAAGGAGTAGGAATAGTTTTTTTCTTTAGTGGAAGCAACACGGGACTTTTGTGAAAAAAACTTCCACCTTGAACCTTTACAACGGTAGTAGAATTTGAAAAGGGTTTATTTGAATTGTCTTAAATTATCGTCAACTAGCGGCAATTGAAAGAACGTGGGAATTAATCGGCTTGGCATGAGGCTTGCTTAATTAACACAAAAAGGGAATAAACCCATATTCACAAACAACGGAGATATGAATGATGGATTGAGATGAACCCGAATAAGAAAAATGAGATTGGAAACACGATTATTATGGCGGGTGTTTGCCTTGTCGTTCTTGGGCTGATAATACTGACTCCGATATTGGTTTTCGTGTGGCTGGCACAGGGTTAGGAGAATTGAGGCTTATGAATTTTACTGGCTTGACCCAAAGGGGGGATAGCAGTTAATTGGGGTTTTACCCGAAAGGAGAAAGAACTCTGCAAGAGTAACCCAAGAATGTATTATTCGATGGGGAAAAAATATTTTTGGCAAAGACTTCGATACCAAAGATATCTTCTTCATTCAAGTGACTATAGATGAAAAAACCGTCAGAATTTTTCGGCCTGTTCCATTCACTGTACCTCACGATCGGAGGGAGGTGTTAAGAAATGATGATCTTTGAAGGGGTAAGATTAAAGAGTAAAATGACAGAAACTGTTTTTGAAGTGAAGAAGATTAAAGACAAATCAATTGTCTTGGAATCAGAGGAAGGGTCGCACCAGGAATGGACAGATATGGGTTGCTTGCCTCTCTTTTTTGAGGTGGCAGGTAATAAGATGGTCTGATAATGAAGTCGGTTCGGAAGTGCGTGGTGGCCTCATAGGAGAAGGAAGTAAGAGTTGGTTCTGCATTCAATTCTGAGAGGGGAAGGCAAAAATGGCTCCGCTTTCTTATCAACATTGCTTTCCGTAATCATTGACCTCCAGACCATCTTACTATTGAATTCCCAAGTGCTTGACTTCAAGTGGTAATCAATAACAGTTAAGTTTCAGCCTTTTCCGTATCTCTTTCCTCACTTTTCTAATCGCTACCATCCAACAAAAAGATAATTTTCACACCCTATTTTTCGTATTGACAAAACGACTATGTTTGGTATGGTTGTTTCAACGATTCTAATGACTTTTCTCTTTCCAAAGGGGGTGATCCTTAAGGCCCCTTTGTCCTTAGAGGCTTCTGCATTTTAATCAATAAAAAGAGACCGGAAGAAAACGAAGAAGATAATCTTAATTTCTTTAGCATGTGACTTACATCTTATTCAGCGGTTACTGACATGAGGGTCTTTCTTTCCATCCTTCAACTTCCATCCCGGAGGTTCGTCATGGAGAACCACCTCAAAATGGGCAAGCCTTGCTCCTGACAGGAAGCAGTTGTCCTGTTGGGAGCAGCAAGACCTGCAATTCGAGGGTATCCTTGATAGGTTCTCCTTATCCGTAGTTACTGTTCAGAACTCGGACAACGAGCTCAACGGTGATCATAATCCGTGTGTGGTGAAATAGGACTTACATCATAACCTGCAGAAATGTGCTGTTTGTTGATCTACATTCAATCACCTAATCTAAGGAGAGAGGAGGATTGTTATGAAAAAGTTCATTATGGCCATCATACTTGTCACCACTATCCTCTTTAGTGCGTCGGCGTTTGCTGGCGAACCCAACGTCCACCATGTGGTGCTGGTTAATCTGAAGGACGGCGTGACCCCCAAACAGGTTGAAGAGATGACTACCGTTGGTAAGGCACTTCTCTCGAAAATCCCGGGGGTTCTGGAGGTCTCCTTCGGCAAAAAGGCCCGAGAGGATCGTCCCATTCATATCAAAGACTACGATTTGGCCATATATGTGAAGTGGGAGAACAACGAAACCGGTAACGTCTATGGGCCTCATCTACTGCACCAGACCTTGCTGAAGCTTTACGGGCCGCTGTTTGCCGTCCTGAGAATAATCGACTTCTACGGCAACTAATATCCTGAACGCCTACAATCACCTAAATCAACACAGAAGCCCGTCCCTGTGACGAGCTTCTGTGTTGATAAGGCCACCCTGCGTGAATGCGGGATGAATGCGGAACGTTGTTGAACTCTTTTACTTATTGACGAAGCACCTTAGTGGCCGAACTACGTAACCTCAATCTTTTCAAGAAGGTCCCTGATCTTTGATACAGATTGAAGAAATGGCCCAGTAAACATGACAAGAAAGGAGAACAGACAAATGATCAAAGTTAGTGCGTTTTATCCGAATGAAGAAGGCAAAAAATTTGATATGGGGTACTATTTTAACAAGCACATTCCCATGGTCCAACAAAAGTTAGGGGCTGCATGCAAGCGTGTGGCTGTGGAACAGGGGCTGGGCGGGGCAGAGCCTGGATCACGGGCAACCTATATCATCATGTTTCATCTATATTTCGATTCGGTAGAGGCATTTCAAACTGCCTTCGGCCTGCACGCGCAAGCGATTATGGGAGATATCCCTAACTACACCGAAATCCAGCCCACGATTCAGATCAGTGAAGTGAAAATATAGTAATGCGGGCACTGCATGCCACCATTCCCAGTGCGCCAGCTTCACTTCGGTTATTTGTGAATAACAGTATAGGCGTCAATCCAGACGCCTATACACGTTTGAAAGTTTTACTTGATCAATATCCCCAGAATGTGTATATTTCAGCCAGTAATCTACACGACCACATTTTGGTGCCAAGAAGCAGCTACTCTCTCTTGCCTTTAGGTTATGAAAAAGATTAGTAAGATTGGGTAACTTTCAAACAGATTTTCGTTTTGACGAAATAACATAAAAATAAATGTTAGAGGGAGGGTTCCATGAAGCGTCTCCTTGCGTTCTGTTGCTTCACGGTGTTGATCGGCCTCTGCCAAAGCACGTTGGCACAAGCCTCGCAGAAGGTTGTTGATATTCCTACCCGCCCAGGCGTGACGCAGCGGTTTGTCTATCTCGCACCGGAAAGCCCCAAAGCTGCTGTAATCCTGTTTGCGGGTGGGCATGGCGGCCTTCAGATATTTCCGAACGGCAGCTTCAAGTGGGGAGAAGGAAATTTCCTGGTGCGGACTCGTCAGCTATTTGAGAAAAATGGATTGTCCGTAGCCGTCGTTGACGCACCATCTGATCGTCAGGCTGCACCATTTCTCAGCGGCTTTCGTCAAAGGCCGGAGCATGTTGCAGACATAAAGGCCGTCATTGCTTGGCTTAAGCAGCAAGCCAATGTTCCGGTATGGTTGATCGGAACAAGTATGGGAACTTTATCGGCTGCCTTTATTGCTACACAAGTTGGTCCAGGCGATGGTGGGCCCGATGGGCTGGTACTAACTTCCACAATTTTGTCCCTCGACGGCGGTCGTCCTGTGCCCGCGATGCCTTTGCAAAATATTGCTATACCGGTTTTGGTCGTACACCACGAGAAAGATGGTTGCAAGCTTTGCGCTTATAGCGAAATCCCTCGCCTGATGGAAAAGTTGAGCTCGGCGCCCAAAAAGGAATTGGTGGCCTACAAGGGCGGAGAAAATCGCGGCGATCCATGCGAAGCACTTGCATATCACGGCTTCAACGGACTGGAAAAGGAAGTTGTATCGAAAATTGCCGAATGGATCATCCGGACAAAGTAAGCCTTTCTCTCTAACTTCAAGGTCAACGAGGACGGCGTGAAAAGCCGTGCCTCCTGTTACCTGACCCGTTACCGGTCACATTCAAATTGTAATCCATAACCCATCTAAACTATTAAAGCTGAAGAATCATAGGTCAAAGAAACAGCTCTATCCTGATCTTATTCTCCGATTTTTGCAGCAGACACCCTGACACCGAATTTCATATGTTAAGGATCGGCAAGAAATCCCTTCCCAACCGGTGTACCATCATCTTTGCTCCCCTCCGCTTTAGGGCTGACTCCTTTCGTTGGAAAAAGTTTTTCAAAAGTCGCCAAATCCTTCGCTGAACAGTACTTCCCGTAACATGGATGTTACATTTCTGTCCCGCCAAACAACGTTTCGAGCAGTAATCATGCGCTTTAATCTTCAAAATCTTAAATAAACCATCAGGTGCATATTGGTTCTCGAAATTCATATTTAGACTCTTGAGTAGGCAATCAGATTCACACCATACAGTCTAAACTGTGTAACCCAATTCACACCTTACTAAATCATCTCCAAAACCACTTTTCGATTACTCTAACGATATTAAAGGCTTACTAGATATCATCTTTGGATCCCAAACAGGCATTCTTCTTGCTCTATCAGAGGTGAGAGGTGATGAGCATGAAGAGGTTCTTAATATTGTTCATTTTGATTGTTTTTGTGACGGAGTAATTTGGTTTTCGAACCTTAAAGATCTCTCTCTATGAAAAAGTGGAACAATTAATACTTTTTTTACTTATGCCTGACCCCAAACGCCGACCCCCCATTTCGAGTGTGGATTTCTATTTCCGTATCCTCCTTTATGGACATACAAGCCATTTGTTACCTCCGATGAGGGCGATGATGATAAGGATGATGGTAAGGGCGGTGGTAACGATAATAACCACCATAGTAGTAATAGGGATATGGGTATAGGTATCTGTAGAAATAGGGGTATGGGTAATAATATGGTTCAGGATAGGGTTGCTTACTGGGGGGCCGCTCAACTCTAGCATACTGACTTTCGATTTCTATAAGGAGATCCTCAAATGCCTTCATTGCCTCAGCCTCGCTCATGGCTATTTTGCCGGAATCGGCTGCCGCACCGATGGCATCTTGCAGTTCTCCTATGATATCAGGCGTCACCGGATAATCAGCAATCCACCCGTTTTCGGGTGCAATGCCTACCAAAGCCAACATACTCTCGGCTTCTGCCTCGTTCTTAGCCGGTCCTATTCTTAGTGCATCAGCCAACTTCATCGCAAAAAAACCTTCGCGGACTAAACTTCGTTCAATTGAACGGGATCCCGGTTTGGTCTGCTCCGACTGTAAATAATACCCTCCCTCTACTGGAGGACTAGCGCATTGGGGGTTAGCAGCTACTCTATCTTGAACAAAAGTGATCCGACAGGTAGAACCAGAGCCAGCAAAATGGTACTCCCATGTTTCAAGAGTTGACCCATTAACGGTCTTATAAGTGATAAGGTCTGTTCGTCCCCACAAAGAAACCACTTCTTCTTTCGTCATGGCAAGTTTAATATCTGAAACATGACGGGGGTGGCATGAAGAAAGAACAAGAATAAGAACAACAAAAAGAAATGGACAGATAATTCTTTTCCTTTGCATCTCCACTCATCTCCTTTTCACAATCTATGCTTATCAATATACCTTAATTCTCCATTCTTTTCATCTTTCTATCCACCACCTTCCCCATCTCCAAAAACTCTTCCTTCATCTTATTTGGTCACTGAATCCTTCTCCAATACAGTTTGTTCTGTAGGGTCTCTTCTGCGTAATCCACAAGTAGATGTTGAATAGTTGTCGAATCGAACTCTCTCCCTCTTGATAGGAACCTTCTCCACCATTTTGCTTAAGAAATAGGCACACATAACTCCTGGAATAATTTGTAATCCAAATCTTTTTTTGGTTTGGAGGCGGTTCTCATATTTCTTTCAGAAAACAAGGAGATATAAATTATTTCTCAGGTCTCCCTCTCGGTCTTCTGGCATCAACCCCCTTCTTCTCGATGTTAAATTATTTCCGAGAGATAATAACACGGAAAAGGTTTGATCGATATGGAATTAGGATGGAAACTCAAGAAATAATTAATTTGCCGTCAGGTGTAAGTAATTTGATCTCCGAACCGCGAAAATCCCTCATCATACTTTCGTCGGAATAACCTTTTCCTAAACAACTGGGACATAATGTCATCCCATATTTGTCAGGACTAAAATCCATGGCCACTTTCACCCCCATTCGCTTTTCTTTCAACCATATTTAGACCTTTTTTGCCCCAATACCACTATATTTTGTGTTTGTCAACAAAAATTCGTTTTGAATCAGTGATTCCGCAAATCGATTATTTTGAAGGGACGAGAAACATGGGTAACTGCTTATTGTGCATAGAATTTAGAGGTTGTTTTCAATTTCCCATCGGCTGTGGCCAACCTTCCAGAGTTGGCGAATCAAACAGTGGGAAACATTTTTCACTTTTAGTGGAAGCAATTCGGGACTTTTGTGAAAAACGCTTTCACTTTTGGGTTTTGTTAAAATAATAAGAATTTGAGAAACATTTCAAATTATCTTCAATTTACAGCAACATAGAATGAATTGACCGTATTTGACGCTACTTGGCAATAAAATTGCTTACTAAATAAACCTACTTTTATAGAAATTAAATCGAGGATTGCTGTATGGTAGCCTATGAATTTTACTTGAATGACTCTGAAGGGAATAAAAATTTGATTGGGATACTACCGGAGAGAAGAAAGAATCCAAAGAGAATCACGCAGAAATCGATTTTGAGGTGGGGAAGAATGCTTTTATATGATAATGCGGATAGAACAAGTTTTTTTTTCGAAAAGATAACAATAAGTGAATATACAGGTAAGTTTTTTCGATTTAATCCATCTTTAAAGGCTTACTAGAAATGAAGCCCATGTCCATTCTCAAACAGCAAAGGCAGGGTCAAATGGCTCTGGTTTTTTTGTTGTGGCTTTCTATCCGTAATCGTCAACTCCTTACGTGGCATTATGTCAACTCTTTGTAGGTATACTCATCAGACAAGTGAGTGCGTCTGTCTAATCAAGTATCGTTCAGGACGCCTTCAATATTTCTTGTCAGACGACAAACGATCCTACACTATGCTTAACAATTACCAATCCATCTCTTTTCAGTCGGGAAAGCGCCTCGGATACAGCCGTATAACCAGCATCGAAATCTTGAGCAATTTTCTCCCGAAACAATCTTTTGCCTTTCTTTAATTTGCCTGAAAGGATCATCTGTTTCAGTTGGTCATATACCCGTTCTGAACCTAGACTTCTTTTGATCTTTTTGGGAAAGATTTCTTTGAGGACTTCATTGGGTATTCTGTTTCTGGATTTTTTCATTCCTTCCGCCTTGACATTGACGGTTTTGATCGGTTTCAGTCAATCTTGAACTGCTTTCTCTCGAAACCTGACTGTCCCCTTGATTTTCACATAGGGAATATCAATCCCCCTGGATAACCAAGAGTAGATTG
>Ga0209705_10000328_pt1 | contig 24812 bp, 26 predicted proteins | sample PPLLaktember2015_5_FD_187262 | JGI IMG/M metagenome (GOLD analysis project Ga0209705, IMG submission 187262) | Freshwater sediment microbial communities from Prairie Pothole Lake near Jamestown, North Dakota, USA - PPLs Lake P8 Core (1) Depth... | ecosystem: Environmental > Aquatic > Freshwater... | reverse complement strand
GGACGCCCTCGTGGATCAGGTCATCGAGGCGATCGTCGGCGCCGCGCGCACCGGCAAGGTGGGCGACGGCAAGATCTTCGTTTCGGATCTCGAGCGCGCCATCCGCATCCGCACCGGCGAGGCGGACGACCAAGCGCTCTGACGGATCGCCGGCCGAGGCGGTACGATCGCAGTCTCCATTCGCGGGACTGCGATCTCCATGCCTGAGCCAGTCGAAACCGCCGCAGCCAAGCTGAAGCTCGGCAACCAGCGTCGTCACGTCTTCCTGTGCGTCGGCGGCAAGTGCGCGACACGCCCCCGCAGCCAGGCCAGCTGGGAGCACCTCAAGCGACGACTGCAGGAACTCGGCCTGCAGGACGTGCCCGGCGGCGTCCTGCGCACCAAGGCCGATTGCCTGCGCGTCTGCACGTCCGGCCCGATCGCCGTCGTCTACCCGGACGGCACCTGGTACCGCGACTGCACCCCCGCAAACCTCGATCGGATCATCGAGGAGCACCTGGTCGGCGGAAGGCCGGTGGCGGAGTTGCTGATCGCGCGGGACCCGCTGGGAGAGGGGGATCGGGGATAGGGGATGGGGGATAGTCGGAGGCGGTCGCATTATCGACGGCTGCGAACCGTTAAAGTGTCGATGGGTCCACCGACCCCTGAGCGCTACTGAACCCTTCCGACTATCCCCTATCCCCTATCCCCTATCCCCTATCCCCTTCCAATGCCTCACGCCATCCGCATCCACGCCCACGGTGGTCCAGAGGTCCTGCGCTGGGAACCGGTCGTGGCGGCCCAACCGGGCCGCGGCGAGGTGCTGATCCGGCAGACCGCGATCGGGCTCAATTTCATCGACGTCTACGAGCGCACCGGTCTCTATGCCGGCGCGCTGCCGTCGGGGCTCGGCCGCGAGGGCGCGGGGGTCGTCGAGGCGGTCGGTCCTCGGGTGAGTGGCGTCGCCGTCGGTGATCGCGTGGCCTATGCGTCCGCGACCCCGGGCGCCTATGCGCAGGAACGCGTGATGCCTGCCGACCGGGTCGTGAAGATCCCGGAAGGCGTCAGCGATCGACTGGCGGCGGCCGCGATGCTGAAGGGCCTGACGGCCCGGTTCCTGGTGCGGCAGACGCATCGCGTGCGCAAAGGCGAGACGGTCGTGGTCCATGCCGCGGCCGGCGGCGTCGGCCTGATCGTGGCGCAGTGGGCGCATCACCTCGGCGCCACAGTGATCGGCGTCGTAGGCAGTGACGCGAAGGCCGCGGTCGCGCTGCAGCACGGCTGCCATCACGCGCTGGTGCTCGGTCGCGACGATCTCGCCGCCCGCGTCCGGGAGCTGACGGGCGGGCTGGGAGCCCACGTGGTCTACGATTCGATCGGCAAGGACACGTTCTTCGCGTCGCTCGACTGCCTGCGGCCGCTCGGCATGGTGGTCACCTACGGCAACGCTTCCGGCCCAGTGCCACCGGTCGCCCCGCTCGAGCTCGCGAAGCGCGGCTCGCTGTTCCTGACGCGCCCGATCCTGTTTCACTACATCGCCCGGCGCGCCGACCTCGAACGCGCGGCGCGCGAGCTCTTCGAGGTGATCGGCCAGGGCGTCGTGCGGATCGAGATCGGCCAGAGCTATGCGCTGCAGGACGTCGCGCAGGCGCATCGCGACCTCGAGGCGCGCCGCACGATCGGCTCCACGGTCCTGATTCCGTAGCGGGACCGAGGCCCTTGCACAGCTCGACGCAGCTGAGACGCAGTGTCGCCCACGGCGCGCTGCTGCTGGCGTTGCTCTGCAGCGCAAACGTGGTCGCCGGCGAGGCGGATGGAAAAGGCCTCGGCGTCTTCCCGTCGCCGGAGGAACTCGAGGCGAGCGGGGCCGTCATCGGCCAGGTCACCGTGGTCGTCGGCGACATCTTCGACACGAGTATCGAGGGCGAGGACGGCTGGCTTTACCGGTCCGCAAACAAGCTGCATATCGAAACGCGGCCGAAGATCATCGAGAACCAGCTGCTCTTCAAGCCGGGCGAACCGTACCGGCACCGGCTCGTGCTGGAGACCGAACGGATCCTGCGCGCGAACAACTACCTCTACGAGGCTGTCATCGTGCCGGTCGCCTACGACGGCCACACTGTGGACCTCGAGGTTCGCACGCGTGACGTCTGGACACTGAACCCCGGAATCAGTTTCACGCGCAAGGGCGGCGAGAACACGTTCGGCGCCCAGTTGCAGGAGGACAACCTGCTCGGCACCGGGCAGAAGATCGACCTGGAGTGGGAGAGCGACGTCGATCGCGAGTCGCTTGGGTTGACTTACTTCAATCCACACTTCCTCGAAAGCTTCACACGCCTGACGGCGACCTACGTCGATGCCGACGACGGCAGCGAGAAGATGTTCGGCCTGGCGCGGCCGTTCTATGCGCTCGACGTGCGGCGTGCGGGAGGCGTGTTCCTGGCCGATGGCGAGCGCATCGAGTCGCGCTATCAACTCGGCAAGGTGACTGGAGAGTTCGAGCATCGCGACGAGTACTACGAGGTCCATGGCGGCTGGTCGCGCGGATTGCGCGGCCGCTCGGTTCGCCGCTGGACGGCGGGCGTGACCTACGAGCGCGACCAGTTCGAGCCGTCGCCGGACGAGGTTCTCGGCGGTCCGCTGCCCGAGGATCGCGAGCTGCTGTATCCGTGGATCGGCATCGAGTGGGTCGAGGACAACTTCCAGGAGCGCGTCAACCAGGACCAGATCCTCCGCACCGAGGATGTGCTCGTGGGGCTGCGCGCGTACGCGCGGGTCGGCTACGCCTCGGAATCCGCCGGCTCCGATCGCGACGCGCTGGTCGCGAGCGCCTACCTGCAGAACGGCGCGGACCTCCCCTCCGGGCAATCGGTGTTCGGCTCGCTTTCCGCTTCGGGCCGGATCGAAGACGGCTCGGTGCAGAATGGCGTCGTCGGTGCCGTGGGCCGTTTCTACTGGCCGACCTCGAAGTACAGCAAGTTCTACGCCGCCTTGTCGGGCGCCGCGACCGAGAACCTCGATGAAGAAGCCCAGTTGCTGCTCGGCGGCGACAATGGCCTGCGCGGTTATCCATTGCGCTACCAGGCCGGCACGGCGCGCGCGCTGCTGACGCTCGAGCAACGCTATTACACGAAGTGGTACCCGTTCCGGCTGTTCCACGTCGGCGCCGCGGCTTTCTTCGACATGGGCCGCACCTGGGGCACCGACGTGACGGGCCAGGAAAGCGACGGGCTGCTGAAGGACGTCGGGATCGGCCTGCGGCTCGGCTCCAGCCGGTCGTCATTCGGCAACGTGGTCCACGTGGACCTCGCGTTCCCGCTCGACGGCGGCGACGATATCGATTCGGTGCAGTTGCTGGTGCAGACCAAGGCGAGCTTCTGACCCGTCAGCGCTCGATGCCGACCCGGTCGACCAGCAGCTCGAACGGGCCGGCCTGCTTGTCGCTGATCATCAGGCCAAGCGCGCGCACCTTGGCGGGATCGAGGCGGGGCGCGAACGGCACCTTGCGGCCGCGGAACGTCGCGACGAACGACTCGACGGGCAGGCGCACCGCGGCCCACTCGCCGGCCGGTGGCTGGAATCGCGCCTGGTACTGGATGCCGTCGAAACCGTCGCCAGTGCGCAGCGTGAACTTGTATTGCTTGCCGTCGCCGCGGACGCGCAGCACGAATGCGATGGCGCCAGACGTGTCCCAGTCGCGCGGCGGTGTGCGGACGGAAGCGAACCCGCCGAAATTCTCGAGCGATACGTGGCCGCTGAAACGCGCGATGCCGGGCCCGGCGACGTCGAAAGCACTGCGCGAAACGCCGCCCATCACGACGTCGTCCACCGGCCGCCACAGCGCAGCGTCCGCCGCGTCGTCGAAGTCGAGCAGGGTCGTGGCCATGAGCAGCGCGAGCAGGCTCAATCGATCTCGACGACCTGGCGGATCGACTCGCCCGCCGCGAGCCGGTCGAACGCCGCGTTGATGTCGTCGAGTCGCAGGCGCTCACTCAGCAGCCGATCGACGGGCAGCCGGCCGGCGCGGTACCACTCGATGTAGCGCGGGATGTCGCGCGACGGCACGCAGCTGCCGAGGTAGCTGCCCTTGAGCGTGCGCTCCTCCGCGACCAGGCTCAGGTGCTGCAGGCTGAATTGCTGTTGCGGATGCGACAGCCCCGCGCTGACGGTCGTGCCGCCACGCGCGGTGATCTTGTAGGCAAGTTCGAGCGCGCGCGCCGACCCGGCCATCTCGTATGCGCAGGCGACGCCGCCCCCGGTAATCTCGCGGATCTGCTCAGCCGCGTCCGGGTTCGCGGCGTTCACGGTGGCCGTGGCGCCGAGCTCCCGCGCGACGTCCAGCTTGCGGTCGTTCATATCGATCGCAACCAGGTGCTCCGCCTCGAGCATCCGTGCCGCCAGCAGCGCGGCCAGGCCCACACCACCCAGTCCGACCACCGCGGCGGAGGCGCCGCGTGGATGGGCCGCCGTGTTGACGACCGCGCCGACGCCCGTGATGACCGCGCAGCCGAACAGCGCCGCCTCGGCAAACGGCAGGTCAGACGGGACGCGCACCAGCGAATTGGCTGCCAGCACGGCGTACTGCGCGAATCCGGAGACGCCGAGATGGTGATGAACGGACCCGCCGGAGTCGTGCAGCCGACGCTCGCCGGACAGCAGCGTCCCCGCCGAGTTCGCCTTGAAGCCGGGCTCGCACAGCGCCGGTCGCCCCGTCTCGCAGGGCTTGCAGTGCCCGCAGCTCGGCACGAACGCCGCCACGACGTGGTCGCCCCGCGCGAGGCCCGCGACATGGGTGCCGACCTGCTCGACGACGCCGGCCGCCTCGTGACCGAGCACCATCGGCATCGGCCGGGGCCGGTTGCCGTCGATGACCGACAGGTCTGAATGGCAGAGTCCGGCTGCGCGGATCCGCACCAGCACTTCGCCGGGTTCCGGCGGATCGAGCTCCACGTCCTCGATGCCGAGTGGCCGCGAGTCCGCGAACGGTGCCGGGCGGCCGATTTCCCTCAATACGGCTGCACGTACTTTCATGGTCGCGAGCATAACTCGCCGTGCCGTCCGCTCCCAACGCCGGACAATATGGTGCCGCCGTTCGCCGAGAGCCGTCGCGAAAGGCCCGCGAGGCACGCCGCGAGTACGTCCGTGTAGGCTCGCACGCCGCGTCCATGCGGCGTGACGGCCTCGCGGACCATTCGCGACGCCTCTCGGCTCGTACGGTGGCAACCTGTTGCCGGCGTGGGCGGTCGGTGGAAGGGGTGGCGAAACCGTCGCGCCGCAGGACGCGGCGCGCGAGCCTACACGGACGTACTTGCGGCGTGTTTCGCCACCCCTTCCACCGACCGCCCATGCCGGCTACTGTGCCACCCATGAGTGAGTCGACTGAGCAGCCGCTGCCGAGCCGCCGTGGCGAATTCCGCGTGCTGCGTACGATCACGACCCGCTGGCACGACAACGACCACTACGGCCACGTCAACAACGTCGTCTATTACGCGTACTTCGACACGGCCGTGAACGGCTTCCTGATCGAGGCGAGCGGCACCGACATCCGCGACCTGCCGGCGATCGGCATCGTCGCCGAGACGAGCTGCCGGTTCCTGCGTGAGCTGTCGTTCCCGGACACCGTCTATGCGGGGCTCGCGCTCGAGAAGCTCGGCAATTCGAGCGTGATTTACCGGATCGGGCTGTTCCGCAACGAAGAAGCCGAGCCCGCGGCACTCGGCCGCTTCGTGCACGTCTATGTCGATGCGGCGACGCGGCGGCCGGTGCCGGTGCCGGCGCCGATCCGCGCGGCGCTGACCGCGCTCGACGAAGGCTACGTCGGCTTCGGCGCGCTACCGTGACGTGATCGTGACGTGCCCGGGCTGCGCTGCGACTCGGGCGCACCAGCCGCGGATCGCGGGGTAGTCGTCGAGCGAGAAGCCACCCTCGGGCGCCACGTGCGTGTAGGCGTAGAGCACGATATCGGCCAGCGAGTAACGGCCGCCAACCAGGAACTCGCGTCCGGCCAGCCCGTGCTCGAGCACGGCCAGCGCCGCGTGTCCGTTGCGCCGTTTCTCGACCAGCTTCTCGCCGAGTTCCACCTCGCTCCTGCCGAGCGACGCAATCCAGAACCGCGCTGTGCCGATGTTGGGCTCGAGGTTGTATTGCTCGAAGCACAGCCACTGCCACACGCGCGCGCGATCGAGTCGGTCCCCCGGCACCAGCGGCGAGCCCTCGGCGAGGTAACTGATGATCGCGTGGCTCTCGGAGAGATAGCCCTGGCCAGGAATCTCGAGCAGCGGGATGCGGCCGTTCGGGTTCTTCGCCAGGAACTCCGGCGTGCGCGTCGCCCCTTGCTTGATGTCGAGTTCGACCAGCTCGTACGGCAGGCCGAGCTGGCGCAGCACCAGCCGCACCTTGTAGCCGTTGCCCGATGGCAGGTAGTCGTAGAGCCGGTAGCTCACGACTCCAGGATCTCCTTGCCCTTCTGGATCGCCAGCGCGCCGCTGCGGACGACCTCGAGCACCTCGCCGAAATTCGCGATCTCGGCGATGAAGCGGTTGATCTCGGCCTCGTTGCTGGTGAGCTCGATCGTGAAGCTGTCCGCGGCATCCCAGAGCACGCGCCCGCCGGCCCGCTGCGAGGCTGACCACAACGCGCCGACTTGCGTCGCCTTCGCCTTGACCTTGATCAGCAGCAGCTCGCGTTCGAAGTGTTCCTCGCGGGTCACGTCCTCGACGTCCACGACGTCGACGAGCTTGAGCAACTGGTTCGAGATCTGCTGGATGACCGCCTCGTTGCCGGTCGTCACCACCGTCAGGCGCGATACGGTCGGGTCGTCGGTCGGCGCCACGCTGAGCGATTCGATGTTGTAGCCGCGCGTCGAGAACAGTCCGGCGACGCGGTTCAGCGCGCCGACTTCGTTCTGCAGCGTCACGGAGATGATGTGTCGTCGGCCTCGCACGGTGCACCCGCCTGCGGGAAGAGTCCGCTCTGGAAAGTTAAGCGAATGAATCTAATGGCATTTTCGGAAATTGGCAGCCGTCCGAAAGCGGCCCCAGCATAGGTGAAGCTGCGGGGGTCGGCCAGATGGACGGGTGCCGGCATCGCTGCTAGTCTCCGTTGCAGCGCAGCATGAACGCAAGAGCCGTCGCCCGGCAGGAAATCGCCGTGAATCACACTCGTGCCGTCGCGGGTCCCGCCCGCCACCCGAAAGCCGGCCAGGTCATGACCGGCGCCGAGATCATCGTCCAGGTCCTGGCCGACGAGTGCGTCGACACGATTTTCGGATACAGCGGCGGCGCGATCCTGCCGACCTACGATGCAGTGTTCCGCCACAACCAGGAGCACGCGGCCGCGGGTGGCGCGAGCCCGATGCCGTTGATCGTTCCGGCAAACGAGCAGGGCGCCGGCTTCATGGCGGCGGGCTACGCGCGGGCGAGCGGTCGCGTCGGCGTCTGCCTGGTCACCTCCGGGCCGGGCGCGACCAATACCGTGACGCCGGTGCGCGACTGCGCTGCCGATTCGGTGCCGATCGTCGTGATCTGCGGCCAGGTGCCGACGGCCGCAATCGGCAGCGACGCGTTCCAGGAGGCGCCGGTCGCGAACATCATGGGCGCGGTCGCGAAGCACTGCTTCCTCGTCACCGATCCGGCGCGCCTCGAAGCCACCGTGCGCACGGCGTTCGAGATTGCGCGCACCGGCCGGCCCGGCCCGGTCGTCATCGACATCCCGAAGGACGTGCAGAACTGGCAGGGCGCGTTCCAGGGCGAGGGATACCTCGACGTGCGTGGCTACCGCCAGCGCATGAACGCGCTGCGCGCCAACGCCGTGGACGACGACGAGTGCGCCGCGTTCTTCGCGATGCTGGGCGAGGCGGAGCGCCCGCTCATCTATGCGGGTGGCGGCGTCATTCACGCGGAGGGCTCCGAGGCGCTGCGCAAGTTCGCAAATGATCTCGGCATCCCGGTCGTCACGACGCTGATGGGCATCGGCGCCTTCGACACGACCCACCCGCTGGCGATGCGCATGCTCGGCATGCACGGCGCCGCGTTCGCCAACTACGCGGTCGACGACTGCGACTTCCTGATCGCGCTCGGCGCGCGTTTCGACGACCGCGTGGCCGGCGTGCCGCTGCGCTTCGCTCCGAACGCGAAGCGGATCGCGCACATCGACGTCGACGCTTCCGAGATCAACAAGGTCAAGCGCGTGCAGTGGAGCCACGTGGGCCAGTTGCCGCCGGCGCTGGCGGCGCTCGGAGCGCACGCCAAGCGCACGGGCTTCGCGCGCGACTGGTCGTCGTGGCACCGCCACCTCGGCGAGCTCAAGCAGCGCCACGCGATGGCGTACGACCGCGAGAGCCGGGCGATCCAGCCGTACTACGTGATCGAGGAGATCAACCGGCACACGCAGGGCAAGGCGCTGATCGCGACCGGCGTGGGCCAGCACCAGATGTGGGCGGCGCAATACTTCGATTTCCGCGAGCCGCGGCTGTGGCTGACCTCGGGCAGCATGGGCACGATGGGGTTCGGGTTGCCGGCCGCGATCGGCGCGCAGTTCGCCTGTCGCGACAAACTGGTGATCGACATCGACGGCGACGCCAGCATCCGCATGAACCTGGGCGAGCTCGAGACCGTCACGACCTACGACCTGCCGGTCAAGGTCGTCGTGCTGAACAACTTCGGCGACGGCATGGTCAAGCAGTGGCAGAAGCTGTTCTTCAAGGGACGGCTGTCGGCCAGCGACAAGTCGCTGTACAAGAAGGACTTCGTGAAGGCCGCGCAGGCCGACGGCTTCCGCTACGCGGTGCGGCTCGACCGCAAGGAAGACGTGCCGCGCGTCGTCAAGGAGTTCATCGAGTTTCAGGGGCCCGCATTCCTCGAGGTGATCATCGACCCGGACGCCGGCGTCTACCCGATGGTGGGCCCCGGGCAGTCGTACGACGAAATGATCACGGGCGACTTCATCGCGTCGCGGAACAAGGCTGAGGCGAAGGAACCGGGCGCGTCGGAGATGTTCTAGGCCGAGGGCGATTTCGTCGTTGACCTGCGGGATACTCGCGCGGGTGGACCACGCCGCGCCCGCAAAGCAACCGACCTTCACCGCAGCCGCGCGCTTCTGGCTCAAGCTCGGCTTCATCTCATTCGGCGGGCCCGCCGGCCAGATCGCGATCATGCACCGCGAGGTCGTCGAGCGGCGGCGCTGGCTCGACGAGGGTCATTTCACTCGCGCGCTCAACTTCTGCATGCTGCTGCCGGGCCCCGAAGCGCTGCAGCTGGCGATTTACCTGGGCTGGCGGTTGCACGGCATCCGCGGCGGCCTGGTCGCGGGCCTCGGCTTCATCGTGCCGGCGATCGTGCTGCTCCTCGGCCTCTCGTGGCTCTACGCGAGCTACGGCACCGTGCCGGCCGCGGAGGGACTGCTGCTGGGCCTCCAGGCCGCCGTCGTGGCACTGGTGCTGCAGGCGCTGGTCAAGATCGGGCGTCGGGCGCTCGGCACACCGCGGCACGTCGGACTGGCCGTGGCCGCGTTCGTCGCGCTGCAATTTCTGCGCGTGCCGTTCCCCGTCATCGTGCTCGTCGCCGCGGTGGTGGGGCTCGCTTCGGCCTGGCACGCCCCGCGGTCGGCACGAATCGCGGTGACGTCGGCGAAGCAGGCCGGCCACGCGCTGCGGGTTGCCGTGGTCGGCGTCGTGCTGTGGCTGGTTCCACTGCTCGCCGTAGCCGCAGCCCTGGGGCCGCACTCGCTCTGGAGTCGCGCCTACCTGTTTTTCACGCAAGCGGCGCTCGTCACTTTCGGCGGCGCCTACGCCGTGCTCGGCTACGTCACGCAGCACCTCGTGCAGGACCTCGGTTGGCTCACGGCACAACAGTCGGTCGCAGGACTCGCGCTCGCGGAAACGACTCCGGGGCCACTGGTCATCGTGCTGCAGTTCATGGGCTTCATGGCTGGATGGAACAACCCGGCACCGCTCGAGCCTGCGACGGCAGCGATCCTGTCCGCGCTGCTCGCAGCGTGGGCGACGTTCCTGCCGTCGTTCGTGTTCATCTTCCTGGGCGCGCCGCACCTCGAGCGTGTCACGCAGGAGCCGCGGGTCTCGGCGGCGCTGGCTGCGATCACCGCGGCCGTGGTCGGCATCATCGCGACGCTCGGCGTGATGCTGGCGCGGGTCGTGATCCTGCCGGCCGGGGTCGCGGGCGGAGCGGCCTGGGGTGCGCTGGCGCTCGCGGTGGCGGTCTGGATCCTGCTCGCGCGAACCCGTCTCGACCTGCTGTGGATCCTCGCGCTGGCCGCGCTCGGCGGACTGGCCCTGCGGACGTTCGGGCTGGGCTGAAGCCTCGGGTCAGCGCGCGGCCGCGAGCAATGCGTCGATTTTCGCTGCGATGACCGCATACGGCTTCGCGCCTTCGATCGTCTCGCCCTGGAACTGGCCGTCGACCAGCCGGCCGATGATCAGGCTGGGCGTTGCGGTGATGCCATTGGCGCGGGCGAGGTCGAGGTCCGCGCGTACGTTGGCCGCCTGGCGGCCGTCCTTGCGGCAGGCCGCAAACGCTTCGAGGTCGAGGCCGAGCTTCCGGGCCTGCTCGACATACGTCTCGGGGCCGAGCGTCGCCTGCGCCGCGAACAGCGCCTCTCGGAACTCCCAGAAGCGGCCCTGCTCGCCAGCGCAGCGCGCGGCCACGGCTGCGGGCACGGCGAATGCGTGCATGGGCAACGGCAGGTCGCGCGAGGCGAAGCGCACCCGACCGGTATCGATGTAGTTTCTTCGCAGCTCCGGGAACGTCTGCGTCGCGAAGCGGGCGCAGTAAGGGCACTGCAGGTCCGTGAACTCGATGATCGTGACGGGCGCATCCTCGCGGCCGAGCACGTTGAAGGGTTGCTCCACAGTGCCCGCGGCAGCGTGGCCCGTGGCCGGCGCGGCGGCGCAGCCGCCGGCGGCGACGAGCAGGGTGATGACCAGGATCAAGGGGAAGCGCATGCGGGTACCGTCGTGTCGGCTGGCCTGTGCGCAGATTGACGGTCGACGCGTCCAGGCACAAGCGCTGCCGAACCCGCAGCGCCCCGACCTGCGATCCATCCCGTTAACATGGGCGTCTGGCGGCCGACCTGGAGCAAGCGATGAAGTACCTGCACACGATGGTCCGCGTGACCGATCTCGAGGCGTCGCTGCGCTTCTATTGCGATGCGCTCGGCCTGCGCGAGGTGCGCCGCTACGACAACGAGCCGGGGCGTTTCACGCTGGTTTTCCTCGCCGCGCCCGGCGACGACGCGGCGCAGGTCGAACTCACGTACAACTGGGATCCGGAGCCGTACGGCATTGGCCGCGCGTTCGGCCACCTCGCCTACCAGGTCGACGATATCTACGCGGCGTGCCAGCGCCTGATGGACCACGGCGTCACGATCAACCGCCCGCCGCGCGACGGCCGGATGGCGTTCGTGCGCTCGCCCGACAACATTTCGGTCGAATTGCTGCAGAAGGGCACGGCGCTGCCGCTGCGGGAACCTTGGCAGAGCATGCCGAACACCGGCGCGTGGTGAGACCTCAGGCGAGGCCGAGCGCGACGCTGCGCGCCGCCGCGCGCGACTCGCCACTGGCGCCGTAGACCGGCGCGCCTGCGTCCCCGCCCCGCAGCGTAACGAGCAGCGCCTCGACGCGACGCAGCTTCGCGGTCACGACGGCCCCATTGCGGTCGTTGGCTTCCTTGCAGCGCAGCATCAGGTCGCGAGATGCCTGCCGGCTCCGGGCGAGTTCGCCGCCTGGGTCACACCCGGCGAGCAATCGTTCGAAGGCGTCGCGACCGTCGCCGAAGCCGAGCATGCGGCACGCCTGGCGGCGTTCCTCGTCGATGCGCAGCAGCGCGCTCGTGCAAGCCTGGCGGTCGGCCCCGGCGGCCTCGATCGTCGCGACGTCGTCGGAGCGCAGCGCGGCGGCTTCGCGCTCGAGCAATTGCTCGAAGCGCTCGAGCAGCGCGCGCTCCTCGGCGATGAGCCGGGCCGCGAGTTCGCGTGTCACGCTTGGATCCATGCTCGGGCGGTCAGCGCGACGGGCGCGCAACCGTGGACAGGTCGCGCTCGAGGTCGAGCAGCCGGCTTGCGATGCGTTCGGCGTCCACCGTGTAGCGGCCCGATTCGATCGCGCTGCGCAGTTCGGCGACCCGCGCGAGGTCGACGTCGGGGACGCTGGCGATGACCCGCTCGAGGGCGGCGAGGCGTCGCGCCGCGTCCGTCAGCGTGACGCTGGAGTCGCCTGGATTCGCGGCGACGCCCTGCTCGGCCTTGGCGCGCAAGTCGGCGCGTTCCACCGGGCGGTCGCCACCGGTGCGTACGGGCGGACTGTCGAAACCACCAATCTTGTTTGCCACGAGCTCTCCTCGACTCCCTGCTGCTGTTAACGGCCGCCGCCGGTTGGACTTTAGCCGGATTCCGTCAAATTCAGGGCAGTACTTCGACGGTGCCGTCGGGCTGCACGGTGCCATCGAGCAGCCGTCCGGTCGTCGGATTCCGCAAGCGCAACCGGTCGCCCGCCGCCGCGTTGGCCATGGCCTCGGCGGACAAGCGTACCTCGATACCGGCCGCGCGCGTGACCGCAGTGACGCTCTGGCCGCGCCGCACCAGCGGCGGCGACTCGAGCATGGCCGTTGCCAGCGGTTCGCCGGCGGCGATCGCCCGGCGCAGTCGCTGCCCGCCCAGCGCATCCGGTTCCGTCACGAATTCCGCCGCCAGCCCGGGCACGCGGCGCCGCGACCGGTCGAAGTCCGCGGCGAGCGGCACCTCGCCGCGCCGCAGCGAGCGCCGCGCGACCAGCACCGGCGCCTCGGACTCGACCGACACGGGGAGGTAGACGGACCAGGCCGGCGACGCGCAGCGAACGCCGACGGTCGTGCGTGCACGCACGACGGCGCCCGGCGAGAGGAATGGCGTCAATTCTCCGGCGCAGGCCGGCAGCCTCAGGCGCGCGTCGAGGTGGCCTGCGGTGGCGTGCACGGTGCCGCGGCCGTCCGCCAGCCCGGCGACGAACCGCTCTGCAGCCTGGCGGATCTGCGTTGGTTCGGTGAACGCGCCGGACGCGTGCGGACCGGTGCCGGGCGCAAGCGCGATCGCGATGAGCAACGCGACGGCGATCTGACGCATGACGTGATTTCGTCGTGACGGGTGCATGGGACAGAGCAAAGCAAATCGTGTGCCAGCGGCATGATCTTGCCGCGGGCGGCAAGTCCTTGCCGCTTTGACGCTTGACGGCGGTGGCCCGCTGCTGTGATCCGGCCTGTTTCGCCAGCTGCGCCACCCTTGGCACGGTGCTTGCTTCGTTGACTGCGGGGATTCGATTACGGAGTTCGCATGGCACTCGATCTCGACAAGCACCTCGGCGTCCTGCCGGACGCCCTCGCGATTCGCGGTCGCCGCACCGAGCTGCTCGCCACGAACCTGGCGAACGCGGATACCCCTGGCTACAAGGCGCGCGACCTCGACTTCCGCGACGCGCTGGCGGCCGCGTCTTCGACGGGCGCCGGCGGCGGCCGGCTGGCGCTCGCGACAACGCGACCCGGCCACCAGGATGGCGGCGCGACCACGGGGCCGGCCGACGCGGCGCTCAAGTACCGCGTGCCGCTCGCGCCTGCGCTCGATGGCAACACGGTCGATGCCCAGCTCGAGCAGGCAGCGTTCGCGGAGAACGCGGTGCGCTTCCAGGCGACGCTCACCTTCCTGAACTCGCGGTTTCGCTCGCTCATGACCGCCATCACCGGCCAGTGATTCTCAGCAGGGGACACGCCATGCCTTCGTTCAGCATCTTCGACATCGCAGGCTCCGGGATGAGCGCGCAGTCGGTGCGCCTCAACACCACCGCGAGCAATCTCGCCAATGCGGACAGCGTGGCGGCGACGCCCGACGCGTCCTACCGTGCCAAGCACCCCGTGTTCCAGGCGGTCGAACCCGCGGTCGCCGGCCCATCGACCGGTGTCGCCGTGCGCGTCGCCGGCGTGATCGAGAGTACCGACGCGCCCGAGCGCCGCTACCAGCCGGGCCACCCGCTCGCCGATGCCGAGGGCTACGTGTACACGCCACGCGTCAACGTCGTCGACGAGATGGTGAACATGATTTCCGCGTCGCGCTCCTACCAGAACGACGTCGAGGTGATGAAGACGGCGCGCGACCTGCTGCTCGCGACGCTCAAGATCGGCCAGTGAGCGCGGCATCCCGATGACGACCATCGACGCACTGACCTCGCTCTCGGCCACGGCCTCGTCCAGCGCCGCTGCGGCGCGCGAACGCCTCGGCCAGAAGGACTTCATCGAGCTGATGCTTGCGCAGTTCAAGAACCAGGATCCGCTCAAGCCGCTCGACGGAACGCAGTTCATCGGCCAGCTGGCGCAGTTCAGCACCGTGACCGGCATCGAGGAAATGGGCGCCTCGCTCGAGTCGCTTGCCGAGTCGCTGCGCTCCGACCAGATGCTGGCCGGCGCCGCGCTGGTCGGCCGCGCCGTGCTCTTGCCATCCGGTACCGCGCAGCTGGCGGAGGACGGCGAGATCCGCGGCGCCGTCGACGTGCCGCCCGGCGTCACGCAGGTGCAGGTCACCGTGCGCGACGCGGCCGGCCAGATCGTGCGGCAGATGACGGTCGCGGCGGGCGAGGGGCTCACCGACTTCGCCTGGGACGGCATCACCGACGGCGGCCGGCGCGCGCCGGCCGGCGAGTACGGCTTCACGGCGATCGCGAGCGGAGGCGGCAGCAACGTCTCCGCGCAGACCTTTTTCGAAGACCAGGTGCGCAGCGTGACGCTGGATGCCGTACGGCGCTCGTTGCTACTCAATACCCAACAACACGGGTCCGTGTCGCTCGCCGACGTGCGACGCATCGGATGACGCCCGTGCCCCAGCAGCAGGAGACCCTACGATGACCTTCCGCGTCGCACTGAGCGGCCTCAACGCCGCCTCCACCGATCTCGGCGTGACGGCCAACAACATCGCCAACTCGGCCACGACCGGCTTCAAGGGCTCGCGCACCGAGTTCTCCAGCCTGTTCGCGGTGACCGCGCAGGGCACGACCTCGACGCAGAGCGGCAACGGCGTGCGCGTGTCGAACATCTCCCAGCAGTTCTCGCAAGGCAACATCGACTTCACCGACAGCGGTCTCGATCTCGCGGTCAGCGGCCAGGGCTTCTTCATCCTGAGCGAGGGCGGCGGGCTCAGCTACACGCGCGCCGGGGCATTCCAGCTCGATCGCGACGGCTACGTGGTCAACGCGCAGGGCCGGCGCCTGCAGGTCTACGAGCCGTCGCCGGCGGGGGGCTTCAACACGGGCTCGCTCGGCGACCTGCGCCTGCTCACCGGCGAGAGTGCGCCGGCGCCCACGACGCTGGTCGACATGATCGCCAACCTGCCGGCCAATGCGTCCCCGCCGGCGAACCCGACCTTCGATCCGGCCGACGCGAACAGCTTCAACTCGGCCACCTCGCTCACGGTCTACGACTCGCTCGGTGCCGCGCACACCGCGACGCTGTACTTCGTCAAGACGGCGCTGCCGAACGAGTGGACCACGCAACTGTATGTGGACGGCACGGCGGTCGGCGTGCCACAGGCGCTGCAGTATTCGGACACCGGCCTGCTGGTGAGCCCCGCCGCCGGCAACGTCGCTTTCCCGGCCTACGTCCCGGCGACGGGCGCCGCGGCGATGAACCTGACCTTCGACTTCAGCCAGACGACCCAGTACGGGCAGAACTTCGCGGTCAACTCGATCACGCAGGACGGATTCACGACCGGTCGCCTGATCGGCATGGACATCGACGACACGGGTGTCGTGCAGGCGCGCTACACGAACGGCCGCTCGCTGGCGCTCGGGCAGGTGGCGCTCGCCAACTTCGCCAACCCGCAGGGCCTGCAGCAGCTCGGTGACACGGCGTGGGCCGAGACCTTTGCCTCGGGCCAGGCGCTGCGCGGCCAGGCGGGCAGCTCGAATTTCGGCATGCTGCAGGCCGGAGCGCTCGAGGCGTCGAACGTCGACATCACCGAGCAACTGGTGAACATGATCTCTTCGCAGCGCAACTTCCAGGCAAATGCCCAGATGCTGTCGACCTACGACCAGATCACGCAGACCGTGATCAACATCCGCTGAGCCGACCGTGGACCGCTTCATCTACGTTGCGATGACCGGGGCCGGCGAGACGCTCCGGCTCCAGGCGACCAACAGCCACAACCTCGCGAACGCCACGACCACGGGCTTTCGCGCGGACCTGGCGGCTTTCCAGGCGCGGCAGGTGGTCGGCGCGGGGCACCCGTCCCGTGCCTACGCGACCGCCGGCGGCGCCGGCTCGGACTTCAGCAGCGGAGCAGTGCAGTCGACCGGCCGGCCGCTCGACGTCGCGATCGACGGTTCCGGCTGGATCGCGGTGCAGGCGCCGGACGGCCGCGAGGCCTACACGCGGGCGGGCGATCTCGGGGTCACGGCCGATGGCCTGCTGACCAACGGCGCGGGTCATGCCGTGCTCGGCGACGGCGGTCCGATCATCCTGCCGCCGTACTCGAGCATCATGATCGGCGTCGACGGCTCCGTCTCGATCGTGCCGCAGGGCCAGGGGCCGGAGACCGTCGCGCAGGTCGGGCGCATCCGGCTCGTCGATCCGCCGGTGGCGGAACTCGTCAAGCGTGACGACGGCCTGTTCCGCCTGCGCGACGGGTCCGATGCCGAGGCCGCGTCCGGCGTGCGCCTGATTCAGGGGTCGCTCGAGACGTCCAACGTCAACGTCGCCGACGCACTGGTGACCATGATCGAGCTCGGCCGACGTTTCGAACTCGCGGTCAAGGCGATGCGTGCGGCCGAGGAGAACGGCGCCGCCGCCTCGCAGCTGCTGCGCGTGCAGTCGTAGCCGCCTCAAGCCAACGGAGAAAACCATGAATCCCGCACTCTGGGCCGCCAAGACCGGACTCGACGCGCAACAGACCCGCATGGCCGTCACGTCGAACAACCTGGCCAACGTCAACACCAGCGGCTTCAAGAAGGGGCGCGCGGTCTTCGAGGACCTTTTCTACCAGAACCTGCGCCAGGTGGGTGCCTCGACGTCCGAGGACTCGCTCGCGCCGAGCGGCCTGTCGCTCGGCACCGGGGTGCGGGTGGTCGCGACCGAGAAGCTGTATACGCAGGGCAATCTCACGCAGACCGCGAATCCGCTCGACCTGGCCATCCAGGGCCGGGGCTTCTTCCAGGTGTCGCTGCCCGACGGCAACCTGGCATACACGCGCGACGGGTCGTTCCAGCTGAATGCGGACGGCGAGCTGGTCACCTCGAGTGGCTACCGGGTGCAACCCGGCATCAACATTCCGACGGGCACGCAGAGCATCAGCATCGGCACCGACGGCGTCGTCACGGTGCAGCTCACCGGGCAGCCCACGCCGACGCAGATCGGCACGCTGCAGGTGGTCGATTTCGTCAATCCCGCCGGCCTGCAGGCGCGCGGGGAGAACCTGCTGCTCGAGTCGGCCTCGAGCGGCCCGGCACAGGTGGGCACCCCGGGCCTCGACGGGCTCGGCACGCTGCTGCAGGGCTCGCTCGAGAGTTCGAACGTCAACGTCGTCGAGGAACTCGTCAACATGATCGAGACGCAGCGCGCCTACGAGATGAACTCGAAGGCGATCCAGACCGTCGACCAGATGCTCGAGTACGTGAGCAACCAGTTGTGAGCGCAGCCGTCCGGCCACGGCTCCGCGCGGCGCCACGGCGCGCGCAAATCGCGCTCGCCTGCGCCATGATCGCGCTCGCAGGCTGTCGCAGCGCGCCCGAGCCCGAGCCGTGGTCAACGGCAGTCGATGCCGGCACGGTGGCCGCGGCACCGGCCTCGCAGGGTGCCATCTTCCAGCGCACCTACTACGCGGCGCTGTTCGAGAACCCGACGGCCCGGCGCGTGGGCGACCTCGTCACCGTGCGGCTGGTGGAGCGCACGACCGCAGCGAAGAGCGCCACGACCTCCACGAGCAAGTCGACCCGCACGCAGATCCCGGGTCCGATCATCGGTGGCCGCCCGGTCACGGTGAATGGTGTCCCGATCCTCGAGACGGACATCGGCAGCGAGCACGAGTTCGACGGGGAGGGCGACAGCCAGCAGAGCAACCGGCTCGACGGCAGCATCGCAGTGACGGTCGTGTCGCGCCTGCCGAACGGCAACCTGCTGGTGCGCGGCCAGAAGTGGCTGCAGCTCAACCAGGGCAGGGAGTTCGTGCGCATCGAAGGCGTGATCCGGCCAATCGACCTCGAGCCCGACAACTCGATCCCGTCCTGGAAGGTGGCCGACGCGAGGATCGCGTACGGCGGCAAAGGCGTGCTGAACGAGGCCAACTCCATGGGCTGGCTGGCGCGGTTCTTCAACTCGCCGGTGATGCCGTTCTGAGGGAGGTTGCCATGCGTCACTGCCCGGGGACCGCACTGCTGCTCTGCGCTGCACTCACCGCGCTGGTGCCCGGCGGCGGCGCGCGGGCCGAGCGCGTCAAGGACCTCGCGGCGGTCGCGGGTGTGCGGCCGAACCAGCTGGTGGGCTACGGCATCGTCGTCGGCCTCGATGGCTCGGGCGACCAGACCAGCCAGGCGCCATTCACGGTGCGCAGCATCCTGAACATGCTGGCGCGCTTCGGCGTCACGCTGCCCGCCAACGTCAATCCCCAGCTCAAGAACGTGGCGGCGGTCACCGTGCATGCCGACCTGCCGCCGTTTGCCAAGCCGGGGCAGCGCATCGACGTCACCGTGTCATCGATCGGCAATGCCAAGAGCCTGCGCGGCGGCAGCCTGATCATGACACCGCTGCTCGGCGCCGACGGCGAGGTCTATGCCATGGCGCAGGGCAACCTGGTCGTGAGTGGCTTCGGCGTCGAGGGCCGCGACGGCTCGCGCATCGCGCTCAACGTGCCGAGCGCGGGCCGCGTCCCGGGCGGCGCCACCGTCGAACGCGAGGTGCCGAGCGACTTCGCCTCGGCGCCGCGCGTCACGCTGAACCTGAACACTCCGGACTTCGGCGTGGCGACCCGGGTGGCGGAGCGCATCAACGCGCTGCTGGGGCCGGGCACGGCCGTGACCGATGATCCGGTTTCGGTGCATGTGCAGGCGCCTGCCGACCCGACGCAGCGCATCGCGTTCGTCGCGCAACTGCAGGAACTCGAGGTCGACCCGGGCGAGGGGCCGGCGCGCGTGATCGTCAACTCGCGCACCGGCACGGTCGTGATCGGCTCGAACGTGCGCGTGCTGCCGGCGGCGGTGGCGCACGGCTCGCTCTCGGTCACCATTACCGAGCGATTCGACACGAGCCAACCCGAGATCTTCGCGCGCCGCGGCGAGACGGTGGTCACGCCGCGCACCGACATCGACGTGTCGGAGGGCGCCGGCCGCATGTTCAAGTTCGACGCCGGCGTGAACCTCGACGAGATCGTGCGCGCGGTGAACCAGGTCGGTGCCGCGCCCGGCGACCTCGTCGCGATCCTGCAGGCCCTCAGGGAAGCCGGCGCGCTGCGCGCCGAGCTCATCGTGATCTAGGCAACGCCGTGGTCGCCGATGTCCGCCCCGCAGGCCTGGTCGCCGACCCGAAGGGGCTCGACGGACTCAAGGCGGGCGCGCGCCAGCAGTCGCCCGAGGCGCTGCGCGAGGCAGCCCGCCAGTTCGAGAGCCTGCTCGCGCAGATGATGATCCGCAGCATGCGCGAGGCCAGCCTCGGCGAGGGCCTGCTCGACAGCGAGCAGGGCGATCTCTACCAGGACATGTTCGACCAGCAGCTGTCCGTGGAACTCACGCGCGGCAGGGGCCTCGGCCTCGCCGACCTGCTGATCCGCCAGCTCTCTGGCGCGGGCCCCGAGGACACGGATGCGGCCGAATCCCCCGGCCGCGTCGAGGCGCAGGGGGCCGCAGTGCCGGTCGCCGCGGCGACGGGCGCGGCTCCGGCCGGCGAGACGGCCGCTTGGCCGCCACCGTCGCGAGAGGCGTTCGTCGCCACGCTGTGGCCGCACGCGGTCGCCGCGGGCCGCGCACTCGGGGTCGATCCAGCCACGATCGTGTCGCACGCGGCGCTCGAGACGGGCTGGGGTCGCTCGCTTCCGGTGCAGGCCAACGGCGCCTCGAGCTTCAACCTGTTCGGCATCAAGGCTGGCGGCAGCTGGCAGGGCGGGGCGGCGGCCGCAGGCACGATCGAGTACGAGCGCGGCCAGGCGGTTGCGCGCACGGAGCACTTCCGGGCCTACGGCTCGCTCGCCGAGAGCATGCGCGACTACGCGCGGCTGATTGCCTCCAGCCCGCGCTATGCCGCCGCCCTCGATGCCGGCGCCAACGCGGGTGCCTATGCGGCTGCGCTGCAGCGCGGCGGCTATGCCACCGATCCTGCTTATGTCGAAAAGCTCGAGCGCGTGGCCGAATCCGTTCAATCCCTGCTGCGCGGCGGAGCGCTCAAGTTCGCCGCCGGCACGCCGATAACCCTGTCGGGTCGCGCCACCTGAGCGGCCGCGACCTGATGCGCGCCAGGAATACAAGCAATGGCTGACCTGCTGTCCACCGCCGTCTCCGCATTGTCCGCGTACAATCGCGGCCTCGCGACGACCAGCCACAACATCGCGAATGTCGCGACCGAGGGCTACAGCCGCCAGCGCGTGCTGTACGGCACCCGCGAGGCGCAGGCGTTCGGCAACGGCTGGCTCGGCAGCGGCGTCAACGCGACCTCGATCGAGCGTGTCTACGACCAGTTCCTGGGCCTGCAGTACCGCACGACGACCAGTGCGTTCGGTCGCCAGGAGGTGTTCGCCGCGCTGGCCGGGCGTGTCGGCGCGCTGTTCGCTGATGCCGAAACGGGTGTCGGTGCCGCGCTGCAGCGGTTCACCAATGCGGTCCAGGACGTGGCGGCCGCGCCTACCTCGATCCCGGCCCGCCAGGTGCTGCTCGCGGAAGCATCCGCGCTGGCCGGCGAGCTGCGCAACCACGACGAACGGCTCGAGCGCCTCGCGAACGAGGTCAACGGGCGCGTGACTTCCGTCGTGGCCGACATCAACGGCATCGCCGCCAGCCTGGCCGACTTGAACGAGCGCATCGTCAGCGCACGAGCCCGCACCGGACAGCCGCCGAACGACCTGCTCGACGAGCGCGACCGGCTGCTCGACCAGCTGTCGACCCGCATTGCAGTATCCACGGTCGAGCAGGACGATGGCGCCCTGAACGTCTTCGTCGGCACCGGCCAGCCGCTGGTCCTCGGCCCGCAGGCCACGCAGCTCGCGACGCAACCGGACCCGTACGATCCCGCCGGCGTGCGGGTCGGGATCGCGACGGCGGCCGGCTTCGTCGACGTCACCGGCAGCGTCTCGGGCGGCGAGCTCGGCGGCCTGCTCGACGTCAGTCGCCAGGTGCTCGACCCGGCGCGACGCACGCTCGGGCAGCTGGCTGTTGGTATCGCCGAGACCGTGAATGCCCGCCAACGTGCCGGCATGGACCTCACCGGCGCGGCGGGCAGCGACCTGTTCGCGGCCGGCGACGCGCAAGTGCTGGCGGATCGCGGCAACACCGGTAGCGCCACGCTGGACGTCACGCGCGCGGACCTCACCCAGGTCGTCGCCGCGGACTATCTGCTCGAGTTCGGCGGCAGTGGCTGGTCGCTGCGGCGGGCGGACACCGGGGCGGTGGTTGTGCTCACCGGCAGCGGAACGGCGGCCGATCCGCTCCGTGCCGACGGGCTCGAGTTCGTCGTGTCGGGCGCCGCGAGCCCTGGCGACGGTTTCCTCGTGCGAGCCACCCATGGGGCGGCCGCGGGCATGCAGGCACTGCTCACCGATCCGGCTGCCTTCGCCGCGGCGCTGCCGGTGCAAGCTGCGGCCGCCACGGGCAATCGCGGTTCCGCCGCGGCGGCCGGCCTCTCGGTGGTCGACCCGGCGAACCCGGCACTGCGCAACGCCGCGACGATTACGTTCACCTCGGCCGGCACCTATTCGATCGACGGCGGCCCGGACACGGCTTACGCGCCCGGCACGCCAATCGAGTACAACGGCTGGCGGCTCGAGCTGTCGGGGACGCCGGCGGCGGGCGACGTGTTCACCGTCTCGTCCAACGTGGCGGGGCTCGGCGATAACCGCAATGCGCTGGGACTGACCGACGCGCTGTCCAATCGCACGCTGAACGGCGGCACGGCGTCGCTGGCCGACGTGTTCGGCCGGCTGGTCGCGGACGTGGGCGTGCAGTCGCGCCAGGCGCAGTTGTCGCGCGATGCGCTCGAGCTGGTGCAGGGCGATGCGCGCGCGGCCATCGACTCGGTATCGGGCGTGAACCTCGACGAGGAGGCGGCCAAGCTCGTGCAGCTGCAGCAGGCCTACCAGGCGGCGGCCCAGGTCGTGCGGGTCGCGGACACGCTGTTCGACACGCTGCTCGGGGCGATCGGGCGATGAGCATGAGGGTGTCCACCGCCGGCATGCATGCCGCGACGCTCGGGCTGCTGCTCGATGCGCAGGCGCGACTCGCGCGCACGCAGGAGCAGATCGCGAGCGGCCGGCGCATCAACTCGCCGGCGGACGACCCGATCGGTGCGACGCGCATCGAATCGCTCACGCGCGAGATCGAGGCCGGCCGCCAGTACATGCGCAACGCCGATGCCGCCGGCAGCCGACTCAAGTACGAGGAACAAGGGCTCGCCGATCTCGGCGGCGCGCTCGACCGGGTCCGCGAACTGGTGCTGCAGGCCAGCAACGCGACGGTCGATCCCGACTCGCGCGCGATGATCCGCCAGGAGGTGGCGGGCCGCGTGCAGGACATGCTCGATATCGCCAACCGGCAGGACGGGCAGGGCGAATACCTGTTCGCCGGACTCGCGGCACTGACGCGCCCGTTCGAGCGCACCGCGACCGGCGTCGCATACCGTGGCGACCAGGGCCAGCGCTATCAGGCCGTGGGCGACACGCAGCGCGTCGCGGACGGAGACTCGGGCGACGCGGTGTTCCTGCGCGTGCCCGGCGGCAACGGGACGTTCGTCACCGAGCCCGCGGCGGGCAACACCGGCACCGGCGTGATCGGCGTGGGCAACGTGCTCGACGCGACCGCCTGGCCGGGTGGCACGTTCACGCTACGGTTCGTCGCGTCCGATGCCTGGGAAGTCGTGGACTCTGCGACGCCGACGCCCAACGTGGTGGCCTCCGGCGCCTACGCCAGCGGCCAAGCCATCGAGTTCGCCGGCATCAGCGTCGAAGTGAGCGGCCAGCCGGTCGCCGGCGATGCGTTCACGGTCTCCGACGCGGGCCGGGTCGGCCTGTTCGCCGCGCTCGACCGCCTCGTGGCGACACTCGACTCGAGCACGGCCACGCCGGTGGAGCGCGCGCAGTTCCAGTCGCGGCTTGCCGGTGACCTCGTGCAGCTGGACCAGGCGCTTGGGCACCTGCAGCAGGTGCGCGCGGGCGTCGGCGTGCGCCTCAGCGCGCTGGACAACGCTGTCGCGACCCAGGCGGACCTCGAGACCGACCTGGAGTCGCTGCGCTCGTCGATCCGCGACCTCGACTACGCCGAGGCCGTGAGCCGCCTCAACCAGCAGTTCGTCGCGCTGCAGGCCGCGCAGCAGTCGCTGGCGCGTGTGGGCCAGCTCTCACTTTTCGACTACCTCTGACCGCTCCCTAAAGTTGCCGCCCGGTCCACCGATACAGGGCATGTAGCGCGATCGGCCCTGAGCCGGGCGCGCCGGTACGAAGGTGCTCCAGGCCGTGCCTGGGGCGTATGCAACCCAAGGAGACTGTCCCATGCCCATGGTGATCAACACGAACGTCATGTCGCTGAATGCCCAGCGCAACCTGACGACGTCACAGAGTCAGCTGTCAACGGCCCTGCAGCGCCTGTCGTCCGGCCTGCGCATCAACAGCGCCAAGGACGACGCCGCCGGCCTCGCCATCTCGGAGCGCTTCACGACCCAGATCCGCGGCCTGAACCAGGCCGTCCGCAATGCCAACGACGGCATCTCGCTCGCGCAGACGGGCGAAGGCGCGCTGGCCGAGATCACCAACAACCTGCAGCGCATCCGCGAGCTGGCCGTGCAGTCGGCCAATGCGACGAACTCGGCCTCCGACCGCGCGGCCCTCGACGCCGAGGTGCAGCAGCGCATCGCCGAGATCGACCGCATCGCCAAGCAGACCAGTTTCAACGGCCAGAAGATCCTCGACGGCAGCTTCGGCTCCGCGAGCTTCCAGGTCGGTGCGAACGTCGGCGAAACGATCAGCGTCAGTCTGGAGACGGACATGCGCGCGAGCGCGATCGGCAACGTGACGACCGTGACGGGCGCCGGGTTCGACATGGACGATGCCGACGCCACTTCCGGCGGCAACGTCACGCTCGCGTTCACGGACGCGGCTGCCGTCGCACTGGGATCGGTGACGGTTGCAGCCGGTTCGAGCCTGCAGCAGGCCGCCGAGGCGATCAACGGCGCCAACATTTCTGGCATTTCCGCCTTCGTCAACGACACCAACCAGCTGCAGATCCTGTCGAGCGAGCCGGTGACGATGGCGCAAACGAACTCGTCTGGCACGGGTACCAACACGCTCGGCCTCAATACCCTGTCGACTTCGGCCGAGACCGTCGGCGCGACGGCCTCGATCACCGCGGTGTCGGTCGACACCGTGGGCGGTGCGAACTTCGCGATCGCGCGCGTCGACGCGGCACTCACCTCGGTCAACGCGCTGCGCGGCGACCTCGGTGCGGTGCAGAACCGCTTCGAGTCGACGATCGTCAACCTGCAGACGGTGTCGGAGAACCTCGAGGCCTCGCGCAGCCGCATCCGCGATGCCGACTTCGCGGCCGAGACGGCAGCGCTCACCAAGGCGCAGATCCTGCAGCAGGCCGGCACCGCCGTCCTGGCGCAGGCGAATGCGATCCCGCAGAA
>Ga0209705_10000326_pt1 | contig 24941 bp, 26 predicted proteins | sample PPLLaktember2015_5_FD_187262 | JGI IMG/M metagenome (GOLD analysis project Ga0209705, IMG submission 187262) | Freshwater sediment microbial communities from Prairie Pothole Lake near Jamestown, North Dakota, USA - PPLs Lake P8 Core (1) Depth... | ecosystem: Environmental > Aquatic > Freshwater... | reverse complement strand
TCAGTCGTGGTTGCACAAGCGGTATTCCTGCCGTCGACTCGAGCGCTGCCGCAATGGGAATCAAAATGTAGTCTTTGACATTTCGTGTTGTGAACGCGCCACGACTGGTTGAGAGTACACGTTCAGAAGCGGCACTGCCGCATAATCGTTGTCCGATACACGCCGACATCGAGGAGACCGACAGTCGCGGTTTATAACGCAGCAGTTTCCCGGATACGAGAATGAGGTGGGTGATGCAGAGACACTATTTTCTTGCTCCGGACGCCAAAATCGCCAAGCGCGTTGTCGATGACTTACTGTTGGCGCGGATTCCGGAGCGCCACATTCATGTGATCGCCAAGGATCATCAATTGCTGCGGGATAAGGACATCCCCGAGGCGGGTGTATTGCAGGAGAGCGATTTTGTGCCGGCAGTCGAAAAGGGATTGGCGGTCGGAGGCGCGACCGGTCTTCTGGCCGGAGTGGTGGCTGTCACGTTTCCACCGGCCGGGTTGGCACTCGGTGGCGGTGCGATTCTTGCCACGACGCTGGTGGGTGCGGGCTTCGGTGCCTTCGTCGCGCCGATGATCGGGATTTCGGCGCCCAACACGCAGCTGAAGCAGTTCGAGGACGCAATTGAAGCTGGCGAATTGTTGGTTATCGTAGATGTGGCCAAGCAGGATGTGGATAAGGTCATCGAACTCGTGAAGTCGCATCATCCCAAGGCGAAGATAGAAGGGGCGGGGCCGATGATTCCACTGTTTCCGTGACCCGACGCCGGCTTGGCGAGTGTGCCGGGCGCGCGCCTTCCGAGTGACACCTTGCGAGGGAACCCGTTGATTGGTCATGGACACCATTGTTCGGCTCTATCCTTTGCCGCAGCGCGAGTTTCCGCTTGAAGGACTTTATCTGCAGCCGCACATGTGCGCGCAATTCTTCGGCACTTACGAGATAACCCGCGCCGATACGGCGATTAAACGGGATGGTTGCGACTGAGTCACGTGGCGCAACAGGAATCACCAACATGCAAAAAGAAAAAGGCCTGCTGTGCAGGCCCTTTTCAGACGACTGAGCGTTGTTACTTTTTACGCTTGGCCAGCATATCGTGAATGATGGGCGTCAGGATCAGTTCCATGGCATAACCCATTTTCCCGCCCGGGACGACGATGGTGTTGCGGCGTGACATGAATGAATGCGGGATCATGTTGAGCAGCCAGGGGAAATCGATGCCCCATTTTTCCACGCGCTTGAAGCGAATGATCACCATGCTTTCGTCCGGTGTCGGGATGTCGCGCGCAATAAACGGATTGGACGTGTCCACGGTCGGCACGCGCTGAAAGTTGATGTCGGTGAAGCTGAACTGCGGCGTGATGACATTCACGTAGTCCGGCATGCGGCGCAGGATGGTGTCGACAATCACCTCGGGTGAGTAGCCGCGTTCCTTGTTGTCGCGCTGGATTTTCTGGATCCACTCGAGGTTCACGATGGGCACGACGCCGACGCCCAGGTCCACGTATTGGGCCATGTTGATCTTGTCGTGCACCACGAGACCGTGCAGACCCTCGTAGAACATCATGTCGGTGCCGGACGCGATGTCTTCCCACGGTGTGAATTCGCCCGGCTTGAGGCTGGTGCCGAGACGCTTGTTGTGTTCGGCCGCCTCTTCTTCGCTGTGCAGGTAGTAGCGTTTTTTACCGCCGCCGTTCTCACCATAGGTCTTGAACATCTCTTCGAGCTTGTCGAACAAATTGGCGTCGGCGCCGAAATGACTGAAGTGCTTGTTGCCGCCGGCCTCGGCCTTTTTCACCATGTCGCGCATTTCGGCGCGGTTGTAGCGGTGAAAGCTGTCGCCCTCGATGGTCACCGGTTTTATTTTCTCACGCAGAAAGATGTGCTCGAACGCGCGTTTCACGGTGGTGGTGCCGGCGCCGGACGAGCCGGTGACAGCGATAACAGGGTGCTTGGCGGACATGGGTTTTTCCTTAAAGGCTCTGTGATTTTCGAAATCGGTTGCGCGACCGGTACTTCTCGCCCCGCCGGAACGGAGGAGATGCGGATCAGATTCTGGTCAGAAGTTCTATAACTGTATGTTTTATAAAGGCTCTGCTGAGTCTTGTTCAGGCCGGTGGCGCTTCAATTCGCCCATTATGCCACTAAATTCGCGCCGCCTTAAGTGCGTTTCTGGCGTTCGCGCGCCTGCTCGCGCGACAGCAGACGGGCGAGCGCAGTGAGCTCGTCGGCCAGCAGATCGAGCAGGTCGTCCGCCGAGACGATGCCGGCGAGCGCCCCGCCGGCATCCACCACCGGCACGCGCCGCACGCCCTTGGCGCGCATGCGCTGCAGGGTCTCGTACAGTCCGTCGCTTTCGCGCGCGGTCAAAAGTTCATTGCTCATCACGTCGCCGACGGTCACGGCATTCATGTCCACGTTCTTGGCCAGGATTTCGACGACCAGGTCGCGGTCGGTCAGGATGCCGACCGGAATGCGCCGCCCGGCTTTTTCTTCCACCACCACCAGATCGCCGACATGCTGCTCGCGCATGAGCTGAGCGGCCTGGCTGATGGAGCTGTCCTTCGTGGTAAATACCGTCTCGCGGTTGCAGATTTCTCCGATGCTCATGGGCTGCTCCTTTGGCTGTTCCAGCGTGATCCTGCGAAGTAGGGCTTTATTAATGATAAGCTGAAGGCGGAGAATCGGAAACCAACAGGGAGGACGGTGATGCGCAAAGATTTATTCTCGTGGGAACGGGGCTGCGCGGGCCTGTTGGCAGCGTTGCTGGGGGCGTCGGCGGCGCAGGCGGCCACCCCCTGCGTCGAACCGCCGGCCGAGGCCGGCTTTCCACCGGTGACGCTCCAGCAGGTCGCGCAAGGTTTGCGTGAACCGGTGCACATTGCCGTGGCGCCCGATGGCAGTGGCCGGCTGTACGTGGTCGAGCAGGCCGGCGTGGTGCGCGTGGTCGAGCGGGGTCAGGTGCGGGCGGAGCCGTTTCTGGATATCCGCGCGCAGGTCGAGAGCGGCGGCGAGAAGGGGCTGCTCAGTATCGCCTTCCATCCGCGCTATCGTGACAATGGGTTGTTCTTCGTGGATTACACGGCGCGCGACGCGGCGGGTCTGCACACGCGCATCAGCCGCTGGCGGCGTGCGTCGAGCGAACGCGCCGATCCGAAAAGCGAAACCCTGCTGTTGCGCATCGGCCAGCCGTACAGCAATCACAACGGCGGCCAGCTTGCCTTCGGTCCCGATGGCTATCTCTACATCGGCATGGGCGATGGCGGTGCCGCCAATGACCCGCAGGGTCACGCCCAGAACCCCGGTTCGTTGCTCGGCAAGCTGCTGCGCATCGATGTCGATCGCGCCGATGGTGCGCGGCCGTATCGCGTGCCGCCGGACAATCCATTTGTAAACAAGAAGGGCTATCGCCCGGAGATCTGGGCGCTCGGTCTGCGTAACCCGTGGCGGTATTCGTTCGACGCGCGCAGCGGCACACTTTGGTTGGCCGACGTCGGCCAGGACCGGGCGGAGGAGATCGACATCATTCGCAAGGGCGGCAACTACGGCTGGAATGTCCTGGAGGGCGACATCTGCACCCCTGCGGTTAACGCGCGTTGCAACCCGTCCGGCTTCGTACCGCCGATCTTTACTTACCGTCATCCGGAAGGCTTTTCTGTGACCGGCGGTTTCGTTTATCGTGGCACGGCCATAGCCGGCCTGTGCGGGGCGTATCTGTACGCCGATTACGTCAGCAAGCGTCTGTGGGCGCTGCGCGTCCGCGACGACCGGGTTGTGGCTCAGGGCGAACTCCTGCGCCTGCCACACGCCGTGAGCAGTTTCGGCCAGGATGAACATCGGGAACTATACCTTGCCGATCATGGTTCCGGAAAAATTCTCAAAATCATGCCAAAACCATAAAGCCTGCGACGTTTTTTTCAGGCTTCGGGAATGTCGCGTAGAATCTAGCTTTGGAAGCGGGTAGTTGAACTCTCGACCTGTTACCCCAATCTAATTGAATGGTTTCTTAACTTGGAGAACATATGAAGCGCGTGCTGCTTTTTCTGGCGACCAATATCGCTGTGTTGTTGGTTTTGAGTGTCACCCTTCAGTTGTTGGGCATCGATACCATGCTCAACGAGCAGGGAGGCATCAATATGACTGCCTTGCTGATCATGGCCGCGGTGCTCGGCATGGGCGGTTCGTTCATCTCGCTCGCCATGTCCAAGTGGATGGCGAAGCGCGCCATGGGCGCGCAGGTAATCGAACAGCCGCAGACTGCCACCGAGAAGTGGCTGGTCGAGACCGTGCGCCGCCAGGCCGAGAAGGCCGGCATCGGCATGCCGGAGGTGGCGATTTTTAACTCCCCGGAGATGAATGCGTTCGCGACCGGCATGAACCGCAACCACGCACTGGTGGCGGTGAGCAGCGGACTGCTGAGCGGCATGAAGCGCGATGAGGTCGAGGCGGTGCTCGGTCACGAGATCTCGCACGTGGCCAATGGCGACATGGTGACGCTGGCCCTCATTCAGGGCGTGGTGAACACCTTCGTCATCGTGCTGTCGCGCGTCGTCGGTCACCTGGTGGACAAGGTGGTGTTCAAGACCGAGCGCGGCTACGGCCCGGCGTTCTATGTCACCAGCATCGTGGCGCAGCTGGTGCTCGGCATCCTGGCGAGCACGATCGTCATGTGGTTCAGCCGCCAGCGCGAGTTCCGTGCCGATGCCGGTGGTGCCTATCTGGCTGGCACCGGCAGCATGATTGGCGCGCTGACGGCCCTCCAGGCCGGCCATAGCGCGCCGCTGCCCGACCAGATGGCGGCGTTCGGCATCAGTGGCAGCATCGGTGACGGGCTGAAACGGCTGTTTATGTCGCACCCGCCGATCGAGGAGCGGATTGCCGCGCTGCGGGCAAACGGCTGAGCCGGTTTATGTCACACCCGAAAGGCGCTGTGGAAGCACAGCGCCTTTTTTTTGCCCTGTGGCCGGAACCGGAGTTGCAGCAGCGCCTCGCGCAGGCGGCCGCAGCGCTCCTGCCGCGCGACGCCGGGCGCCGGGTAAGGGCGGAAAATCTGCACTGTACTCTGGTATTTCTCGGTGCGGTGGAGGCGGCGCAGCGACTGTGTCTTGAAGACGCCGCCTCCCTGGTACGGGCTGAACCGTTCGACCTGACGCTGGATCGCCTTGGCTATTTTCGCCGGCCCCAGGCGGCTTGGCTCGGCTGCATGAAACCCCCTGCGGCACTGCAGGCGCTGGTCGCAGGCTTGCGCTATGGGGCTGAGGCCTGTGGATTTACCCCTGAGCAGCGGCCTTATGAGGTGCATCTGACGGTGGCGCGCAAGCTACGCAGGGATCCGGGGCGCCTGCCGCTCATGCCGATCACCTGGGCAGTGAAACAGTTTGCGCTGATGGAGTCGGTCAGCGAAGCCGACGGCGTGCAGTATCGGCCGTTGCGGTTCTGGGATCTGTAATGCCACGTTTATTGTAGTGGCGGGTTTGATGTCGGGGCGGGTTTGAAACCCGCCCCCTACGACCGGGTGTGTAGGTAGTAAAAAAAAGGGCCCCAACCGGGGCCCTTCTGGTTACCACTTGCGCAATTTCAGGCCAGGCCCGGGTTGCCGGCCACGCCCTTGATCTTCGGGGTATTCGGCTGGGCGGCCTTGATGGTTTTCTTATGGCGCATGTATTCAGCCACCACGTCCCAGATCGGTTTGTTGCCGACCGGATTCTGCTCGATGCTCGCCCATCCCGCGACCAGGTAGGTTTTTGTCGGATTGAGCGCCTGGCCGTTCACTTCCATGTCGGTGATGCGCTTGCCGATCTTCTGCGTCGGGTCGATGGTGTACTTGAGTCCGCCGACGCGCACCATGTCGCCGCCCTGCTGGTAATACGGGTCTTCGTGGAACAGGTTGTCGGCGATGTCCTCGAGGATGGTCTTGATCTGTTCGCCGGTGCGCTCGTTGAGCGTGGCGGTCGCATAGGTGATCGCGGTCTGGTCCATGAGATGTTCCATGGTGATGGTATCGCCCGGCAGCAGTGACGTGCCCCAGCGGAAACCGGGCGAGAACGCGATATCCGCGCCCTGCACCTCGATCATGGCGTCCACGATCAGCTGGTCGAAGGTGCCGTTGAAGTTGCCACGCCGGTAGAGCGTGCCTTCGGTAACCGCCAGCTTTTCCTCGAGCTTGGCCTTGAACGGCGCGCGCACCTTCTCGATGTAGGCCGCCATCTTGGCGTCCGGCTCGATCAGGTTGGAGAACACCGGCAGCAGCTTGTAGCGGTAATCGGTGACCTTGCCGCCCTTGACCTCGAGATCCAGCACCGACAGGAACTTGCCGTTCGAGCCGGAGTTGCAGACCAGGGTCTTGCCGGACTTGTTCGCGATCACGCTCGGGGCCGGCACGCCGTCGTGGGTGTGGCCGCCGAGAATCGCGTCGATACCTGTGACGCGCGAGGCCATCTTCAGGTCCACGTCCATGCCGTTGTGCGACAGCACCACCACGACCTTGGCGCCCTCGGCGCGCGCCTTGTCGACCATCTTCTGCATGTTGTCGTCGTTGATGCCGAAGCTCCAGTCCGGCACCATCCAGCGCGGATTGGCAATCGGCGTGTACGGGAACGCCTGGCCGATGATGGCCACCTGCACGCCGTTCAGTTCGCGGATGACATAGGGCTTGAACACCGACTCGCCCCAGGTGGCGTCGTTCACGTTCTGGGCGAGGAACTCGATGCTGCCCTTGAGGTGCTTGTCGACGATCTCCTTGACGCGCTCGGCGCCGTAGGTGAATTCCCAGTGCCCGGTCATGATGTCCACGCCCAGCAGCTTGCAGGCATCCACCATGTCCTGGCCCTTGGTCCAGAGCGAGGTGCCGGAGCCCTGCCAGGTGTCGCCGCCGTCGAGCAGCAGGGTGCGGCCCTTGCGCTGGTCGCGCAGGCTCTTCACCAGCGTGGCCAGGTGCGCAAAGCCGCCGACCTTGCCGTACTGGCGCGCGGCCTCGTCGAAATTCAGGTAGGTGAAGGCATGTGCCTCGATCGAATTCTGGGCGATCTTGAACGTCTTGAGCAGCGCCTCACCGACCAGATGCGGGGGCTTGCCGGCGGAGCCGCTGACGCCGATGTTGATCGAGGGTTCGCGGAAATAGATCGGCTTGAGCTGGGCGTGGCAATCGGTGAAATGCAGCAGGCTCACGTTGCCGAACGGCGCTACTTCATAGAGATTGCCGGGCTGGGTGTTGCTGCCGGTGCTGGCGCCGTTGGTACAGCCGAGGCCCATGCCGGCGGCGCTTGCCGCGGCCAGCATTTGCAGGAATTCACGCCGGGAAAGACTGCTCATGGTTTAAGCTCCGAAAAACGTTTCTAGTAAATTGAGAATCCGCTGCTAAGACGAGCAAAGCGTATATTCTATTCCGTGCCCGTCTGCAGGGCAAAAAAAACCCGGCCACAGCGGCCGGGTTCGATTGTCAGGCAGACGCCTGATCAGTTACGCATGGACGGTGCCGTCAACGGCAGGCCGCTGCTCATGTAGGTCTCGTACAGCTGCAGGCTCAGATAGTCTTTGCTGTAATGCTTGTCCGGCTTGGCACGCACCTGCTTGTTGCAGGTGGCGTAGCGCATCATGATGGTATCGATGCGGAACCAGTCATAACGCTGCGCCGGCCAGGCGGTGGTGTGCCCGAGTCCCGCGGACAGCGGCTGATTGCCACCCAGGTCCTTGCCGGCCATTTCCACATGGCAGTGCGAGCAGGCGAAGTTCAGCTGGCCGCGGCGCGTCCACCAGTACTTCTTGCCGTTCTCATAGGCAGCCAGGGCATTCTTGTCCGTGAAGTCCACATCCGGCTTAACGCGCTTGCCCTTGTACATGGAATAAAAGTGGGCAGTGAGTTCGGCAAGCTTTACGCGCGCCTTCCCGTCTTTACCCACGTCCGCGGTCAGGAACGTCAGTTCCTTCGGATCGGCATTGTTAGCCCGAGCACAGTCCATGATGTCAAGTTCGGCGGTGCGAATCGACTTGCTGGCCTTGTCCCAGCGCGGGTAGGTGTAGGCCGGCTTGATCGCGCCCTTCTTCACGCAGTTGGAAAAACTCTCGCCATTCGCGAACTTCTTGTCCCACAGCGCCTTGCCTCTCTCGAGACCCAGCTCGTACGCCGGGAACTCGTTGGCCGCTACCCACGACTCCCGGTATGCCTTGAACTGTGGGAAGGCATAGAAGCCGTTGGCGTATTCGTCGAACTTGATCTCCGGGTACTTCTTCTTGAAATAGCCCTGGAACTCCTTGAGGTCGGACTGCGGGTCGGCATGCGCCGGGAGCGCGAAGCTGCCCGCGACTCCCAAAGCTGCCAGAATGGTCAATATTTTTTTCATCTTGCTCCTCCAGTGGGTTGTTCAATATGCCGGGCTTGCGCCCGGCATATGCCGCATAGGGGTGAAATGCGCGTGCTTAGCCGACGGCGGCGTCAGCACCACCCTTTTCGCCCTTGTTGTCGGTCCAGCTAACCTTGACCTTGTCGCCGCTCTTGGCGCCTTTCACGGCGACCGCGATCAGCGGGTCCTTGGACACTGCAACGCCCATATCCACGTCGGCCACAGCCTTGCCGTTGAGTTCCACGGTGAGTTTCTGCACCCAGTGCGCCGGGATCTTTGCCTTGGTCTTGGCGTCGACACGCTGGCCGGTTTCCATCGGGTGGTTCACGAGCACCAGAATTTCGGTGCCACCGTCCTTGGGACGGGTCTTGATTTTAGTCAGGGCCATAATCTCAATTCCTCAGTTCAGTAAGTAATTCGTTCGTCAGCTATGGAAAGCAGGCTTGCACCAAAATTCTGGTCAGCCGCCGCAACCGCCCACCGTGACCTTGATCTGCTGGCTGGCGGTGTGCAGTTTGCCGCCGGATTTGACGACCACCTTCACGTCCGAGGTCTTGCCCATCTTCATGCGGGCGCTGAAATAGCCGTCGGCGCCGTTCAGGGCGACGCTGGCCACGAGCGGACGCTCGTTGGCCTGCACGAAAATGGCGATCCCTTCCACGCCCGGCAGGCTGGTGGACACGGCAATCGGCACCACCGCGCCGTTCTCGGCCTGGATCGGGGCCTTGATGGTGATGGCCTTGCTGTCGGCGGCGGCACTGGTGCCATACAGGCCCTTGAGGGCATCGTCGATGGTCTTGGCATCAAAGGCGGCCGCCGGCCAGGCGGCGGCCAGCACCCGGGTCGGGGTGAGCAGCCCGGCGGAGGCGGCCACGGCCAGCACGCTGCCGGCCACGGTGCCTTTGAGGAAGGTTCTGCGGTTTATGGAATTCACGAGTGGTTCTCCTGGGTCATGTAATAAATTTAATAATAATTAAAGTGATGAATTTTCCTGAGCAGAATCAACGATAGTTTTCGTTACAGGGTCAACAGGAATTCGACCACCTTGTCGATCTCATCCTCGTTCAGGATGCCGTGCCGACCGAACGGCGGCATGACGGTCTTCGGATTGACAACGCCCGCGTCCCATACCTGAGCGCGCAGCTTGGCCTTGTCCGGGAAGCGCTGTTTCATGGCCACGAGCGGCGGCGCGACATTGCCGTAGTTGATGCCGGCGATCTGATGGCAGGAGTGGCAGTTACCCTTCTTGCGATCGATGGCGACACAACCGCCCTGTACGGCCGGGTCGGTCGGCGGATTTGCCTTGTCGTTGCAGACAGCTGGCTTCGGGGCGCCCTGCGCGAGAGAAACGGGTGCTGTGAGCAGACTGCCGAACAGAAGGGCGGCAGTACTGACCCCCAGGATGACGGTAGCGGTTTTCCGCATTACTCCTCCTAGTTTTATGTTATGACTGGGTTACTGGGAACCGGTGGTCCGGGCTGGGCTCTTTATCTGTTTGTGTTCGTCAGAAGCAACAACAGAAATAGCTCGCCCGCATAATTAACGTATCTTGGCGCGGATGGCAAGCACTGCACGATGTGAGCGCTGTTGATCTCCGAGTAGCCTGATTTTTCAAGGAATACTTCAGGGGTATTTCATTAAATCCTTATTCTATTTTTTCCCGGCAGGTGGTCTTTGCTCACGGTCGGGCTCTTTTTTCACCGGTACAGGCGGGAGCGTCTCCCGAATTTCCTTGATGCGTGCTTCCAGGCTCGAAACGTAATAAAAATTGTTCTTGGCGAAGCGGATCGCGAGTTCAAACTGCTCGATTGCGGCCCGTGGCTGACCGGTCAGGAAGTAATATTCGCCATAGGCGCGGTGTGCTTCCATCCGGTTGCCGGATTCCCCGGCGGCACTCGCCAGCAATTTGTATAACGCCGGTTCCTCCGGCCGCGTGCGCACCGCCTTGTCGAGCAGTTGGCGCGCCTGGGCCGGCCGGCCGTTTTTGAGCAGCGCCGAGGCGTGACGCTGGGTGAGCGCCAGCGATGTCGGGAACTTGCGGCCGGCCTCGGCATAGGCATTCAGCCCCGCCGGTTTGTTGTTGGCCGCCAGTTCGATTTCGGCGCGCAGTATGTGATAGGGCGCATAATCGGAGCGAGACTTCAGCAGCAGCATGGTTTCCCGGCGAGCCTCGTCGTAACGCTTGTTCGCGAGCAGAGCAAGCGCGTGGCCATATTGGTCTGCAGACCGATGTGCGGTGTCCCGGTTCTCCAGTTTGGTGCGAAACAGCTTGAGCGCCTCATCCGGCTTATTGCCCAGAACCTGCAGACGCGCCTGCATGTGTGCGAAGGCACTGGCATCCGGATTGGTGCGGGCAGGAAAGCTCTCCGCATGGTTGCGCGACTCGGCAATACGCCGGCCCGTGACCGGGTGGCTGCGCAGGAATTCAGGGAGGTTGTTTTCGTACAGGCGGGTGAGGAGTTCCATCTGTTCGAAGAATCCCGGCATGGCACGCGCATCGTAGCCGGCGCTATTCAGAATATTCATGCCGATGCGATCGGCCTCCTGCTCGAAGGCGCGGGTAAAGTTGAGTTCGTGCTGGGCCAGGCCTGCAGTCGTCAGCAGCACAGCGGCTTCGCCGCCTTGCTGGCCGGAGGCGGCGATCAGAACGCCGGCCAGGATCGCCGCCAGTGCCGGGCCGCTGATACGCTGACTTTCGGCAATCATGCGCGGAATGTGGCGCTGGGTAATGTGCGCGGTTTCGTGCGCCAGCACTGCCGCGAGTTCCGCCTCGCTGCGCGCGGCGAGCAGCAGCCCGGTGTGCACACCGATGTAACCGCCGGGAACGGCAAATGCGTTGATGGTCGAGTTGTTGACCAAAAAGAAATGGAACTCCGGTTGCACGCCGACGCTGGCCGTGAGGCGCCGTCCCAGATCCCGCAGGTATTCGTTCAGTTCGGGGTCGTCGAGAATATCGAGCTGCGCGCGCGCCTGGCGCATGAAGTCTTCGCCGATACGGCGTTCATCCTGTGGCGACAGCACGGCCGCCGATTCGTCACCCAGATCCGGCAGATTGCCACCGACGGACGCGGCCCATCCTGCCGGGCTGATCAGCCACCCGATGAGTAGGTAGGCCCCGAGACGGGACGGACGGTTGAGTAGTGTCATGAGTCGCTTCTTGCCGGATTCGAGTGGCAATGAGGGGCAAGGTTCCTTGAGTTTATCGGGAGTGGCCGCGGCGGCGTCATTGCAACCAGTCGATGAGTCACGGCGACCATTGCCGATTAAGCACAACGGATCATATCGTTGCCGGGATTCCAAGCCTATTGAGTCATCCAACTTTGCGTCACATTTTCCCGGAAATAATGAGCGGTAATTCTTGTAACTGCCTGAATTCGAGGTACTTAAAGAGCAATTCTTGAAAGATATGCATTTAAGAATATACTAATTTCATTTGGCGCTGTGAGGTGTCTAGAATGTCGGTTTTCAAGGAACTCGATGCCCTGCAACTGCACGGGTTGCTGCAGGAGCAGGATGGAAAGAACCTCGTTCTGTTGGATGTGCGTACACCTGCGGAGGCAGCGCGGGGCGGTATCCACGGCGCACGCAACGTCCCCCTGCATCTTTTGCCGATCGTGGGGCATGAATTGGACAATACGGCATCGCTTGTCCTGTATTGCCACTCCGGGGCACGCTCCGCCCAAGGTTGCACATTCCTGATGACGCGCGGTTACAGCAACGTGTATAACCTGCGTGGCGGTATCCTGGGCTGGGCGCAGAGTGGCCGGCCGCTGGCACCGATCGGGAATTAAGCTTTCCGCAGCTGAGTCGGGCTGGAAGATAACGATGTCTTGGTTTGATTTTCACTAACTCACACTCAGGAGGAACAAGATGGCTAGCTTTGACAAAGAACTCGATGCACGCGGTCTCAACTGCCCGCTGCCGATCCTGCGCACCAAGAAGTTCTTGCAGGAGATGGGCGCCGGTCAGACGCTCAGAATTATCGCGACCGATCCGGGTTCGGTGAAAGACTTTCAGGCATTCGCCAAGCAGACCGGCAACGAGTTGCTTGAATCGGCCGAGGCCGCTGGCGAGTACACCTTCCTGATTAAAAAGAAGGCCTGATCCTGGTTGATACCGTGCTGCGGCCTTGTGCCGCAGCATCGCCCTACTGGCATCAGTAAATTACAATTAGAAAGATCGTGCGCGGTCTTTCATCTCGAGGAGAAGAGCATGGCCAATAAGAAGTTGGGCATTATCGCATCCAAAGGCACGTTGGACTGGGCCTACCCGCCGTTCATCCTGGCCTCCACGGCCGCGGCGTTGGGTTACGAGACACAGGTGTTTTTCACTTTCTACGGCCTGCAGCTTCTCAAGAAGAAGCTCGATCTCAAGGTCAGCCCGCTCGGCAATCCGGGCATGCCGATGAAAATGCCGTTCGGACCGCAGTGGTTCCAGGGCATCAACTGGAACATTCCGAACGCGGTGCAGGCAGTGGTGCCGGGCTTTGAGTCGCTCGCCACCGTGCTCATGAAGCAGACCATCAAGAACAACGGCGTGGCGAGCATCGCCGAGCTGCGCGACCTGTGCCGCGAGGCGGACGTGAAGATGATCGCCTGCCAGATGACGGTCGAGTTGTTCGGCTTCGATCACAGCGACTTCATCGATGGCCTCGAGTTCGGCGGCGCGGCGACGTTCTTCGAGTTCGCCGGCGAGTCGGATGTGTGTCTGTTTATCTGAAACCAGCGGCGCCTTTGCATCGCGGAAAAAAAACCAGCCGGCAGAAATGCCGGCTGGTTTTTTTTCGTTTGCCGTTCGGCGCTGGGCCACTGCCTTGGCCTGCGCCGTACGCATTGGCCAGCCAATTTTTTATTTAGAACAGATTTAACGAATCACACCGTACGTTTGTTATTAAGGCATGTGTTTATATGAGTATAAAATAATACGTTGACAGAATTCCCGAACGAGTGGAATATTTCCGCCATCGTTTGCGTCGCCGATTTTTCTCGGCCGACAAACACAAGAACAAGGAATACTCTGATAAGGATTGTGGGGAGCCAGAAGCGCCCTTTGCTTCACGGTTATACCCACTACAGCTGTACAGGCGGCCTGTCACCCAGGCTACTTTTATTTACTGCAAGAGGAGGAGTGAGATGTCATTCAATAAGAGCAAACTCGCAATGGCGGTGGCCGCAGCGGCAGGCCTGACGTTCTCGGCCGGTGCCTTCGCCACCAACGGCATCATGCAGGCTGGCAACGGCATGGCTGCTCACGGCGTTGGCGGCGCGGGGCTGTCCAATGCCAACGAAGCCATGTCCGGTTTTGATAATCCGGCGTTGATTAGTCAGACCGGTGACTCAGTGTCCATGGCCTTCAGCGTCTTTATGCCAGATCGGCAGGTCAGTTTGGACGCAGCACTGCCGGGTACGCAGCCCGAGGTTGTAAGCGACTCCAAGGTATTTGCTATTCCGCAGGTTGCCTTTACTTCAAAGATCAACGATGGCATGAGCTGGGGCATCATGGTCAACGCTTTGGGTGGCATGAACACCGACTACCGTACCGATCCGGGTGCAGGTGCGCTTGTTGGCCCCCCTCCAGCCGGTATGATTGCTGGTCCGCAAACTGTCGATTTATCGGGGATGATTGTTGCCCCGACCATGAGCTTTGCGCTCGGCAAGGACGCTTCGGTCGGCGCCTCGCTGCTCATCGGTTACACAAATTTCCGGGTGCGTAACCTGTTCGGTTCCGGGCTCAGCAACGAAGGCTCCACCGTCGGTTATGGTGTGAAGCTGGGTGCGGACTTCAAGGTAACTGATGGCATTTCGGTCGGTGCTGTGCTTCAGCCGAAGGTAGCTATGGATGAGTTCGATTTCTTCAAGAACTTCCTTGTAGGTGGTTTTGGCTTTAACGGCGACGCTGCGCTGACGCTGCCGAACATCGCCGGTGTCGGCGCCAAGTTCAAGGTTGGTAACAACATGAATATCGTCACCGACCTCATGTATTACCAGTGGACAAGCGTGGACGTGTTTGAGTTCTTTGGCTGGGATGACCAGTACGTGCTCAAGGCCGGCTTGGAATACGGTGCAACCGACAAGCTCACGCTGCGCGCCGGTTTCAACTATGGCGAGTCGCCGATTCAGGGCGGTAACCAGACCGGAAACGGTTCAGATGCGGCGTTTGCCAATTACCCATTCCCGGCCATCTCCGAGCAACACATCACGGTTGGTCTTGGCTACAAGATGGACAAGAACATGACGGTCAATGCTTATTATCTTTATTCGCCAGAAGCCTGTCAGACTGCCACGACTCCGTCTAATGGTGGCGCGATGCCCGCTGGTACTGAAATCTGCATGACGCAGAACGCCTTCGGTCTTGGCCTCAACTACGCCGCGAAGTAATTCTCGGGTTTTTGATTTGAGAAGTCAGTAACGCTGCGGGGCTACAGGAAGCTGTAGCCCCGTTTTTTTCAGAGCCGGCCCGAGAGCTGGACGAGGCAATAAGATCACTCTGCATTCATTCCTTCGAGAGGAGAAGAATCATGTTGCGTTCTGTGCTGAACAAGATTATCTGGGCAGTCCTGTTGGGGCTGGCCTGCGCACTGCCGGTGCAGGCCGACGAGGTGCTGCTCAAGCCGTTCGTGCTCGGTACCACACCGGCTGGCACCATGGAGCAGGTGGTGGCCGCCGTGAAAACCGCGCTTACGGCGCAGGGCTTTGAAGAAGCCGGCAGCTACTCGCCCTATCCCGGTGTCACAATCATCGTCGTGACGAGTCCGGAGCTCAAGGCGGCGGCAGCCAAGTCCGAGCGCGGTGGCTTTGGCGCCGCACAGCGCGTGGCCGTGACCGACGTGAAAGGCAAGTTGCAAGTGTCCTACACGAACCCGGTATACATGGCCAACGCCTATCGCATGGCAGACGATCTTAAGAATGTCGCGGCCAAGCTCGAAGCGGCGCTCGGCAAGGGCGAGGCGTTCGGGGCCAAGGGGCTGACGGCGAAGAAGCTCCGCAAGTACCACTACACCATCGGCATGGAGTATTTCGATGAGCCGAGCCTGCTCGCCGAACACGCCAGCTTCGAAGAAGCGTTGAAGACCGTCGAGGCGAATCTCGCCGCCGGCAAGGCCGGGGTGACCAAGGTTTATCGCGTGGATGTCCCCGGCAAGCAGGAAACATTGTTTGGCGTAGGCATGAAGGCTGCGATCGAGAAGGATAAGCACATGGACGACAAGTACATCATGAGCGAAATCGATTTCCGCGATGTGAAGTCGACCGCGCACCTGCCATACGAAATGCTGGTCTCGGGCAACAAGGTGTACGCGCTCTATGCACGCTTCCGCATCGCCACCAGTTTTCCGGATCTGTCCATGATGGGTTCGAACAGCTTCATGAATATCATGAGTTCACCGGAGGCCATCCGTAAGGCGCTGGTGAAAGCGGCGGGTGGCAAGGAATAGCTGCAAAATATCACGCGCACTGCGGAGGCGCTTTTGGGAATCGAGCGCGGACGAGAAACGTGAGGACGGCATGTTTGCTTTGCCGAGAGGAGGAATAGAATGATTCGGTCCATCGTGTACAGATTCATCGGAGTGATGTCGCTGGTGCTGGCTGGTCTGGCGCCGCTCTCGGCGGCGGATGAAGTGCGCCTCAAGCCGTTCGTGCTCGGCACCACGCCGGCCGGCAATCTGGAGCAGACGGTGACGGCCGTGAAGGCCGCCCTCAAGGCCCAGGGTTTTGTGGAGGCGGGCAGTTACTCGCCGTATGCCGGCGCCACGGTGATTGTGGTCACCAGCCCGGAACTCAAGGCCGCCGCGGCCCGGGTCAAGCTCGGCGGTTTCGGTGCCAGCCAGCGCGTGGCAGTGACCGACTATAAGGGCAAGGCGCAGGTGTCGTATATGAACCCGGCCTACCTCGGCGCCGCCTATGGCCTGGGCAAGCTGGAAACGGTGTCGGACAAACTCAAGATGGCACTCGGCGCCACGAAAGAATTTGGCGCCGTGGACGGCCTGACGGCCGAGGCGCTGGCACCGGGGACTTACCATTACATGGTGGGCATGCCGTATTTTCACCAAGTCGATGTACATGCCAAGCACCCCGATTACCAGACCGCTGTGGCGGCGGTGGAGAAGGGCTTGGCGGCCGGCAAGGGCGGCACTAAGAAGGTATACCGCATCGATCTGCCGGGCCGGCAGGTGAGTCTGTTCGGCGTGGCGATTGTCACCGGCGACGGCATCGATAAGGGCGACAAGGACACCGACAAGGAGATCATGGACATCCTCGACTGGCAGGAGTTGCGCATTACTGCGGCTCTGCCGTTCGAGCTCTTGGTGCAAGGTGGCGAGGTCATGTCGCTGCGTGGCCGTTACCGCATTGCACTGCATTCCCCGGACACCAAGATGGCCGGCGCGCACGGCTTTACCAAGATCATGAGCGCACCCGGTGGCATCAAGGCCGCCTTCAACGCCGTAGCGGGAGGCGACCAGGTAAAATAATGGCAGGACGAACGAAGCAGGGCTTCGTAGGTAAATGGCAAGACGAACGAAGTAGGGCTTCATTAAATGATTTCAGGGTGCAATGGCTTGAATTTCAGCCACCGTACCCGCATTATTCGCCCAGTCTTTTCCACGCATAACGAGGAGTTTTTACATTATGAACGTTGCACGCGTACGTAACACCGTTGCCGGATTCTTCATCATGTTGTCGCTCGCTTTGGGTGTGTCGGCCAGCCCGCTCTTCCATAATGTGAATTGGCTGTGGTTCACCCTGTTTGTCGGTGCCAACCTGTTCCAGAGTGGCCTCACCAACTGGTGCCTGATGGACAAAATCCTCGCCAAGCTTGGCGTGCCGGTGGGCACGGCTGCGTGCGGCGCTAAGTAACCATTATTGTAAGTACAGGTCAAAAAAATGCCGGGAGGCCATCCCCGGCATTTTTTTTGGCCGGCAATGGCCGGATTTGCATGCACTCTGGCATGGACTAGACTAATTCCCGTATGAACGATGCCATGAAAGTACCGGTCGACGCGGCCGACTCGGCCGGTGCCGCGATCACCGCCACCACCGATCCCCTTAAGCTGCTTGGCCAGATTCTGGCCATGGCAGTGCGTCACAAGGCCTCGGACATCCACCTGCGCACCCGCAATCACCCGATCCTGCGGGTGGACGGCGTGCTGCGCGCGGTGCGCGAGATCCCTCCGTTGCCGGCCGACTTCATGGAGCGTCTGGCCCGCACCATGATGTCGGCGCGCCTGCAGGCGGAATTTGAAAAGAATCACCAGGCGGACCTGTCGATTGGTTTCAAGGACATCGGGCGCGTGCGCTGCAACGCGTTCTACCAGCGCGGCTCGATCGGCATGGTGCTGCGCGTCATCAACACCTACATCCCGACGCTCCAGGAGCTCGGGGTGCCCGACATCGTCGCCAAGTACGCGACCCTGGAACGCGGCCTGGTACTGGTGACCGGCGCCACCGGCTCCGGCAAGTCCACGACGCTCGCGGCGCTGGTCAACGAGATCAACAACACCCAGAACAACCACATCCTCACCATCGAGGACCCGATCGAGTTTCTGTTCACCGAGAAACGCTCGATCCTGACGCAGCGCGAGCTCGGTATCGACACCAATACGTTCGCCGACGCCATGCGCGCCGCGCTGCGCGAAGACCCGGACGTGATCCTGCTCGGCGAAATGCGCGACCCGGAGACCATCGAGACCGCGCTTACCGCGGCCGAGACCGGTCACCTGGTGTTCTCCACCGTGCACTCGCCGGCTGCCGCCGAAACCGTGTCGCGCGTCATCTCCGCCTTCCCGCCCGAGGGTCAGCAGACCATGCGCGCCAAGCTCGCGCAGAACCTGCGCGGTGTGGTGAGCCAGCGTCTCATCCCGCGAAAGGGCGGGGCGGGGCGCATCGTGGCCTGCGAGGTGATGACCGTGTCGCAGCTGATCCGCGATTACATTCTCGATCCGCTGCGCATCAAGGAGATTTCCGATCTCATCAAGAAGGGCACGGCGGCCGAGGGCATGCTCGGCTTCGACCAGCACTTGCTCCAGCTGGTGCGCGCCGGCCAGGTCGACGAGGAAACCGCCCTGCAATACGCCTCCAGCCCGACCGATCTCAAGCTCAAGCTGGAAGGATTCTGAGGCGGCAAGGCCGGCGCGGTTGCTGGGCCGTCGCCCGCGCATATACCAAAAATAGCCGCTTTGTGCTCAAATCAGCGACCGATTCCAAAACAGCAAGTCAAACCACCGGGCATCATGGCTGATCGCAGATTACAAGTGTTCCATACCGTCGCGCGCCTGCTGAGCTTCACCAAGGCGGCCGAGACGCTGCACATGACGCAGCCGGCCGTGACCTTCCAGATCCGCCAGCTCGAGGAGCACTTCAATACACGCCTGTTCGACCGCACCCACAACCGCATCAGCCTCACGGCCGCGGGCCAGCGGGTATTCGATTACGCGGAGAAGATCATCGCCCTGTACGGCGAGATGGACAGCCGGGTACGCGAGCTCACCGGCGACGTGAGCGGCATTCTCATCATCGGCGCCAGCACCACCATCGCCGAGTACGTGCTGCCCGGCCTGCTCGGCGAGTTCCAGTCGCGTTACAAGGACGTAAACGTGCGCCTGAGCGTGTCCAACTCGCTCGGCATCGTGCACATGGTCGAGAACAACACCGTGGATGTCGGCATCGTCGAGGCGCCGGTGACCAACAAGAATCTTGCTGTCGAGGTGTGCTGGCACGACGAACTCATGCTCATCTGTCCACCCGGTCACCCGCTTGCGAAGAAGAGTTCGATCACGCCGCAGGAAATCGTGAACCTGCCGTTCCTGTGTCGCGAGGAGGGGTCCGGCACGCGCGAGGTGATCAACGAGTATTTCGAGGGCAACAAGATTTCGCCGCACGACCTCAATTTGTGCATGGAGTTCGGCAGCCCGGAGGCGATCAAGAGCGCCGTCGAAGCGGGTTTGGGCGTCTCGATCGTATCGCGCGCCACGGTCGGCAAGGAGTTGAAGCTGAAAACACTCGTGGCGTTGCCCCTGAATCCCGTGCTCAAGCGGCCATTCTCGTTCGTGCACCAGCGCCAGAAGTTTCGCCTGCGCGCGGTGGATGAGTTCATGAACTTCGCCCATGAGCACTGCGAGAAGCAGGAACCGCAGGTCAAGAAAGGCACGGCCGGCGGTTGAGACCGCCACGGTTGCCTGTTATTGAACCGTCATGCAAATGTTTCACATCGTTTCCCCTCTCCCTCCGGGAGAGGGTTAGGGTGAGGGGACATTAGCTGTAAAACTCCCCTCATCCTCGACCGCTAGTTCCCGACGCGGTCTACCGCCTCCATCCATGGAGGCGTGTCCTTCTCCCAGAGGGAGGAGGGACTTAACAGATGCCGTGGTACGTACTATTTACCGTTCTCCTTAGCATTTCTTCACGACCATGCCCAGCAAGACTGAAAAACGCCTGCGCGAGATCCTCGGTGAGCTGCCCGAGGCGCAGACCGCCGCGCTCCTCGAATATGCAGAATTTCTCGCGGCCCGCTATGGCGGGCCGAAAGAAATTACCGCACCCCTCGACATCCCGCGCCCGGAGAAGGAATCCGTGGTCAGGGCGATCAAGCGCCTGGGCGCCACTTACCCGATGCTCGATCGCTCCAAGATGCTCAATGAGACCTCGGTGCTCATGACCCAGCACGTGATCAGCGGGCGCAGCGCCGTCGAAGTGATCGACGACCTGGAAATCATGTTCCGGCGACACTACGAGAATCTTCCCAAACCGTAGGGGCGGTTCGACGCCCGCCAGTCGGGAGATCGAACCCAATCTATAGGGGCGGGTTTCAAACCCGCTCGTCAGGCTGGATACGGATATTCCCTGCCAGACTCCAGCCCCCAAGGGCGGGTTTGAAACCCGCCCCTACGTCCGGGCGCATCACAGCTGTGCCCGCAACTGAAATAATTGTCGAGGCGTAATCCGCACTCGATTGGACCCAACCAGTTGTGGTAGGGGCGGGTTTCAAACCCGCCCCGCGTCCAGACTGGACGCAGAACCCTCCCGAGACCCCGACCGCAGGGCGGGTTTGAAACCCGCCCCTACAGTATTTCCGAGGCGTAATCCGCCAGCCGTGAGCGCTCGCCGCGTTGCAGGGTCACGTGACCGCTGTGTTCCCAGTGCTTGAAGCGGTCGACCACGTAGGTGAGGCCGGAGGTGGTTTCGGTGAGGTAGGGCGTGTCGATCTGGGCGATGTTGCCGAGACAAACCACCTTGCTGCCCGGGCCAGAACGCGTGACGAGGGTTTTCATCTGGTGCGCGGTGAGGTTCTGTGCCTCATCGATGATCAGGAGCTTGTGCAGGAAGGTGCGGCCGCGCATGAAGTTGAGCGACTTGATGCGGATGCGCGAGCGCACCAGGTCGTGCGTGGCGGCCCGTCCCCAGGCACCGCGTTCGGGGTGCTCGGACGGATTGAGCACGTCGAGATTATCCTCGAGCGCGCCCATCCACGGGTTCATCTTTTCCTCCTCGGTGCCGGGCAGGAAACCGATGTCCTCGCCGACCGGTATGGTAACGCGCGTCATGATGATTTCGGCGTAGCGCCGTTCTTCCAGCGTCTGGGTGAGCGCTGCGGCGAGCGTGAGCAGGGTCTTGCCGGTGCCGGCCTGGCCCATGAGGGTCACGAAGTCCACCTCCGGGTCCATGAGCAAGTTCAGGGCAAAGTTCTGTTCGCGGTTACGCGCGGTGATGCCCCACACCGAATGCCGCTCGCCGCGAAAGTCGCGTGCGGTCTCGATCACGGCGCTGCCGTTCTCTACTTTGCGCACGATCGCCTCGAAGGCGCGCTCGCTGTCGTCGTACAGGAACTGGTTCGGATACCAGCTGCGCGCCAGAGGACCGGTGACACGGTAGAACGTGCGCCCCTGCTCGGCCTTCCAGGATTCCATATCCTTGGCGTGCGTCTCCCAGAAATCCGCCGGCAGTTTCGTGGCGCCGGTGAACAGCAGGTCGGCGTCCTCCAGCACCTGATCGTTGGTGTAATCTTCGGCCGGAATGCTGAGGGCATGCGCCTTGATGCGCAGGTTAATGTCCTTGGAAACGAGGATCACGTGCGCCTCGGGGTGTCTGCGCCCGAGATCGAGGGTGACGCCGAGCAGGGTGTTGTCGGGTGTCGGGGCGCTCAAGCCGTTCGGCAGCTGGGTGTGCACCGCCTCCATGTGGAAGTACAACCGGCCGGTTTCGAACCCCTCGGCGTGCGAGGGCAGCTTGAGGCCCTGGCTGATGTCGCCACCGGCCTTCTCGATCATGTCGCTGATGAAGCGGCTCACCTGGCGCACGTTGCGCGCCACTTCCGACATGCCCTTCTTGGCGTGGTCGAGTTCCTCCAGCACCACGATCGGCAGCACGATGTCGTGTTCATGGAAGCGGAAAATCGACGCCGGGTCGTGCATCAGCACATTGGTGTCGAGTACGAAGATCTTCCTGCGCTTCTCATGAGTCATGTCGGTTCAGCCGTTGCTTACGGTTTCGGTTTGGCGAGTTTCTTCACGTCCGCGAGCACCGCCGCCACGTGCCCATCCACCTTCACGCCGCGGTACTCTTTGTGGAGCACGCCTTTGCTGTCGATGAGGAAGGTGCTGCGCTCGATGCCGAGGTATTTCTTCCCGTACAGGGTCTTTTCCCTGATCACATCGAACAGTGTGCAGAGTTTTTCGTCCTGGTCCGCGATCAGGTCGAATGGAAAGCACTGCTTGCCCTTGAAGCCTTCGTGCGACTTGAGACTGTCGCGCGACACGCCAAAAATCTCGGTCTTGTGATTGCGGAACTCCTCGTAATGATCGCGGAAGTCCTGGCCTTCGGTGGTGCAGCCCGGAGTGTTGTCTTTCGGGTAGAAGTACAGCACCACATTTTTACCCTGCAGGTCGGACAACTTGAACGTCTGGTCATCGGTGGCCTGGACCTCGATGTCCGGCACCGGTTTTCCGACTGTTACCTTCTTCATGTCTGAGTCTCCGTGGTGACAGCAGCGGGTGCCGGGCAGCTCAGTCGAGTACCACGGCGCGCAGCTTGGCGGCGGCGGCCTCCGGGCTTACGGTATTCACAAACAGACCGCTGCCCAGCTCGAAACCGGTCGGGATACTGGTGCGCGGGCAGATTTCAAGATGCCAGTGGTAGCTGGCGTCGCAGCCTACATACGCCGGGGCGTGCGGTACCGAGTGCAGGAAGTAGTTGTACTGCGCGCCGCCCAGCACTGCGTCGAGACGCGCCATGCTGCGGCGCAGGATGCGCGCCAGGTCGGCGAGGTCGTCCGGGGTGGTGGCGAGAAAATCGCTCTGGTGGGCAAGCGGCAGGATGTGCACCTCCCATTCGTAGCGGCTGGCGAACGGCTTGATGGCGATGAACTTCTTGCCGCGTTCGATCACGAACTGGCCGACGTCCAGCTTGCGGCGGATCTCACCGGATTCGCGATCATAGAGCGTCGCCTCGAAGGTCAGCGCCTCGTCGATCAAGGTGCAGAAGATGCAGCGGTGATTTTTTTCGTAATACAGCCGGCTGTTCTCGACCTCGTCCTGGACGTTGGCCGGGACCACCGGCGTGGCGATGAACTGGCTGTGGGTGTGGGCGATCGAGGCGCCGGCGGCCGGGCCGAAGTTTTTGAACACCAGCACGTAGCGCAGGCGCGGGTTGGATTGGTAGAGCTGCTCCATGCGTACGCGGTAGGTGCTGAATAACAGAGCGAGATGCTCTTCGCTCATTTCGTGCACCGCGATGCCATGCTGGTTGTGATCGATCATCACCTCGTGCCGGCCATAGCCGTCGATGGTCTGCTGCAGCCCGAAGGTCAGGTTCGGGTTCTCGCGCTCATCGCCCAGCACCGGGTAGAGATTCTCGACGATACGCAGTTGCCAGGGCGCACCCTCCGGGTAGGCACCGATCGACGGCGGCGTCATGTGTTCGTTGCCCACGCAGAACGGGCAGGTGTCCACATGCGCGCGCGTGTCGCGCGGCGCCGGTGCCTCGGCCTTCTTCGGGCGCATGCTGCGCGCCGTGGCCACCAGCACCGATTCGCTCGGCACGATGGGATTGATGCGGATCTCGCGGACCGGTTTTTCGGATTCAACCATGGCAGGGTGCGGGGATGTTTCTCCCGGCAATAATATAAGAAATCCGCGGTCTTTTCCTGTTACGCCACCCGGCGGGCCACACTTGTCAGCCCCGGGCCGGGCAAGCTACTATGCCCGCTCGATTTTCCACACAAGTCCGGGTATTTCCTTCATGTTCCACGGCAGTATGGTCGCGCTCGTGACCCCGATGCATCTCGACGGGGCGCTCGATACCGCTGCGTTGCGCCGCCTCGTGGACTTCCAGATCGACAACGGCACGACCGCCATTATCGCGGTCGGCACCACCGGCGAGTCGCCGACTCTCGACATGCAGGAGCATTGCGAGGTGATCCGGCTCGCGGTCGAGTACGCGCGCGGACGCGTGCCGGTGATTGCCGGCACCGGTTCGAATTCCACGATCGAGGCGATCGAACTCACCCAGTGCGCACAGGAGGCCGGTGCCCAAGCCTGCCTGCTGGTCACACCCTACTACAACAAGCCGACGCAAGAAGGCTTGTACCTGCACCACAAGGCAATTGCCGAAGCGGTGCCGATTCCGCAGATTCTGTACAACGTGCCGGGGCGCACGGTCTGTGACATGCAGCCGGACACGGTCGCGCGCCTTGCCCGGATTCCGAACATCGTCGGCATCAAGGAAGCCACCGGCAATCTCGACCGGGCGCGCGAGTTGCTCAAACTCTGCCCGAAAGAGTTTGAACTTTATTCCGGCGACGATGCCACAGCGATGGAGTTCATCCTGCTCGGCGGAAAGGGCGTGATCTCGGTCACGACCAACGTCGCACCGCGCGCCATGCAGGACATGTGCGCGGCCGCGCTCAAGGGCGACGCCAAAACGGCGGGTGTCATCAACGATAAACTGATGGGTCTGCACAAGAATTTGTTCGTCGAGGCCAACCCGATTCCGGTTAAGTGGGTGCTGGAACAAATGAGCCTTATTGAAGGCGGCATCCGCCTGCCGCTGACGCGACTGTCGGAACCGCACCACGAGACCCTGCGTCAGGCGATGCGTGCCGCCGGACTGATGTGACGGCGCCCGCCCCATTTCCGTGTTCTTCTGCATTCCGGTGAATTCATGACGATTCCGCGTTCGATGGTGTTTGTTGCCGTGCTGTTGTTCAGCCTCAGTGGTTGCGCTCTGTTTGGCGGCGGCAACACGGACAGTTCTCCGGCCAAGCTGCGCGCGGCGCTGGAAGTCCCGCCGGATCTGGCGCGCCCCGCCGGCGACGACCTGGCGGCGGTGCCGCCCGGTGGCGCAGCCGCCTATTCGGATTACACTGCCAAGACACCGGCGGCCGACACAGCCGTCGGCGTGCCAGCACCCTCTTCTAAGGAGGCAGTCGCTCCGGCCGTTTCGGCAAGCAGCAACGTGCGGCTGGAGCGGGATGGCATCCAACGCTGGCTGGTGGTGCAAGAGGCGCCGGATCGGGTGATGGAGCGCGTGCGCAGTCATCTCGCCAGTCGCAACCTGGAACTGGCCGTCGATGATCCGAAGTCCGGGATCTTCGAAACCGAGTGGAAAGAGCGCAAGATCAATCTCG
>Ga0209705_10000324_pt1 | contig 24948 bp, 16 predicted proteins | sample PPLLaktember2015_5_FD_187262 | JGI IMG/M metagenome (GOLD analysis project Ga0209705, IMG submission 187262) | Freshwater sediment microbial communities from Prairie Pothole Lake near Jamestown, North Dakota, USA - PPLs Lake P8 Core (1) Depth... | ecosystem: Environmental > Aquatic > Freshwater... | reverse complement strand
CGCCAGCTCCACTGCCGCTTTGCCTACCGCATAGGCTTGCGCCACGTCGGTCTTCGAGGCGATGTGGCGCGCGGCGCGTTGCAGGTAGTCGGCTACCGCCCAGTGATACTTGAGCTTGAGCTGGTCCTTGATGAGGTTGGCGAGCAGCGGCGCCACGCCGCCGAGCTGGGCGTGACCGAACGCATCGCGCAGGCCCGCATCGGACAAGAACTTGCCCTCGGTGTTCTGCACACCCTCGGACACTCCGATTACGCAGCTGCCGAACTGCTTGACCGTCGCGTCCACGCGAGCCAGGAACTTGTCCTGTTCGAAGGGGATCTCCGGGAACAGCAGGACGTGCGGCGCCTCGCCTTCGGCCTCCGAAGCCAGACCCATGGCGGCAGTGGTCCAGCCCGCATGCCGTCCCATGGCCTCGAGGATGAACACGCGCGTCGAAGTGCGGGCCATGGAAGCAACATCGAAGCCGGCCTCCCGCACGCTCACTGCCAGGTATTTGGCCACGGAACCGAAACCGGGCGAGCAGTCGGTGATGGGCAGGTCGTTGTCCATGGTCTTGGGCACGTGCACGCACACGATGGGGTAGCCCATCTGCTCGGACAGCTTGGAGACCTTCAGGCAGGTATCGGCCGAGTCGCCGCCGCCGTTGTAGAAGAAGTAACCGATGTCGTGCGCCTTGAACACCTCGATCAGGCGCTCGTACTGCCGGCGGTCCTCCTCGTACTTCTTCAGCTTGTAGCGGGCGGAGCCGAATGCGCCCGAAGGCGTATGCCGCAACGCCTTGACCGCCGCGGCCGACTCCTTGCTGGTGTCGATCAGATCCTCGGTCAGCGCGCCGATGATGCCGTCTCGGCCGGCGTAGACCTTGCCGATTCTGTTCCTGTGGGCGCGCGCGGCTTGGATGATCCCGCAGGCGCTGGCGTTGATGACTGCTGTGACCCCGCCCGACTGGGCATAGAACGCGTTTCGCTTTGCCATTGCTCAATCCCCAAGGCTTGCATGAACCACAGAGACACAAAGGCACAGAGGATACTGCGATCGGATTGGTTACCGTGCGGAGCGCGTGGTCGCGCTGGGACAGCGCCCCATTTGGTCTGCGCAGCCGTTTCTCTCTGTGCCTCTGTGGTTCAATCACGAAGTCAGGTTAGCGCAGCGAAGATCCGATCGCGGATCTCATCCATGCTCCCGGTCCCAGAAACCTTGCGATACTTCGGCGCACGCGCCCCGCCGCCAGCGGCCATCTTCGAGTAGTAGTCGACCAGTTGCTTGGTCTGGCTGTGATACACCTCCAGACGCTTGAGGATCGTGGCCTCCTTGTCGTCCTCGCGCTGGATGAGATCCTCGCCGGTCGCGTCGTCCTTGCCCGCCACCTTGGGAGAGTTGAAGTGGATATGGTAGGTGCGACCCGATGCCGCGTGCACACGGCGGCCCGACAGGCGCTTGATGATCTCGTCGTCGGCGACGTCGATCTCCACGACGTAGTCCAGGTCCACGCCGGCCTGCTGCATGGCTTCGGCCTGCGGGATCGTGCGCGGGAAGCCGTCGAACAGGAACCCCTTCGCGCAGTCGGGTTGCTGGATGCGCTCCTTGACCAGGCCGATGATCACATCGTCGGGAACCAGCTGGCCGGCATCCATGAACTTCTTCGCCTCCAGGCCGAGCCTGGCGCCCGCCTTCACGGCGGCGCGCAGCATGTCTCCGGTCGAGATCTGCGGGATGCCGTACTTCTGGGTGATGAAGGCCGCCTGGGTGCCTTTGCCTGCGCCCGGTGCGCCGAGCAGGATCAATCTCATGGTCCGTCTCCCTCGTTATCGTGGTCGGGCTGGGGCAGGGCAGGCCTGCTGCTTTCGCGCTCGCGAGCATCCCGCGATGGCCCCGATTATACGGTGCGCGCGCGTGCCTCTATCGGCCGGCCGCAAACAGCTGGCGCACGCGCTCCAGGTCTTCCGGGGTGTCCACGCCGGCCTCCGGGGCATCCTCGGTCACTGCGACCGCGATGCGATGGCAGTGCCAGAGGGCGCGGAGCTGCTCGAGTGCCTCGAACCGCTCGATGGCCGGCGCGCTCATGCCCGGATAGTGCTTCAGGAACTGACACCTGTAGCCATAGATGCCGATGTGGCGGTACACCGGCAGCTGGTCGGGAACGACGTTGCGTTCCCTGGCGAAGGCATCGCGCGCCCAGGGGATAGGCGCGCGGCTGAAGTACATCGCGTCGCCCGCACGGTCGAGCACCACCTTGACTACATTCGGATCGAACAGGTCCTTCGCGTCGTGCAATGGATGGCAGGCGGTGGACATGGACGCCTCGGGTTGGCGCTCGAGCACCTGCGCCACGTGACGAATCAGGCCGGCGGCGATGCGCGGCTCGTCGCCCTGCACGTTGACCACGATGCGCTCGTCGCCCCACCCGCGCAGCGCCGCGACCTCGGCGATGCGGTCCGTGCCCGAGGCATGGTCCGCACGCGTCATCATCGCCTGGCAGCCATGCGCCTGCGCAGCGCCGAGGATGCGCTCGTCGTCGGTGGCGATCCACACCTCTGCCGCCCCGCTTGCCTGCGCCCGCTGTGCGACGTGGACCACCATCGGCTTGCCAGCGATGTCGACCAGCGCCTTGCCATGCAGGCGGGTGGATGCAAAGCGGGCGGGGATGACGACGACGAAATTCACGTGAGGCGTGAGGCGTGAGGCGCGGGGCGCAAGGCGTGAGCCGGGAAGCAGGAGGCGAGAGGCGTGGCGTGCGGCGCGCGAAGCGACGCAAGGCCCCCTCTCCCTCCGCGGGAAAGAGCCTGCCCCGGAGCTGATCCGGGGGCGGGGCCGAGCGTGAAAGCCACCAGCAGGTGGCCGCGCCTTACGCCTCTCGCCTCACGCCTCACCGCGGGCACCGCCGCGCCTCGCGCCTCATCTCTTCTTCCTCCACTCCTCGATCTCCTCGGGCGACAACTGGCGGGCTTCCTCCTCCAGCATCACCGGGATGTCGTCCTTGATCGGGTAGGCGAGCCCGGCCTGCACGGAGATCAGTTCCTGCCTGGCCTTGTCATAGATCAGCGCGCCTTTCGTGACCGGGCAGACGAGGATATCAAGCAGCTTGGCGTCCATGAGGGGCCTTCAGACGGTCGAGTATGAGTTCGCCGAGCCCTGTATCTACTCTGGCTTCGACGGGCAGAAACCAGAAATGCTCGCGCGCGAACGCTGTGCATTTTACCGCATCCTTCTCGGTCATAAGCACGGCCTCTGCGCCCGGGAGCTCGAGATCCTCGGGGCGGAACGCATAGTGATCGGGAAAGGCATGAGGGGCGAACTGCAACCCCAGGTCCACCAGCGTGCCGAAGAAGCGCTGCGGATTGCCGATGCCTGCAACTGCGTGCAAGGTCATCCCGGCGAAGTCGCGGGGCAGTCGCACACGCGCCGGGTCGCGCAGATTCACCAGCAGCTCACCGGTCAGCCGCATGCCGAAGGCATTGGGGAGGCCGTCTGTGGCTCCGCCGTTCACGGCCACCGCATCCACCGACTGCAGACGCCGGCGCGGTTCGCGCAGCGGTCCCGCCGGCAGCAGCAGGCCGTTGCCGAAGCGGCGCTGTGCGTCGACCACGGCGATCTCGATATCCCGGGCGAGCCGGTAGTGCTGCAGGCCGTCATCACTGATGATGACGTTCACATCGGGATGATGGCGCAGCAATGCGCGCCCTGCTGCAACGCGGTCGCGCCCCGCCCACACCGGGCAGCGGCTGCGCTGCGCCAGCAGCACCGCCTCGTCGCCTGCCCTGGCCGGGTCCGCGTCGCCCGGCACTTCTTGGACGTCCTCGCTGCCGCCGTAGCCGCGCGTGACAATCCCGGAGCGATAGCCTGCATCGACGAGCAGCTCGGCCAACCACAGCACCAGCGGCGTTTTGCCGGTCCCGCCCACCGTGATGTTGCCCACGACGATGACCGGCACCGGCAGTCTTTGGCTCTTCAGCCAGCCGCCCGTAAAGAGCGCGCGCCGTACCGCCACAACCAGGCCGAACAGCAGGCTGAGCGGAAACAGGATCAGGTGCGCGGGGCGGATCCGGTACCAGAAGCGATCGGCGATGTGGTTCATGACCCCATTGGCTCGAACAGCGCCGCGATGTCTTCCTTGGTGAGTTGCGCCGCCGCGCCTGCCCGGCCGCCGAGCACGCCGGCCGCCAGCGCCGCTTTCTTGGCCTGCATCTGCGTGATCTTCTCCTCGACGCTGCCGGCCGCGATCAGCTTGTAGACGAACACCGGCTTGTCCTGCCCGATGCGGTGTGCGCGATCGGTGGCCTGGTTCTCCACGGCCGGGTTCCACCATGGGTCGTAATGGATCACGGTGTCGGCTGCTGTGAGGTTGAGCCCCGTGCCGCCGGCCTTGAGGCTGATGAGAAACAGCGGCACCTTGCCGGCCTGGAAGGCGTCGACGGGCTTCTTGCGGTCGCGCGTGTCTCCGGTCAGCTTCACGTAACCGATTCCGCGCGCCTTCAGCTCGGCTTCGATCAACTCCAGCATGCTGGTGAACTGGGAGAACAGCAGCACGCGCCGGCCTTCCGCCAGCAGCTCCTCGAGCATCTCCAGCAGCCGCTCCAGCTTGGCCGACTCCTTCACCTTCTTCGCAGCATCGAGCTTGAGCAGGCGCGGGTCGCAGCAGATCTGACGCAGCTTGAGCAGCGCGTCGAGCACGACGATCTGGCTCTGCGCCAGGCCGCGCGCCGCGATCTCCGCGCGCACGCGCTCGTGCATGGCGGCGCGCACGGTCTCGTACAGATCGCTTTGGGGGCCCGCCAGCTCGACCGTTTCCACCATCTCGCTCTTGGGCGGCAGCTCGGCGGCCACTTGCTCTTTGGTCCGGCGCAGCACGAACGGCCGGATGCGCCGCGCCAGGCTCAGGCGGCGCGGCTCATCGGCACGCTTCTCGATCGGCGTACGGTAGAGCCGGCGGAACGTGTCGGCATCGCCCAGGAAACCCGGGAGGAGAAAATGGAACAGCGACCACAGCTCACCCAGGTGATTCTCCAGCGGCGTCCCGGTGAGGCACAGGCGATGGCGCGCCTTGAGCTGCTGCACCACCTTGGCGGCCTGGGTCCTGGCGTTCTTGATCTGCTGCGCTTCGTCCAGGATGACGAGGTGGAACTCCTGCGCGATCAGCGCGTCCTTGTCGCGGGCGAGCAATGGGTAGGTGGTAAGGACGAGGTCCGAACGGGCGAACTGGCCGAAGTTCTCCTTGCGCTTGAGCCCGTGGGACACGTGCACGCGCAACCCGGGCGCGAAACGCGCCGCCTCGGCCTTCCAGTTCGGCACCACGCTGGTTGGAGCGATCACCAGCGCAGGCCGATCGAGCCGCCCGGCTTCCTTCTCGACCAGGATGTGCGCAAGCGCCTGCACGGTCTTGCCCAGCCCCATGTCGTCCGCCAGGATGCCGGCGAGCTCGAAGCCGCGCAGGAACTGCAGCCAGGCCAGTCCCTGCATCTGGTAGGGGCGCAGCTCGGCCTGCAGCCCGCGCGGCGCGGGCACGGGTTCGACTCCGGTGAAACCCGCCAGGCGCGCGCCGAACTTGCGGACCTTCTCGCCGCCGCTCCATTTCAGGTCGGCGGCTTGCTCGAGGTCGGCCAGTCGCGCGGCGTCCAGGCGCGGAAGTCGCACCTTGGGCGTGAGCCCGACGTCGATCAGCTCATGCAGGACGGACAGCAGCGGCCGCACGCGCGCCAGAGGCACCGGCATGACGCGGCCGTCTTCCAGCACGACGATGATCGAGTCGTCGTCCCGGTCGCGCGCGGCCTCGTCGCGCTCCAGCAGGTCGGGTCGCGCGCGGATGGCGGTAAGCAGGATCGGAAGCACGTTGCGGCGCTTGCCGTCCACCTCGACCCCCAGCGACAGATCGAACCAGTCGTTGCCGCTTTCTTCCACGTCCGCCGTCCATTCGCCCACTTCCGCTGGGCGAAAGCGGAAGCTGTCGTCGAGCTCCACCTGCCAGCCCTGCGCGCGCAGCTGTGGCAGCCGCCGGCACACGAACTCGGGCCAGGCTGCGGGATCGCGCAGCGTGTAGGCGTCCTCGTACTCGTCGGGATAGTCGTAGGTCACCTCGGGAAGCGGCACGAAGTCGGCGCGCTCGAGCGTGTCGCGCCAGCGCTTCTCGGCGCGTGCATCGCGCTTGACGTGCACCAGCCTGCCGTCCCGGAAGGCCCGCAGCAGCCCGGGGCTGTCGGCGTCCACGCGCATACCCCCGTAGTCGAACGTCAGTACGGCGATGTCCAGGTAGTGCGCGAGCGGGCGATAGCTGCGCCCGAAAGCCTGCAGCGTCGTCAAGCGCAGATGCGCGACAGGCGGCACTTCGCGCAGCTCGGGTGGCTCCGGAATCGCCGGAAGCGGCGCTGCAAGGCCGATACGGGCGGACAACGCTTCGCGGGCGAGTGCGGCGTACTCGGGGGGGATCTCCGGCGCACCCGCCAGCGCCTCAGCCAGATGCTCCGGCAGTCCCGTCTCCAAGGGACCGCACTGCCGCTGCGCGACGTCCACGTACCACGGCGGTGCCAGTGGAAGGATGTGCTGGACAGGGGGGCTGCTGTCGCACACGATGTGCTGGCTGCCCTCGACGCTGAACGCCCAGCGCAGCTGTCCGCTGCGTGGTGCGCCTTCGGAAAGCCGCGGCGACTCACCGTCGGCCAGGTGGCAGCGGCCGGTGGCAAGGGCGGCACGCAGGGCGGCAACGCCGGCCTCGCCCCGCAGTGCAAAGCTGTGCCCCATGAGCGGTGGCGCATCGAGCAGCAGCATGCGCAGGATGCGCTGGTCCTGGGCGAGCACGAAGCTCGGCGGCCGGTGCACCGCTTCGCGCGCATTCGACCAGGGGTGGACGTCGCTGTACCCGCCCGCCTTCAGCCGGCGGCCGATCATGAGCTGCATCTGGGCAGGGCCCCCCGCTTCGACATCCGGCGGGACGAGCACATAGAGCAGGCGATGGATGACCTCGGGCGGGTGCTCGTCCCGCGCTGGTGCCTGCGCCAGGGCCCCGCGCGTACGCTCCAGCCAGTCGCGGAACTCGCCGGGCAAGACCGCGGGGCGCGCATCCGGTGACCGGGCGTGGCCGCGGGCAGACTGGTGCAGTTGCGAATGCGCGTCCGGCGGGACGTCGGGCGGCCCCTGCAGCGCACGCAGCAGCACTGCGGCCACGTGCTTGCAGTTGACGCGCATCGGGCAGCTGCACAGCCCGTAGATCTGCTTGCCGGTCCTGCCGTGCACCATCCGCACGTCCACGTCGTAGGGCTTTGTGCGGGAGCCCTGCACCAGCGCCTGATAGTGGTTGCTATCGGGATGGCCGAAGCGCGACACGCGGCCCTGCATCAGGTACTCGCGGCCACGGTTGACGTAGTCCCCGGGGATGCTCCGGCGGATATCTTCGATCGTGAAGGATGTGGTCATGGGCCCGGCCGCCGCGCCCGGATCGAGCCGGACGCTGGCGTCCGGCGTGCGAGCGCACGCCGGTCTTGAGTCAAACCGCGCAGTGTACAGGCTTGCGCGCGGGGCGTCGCGCGAGGCGCGACAACCGCAGGATGGGAGCGGGCCATCCCCGTGGGTGGAACCACGCGCGCGGCGGCCCGACGGACGCTGCGCGCGATGCGACGCATCTCGTGCGTGCGATCTAAGGAACGTCGATCAGTTGGTCATCCCCGGCAGGCGGGGATCCAGAAGTGCTGGAGTGGCCCAGGTTCCCGCCGCAGCCTGCCCTCGACCCGATCGGCAGCGGGAACGACAATGCAAGACTCGATCAGCCCCCCTGGCCGAGCGTAGCGCGAGCAGCGTTACCGATGCGTTACGGTTCCGGGGCGGCCGCCGGCTCAGTCAAATGACAACGTATAAAAGACATCTACGGCGTCGGTCGTGCCGCTCTCGGTCCGCACCGACCAGTTGCGCGTGAGCTGGTAGCTGACCCGGAAGATAGTCGTCGCGGCAGACAGGCTCTGCTCGTAGGTGACGTAGATGCGGTCGCTGATGCGCTTGCCGACAGCTACCACGCCAGTCTGCTCGCCGCCGCCGCTGCTCGGAGCGATGCGGATCTCGTCCAGGCCCACGGCTCGGGCGAGCTGCTGTTGCAGCGGTGCAGTGCCCAGCCCTGCAGCGAGCGCCATGGCAGCGCCCTGCAGCTTCTCGGCATCCGCCGTGCCGGCGCTCTCGACGCGGCGCCCCAGCACGAGCCACGAGAGCTTTTCGGCGTCCGGTACGTCGGGGTCCGAGACCAGTCGTACGCGCGGGTTGCGCGCCGTGCCCGTCACCTCGACACCGGCCTCCACCTCCAGGTTCTTGCGCAGCGCTCGGATCTCGAGCCCCGGGTTATCGACCGGCCCGGCGAAATACAGCACGCCCTTGTCGATCTCCAGGCGTTGGCCGTAGGCCTCGTACGTGCCGCGCGCGACCGAGATCTCGCCCTTGGCCTCCAGTGGAGCGTCACCGGCACCGATCAGCCTCACGTTGCCCACCAGCCTTGCGTCCAGGCCGCGGCCGCGGATGAGGAAGTCCTGACCGAGGTCGACCTTGAGATCGATCTCCGGGCGCAGCGTGCGCGCCGTCACCGCCGTGCGCTGCTTGCGTCCCTCCACCACGACGTCCTCTCCCAGCGCAGGTGCTGTGTTGCTGCGCAGCTCTACGCGTCCCTGGTCGGCGGTCAGCATACCGCGCAGGCTGCTGCGCCCTTCGTGCATCGTGACTTTTCCCTTGCCGGTTGCCACCAGCCGCAGGTCCGGATGCTGAACCGCGGTCAGCTTCTCGGCGGCCCAGTCGAGGTCCAGGTCCAGTTTCCCGGCCGGCAGGCCGACCCGGCCGGTCGCGCTGAACCGGCCGTCACCCCCGCGGATGGTGAAGCTGTCGAGCTGCACAGCCCGGTTCTCGAAGCTCGCGCGCAGCACGCCCTCGCGCAGGAACACGCCGCTCTCGACCTGCTCGATGTGCAGCCCGTCGCCCCGCAGCTCGCCGCGCAGACGGGGATCCGCAACGGTCCCGTCCCCCTCCAGTCGCAGCGCGAGCCTGCCATCGCCCGTCAGCGTCGAGCTGAGCAGTGCGACCACCGGCCGGATCGAGCTCGAGCTGGCGCGCGCTCGCAACTTGAGCGGAGCGCTGCCAGTCAGGCCCCACTTCCCACTGCGCTGGGACACCACGGTTTCGCCGCTCGCATCCGCATCGAGGCGGGCGCTGCGGATGGTCGCCTGCGCGCTGAGGGCGCTGCCGGTTGCACGCACAGCCAGCTTCAGCTCGCTCAGTCCCAGCGCCAGCGGCTGCTCTTCCGACGCGATGACGATGTCGCCCTTCTCGCGGGCGATCTCGAACGTGCCCTCGAACCGGTCGCGTGCGCGCAGTGCCCAGCGCCCGCCCAGGACGAGAGTCGATTGCAGGCGAGGGGTCTGCCGTGCGAGCCGCGCCAGCCGCGCGAACGGCATGCCGGTCATCGAGCCCAGGGCGACCAGCTCACCGTCGGTGAACCGCGTTTCCTCCAGCGTGAGATCGCCACCTGCGAAGGTGATCCCGGTGCGACCCAACACCAGCCGGTCCTCGCCGATCTGCAATTGTGCCGGCTGGCGCAGATCGAAGGCGAACTCGCCGCTGTTGGCGATGTTGAGCAGCGTCCCCGACCAGAGACGCTGCTTCGGCGCGTAGCCGCCTTCTGCGCCGGCGCGCAGATCCACACCGGTGCCGGTAGCCGTGAGTGCAATGGTGTGCCGCGACAAGGTACCCGCGGCCGCGATGGTGAGCGTATCCAGCGCGATGTCGCCGTGTGCCGAGCGTTCCAGGCGGCTGTCGAGGTTCAGCCGCGGGTCGTCGGCCTGCTCGACCCTCGCAGTCGCGGTCCAACGCTGGACACGATAGCTGCCGTAGCTGAGCTGCTTGCCTTCGAGCGTCGCGTCGACGGCAGGTCGCGCGGGCGTGCCGGAGAGCTTGCCGCTCGCGCGCAGGCTGCCGGCCAGATCCTTGCGCAGCGCGGCCAGATGCGGTGCGTCGAGGCGGAAGTCGAGCACATCGCCCGTCCGTCCGAAGCTCCCGCGCAGCGCGAGCAGGTTGCCTCCCAGAGTGAGTTGCGCGTCGGCATCACGCACCTGGCGCGCAGACAGCGTAAGTCGGCCGTTGCCCGCAAGCGCTTGGCCGCGGAAGCTGCTCGGGCCCAGCCGATAGCGCACGGACGCAAGCCAGTCGGGACGCAAGCGCCCCTGTGCCGCGAGGGTCCCACTGATGCGTGCTGCAGGAAAGTCGCCGAAGCGTGCCGGGTCGAAGCGCTGCAGCGTGCCTTCGGCCGAGAACACGAGATCGTCTACCAGCCGCAGCTCACCGGTGGCGCGGAGTGTTGCGCCGGCGGCTTGCGCGACGAGGCGCTCGAGCGCGAGCCGCTGGCCGGCGATCACGGCATCTGCCTGAACCTGCATGTCGTCCTGGCGCAGGTCGGCATGGATGAGCTGGCGGCCCGACTCGACGCGCAGCCGCGCCGTGCCTGCGAGGTGGCTGGCACGCAGCGCGCCGTGCAGGCCGCGCAGGTCGAGGCGGCTGGTGGCGAGGTCAACTGTGACACCACCGGCATCGATGCGAGCGGAACCGGCTGCTGCTCCCGCCGTGCCCAGAGAAACCTGCGCGCCCTGCAGGACGATGCTTTCGCGCGTGAGCGTGACCTGCGAGGCGAGGGTACGCACCGGCAGCCGACCCGTGTCGAGGGTTCCGTCCTGCGCATTCGCCGCCGTGAGAGTGCCCGAAAGGGAAGCGAATCCGTGTACCGTGCCCTTGAGCTCGGCGGAGATCGCGGTCTTCGGCGCCGACGCGACGAGGGCGTGGAGGTCGAGCCCTTCGGTCCGGACCGCGACATCCGGCAACGGATCCGGGTCGAAGGGGGCGAGCGTCAGGTCGGCATGTACCGGCAGCGCACCGACGCTGCCCGCAACCTGTGCCTGCATCCGGCGCAGCTCCCCGGACACGGTGGCATCGGCTGCGAGCGGCCAGCCCTCCACCGCGGCGCTGTCCAGCCGCAGCCGGGCGGATAACGGCAGCGGCGCTTGCGCGCCGAGCCTCACCTCGCCCGCGAGAGAGCCCCAATCCGATTCGAGCCGGCGCAGGACCAGATGATGCGAGCGGCTGTCACCATCGTAGGAGGCATCGATGTCGCGCAGCATGATCTCGCTGGCTCCGCCGCGTACCGTCAGGGCTCCCACCTGGAGCGTGCCGAGATGCACGGGAAGCGGCAGCGCGAGGCTTTCGGGCGACGTGGGCGGGCCTTCACGCCTGATGCGCGACTCCACACTCAGCGCGTCTGCCTGCAGGCGGTCGATGTCCAGGCGCTCCTGCGCCAGTGCCCACGGGGACCAGTCGAGCGCCACGCGGGAGGCTTCCACCCGCACGGTGTCACTTTCGCAGACCAGGCGTTGGATTCGAACCGGCTCGCTGAGCGAGCCGGTCAATCCTTCCACCGTCAGATCGCAGGGAAGCCGCTCGCCCAGCTTGGCCACGCCCCAGCGCAGCACGCTGTCGCTGCGGCTCGCCCAGCGAAGCGTCAGCGCCAGGGCAAGCGCCAGCACCGCCAGCAGCGCGATGAGCCAGACCGCCACACGCACGAGCTTCATCGCAGGACGATCCCGACGCTGAAGTGCACGCGCCACTCGTTCACCTCCTCGCCGTACGCGAGGTCGAGGTTGAGTGAGCCGATGGGGCTGCTCCAGCGTGCGCCGATGCCGTAGCCGAGCGCCGCGCGGAAATCCTCGATCTCGTCGACCGCGTTGCCGGCATCCACGAATACGGCCGCGCCCCACTGTGGCTTGATCCATTGGATGTACTCGACGCTGCCCACGCCCAGGTAGCGCCCGCCGACGATGGCGTCGCCTTCGGCAACGCCCAGGCTCTCGAAGGCGTAGCCGCGCACCGTGGTGTCGCCGCCGGTGCGGAACAGATACGCCGAGGGGATGTTTTCGCGCGTCTGCGCCAGCACGGCGCCGGCCTCGCCACGCAGCACCAGGGTACCGAAGTCGCGCACCGGCAATAGGTACGTGCCTTTGCCGTACAGCCGCCCGAAGCTGCGGTCGGAGAGCAGCGCCTCGGCGGCGCCGCCCACCTGGACCGAGAGGAAGTGGCCGCGGCGCGGGACGAGCAGGTCGTCCAGGTTGTTCCAACGCCAGGTCTGCGCCGCATACAAGGCCTTGCGGTCGTCCTTGGTACCGTCGGCGAGCGTGCGACTCTCGGTCAGGAACTGCAGGCTCTGCTGCGACTCGCGCTCCTCGATGGTGAAGGTGCGCGCGCCGGTAATGCTCCAGTCGGTGCGCTGCTCGCCCTGGATGTCCTGGAAGTTGTACTTACCTTCCGCGCCGTACACATGGCCCTGCGCGTTGCGCGGGAGGGAAAGGCCCGCGACGGCTTCCTGGCTGAGCCGGTCCAGTTTCACCGAGCCGGAGAAACGAAGCGCACGGTCCAGGGTGTTCTTGTCCGTGTACTGCGCTTGGCCGCGCAGGCCGCGATCGGTGCTGAAGCCCACGCCCAGCTCGAGCTTGCGCGCGGCGCCCTCCACCACATTCACACGGATCGGCGTGCCGTCCGCGCGCGCCGGATCGCTCTCCGCGGCCACCACGACGCTCGCGAAGTACCCCGAGGCCTGCAGCCGGCGCTGGTACTTGAGCAGTTCTTCCTCGTCGTAGGGCGAGCCGGGACGGATCGGATTGAGATTGGTCACGATGCGCTGCGGGTAGCGGTCGAGGCCGGTGACGCGGACGGTGCCGAAGGTGAAGGGCGGCCCGCTGTCGATCTGCACCGACAACCGCGCGGTGTGCGCCTGCGGATCGATGTCCGCCCGGCTGTCCACGATCCGCGCGGCGGCGTAGCGCTTGCGGTGCAGGCTGTGGACGGCGCGTTGCTTGGCGCTTTCCCAATCGGCCTGCCGGAACACGCTTGCGTCCTGGATGCCGAAAGCCTCGCGGGTTTGCTGCTGACGTCGCTCGCGAGCGAGGTCAATCTCGACCGCTCCCGTGACCTGCAGGTTCACGCTGACCACGCGCGTGGGCTCCCCCGGCCACACCGTCAGCCTGACGACCCGTGTCTCCTGCCCAGTGTCCAGCGCCGATTCGACGGTAGGCGAGAAGTAACCCTCGGTTGCCAGCAGGTCGCGGACCTGCCGCGGAGCGGTCTTGAACAGCTGGCGCAGCTCGTCCTCGCTGACCTCTTCCCGGGTGCTCCAGCGCACGATGTCCAGGTTGGATTCCAGGAGGCTGGTGAGATCCGAGGGCGCGGTGATCTGTACGCGGTACTTCACCGCGCCGTTACCGGCCGCGGACGCAGCGTAGAGCAGGAGCAAGGCCAGCAAAACCGTGCGGGCGATCGCGTTGGGCGAGCGCGCGCCGGCAAAGCCCGGGCCGGAGCAGGGTGGGCGCACTGTCCTGGATGTCGAGATTGGCGTGCCCAGCTGCCGGAGACGGATGAACGGAGCGGTTCACCCCGCAACGCCGGGCACGTCCGACATGATAGCCGCTCCGCCGCGCGCTGCCGCGGCAGGAGACCTCGTCCGCCGCTCTTGCAGGACTTGCGAAGGCGGCTAGCGACGGGTCTGCTGGGTGGTGAAGGTGATGCGGCTGTAGCCGGCCAGGCGCGCGGCTTCCATGACGTTGACCACTGCCTGGTGGGTCGCGGTTGCGTCGGCGTTGATGACGATCATCGGATCCGGGTTGCCGCCGGCCGCGCGCTTGAGCTCGACTGAGAGGGTGGCCGGATCGCCAGACGGGGCCGGTGCGCGCTGGATGACATACCGTCCCTCTTTAGTCACCGCGACGTCGATCTGATTCGGCCGCTCGAGCGGGTTGTTCGCTTCCGCCGTTGGCAGATTGATCTGCAGCTCAGAGTACTTCGAGTACGTGGTGGTGACCACCAGGAAGATAATGGTTACCAGCAGCACGTCGATCAGCGGCACGAGATTCATGTCGGGCTCCTCGCGCCTCGCCCCGCGGCGGAAGTTCATGTCCGCTCGCCGTGGACGATCTCGACCAGCTTGATGGCCTGCATCTCCATCTCCACCACCAGAGCGTCGACCTTGGCGCGGTAGTGGCGATAGAAGATCATGCTCGGGATGGCCACCAGCAGACCCATCGCGGTGTTGTACAGCGCCACCGAGATCCCGTGGGCGAGCTGAGCCGGGTTGCTGGTCATGCCGGGCCCGCCCTGCGCGCCGAAGATCTCGATCATCCCGACGACGGTCCCGAACAGGCCCATGATTGGCGAGAGGGAGGCGATTGTCCCCAGGGTCGTGAGGAATCGCTCCAACTCGTGCGCTGCGACGCGCCCGCCTTCCTCGAGGGACTCCTTCATCACGTCGCGCGTGCTGCGCACGTTCTTCAGTCCGACTGCGAACAGCCGCGCCAGCAGCGAGCCCTGGGCCAGCCGGTTGAGCAGATCCTGGGTGACGCCCTTATTCTTCACTTCCTGGGCGATTTCGGGCAGCAGGTTGCGCGGCACGATCTTGGACTGCTGCAGCGACCAGGCGCGCTCGACGATGATGCCAAGCGCGATGATCGATGCAACGATGAGGGGCCAGATCGGCCAGCCCGCGGCTTCGATGATGGATAACACTGAAGTCCTACCCCCAAGCCTGGTTGCGAAAAAGGCGTAACTTTAAACCCATGATGTGAGCAGGGCAAGGCGAGCGGGCCGCACTGCCGTCCTCGTGAGGCCGCCGCGACGCCATGCCGCAGCGATCTGTCCTGAGGCGTTGGTGTCCCCCAAGCGTTTCTGCCATGCTGTCGCTGCGCTTCGCCGGTTCTCACGCCGTCGTGAAAAATGCAGACGAGCGGGCGGGCGAGCAAGTCGCGGTGCTCCGCATTCACGGGGCGCACGCGTGTACAAGCGCGTCATCGGTCCCGCGGAGCTTTTGTTTAGCGGATCGACTCAGGCGGCGGCCGGAGTGCCACTCGAACAGCGCTGTCAGACCTTGACAGCCTCGAAGTGAAGTGTTCAAGCCGGCGGTCGCAGGCCGGGCAGTTGTCCACATTCTCTGTGGATAACGATGTGCACAGGTTGTACAAACCGATCTTAAGTTCTAATTGGCAAATGCCTTTTGCTTCTGCGCTCAAATCCTATGCAGGATAAAATACCAGTAAAAACAATTGAGTATCAAAAGCATGCCCGTAGCTACGGGCTTTCTGGAGGGTGCCCCGCGCAAGGTCGCGCCGATTGTGGATTAACAGGCGGGCGCCGCGCAGAGCCAGCATTCACGCGGGACTCGAGCGGGCCAGTTTACAGAATTGTGTATGCGGCATGGTCCGTTCGGCGCGGAGCGTCGCGCGGTCTGTCGCGGGTCGGCGACGCCAATGGCTGAGCACCAGTCCTACCCCGACGGCGCGCTCGACGATGCAGCCCGAGTCGCGGGCGCGCCGCTGACCGTCGGGCAACTGAACGCGCTCGCACGTCGCGCCCTCGAACGTGCGCTGCCGCTGCTATGGGTCGCCGGTGAGATCTCCAATTACACCCGCGCGCCCTCGGGACACTGCTACTTCTCTCTCAAGGACGACCGGGCGCAGGTCCGCTGCGTCATGTTCCGCACGCGCGCGCTGCAGCTGGATTTCGCGCCCGCCAACGGAATGCAGGTCGAGGTGCGTGCCGCGCCGACACTGTATGAGGCGCGCGGTGATTTTCAGCTCACCGTCGAATTCGTGCGGCGCGCCGGGCTGGGCGCCCTGTTCGAGCGGTTCGGTCGGCTCAAGGCCAGGCTGGAGGCCGAGGGGCTGTTTGTCGCCGAGCGCAAACGGGCCTTACCGCGCTTCCCGGCACGCATCGGTGTGATCACCTCTCCCGTGGGTGCGGCCCTGCGTGATGTGCTGAGTACGCTGCGACGCCGGATGCCCCGCATCCCGGTAATCCTGTACCCGACGTCGGTGCAGGGGGAGGGGGCTGCTGCCCAGATCGCCGCAATGCTGGGCACGGCCGGTCAACGCGGCGAGTGCGACGTGCTGATCCTGTGCCGTGGCGGCGGCAGCATCGAGGACCTCTGGTCGTTCAACGAGGAAGTCGTTGTACGCGCGATCGCTGCCTGTCCCATCCCCGTCGTATCCGGCGTCGGGCACGAGACGGACTTCACCATCGCGGACTTCGTTGCCGACGTGCGGGCGGCGACACCAACGGGTGCGGCGGTGCTGGCGAGCCCCGACCGGTCTGAGCTCGCCGGACAGCTGCGCGCCCTGGGCAGCCACCTCCATCGCAGCACGCATCGCAGCCTGGAGCGGCGCATGCAGCAGACGGACCTGCTGGCGCGCAGGCTGGTGCATCCGGGTGAGCGCATCGCGCGCCGGCTGGCCGAGCTCGCGCACCTGCGCAGCCGCCTCGCATCGGCCGGAGCGCACTCGCAGGAGCGTGCCCAATCGGCGCTCGCGCACGCGGCGCACCGGTTGGGCGCGGCGCGGCTCGACGTGGGCGCACGGGTGGACGAACAGGCGCGCCTGCGCGAGCGACTGCGGCGGGCTGTGGTGCAGGGCATCCAGCGGCGGGCCGCGCATCTGCAGCGACTCGAGGCCCATCTCAAGCACCTCGACCCGCGCCAGGTCCTGGAGCGCGGCTACGCGATCGTCACCGACACGCAGGGACGCATCGTGCGCAGCAGCCGGCAGCTCACCGTGGGAAGCGACGTCAGCATGGCGCTCGCACACGGTGCGGCGCAGGCGCGCGTGACCGGCACGAGCGACTGAGTGTGATGCCAGATTGTGCCCGGGGTATGTTAGCCTCGCGACTGCACCGATAGGCCGGGGCGCGCACGCCTGCATCGCGCGACCCGCGGCTGGGCGTGCAGGTGAACCACGGGCTCGGCAGACGGGCCCGGACCATCCCGAAAACAGGAGGAGTCATGCTCATCGTTACCCGCTTGCTCGCCACGCTCGTCGTGGCCCTGCTCGCTGCGCTGTCGTTCTCGGCGCATGCGCAACTGGCCGACAAGAAGGCCCTGACGCTGGATTCGGCCAAGAAGATGGCTGCCGGCGCCGAGGCCGAGGCCATGAAGAACAAATGGAACGTGGTCATCGCCATCGTCGACGACGGGGGCCACCTGATCTACCTGCAGCGCATGGACGGCACCCAGACCGGTAGCATCGACGTGGCCATCGGCAAGGCCAGGACCGCGATGGCATTCAAGCGGCCCACCAAGGTGTTCGACGAGCTGGCCAAGACCCGCCCATCGATCGTGAGCATCAGTGCCGATGCCGTTCTGCTGGAGGGTGGCGTGCCGATCAAGGTCGGCGACCAGGTGATCGGGGCCGTGGGGGTGAGTGGGGTCACCTCGCAGCAGGACGCGCAGGTCGCCGAGGCCGGCATCGCTGTGCTCGAGGCCAACTGAGCCTCTAAGGCAGAACCGCTCACCACGAAGACACGAAGACACGAAGAGAACCGGAAGAAAGCAGGGGCGGAGCCATATCTTCTCGGACGGGCCGTATGCGTATGGCTCATTCCGGTCAGCACTCGCAGCGGTGGCCCGGGCACGGAACCGATGCCCTGACTTTCTTTGCAGTTCTTCGTGCCTTCGTGTCTTCGTGGTGAGCGGTTCGCCGTAGGCCTTAGACCGCCGAGGCGACGAAATAGGTGACCTGCGCGGGCAGGTCCGCAGCAAGGCAGTCGAAGCGCGTGACGTCCTGCATCGCACGCAGCCAGGTGAGCTGGCGCTTCGCCAGTTGCCGGGTGGCCGCGATCCCTTTATCGCGCAGCGCGGTCAGCCCGAACTCGCCGTCGAGATACTGCCAGACCTGCCGGTAGCCCACGGCACGCATCGATGGCAGCGAAGGGTTCAAGTCATAGCGCTCGCGCAGGCTGCGCACCTCGCCGATCAGCCCAAGCTCCAGCATGGCCTCGAAGCGCTGCGCGATGCGCTCGTGCAGGATGCTGCGGTCGCTCGGCTCCAGCGCGAGCACGATGAGCCGATACGGCGGCGGGACGCTGCGGCCGCGAGCGATCAGCGCCGACAGGCTCTCGCCGGTGAGGTAATAGACCTCGAGCGCGCGCTGGATGCGCTGGGTATCGGTGGGCTCCAGGCGCGTCGCGGTCTCCGGGTCGACGCGTGCGAGCTCAACGTGGAGTGCGGGCCAGCCCGACTCCTGTGCCATGCCGTCGATCACCAGCCGCACGTCCGGGTCGGCCGCCGGCAGGTGGCTCAGCCCTTCCCGAAGCGCCTTGAAGTAGAGCATCGTGCCACCGGCCAGCAGCGGGATCCTGCCCCGCTGCGTGATCTCGGCCATCAATGCGTTGGCGTCGCCGACGAACTGTGCCGCCGAGTAGCGCTCGCTGGGCTCCATGATGTCGATGAGGTGGTGCGGGGCGCGCCGCAGGACCTCGCGGCCGGGTTTGGCCGTGCCGATGTCCATGCCCCGGAACACCTGGGCCGAGTCGACGCTGACGATCTCCACCGGGAAGCGCTCCGCGAGGTGCGTGGCTACAGCGGTCTTGCCGGAGGCGGTGGGGCCCATCAGCAGAACGGCCGGTGGCCGTTCTTCTTGGGACGTGGGACGTGGGACGTAGGACGTGGAAGGCACCGGTGCTCCTGACGATATTCGGCTTTGCTACGTCCTGGCGCCTATGCGCCTATTGCCCGCGCAGGAACATACGATCCAGCTCCGCGAGGCTGACCTGCGTCCACGTCGGGCGCCCGTGATTGCACTGCCCGGAGCGCTCGGTGGCCTCCATCTCGCGCAGCAGCGCGTTCATCTCCGCAGTCGTGAGCGAGCGGTTGGCGCGCACGGCCGCATGGCAGGCCATGGTCGCGAGCATCTCGTCGCGCCGCTCGGTCAGCACGCGGCTCGCCCCGAACTCGGCCAGCTCGCCCAGCACGTCGCGGGCCAGCGAAGCGGGATCGGCGTTCTGCAGCGGCGCCGGGACTGCCCGCACAATGATTGTCGTCGGCGAGAGGCTCGCCATCTCGAAGCCCAGCAGCGCGAGGGTCTCGCCACTTTCCTCGACAGTTGCGGCTTCCAGCGCGCTCACCTGCAGCGTGGCGGGAATCAGCAGCTGCTGCGTCGGCACGCGGCTGCCCTCCAGTGCGTTCTTGAGCTTCTCGTACATGATGCGCTCGTGGGCGGCATGCATGTCCACGATCACCAGGCCCTGCTCGTTCTGCGCCAGCACGTAGACTCCGGCGAGCTGCGCGAGGGCAAAGCCGAGCGGGGGCGCCTGCTCGCTGCGCTCCTGCGGAAACGGTGCAGCGTTGCTGGCGCGCGATGCGAACAGCGTCTCGTAGAACGCGGTTGCCTCTCGCACCGGTAACCCGATGGGCTGCTGGTGCGGACCGCTCCAGGCGAAGGCAGAGGCCGGCCCGCGTGAATCGCTGCCGGACACCGTCGCGGCGCTTGCAACGCCACCGGCGCGCGTGCCGGCCAGCAGCCTGGTCAGCGCATGGAACACGAGCTGGTGGACCGCCTGCGGATCGCGGAAGCGCACCTCGCTCTTGGTCGGATGGACGTTGACGTCCACGCGGGCGGGGTCGATGTCGAGGAACAGCACGTAGGCCGGATGCCGGTCATGGTGCAGGACGTCCTGGAAGGCCTGCCGGACGGCGTGGGCGAGCAGGCGGTCGCGCACGTGGCGGCCGTTGACGAAGAAGTACTGGTAGTCGCGGGCAGCGCGGCTGGCGGTGGGCGGGGCCACGAATCCCGACACGCGCACGCCGGCGCTGGTTTCGTCGAGGTGCAGCAGCACCGCCGCCAGCTCGCCGCCGAGCACTGCACGAACGCGGTCCAGAGCACCCTCGGGCCGCACCCGCAGCAGCGTGCGGCCATTGTGCTGGAGGGTGAAGGCGAGATCCGGCCGGGCCAGCGCCGCGCGGCGCAGCACCTCGTCGCAATGGGCAAGCTCGGTGGCCTCGGTGCGCAGGAACTTGCGGCGCGCGGGCGTGTTGAAGTACAGATCGCGCACCTCGACGTTGGTGCCGGTTGGCGCCGCAGCGGGTTGGACCGGTGCAAGCGTGCCACCGTGGGCTTCGACGCGCCAGGCGTGGCGCGCGTCCGCTGTGCGGCTGGTCAGACTCAAGTGCGAAACGGCGGCGATGCTGGCCAGCGCCTCCCCGCGGAACCCGAGGCTCGCCACACGCTCGAGGTCCTCCAGCGTGGCGATCTTGCTGGTGGCATGCCGTGCCAGCGCGAGCGTCAGCTCGTCGCGGTCGATTCCGCAGCCGTCGTCGGTGACCTTGAGCAGCTTGGCTCCACCCGAAGCCAATTCCACCGCGATGGCGTGCGCCCCCGCATCGACGCTGTTCTCCAGCAGCTCCTTGAGCGCGGATGCCGGGCGCTCTACCACCTCTCCAGCGGCGATCTGGTTGACGAGGAGGTCGGGGAGAGGGCGAATGGTGGACATGCGCAGGATGCGCAATTATAGCCCGCCGGGCTGGTCGCGCCGGTGCGCGTCGCCTATAATCCCGCGCTGTTTCGAGTCCGCAGCGCCCGCTCGGCGGCAATCTCGGCGTCTTACGAACATGCAGGCGGGCGCGAGCCGGCAGTAAGGACCGCAACGCAGCAGACAGGATCGGCAGGATTCGAAGCGGGACTCACGGGATTCGCACACGCGTGTGCAGTCGCCGCCCGCCGCCTCCCCGGGAAGCGGTCGTGCCGATCCTGGGCAATCGTGTTCATCCCGTCGATTGGGTTTCGGGTTCAGGGAGGTTCCACAGGTGCAGATCGGGATTCCAGCCGAGGTTCGGCCCGGCGAGACGCGGGTTGCCGCGACCCCCGAAACCGTCAGGAAGCTGACCGCCGGCGGCCATCACGGCGTGGTGGTGCAGAGCGCAGCAGGGGTGGCCGCGTCCGTCCCGGACCAGCAGTACGTGGATGCCGGCGCCGCCATCGTCGCTGGCGCGGCCGAGCTGTACCAGCAGTCGGACATCGTCCTCAAGGTGCGCGCGCCACTCCCCGAGGAACTGGGGCAGTTCAAGCGAGGCGCGATCCTTATCGGCCTGCTCAACCCCTACGATGCTGCCGGCATCGAGGCCTGCGCGCGGCAGGGCCTCACCGGTTTCGCCATGGAGTGGCTGCCACGGATCACCCGTGCGCAGGCCATGGATGTGCTGTCCTCCCAGGCCAACATCGCCGGCTACAAGGCGGTGATGGTGGCCGCCAACGAGTATCAGCGCTTCATGCCCATGCTCATGACTGCGGCCGGCACCGTAAAGGCGGCGCGCGTGATGATCCTGGGCGCTGGCGTGGCCGGCCTGCAGGCGATCGCCACCGCCAAGCGCCTCGGGGCGGTGATCGAAGCCTCCGACGTGCGTCCGGCGGTCAAGGAGCAGATCGAGTCGCTGGGAGCCAAGTTCATGGACGTGCCTTTCCTCACCGACGAGGAGCGCGAGATTGCCCAGGGCCTGGGCGGATACGCGCGGCCGATGCCGCCGGACTGGATGCGCCGTCAGGCCGAGCTGGTGCACGAGCGCGCCAAGCAGGCCGACATCGTCATCACCACCGCCCTGATCCCGGGCAGGCCGGCTCCCGTCCTGCTGAGGGAAGACACGGTGAAGGCGATGAAGCCGGGCTCGGTGGTGGTCGACATGGCCATCGAGCAGGGCGGCAACTGCCCGCTCACCGAAAAGGACGCGATCGTCGTGAAGCACGGCGTCAAGATCGTCGGCCTGTCGAACCTGCCTGCGCTGGTGGCCGCCGATGCGAGCGCGCTGTACGCACGCAACCTGCTCAACTTCATGGGTCTGCTGGTGGACCCGAAGAGCGGCGAGGTCAAGGTGAACCGCGAGGACGAGATCATCGCCGGGTGCCTGGTGTGCGCCGACGGCGAAGTTCTCAAGAAAAGCTGAACCACAGAGGCACAGAGCAGACCAGGTGAAATTCCTTCCTGCGCGTTGTTCAGAATGAATCTCGCGCCGGCGATCCGGTCCGGCAGGCCTGCTCTGACATGAGTTCCTCTGTGCCTCTGTGTCTCTGTGGTGAGATCTAGATCCAGGAGCCTTAAATGCACGGCGCAATCGACCCGACCATCATCAATCTGACTGTGTTCGTTCTGGCTGTATTCGTCGGCTATCACGTGATCTGGAACGTCACGCCCGCGCTGCACACGCCGCTCATGTCGGTGACCAATGCCATCTCCTCGGTGATCATCGTCGGCGCGCTTCTCGCCGCGGGCGCGGAGACGCTCGACTTCGGCACGCTGATGGGCGCGGTGGCGGTCGGTCTGGCGGCCGTGAACGTGTTCGGCGGCTTCCTCGTCACCCAGCGCATGCTAGAGATGTTCAAGAAGAAAGAACGCAAGGAGGGGAAGCGTGAGGCGTAAGGCGGGAGGCGTGAACTCCGGACGGGCGTGGACGCGGCGTCTGCGCACCCCGGCGTTTCCCTGTTCACCGTCCAGCCCGCACGTTGCGAAGGAGCTCTGATGACTGCCAGCCAAGTCGCCCTCGCCTACCTGGTCGCCTCGGTGCTGTTCATCCTGGCCCTGAAAGGGCTGTCCCACCCCGAGACGGCCCGCCGCGGCAACCTGTTCGGCATCGTCGGCATGGTCATCGCCGTGCTGACCACACTGGCGCTTGCCAAGAGCATCTGGCTGATCGTCGGTGGTATCGTGATCGGCGGCGCCATCGGCGCGGTGGTCGCGCGCCGCGTCCAGATGACACAGATGCCCGAGCTCGTCGCAGCCATGCACTCGCTCGTCGGCATGGCGGCGGTGCTCATCGCAGTTGCGGTCGTCAACAACCCGCCCGCCTTCAACATTCCCGATCCCATGCCCAGGGGCAACCGGCTGGAGCTGTTCATCGGCACGTTCGTCGGCGCCATCACCTTCTCCGGGTCCATCATCGCGTTCGGCAAGCTCGCCGGCCTGGGCAAGCATTTCCGGCTGTTCTCGAGCGCGCCCGTGGTGTTCAAGGGCCAGCACCTGCTCAACCTCGTGCTTGCCATCGTCATGATCGGCTTCGGCCTGGGGTTCTTTTTTGCCGGGCCGGACGGGCAATGGCTGCCGTTCCTGGTCATGGCCGCCATCGCCTTCGTGCTGGGTGTGCTGATCATCATTCCGATCGGCGGGGCAGACATGCCGGTCGTGATCTCCATGCTCAACTCGTACTCGGGCTGGGCGGCTGCCGGCATCGGCTTCTCCCTCAACAACAACATGCTGATCATCGCGGGCAGCCTGGTCGGCTCCTCGGGCGCGATCCTGTCGTACATCATGTGCCGGGCCATGAACCGCTCCTTCTTCAGCGTGATCCTGGGCGGGTTCGGGGCGGCTGAAGGCGCGGCAGCCGCCGGCGGCGAACAAAAGACGGTGCGCTCCGGCAGCGCGGAGGATGCGGCTTTCCTCATGTCCAACGCCGAGTCGGTGATCATCGTGCCCGGGTACGGGCTGGCCGTCGCGCGCGCGCAGCACGCGGTGAAGGAGATGGCCGAAAAGCTGATCGAAAAGGGCGTGAACGTGCGTTACGCGATCCACCCGGTGGCAGGACGCATGCCCGGTCACATGAATGTCCTGCTGGCCGAGGCCGAGGTGCCGTACGACCAGGTCTTCGAGATGGAGGACATCAACAGCGAGCTCGGCAACACCGACGTCGTGCTCGTCCTGGGCGCGAACGACGTAGTCAATCCCCTGGCCGAGCAGCCGGGCAGCCCGATTTACGGGATGCCCATCCTCCAGGCGCACAAGGCGCGGACCGTCCTGGTGAACAAGCGTTCCATGGCCTCCGGGTACGCCGGGCTGGACAATCCCCTGTTCTACATGGACAAGACCATGATGGTCTTCGGTGACGCCAAGAAGGTGGTCGAGGAGATCGTCAAGGCGATCTAAGCCGGGCGCCGCAGGCGATCCGGGTTCGTCTGCTAAACCGGCTTGGCCGCGTGCATGGGTGCCTGGTCGCGGCGGCATCATTCTTGCGTGCGGGCCCGGGACGCGTTGCGTGGGCCGGCGTCGCTCCCCGGCCGTCGTCGGCGTCGTCGCTTCCCGATCGGGGATTACGGCGCGGATGGGATGGGCAGTGGCAGGCCGGAATCGCGAAAGCCCATCTGCTCTGCCTATAGTGGAGTCGCTTTCGGGCGCTCGCTGGGGGAGGCGGCGCCGTCGCCCCTTTGCGACGGTCGAGGAGCTGTCGATCGTCGCGTCTCGCGCGTGTTTTCCATTCTGGGCTCGACTTTAGCCGAAGACATCAGGCAATGAACCGGACGGCCGTATTCTCGAAGACAGGCAAGGGACTGCTCGAGATCAAGAACAAGGCAAACCGCCTCTCCAAGGATCAGTACCGGGTACTCAACCTGGTCGACGGCAAGACCAACTTTGCCGACCTGGCGGAGAAGGCCAAGGTGTCCGAGATCGAGCTGCGCAAGGTCCTCACGGTTCTGAGCGACTCCGGCTACGTCAAGGAGTTCAGCAATCCGGCAAGCGAACTTGGCGGCTCCACTGTTCCGCCGTCTGCCTCCTATGCCGACGATCTGGACTTCACCACCATCCTTGGTCCTGTGCAGCCGGTCAAGCCGGGCTTCTACCAGAGTGCCGTGACGGAGCAGCGCGCGCGGGAAGAGGCCGAGCGCAAGGCTTCCGAGGCCGCCGCGACCAAGGCGCGCATCGAGGCCGAACAGCGCGCACGCGAGGAAGCCGAGCGCAAGGCCCGCGCCGAGGAAGCCGCCCGCAAGGTGCGGGAGGAGGCAGAGCGGCGCGCGCGCGAGGAGCACATGCGGCAGGAGCGCATGGTGGAGGACATGCGCAGCAAGGCCGAGGCGGAGAAGCTGGCGAAGCAGGAAGCCGAGCGCCGCGCTCGCGAGATCAAGGAGGCCACCGAGCGCAAGATCGTCCAGGAGCGCGCCGAGGCCGAGAAGCGGGCCAAGGAGGAAGCCGAGCGGCGCGTGCGCATCCAGGCCGAGGCCCGAGCAAGGGTGGAAGCGGAGAAGAAGGCCAAGGAAGAAGCGGAGCGCAAGGCCCGCGAGGAGGAAGAGCGCCGCCGCCGCGAGGAAGAGGAGCGCAAGCGCAAGGAAGAGGAAGAGCGCAAGCGCCGCGAGGAAGAGGAGCGCAAGCGCAAGGAAGAGGAAG
>Ga0209705_10000322_pt1 | contig 24997 bp, 21 predicted proteins | sample PPLLaktember2015_5_FD_187262 | JGI IMG/M metagenome (GOLD analysis project Ga0209705, IMG submission 187262) | Freshwater sediment microbial communities from Prairie Pothole Lake near Jamestown, North Dakota, USA - PPLs Lake P8 Core (1) Depth... | ecosystem: Environmental > Aquatic > Freshwater... | reverse complement strand
CAGCCAGCGTGTGGCACTTGATATGCAGCGTGACGAGCAGGCTCAAGGCCGTTTAAAAACTATAACCATGCTTCACAATGAAAGGATCGGGATACCGCTGTCCCGGTAACTATGCTACAGTGTCAAAGTTTCGGAAGTTTTAAGAGAAGCATATCCACGAGGAATCGAAATCCCCGTTGACATAGATTTTGTTGCCGAAAATCACCCTTTGGTCAACGATATCATCCCTTTGCCCGATCTTCAGGACAGGTTTAATGTTATCGCAAGTCTTGTCTGTAAATCAGGAAGGGTTGATATTTTTGTTGATGAGGACACATTTAGCAAGCAGCCCGCACGGGCGAGGTTCTCAGTTGCCCATGAATTAGGGCATGTCGTACTACATTCTGGGATATGGCAAAAATGTCATACGCTTGACGATACGCTGGCCATGCAAAAACGAATAAAAACCAGCTATTGCAATATCGAACGTATGGCTAATCACTTCGCGGGGGCTATATTGATGCCCCGCAGCCAAATGGACGGATATGTTCGCGAGCTATACAAGGGGCTGGTGGAAATATATGGTTTTAGCGGGCAAGTCTTAATTAAAGATAAAATACAAACGGTATTGGCACAGCAATGCAAGGTTACAATCAAACCTATGGAAATTCGACTTGGTGAACTAAAACTCGATAAAAAGATAGAGGCAGCCTTGCAAAACCATTTGTATTATCTGGAGGAATTTTAATTCACGGTTTCCTACTGCTATCTGCACCTAGTTCGCCGAGCGAACTAGGTGCCCTGCGTTTTGCGCCCCTATTGCCAGTGTGCCAAAGTCCACCTCTCGGCGTCAATTTCGACGCAGAATCGCCCGTGAGCGATATTCCACCTGCAAAATACTAGGACGCCCGCCGCGTGGCACGGCTGTGTAGTGAGGGTATTAGCGGATACCCGCGGCTATGCATATTCGACCGCTACGCGGTCGGAAGAGACGCGTGGGCTAAGAGCCTACCCTACCGGAGAAGAATCTGTGTGGGCTAAGAGGGCACCCTACGCGCTGGGAATTTTCCCCTCCCTGACGGTCGGGGCTTGGTTGTTTGTTGGGCTGCAAGGAGATACGTTATTCATTTCAATATCGGAAAGCGACTGTGTGGATTTATCGCATTGGTGTCAATCCCGGAGTACATACGCTGTGGGCTAAATATGTGGTATGCACGGCAGTGCGATTTCGCTTACGCGGCTCTACGTGTCGCACTTTTTCTTGTGTATTGGTTATACGCAAAGTCAGAACAGGGCCTTTTGAGCCAGCACTGATAATTTTATACGTTAGCGGAGCATTTATCGAAGTTATGTAGAAATCCATTTTCGCGTAACAGGCCCTGTTGGGTGGAAATTGGGTTAAAAAAACTGCGAAAGTTAAGCTTTAGCAAATCAAGGTTTTTTTAGGCATGGGAAAGCTCAGAATTGTCTTTTGGCTTTACGAGCTTTTCTGGCGGCGGCAAGCTTGGCATCTCGTTGAGCATGGCAGGCGGGCAGATTAAATTTTGGGGACGATATCTATTATAACTATTGAACCACTACGTGGTTCTGGGAAGTGTTGGGTGGATGTTGTCCACGGGTTTCGTTCGCTTTAAGCTCACTATACCCGCGGCTATGCATATTCGACCGCTACGCGGTCGTAAGAGGTTGCCAATCAGGAGATTGGTGTTGGTGGCAGGTTTGTTCGCAGGGGTGGCAGGTTTGTGGGGGTGAGGAGGAATTTTGGGGTGTTTTTAGATTTTTTTGGCATAAATCGGGATGTTTTTGTTGACTTTGTGAAAATAGCTGGGAATGATAGAGATGCGGAGTGCGTGGATATGAACCGATTAAACTACCGGAATGTTGAAGGAAGGCGGCAAGTGGTGGTGGCAAGTTGCCAAGGCCGAATTTGTGCTGACGTTTATGGCTTTTGGGGCAAGGGGTATTGTTATGAAGATAGTTGTAACGGGTGCAACCGGGTTTATAGGCAGAGCCCTTTGCAATGAACTTGCCAAAGAGCATGATGTAATCGCTTTAACTCGAAGGTCAGAAAAAGCGACTGTGCTTTTTGAAAGGCCAGTGGATATTATCAAGTGGGATGCAGAGGATCCTGCCGGATGGGAAAGAAGCCTGAATGGCTCTGATGCAATAGTAAATCTTGCCGGGTCTAATTTGGCATCAGGTAGATGGTCCAAGAAATTTAAGGCCGAGATTCTCGATAGCCGTGTAAAAACATCGAAAGCTTTAATCCAAGCAATAGAGAACTCGAAGGTGAGACCCAAAGCCATTATTACGGCTTCCGCGATTGGTTTTTATGGCAACAGGGCTGATGAGATGCTCGATGAGGGGTCCGAGGGTGGGTTTGGCTTTTTGGCAGGCGTTGCACAAAAGATCGAGGAGTGTTCGAGGGAATTCGAGGCTCTCGGTTTAAGGTCCGTTGTGATACGTACGGGAGTTGTTCTTGGTTCAAGTGGAGGAGCCTTGCCAAAGATGATAGTACCATTTAAGTTTTATCTTGGCGGTTACTGGGGGTCGGGGGATCAGTGGATGTCCTGGATTAGTTTGGCCGATGAGGTTGTGGCCATAAAGTTTTTGATTGAGAACTCCAACTTGTATGGTGCATTCAATTTAACTTCGCCAGGAGCGGTGCGAAATCGGCAGTTTTTTCAAATCCTGGCCAAGGTGTTGAGAAGACCGTGCTGTTTGCCAGTTCCAGCTTTTGTGCTAAAGATGATGTTCGGTGAAATGGCAGACGATGTTTTTTTGTCAAGCCAAAGAGTTTACCCAGCCAAGCTCGTCGATGGGGGATTCGAGTTTAAATATTCTGAATTGGAAAAGGTGTTAGAATCAATTAAATTTGAAGGGAAAAATCATGAATCAAGCAGACTATTTTGAAAATACAGCAGGCACAGGTGTATTGGCCACAGCCGATAGCAACGGCAATGTCGATGCGGCTATTTATGCAAGGCCACACGTAACGGATGAACAAACAGTAGCATTTATTATGAATGAACGGTTGAGCTATCAGAACATAACTTCAAATCCAAAGGCTGTCTATTTGTTTTTGGAAAGTGGCCCGGGCTATAAAGGCAAAAGGCTTTATTTGACTAAAATAAGAGAAGAAACTGATAAGGAGCTAATCGATTCTATTAGAAGAAAAACGGAAAAACACCAGGATGGTGATTTAAAGAAACACCTGGTATATTTCAGGGTAGATAGAATAAGGGCACTTATAGGAGAATAGCCATAGTGAAAGGGATACAGGCTATCAAATTGATCATTTCTCTGGTGGCATGCTTCGGCGCAAGTGGTCTCGGCGCCTGGTTCATGACCGATGATTCCGTGAGCAACTGGTATGCCCGTCTGCAAAAGCCCAGTATAACGCCGCCCGACTGGGTTTTCGGTCCTGTATGGACAATCCTTTATCTGTTGATGGCTATATCGGTCTTCCTCGTGTGGAACAAAGGGCTTGATTACCCTAAAGTCAAATTTGCTATTGGGTTGTTTTTGATACAACTGGCTCTAAATGCTGTCTGGACTGGCATATTCTTTGGGTTTCATTTAATCCTGCCGGCTCTAATCGATATTATTCTTTTATTCATAGCGATACTTGTGACTTTGCTCGTTTTTAGAAGCATTTCCTTTTCCGCGAGTATGTTGCTTGTACCATATTTGCTGTGGGTCGGCTATGCCACGATATTGAATGGGTCGATATATTACATGAATCGAGAAGAATTGTTTTCGGTCAGTTCCCAGAAAAATAACAACCCCATTACGAAAGGCCTGGAAATGAAAACCGATAGTGACAGTGTTGACTTTAATAAATTGACACCGGAAGAAGAAGCTATAATCGTTAACAAAGGTACCGAAACCCCATTTTCGGGAAGATATTACAAGCACAGTGAAAAAGGCGTATATACCTGTAAGAGGTGCAATGCAAAGCTTTTCACTTCCGAGGATAAGTTTGATTCCAGTTGCGGCTGGCCAAGCTTCGATGATGCTGTTTCAGGGGCTGTAAAATTTCAGCGTGACAAAGATGGCGTAAGAACAGAGATAATATGCAACAATTGCGGCGGCCACCTGGGGCATATTTTCACTGGAGAAGAACTTACCGCAAAGAATAGTCGCTATTGTGTAAATTCTCTTTCGTTAAACTTCACACCTGCCGGCAAGACCCAAAAAAATCAAAACGCATATTTTGCCGGCGGTTGTTTTTGGGGTGTGGAATATTTTTTCCAAAACACAAAAGGTGTGAAATCCACCAGAGTTGGTTATATGGGTGGGCACAAACCAAGCCCAACCTATAAAGAAGTATGCAGTGGGAGCACAGGTCATGCCGAGACTTTAGAAGTTGTTTATGACCCTTCTGTTACCAGCTTCGAAGAATCAGCTAAATTGTTTTTTGAAACACATGATCCCACACAACTTGACCGCCAGGGGCCAGATGTCGGCCGGCAGTATCGATCAGCAATTTTTTATACTGATGAACAGCAAAAAGAAACCGCGGAGAAACTAATTGATATTCTAAAAGAGAAAGGTTACAACGTAGTCACCGAAGTTGTTAAAGCTGGCAAGTTCTGGGAAGCCGAAGAATATCACCAATTATACTATAATAAAAATAATGGGAAACCATACTGCCACATTTACAAGAAACTATTTTAACTCAAACTTCATAGAAGAGAGATGTGATATTATGAGATTGCTAAAGAATCAATGGTTTGAGAGGTTGTTGTCGATCACTGCTTGTTTTTTGGTGTCGTCGTGCGTGGGCATTGCCCGCGGGGAAGAGGCGGGGGAGGATAAGGAGCCGGCGGCTGCCGTTATCAAAGAAGGTGAGGCGCAGATCGTCAAGCGATTCGAAGACCCGGATATGTGGATTCGTCACGACCTGTGGGTGGAGAGCGAGTTTGATTCAGACGGCGATGGTAAGCTGGATCGTATGCACGTGGATGTGACCCGGCAACGTCAGACAGATACCGAAGGTCTCAAGGTTCCGGTGATCTACAGCACGAGTCCGTACTACGCGGGTACCAGCGGCCAGGGTCAGGATGATTTCTGGGACACTCGTCAGGAACTTGGAGCGGAGCCGATCAAACGTAAGGAATCGCCGCCCGTCAATCGCAATGGTGAGCGACCGATTATCTCCAAGTCGTTTGTGAGAGAATGGGTGCCGCGTGGTTTTGCGGTGGTTCATTCGTCGTCACCTGGGACGGGTTTGTCACAGGGCTGTCCGACAGTTGGAGCTGACAATGAGTCGCTGGCGCCGAAGGCAGTTATCGATTGGCTCAATGGTCGTGCGACGGGGTACACCACGCCCGACGGAAACGAAGAGGTATTGGCGTACTGGTCCACGGGCAAGGTGGGCATGGCAGGCACGTCGTTCGACGGCACGCTTGCGTTGGCCGCGGCGACGACCGGGGTGGAGGGGCTGGAGGCGATTATCCCTGTGGCACCGAATACATCATACTACCACTATTACCGCTCGAACGGTTTGATCCGTTCACCCGGCGGGTACATCGGCGAGGACATCGATGTTTTGTACGATTACATCAACAGCGGCGACGAATCTCGGCGTGATTATTGCGACTGCGAAGTTCGCGATAAGGAGATGCTTCAAAACTTCGATCGTGTGACGGGAGACTACAACGATTTTTGGGCCGGTCGTGATTATTTAAATGATCTGGCTCATGTGAAGGCGGCGGTGTTGATGTCGCATGGGTTCAATGACTGGAACGTGATGCCGGAGCACAGCTTTCGTATTTATCAGGCCCTCAAGGGAAAAGGCGTTCCTGTTCATATATACTATCACCAGGGCGGACACGGGGGGGAGCCCCCGATGAAGATGATGAACCGCTGGTTTACGCGATATTTGTACGGTGTGGACAACGGGGTGGATGAAGAAGACCGCGCGTGGATCGTGCGTGAAAATGACGATCGTTCGGAGCCAACCTCGTACAAAGACTATCCAAATCCCGACGCGGAACCGGTGAAATTGTTTCTCACGAGGGGCGCTCCAGAACGGGGGGGATTGACGATAAGTAAAGACTCAAAGCAGGGCAGAGAGTCGCTGGTTGATAATTTTTCGTTCAGCGGAGAGGTTCTGGCGCAGGCTGAGTGGACTAATCATCGCTTGATATATGTGACACCGGAATTGAAGCGTTCCGTGCACCTTTCAGGAATCGCGAGTATCTCGATCAAGCTGGCGAGCAACAAGCCCGCCGCGAATCTGTCGGTCTGGTTGGTTTCGCTTCCCTGGAAAAACGGTAACAATGTGAAGATTACTGAGAACATAATTACGCGAGGTTGGGCAGACCCTCAGAACAGTCGATCGATTCGCAAGAGCAAGCCGCTTGTTCCCGGGAAGTTTTACAAGTTGACGTTCGATTTTCAGCCCGATGATCAGGTTATCCCCGCAGGTCAACAGATCGGTTTGATGATTTTTTCCAGCGATCGCGATTATACCCTTCGTCCTGACCCGGGTACAAAGCTCACCGTTCAGTTGGATGCGACCCACATCGAGTTGCCCATAGTAGGCGGCGCCGAGGCGTATGCCAAAGCTTTCGAAGAAGATTCGAGTCCGGATGATGCCGGCGAATCTGATTCGGAACCCGGCGGGGCTTCTGAAGATTGAGTTGGCGACCGGTCATGACAAGCTTAACAAACCCGATGGGCGATGAGCGTTCCAATTAAGGGAACCTCTAAAAAACCATTTTTATGACGCCAACATCTTTTATAGCCAATGGGTGTGATAATTTCCGGGAGGGGGACTTTGTGCCGTTACTGGATTTTTTAGTGCACAAGGCGGGTGAAAAGTTATATAATACAGTGTTGAGGCATTGGGTGTGGTTTTTTTAACTGGTTGTTGTGGATAGAGTTATGGTATTGATGGGAGTTTTGGTGCGGTATGTGTTTTAGTAGTATAGCGGAGATAATTGACGATCTTAGGGCTGGGAAGATGATCGTTCTGGTCGATGATGAAGATCGTGAGAATGAGGGCGATCTGGTCTGTGCGGCCCAGAAGGTTACGCCTGAGATTGTTAATTTTATGGCGACCTATGGCAGGGGGATGATTTGTATGCCACTGACGGGTGAGGTGTGCGATCGGCTGCATCTGCATCCTCAGACGGCAAACAATACAGCACCATTGCAAACGGCTTTTACGGTTACCATCGATGCACGACAGGGTGTAACTACGGGTATATCGGCGGCGGATCGTGCCAGGACTGTATTGCAGGCGATCAGTGATGATTGTCAGCCAAGTGATCTGGTGCGACCTGGTCATATATTTCCATTGCGTGCTCGTGACGGGGGTGTGCTGGTGCGAGCGGGCCAGACTGAAGGTGCGGTGGATCTGGCCCGGTTGACGGGGCTGAAACCGGCAGGGGTGATATGCGAGATTATGAATCCCAATGGGACGATGGCTCGTGTACCGCAGTTGATGGAGTTTTGTAAAAAACACGATCTTAAGATGGCGACAATAGAGTCGTTGGTCGAGTATCGAATGAAACAGGAGATGCTGATCAATCGCATAGAGATGGTTGATCTGCCGACCGATTGTGGGGTTTTTCGTTTGATTGGGTATGAGACGGTGGTGGATAAGAATACACACTTGGCGCTTTGCAAAGGGGATGTGGGTGTAATCGGGCCGGATGGGAAGGTTGCCCAGCAGGACGATACGGTACTGGTGCGAGTACACAGTGAGTGTTTGACGGGAGATATTTTTCATTCGAAGCGATGTGACTGCGGCAGGCAACTGCACGAAGCGATGCACAGAATCGAACAGGCAGGCAAAGGGGTGGTTATTTACCTGCGTCAGGAAGGGCGTGGGATCGGACTGGCGGCGAAACTGCAAGCGTATCATCTGCAGGATGTTGGGATGGATACGGTGCAGGCTAACGAATGGCTGGGGTATAAAGCGGATAAGCGAGATTACGGCATTGGGGCGCAAATATGCAGAGATTTGGGGCTGCATAAGATAGCTGTTATGACCAATAACCCGGTCAAGACCAATCGTCTTCAGGTGTATGGCATTAGCGTCGTAGAGCAAATACCTTTGGAAATGCCTGTTACCGAATATAATCATCGGTATATGAAGACCAAACGTGATAAAATGGGTCATGTTCTGCGAGATTTGTAAAAGGATAAGTCATGTTGCTCAACAAAGCTATTTTGATTATGGTAACGGCAGGAGCAGTGCTGCCGGTGGTGGGGTGTCAGAGGCTCGATCTGTATGGGGGGAGAGCAGATTCCAGGCGGTTGGCCTTTTGGCCGAAACAGGTGGTTCTGCAGCCTTCGTTTACGCGTATTATGGGAAAGTCCAAAAACGACGGCGAACAAACCGGGAAGATCGAAGTATATGTACAGTTGAAAGATCAGTTTGGTGACCCGGTCAAATCGCTTGGCCAATTTCGGTTTGAGTTGTTCCGATATCAGCCGGCAGTTTCAGATCCTCGTGGCCAGCGTTTTTTGGTGGGGGGGGTGCAGCAATTCGACCTGACCGTGGCCGATGTGAATCAGCAGTATTGGGACAGTGTTACCTTGAACTATCGTTTTGATTTGAAACTGCCTGAACCGGTTCAAGAAATCGTTGTACAGGTTACCTTTTCCAGTGAGGCGGAGTTGCGGCTGCAGGATGCCCTGGTTGTTGGAGGAAGGCACTAGGCACCAGGCAAGAGGCACTAGTAGTATGGTCTTGTTTGAGCTATTAAGGTGCCCATGCAAGCGTGGCGGAGGCAGCAGGCTTATGCCCTATAACCAGCAGTCAGGACCGATAATAGCAGATGTTGGGCCGAGGATTCGATCCGCGTGGCAGTGATAGGTAGTGGTGGTTTTGTCTGAATCGGACCTTTGGTAAAGCCGATATTATATTAGAGTGAGAGCAGGTTTGCCAGTTTCCTGGAGAATATGCCGCTGGAGATTAAAACAATTATGTCTGATGAAAAGGTGAAAGTGGCAATAATAGGTTTTGGGACCGTCGGCAGCGGAGTGGCGAAGATTCTGCTGGATAGCGCCGATGAGATTTATCGTAAAACATCTGTGCGTTTGGAATTGGCATACGTGGTGGATGTGGATATGGATAGATCTCGGCCGGTGACATTGCCGAAAGGTTTGTTGCATAACGATTTGCAGAAGGTGCTGTCGGACAAGGAGGTCAGCATCGCAGTTGAGTTGGTCGGCGGAACGGGTGTGGCAGGGGATATTCAAAAGAAGCTGCTCAAAGCCGGCAAGGATGTGGTTACCGCCAATAAGGCCCTGCTGGCGGAGCATGGTGAAGAAATATATGAGGTTGCCCGTAAGCAGGGGCGTTGTGTCGCGTTCGAGGCCAGTTGCTGTGGCGGTGTTCCGGTGATCGGCGCCATCCGTACGGGACTGGTGGCTAATCGAATCAGCGCGATGTACGGGATCGTAAACAGCACCTGTAATTATATTCTCAGCGAGATGAGCGGCCAGGGTAAGGAATACAGCGTATCGCTAAAGGAGGCGCAGAAGGCAGGGTTTGCCGAGGCGGATCCCACCCTGGACGTAAGCGGGGCCGACAGCGCCCACAAACTAGCTATCCTGGCGGGATTGGCGTTCGGAGGACAGGTTCAATATAAGGATATCAGCGTCGAAGGCATAGACGAGATACAGTTGGTGGATATTTGTTACGGCCAGGAGATGGGCTATGCGATGAAGCTGCTGGCGATTGCCGAGCAAACGAACAAAGGACTTTCGTTACGTGTGCATCCGTCATTTGTTAATAAGGATGAGTTGTTGGCCCAGGTTTACGGATCGTTCACCGCGGTGAGTATATTCGGCGATGCGGTAGGACATACCTCTTACTATGGTCGTGGTGCGGGTATGATGCCAACGGCGAGCGCCGTTGTGGCGGATATAATTGATGTGGCGCGTGGCAACGCCAAACGGATATTTGAGGTTACGCCGGGTTTGGGTCGCAAGGCTTTGCCGCAACAGCTTTGTCCGAGAGAGGAGATGGTCAGCCGATTTTATTTGCGGCTTTCGGTAGAGGACAAGCCTGGCGTGTTTTTCAAGATATCCAAAGTACTCGGTGATCGAAAAATAAGTATTTCGGCGTGTTTGCAGCACGAAAGCAAAAGCGATGATTGTGTGCCGGTCATTATTATGACGCATAAGGCTCGGCAGGGAGATATGAATCAGGCTTTGAAGGAACTCGCCCAGTTGCAGGTGGTGCGTGACCGGCCGGTTTGTGTTCATGTGGTCAGCCCCCCGAAAGATGGTTTGTTTGGTGATGAGCATGAGTAGTTTGTTTTGGGAGCTGTAAGAGAGAATAAAAATTTCATGAGAGGAGAGTTGCGATTTGTCGGTTGCTTATACCTGACGGTCGTAAGCGAATTATGAAGTATGCATTAATAATTATGGATGGCGCAGCGGACGAACCGCTGGTGGAACTTGGAGGCAAAACCGTTCTTGAAGAAGCGAATATACCGAATACGGACTGGATCAGTGTGCATGGTCGTCAAGGCATGGTGCGCACTGTGCCGGATGGTTTTTCTCCCGGCAGTGATGTAGCGACGATGAGTGTGTTGGGCTATGATCCGCGTGTATATCACACCGGCAGGGCGCCGCTGGAAGGTGCGGCTAGGGATATTCAAATGAGGCCGAATGACTGGATATTTCGCTGCAACCTGGTGACGGTGGCGGATGGGTTGATGCTGGATTATTCCGCCGGGCACATTGACAGCGTTCAGGGGGCGAAGTTGATTGGCGATCTCAACGAACAATTAGGCAGTGAAAAGATCACGTTTTATCCTGGCGTTGGATATCGTCACCTGATGGTGTATCGCGGCGACGCGTTCGAGGGCGAGATCGCTCCGCCTCACGATATTATGGATCAGCCCATTGCTAAACATCTTCCTCGTGGCAGGGGCGCTAAAGAATTGTGCAAGCTGATGGAAAAGGCGGCTGAGATACTGGCTGGTCATGAAGTCAATAAGGTCAGGTGCGATCTGGGTGAGAACCAGGCGACCAATATCTGGTTTTGGGGACAGGGCAAGCGTCCGAAAATGGAAAGCTTTCGTCAGCGATTCGGTATTTACGGATGCATGATTACGGCAGTGGATCTTCTGCGTGGTATGGCTAAGCTGGTGGGGCTGAAGGTTATTGACGTGGAAGGCGCTACCGGTTTTATCGATACGAATTATGCCGGCAAGGGTGAAGCCGCTATCAAGGCTTTGGACCAGCGGGATATAGTATTTGTTCATGTCGAAGCTCCCGACGAAGCCGGGCACGGGGCACAAATCGAGGCAAAAATAGAATCGATCGAACAGATTGACTGTCATATTGTAGGTCCGCTGTTGAAGTGGCTGCAGGGACATGGCGATGATTGGCGAATTATGGTACTGCCCGATCATCCGACCCCAATCAGCACACGGACGCATTCATCCGAGGCGGTGCCTTTTGCGATGGCAGGAGACGGTATTATTGGCAGTTGGCAGCAGCCTTACAGTGAGGCCAACGGTCGAAACAGCGGTTTTCGTATCGATAAAGGGCACGAATTAATGGAATATTTTCTGAAAGTTAACGTTCGAGCTTTTGCGACAAAATAGCTCCCTGCCCAGGCGGCCTGATTTTCTGTAAGATTATATATTGCAATAGTTTAGCAATAAAAACTGTGTGGGGGATGCCTTGCCTTATAAGGCATAGTTCACTTGTTCTTGGCATAAACTCGTGCAGTCATATCACTGGCCATCGACAAAAGCGAATTTGACATATTGCTGGAACTTGGTATAACGCCAGTATTTGTGGAGATTAAGGAAGATCATAATGGAATTGATAGTACAGAAATTTGGCGGTACCAGTTTAGCCGATGCTGAGCGAATACATCGTGCGGCTCGCCGTGCGATACAGGCTCAGCAAAGCGGTTATCGTGTGGTTGTTGTGGTTTCCGCGATGGGTAAGAGCACTGATAACCTGATTGACCTGGCCCACCAGATCAATGCCGATCCTCCGCGACGTGAGCTGGATATGCTGATGACGACCGGCGAACAGGTGAGCATTAGCTTGATGGCAATAGCTATTCATGCGGCTGGGCACAAAGCTATCAGTCTGACCGGCGGACAGGTAGGCTTGATTACCGATTCGGTGCACACCAAAGCGCGGATAAAGAAAATTGAGGCGGATCGCATATATCAGGAACTGGACCTTGGCCGGATTGTGATAGTGGCCGGCTTTCAAGGTGTGGATGAATTAGGTGAGATATATACGCTCGGCCGTGGCGCATCCGATACGACGGCGGTGGCGTTGGCAGCGGTGCTTGGCGCCAAGTATTGTGAGATTTATACGGATGTCGATGGTGTTTATACTACCGATCCCCGCATCGAACCCAAGGCTCGAAAGATGAACCGTATAAGTTACGATGAGATGTTGGAGCTGGCTAGTTCGGGCGCTGGAGTGATGCATTCCCGATCAATCGAGTTTGGTAAGAAATATAATGTAGATATTCATGTACGGAGTAGTTTTACGGATAGCCCCGGCACTTTAATAACACGTGAGGTGCAACAAATGGAAGATATAGTAGTTTCGGGTGTAACGGTCAAGAAAGATATGGCGCAGTTTGTTTTGCCGGAGTTGCCGAATCAACCCGGTGTGGCTGCGAATATTTTCGCCCGTATGGCCGAACACAATGTCGTCGTGGATGACATCATGCAAACTTTTGACGATAGCGGTTTTGCCTACACGAGTTTTACGGTTGAGCACAGCGATTTGGCTGAATGCAAACTGGCGGTGGAGGAGATTGTCAAGGAATATTCTCTGCCGCGAATTTTTTGTAATGATCCGGTGTCTAAGGTTTCAGCCGTGGGTGTGGGTATGCGCAGTCATACCGGCGTGGCACAAAAGATGTTCAAGGCCCTGGCTGAAGCCCAGGTAAATATCAATGCTATTACCACCAGCGAAATCAAGATATGTTGTATTATCGATCCGAAAGATGCAGATAAAGCGTTGCGGGCAGTGCATGCCGCATTTGAACTGGACAAAGCAGTGAATGGTCGTTAGAATTTTAAGGGGGCCCCTAAAAATTCATTTTTATACCCAATGGGTATGACAAAGCAATTGGATAGGACAGAAATATGCAGTATGCGGTGATTATGGCTGGCGGTTCCGGTCAGCGGCTCTGGCCGCTGAGCCGCAAGAATCGTCCTAAACAAATTATAGATGTGTTTGAAGGCAAATCGCTTTTGCGGAATTGCGTGGACCGCATCAAAGGGATATTCGATGCGGATCATATTATGGTGATTACCAACAGAGAGTATGCCGATGTGGTGCGGACACATTTGCCGGAGCTGCCTGCGGAAAATATTCTGGGTGAGCCGATCGGACGTGATACGGCCGGCGCCATTGGTCTGGCTGCCACGGTGTTGAGCCAAAAAGAACCGAACAGCGTAATGGCGGTTTTCAGTGCGGATCAGATTATCGAGCCGGATAAGCCTCTGCATGAAGCAGTCAAAAAAGCGTTTAAGTTTCTGGAAAGTCATCCGAAGTCGCTTTTTACGTTTGGGATCAAAGCGATTTTCGCACATACCGGACTGGGTTATCTTAAACGAGGCGGGAAAGCTGAAGTTGCCGAAGATGGTATCTATCCGGTAGAGGCATTCAAGGAGAAACCTAATAAGAGCACGGCACGCAAGTATATCCGCTCAGGTGATTACTGCTGGAACAGTGGTATGTTTGTCTGGCGGGTCGATACTATATTAGAGCAGTTGAACAGGTTTTTGCCGCATAATGCGATCCATTTTTCTCGCATAGGGCAGGCCTGGGGTTCCGAGAAGTGGTTGGAGGTGCTGGAAGATCAGTTCACCAGGTTGGAAAAGATCAGTATCGATTATGGCGTAATGGAGCGGGCTGTGGGCGTTTATATGTGCGAGCTGGACTGCCACTGGGTTGATGTCGGCTCTTATCAGGCGCTGTCTGATACCATCGGCGTGGTTGATCAGAACGGAAATGTTACCACCGGCAATACCTGTTGTGAGTGGATCGACAGCGGTGACAATATTGTTATTACTGATTGTAAAGATCACCTTATCGCGGCGATTCATGTGGATGATATGATTATTGTGCACACGGACGACGCAACGCTGATTTGTCACCGCGATGAAACGGACCATCTCAAACATTTGTTAGAACGGATGCAAGCCGAGGGGCTGGAACGATTTCTATAACCCATTGAGATTATCTTTTTTATGCGATATTTGGCAGTTGACTACGGCTTGAAACGAACAGGACTGGCCCTTTGTGATCTCAGTGAGACCATCATTTCTCCGTTGTGCTGCTTAGCCGTGGATCGGTCAAAACCGGAAAGACTTACAGAGCGGCTCAAACAAATTGTCAGTGAAAACGAGATTGAAGCGGTAGTGGTGGGACTGCCTTTGAACATGGACGACAGCGAAGGGTCGCAGGCTAAACTGGCCCGGGTTTTCGCGGCGGAGCTGGAAAAGAAGCTGGGGTTGCCGGTTCATCTTCAGGATGAGCGGCTCAGCAGCGCCGCAGCGGATGAGATGATGATCGGCAGCGGCTTAACCGCAAAAAAACGCAGGGACAAACGAGATATGCTCGCTGCCTGCGATATTTTACGGGAATTTTTGAACAAACAGTTAAACGGGGAAACCCAATTGTTATGAGTATATATGGCGCAAAACGACAAACAAGAGAATAACCAGATAAAGAAAAAGAGTGAAGACTTTTTCGACAAGACTCGGATGAGTTTCGGCGATCATCTGATGGAACTGCGTGCGCGGATGATAAAAAGCATTTGTGGTTTTTTGGTTGCGTTTATTGTCTGTATGTGTTTTGCCAAGCATATTCTTGGTTTTATCACGGTGCCTTTAATGGTGGCACTGGAAGCTTCGGGATATGAGCAGCAATTAGTTACCACAAGCCTTCAGGCCCCGTTCATAATGTGGATCAAAATTTCGTTGTTTGGCGGTCTTTTTTTGGGTTCACCGTGGATATTTTATCAGCTTTGGGGGTTTGTTTCCGCGGGTCTTTATCCTTCCGAACGGCACTACGTCAACGTTTTTGTGCCTTTTGCCGCGGCTCTTTTTATTATGGGCGGGATATTTTTCATTGTGATTGTAGCTCCCATTTCATTCAATTTTTTCATCACTTTCAACAATAAATTGACGGCTCCGGCATTTTCGGAAAAATCCGCGTATCACAGATTCGTATCTAAGATTCTCATCAAGGACGATAAAGTCGCCGATTCGACTGGGCCAGATCGTTTTTCGAATGGAAATGAAGATAAAAGTCCTGTTTCGACCGATACCAATACCGATGCCGATAAGGAGTCCGACAGGCCACTAGCTCGGCCGTTACTGACTCTGACGGAATATGTTTCGTTGGTAATTGTATTGTCGTTGGCGTTTGGGGTTGCTTTTCAAATGCCGTTGGCGGTTTTTCTGCTTGGCCGATTATCCATAGTCAAACTGGAAAGCTTTAAGGCTACGCGCAAATATGTACTTTTGGGTATAGTTATTCTGGCGGCGATAATGACTCCAGGGCCGGATGTGATTTCACAGGTATTGCTTGCGGTGCCGATGTACATTCTCTATGAACTGGGGATTGTAATTCTGACATTTTGGCCCAAGCGGCAATAGAAACAACGGAAGTGTTCGGTATTGGTCTCTTACGAGTGAGATTGTGCGAGGTAGTCGCAAAGCGGCAGGGGCTTTGGCTAGTTGGGTTATTGGGTCGCCAGCAGTTTTTCGAAATTATCGGCGTTTAACTCGGTCATGCTATCCACGATCATGTCGGCCTCGCTTAGATCGGCTCGTGGACGTGTGGTGGTTATGGCAATAACGGCCATGCCCGCGGCCTTTGCGGCTCCAACGCCCTGGACCGCGTCTTCGACCACCACACATCGCCTCGGCGGCAGTGCCAGCTTTTCGGCGGCTTTGAGAAATGTGTCGGGGGCGGGTTTGCCGTTAGCGACATCTTCCCCGGCGACCAAGGCGTCAAAATAGTCGCGCACCAGAGTTTCATCCAGCATGAAGTCCAGGTTTACCCGCGGCGTGGAGGAGCCGATTGCCAGATGGAAACCGCAGCTTTTGAGATCGTCGATTAGTTCCAGGACGCCATCGAGCAGATTCAACCGGCCCACTATGAGTTCGCGATAACGCTGCTCTTTCCAATCGCTCAAACGTTTTATCTCGCCGGCCGACAGCTCTTTTCTCAGCAGCATCGGAATAATCTGATAGTTCTGCATGCCGAACGTGCTGTAAAAGAACTCGTCCGACATTGTGGTAATGCCTTCCTCCTCGGCCAGGTCGTACCACGACTGTCTGTGAAACCCGCCGGTATTTACCAATACGCCGTCGAGATCGAATATCACACCCTTTTTGTTACCAGTAGTCATAAATGCTAGGCTTTCAGGCCTTTCAGGTCGATCTGAAGTTTATCCTGGTTGTCAATGATTTCCTTCCACGTCACCACACGATTTTCATAAGCAGCAGTTCGGCCGAGTATTGTGAGCAGATTGCTTTGTACACTGGGTTCGACCGTTGTGTTGTCAAATTTGCCGTTAGTTATATTATCATGGAAAGTGGCGATGTTGTTTTTTGCGCCTTCGGTGTATATGTTGGAGGTGTTGCCACCGTGATAGAAGTGTTCCTTGGGTGCGCGGATCAAGACCTGACCGCCATATTTGGTTTCCATGATTCCACGTGTGCCGAACATTCGGTTTTTAATTCCCTCGTTATCGGTGCCATAGCCGTCGGATTGCCGGGAGCTGAACGTAACGCCGATGTCTTTGGCGTATTGGAAAAGCACGGTGAAGTTGCCCCAGATATTGCCGGGTTCGTTACGGAATTTGCGCCCGCCGTTTCCGAACGCCTGGATAGGAGGTTTGTCCATCACCCAATTTAAAACGTCCAGGGCGTGGATATTCTGTTCGGTGATTATGTCCCCGGACAGTACCCGGTCCAGTCCCCAGGCCCGCAGGCGGTTTTCCGGGTTTCCAGGGTCCTTGGCAAGCACTTCCACCATGCGATTAAAAGGAAAACCGGCATGGTAAGTCGCCTCTCCAAACACTATCTCTCCAATAGCATCTTCATGGACTCGCTTTACCGCCTCTTTATAAAGTTCATTAGCACGTGTCTGGAAATCAACCAGGAAACATAATTTGTTTTCGGTTGCTTTTTTGCCGCTTTGTCCGATGCTGCGGCATCCGGGTGCGTCCACGGCGATGGGCTTGGCCACATAGACGTGTTTTCCCGCCGCCACAGCGGCAGCGGCCTGTTCCGGATGGAAATAGGGTGGACTTTCAATCATTACCGCGTCAACATCGCTATCGAGAAGTTTGCGATAGCCTGACAGCGAGTCGTATAAACGATCCTGTGGGATATTAAAACGCTGACCTAAGTTGTTAACTCTGTCAGCGAAGTAGTCGGCGCCGGCCACTATCTCGTAGCCACCATGTTGGCTACATAGATCCGCCAGCCATACTCCTCGATCACCACAACCTATAATGCCCATGGAAATTTTGGAATTTGCCTGGCTGCCCCTGACCAGTTGCGGTTTGACAATGGTAAACGTAAAGGCCGCCGCTGACGCCCCAGCCATGAACTGCCGACGGGATATTTCTTTGGAATTCCTGCCCGTATTAGTTTTTTTCTGCTGGTTTTCCATTTTATTTTACTCCCAAGTGTCCTTTGATTATACGAGATAATTTTTATCAATCGCGACAGTGGGTTGGATTTTTTCCAGCAACTGGCGGTAGTCCTCATGGCCCATTAGCGCAAAGGTCGCTTCTTTCCCCAGTTCGACGGCGGGCTGATCGTAGGTGTTGATACCGAACAACTCGCCCATATAACTTGTGGCGACCTCCATGAGATAGATGAACTGGCCAACGGTGTAGGCGTTTATTTGGGCCAGGCGGATCGTCAGGCATGGCCGCTGCGAAGCCACCAGGGCGTACTCAGTGCCGCGTTTTTCATTGTTCATCAGGTTGCCCATCTTCTTTTTTGACAGATATGCCAGTTCTGTAACTTCACCGGCGTCACCAATCGTGACGTCCCGGTCAAATGATTCTACTTCCAGGAAGGTAAACACCTTGTCATTTGGTCCTTCACGGTAGAGTTGTACCTGGCTGTGCTGATCGGTGGCGCCCAATGCCTTAATTGGGGTGGGGCCGATGTTGACCAGGTTACCCTGCAGGTCGTGAGCCTTGCCGAGGCTCTCAGCCCATAGCTGTCGGAACCAGTCGCAAAGGTCCTTTAGCTGGTAGCTGTAAGGCATCATCACTGAGAGTCGTTTGCCTTTATGATAGTAGCAATACTGAATCGCGGCGAACAGGGCAGCGGGATTTTTCGTAAGGTCATCTGTTTTGACCCGCTGGTCCATATCGCGAGCACCGGCCAAAAGCTGTTCGATGTCGATTCCGCACATCGCCGCACTAAAAAGTCCTACATCGCTCAGCACGCTGAACCGCCCGCCAACACCGTCGGGCACCTCCAGCGAAGTGAAACCTTCACGGTTAATGATCTCACGCATGGTTCCACTGTTGGCGTCAGTAGTGGCAATGATGTGATCGGTAAGTTGCCTGTCCGGAAGTCTGGCCTTGAGCATTTCCTGTACGGTCAGGAACGCGGCAGCGGTTTCGGCGGTACGACCTGATTTGCTGATGACATTAAACAGGGTACGGTCAAGTTGCCCGTCAAGGTATTCCAGCAGTGAGCCAAACTGAACGGGATCGACATTGTCAATCACGAATAAACGTGGACCGCCGCGTTCGGTCAGCAGATTATATATAGGGCTGTTCATCGCCGTTTGCAGGGCAATGTTACCAAGGGCCGAACCACCGATGCCCAATACGACCATGTTGTCATACTTGCCGGCCAATTGGCTGGTCAGGTCATATATTTTTCGGCACGTCTGATCCTGATAGGGTAAGTCGCGGTAGGGGAGCTTGCCGTTTTGACGATCTTGCCGCATTTTTTCAGTAATGCGGACAATTTCCCCATTTAGTTTCGGTAATTCATCGGTACCGAGACCGTGAGCGGGACCTATTGCTTTGGCAGTAACGTTTTTATAGTAAAGTTGTATCTGCCTGGTCATCTCATGTTCCTTCCGATACAGTTGAAGTATGCTAATGTCCGTTTTGTGAAAATTCTGTATAAAAAGCCCCCGAATATGGCGGAGGCTTTATTTTGTCATCATTGGCCCGGGCGGACCCCAACCAAAAGCTGACTAAAAAACAGTTGGTTGTGCAGGTGCGGTCTGTTCGGGCGGCATCTGCGATCCCATTGCTGTGCCCATCATCATTTGCACCATCTGTGCGACAGACTTGATCATGTCGATGGGAATGGCAACCTCTCCCTTAATAGTGCCGTCCTCAAGTATAAGACTTATTCCCACAGATTCTTTTATCTGACCAAACATCATTGTTATCATTACCATGGGGTTCATGCCCTGATTGCCCTGGGCCTGCATTTGCGCTTGCACTATACCGGAGGCCATTTGCATGTATTTACCCACATCCACAAAGAACAGGGCATTTGCCTTGCTGGGCAGGTTTTTGGCTGCCTTTATGACTTCCGGATTTTTGTCCAGTCCGGTTGTTTTATTTTTTGCCAGGGCTATCGCTTCTTTCAGGGCATCCTGCCCCATACCCATCACAAAAGTGTTGTCGGCCAGCAGGCTAAATTGCTGGGAAATTTGTGGCTGTCCGCCGTAAATTGCGGTCATACCCTGTTTGCCCTCGTCAGACATGGGAAATTCAGACATATCGGCTGTTATTTCGTCGTAACTGACACCGTCAATTTCGCCCGCCGCTTTTTTGTGGGTTATCTTAACCGGGAAACCAGCCTGCGTACTGATTTTGGTTATGAGCGAACACATCTGCCCGTATGACTCCATAGCTTGTTTGGTATTCTCGAAATCCCCGATGATTATTTGTTTCGGAACGGCCCCGGGGTCTGCCGCCACGCTGGGAGCGTACATTGCCACAGTGCCGACAGAATTGCACATCTGCGGCAGCAGGGCTTTCAATTCTTTGAGATCGGCCTGATTGATTTTTTCGCTCAGGCTGGGGTCGCCGGCAATGGCATCTATTACGGCGCCGGCCATATCGACAGACATTTTTTTGTCGAAATTGACGGCACCGGCAAGAATAAAGTTCTGTCCGGGCAACTTGGCCAGCTTGGAGATATCGGTAGTCGGATGGTTGCTCAGATACTTGGCCAAGGTGCTGTTCGGGGCGGCCTGCACATTGATTTTCAGGTTAACGCCTTCCTCTCCCAGCAGTATGCCGATGGAGGCGATTTGCAACTCGCTTAATCGATCCGTGGCCATATTGATGACCTTGACGATAGATGGATGTTTTTGTATCTCAGGATCCTTGGTTATTTCCTTCAGTATCTCTTCTTTTACCTTGGGCATCAGCGGAGCCAGATTGATAGTTATTGCCACGTCCGATTTGGCGAACATTTCCGCGGCTGAACTGCTGAGCTTGACACCCTTGGGTTTTTGCCCCAGTGCATTGAGGATTTCGGCGTTCTCCGCCATCATAAGATAGCGGCCAGCCATTTTTACAAGAGGTCCCATAGGGACCTGGCGAATATCAGTTGAGCCGGCGACCTCCACGGCGCCCATGGCCTGCATAGCGCTATTGCCATCGCGCACGGGCAAAAACATGATAGTGGTCTCGTTGGCATTGGTAATATCGCTTATGCACACACCGAAACCAGCCGATTCGTCGATCATTCCTGTCAGGCCGAATTGCTGCCAGATTGCGTCCTCCACTTTCGCGGACGAACCCGGTTCCAGCATTCCGATCTGCTGGGCAAAAAGATTAAGCTTTTTACTCAAACTATCTATTGAATGACAGGCGATGACAACCGCCGAGTCGGCGGGCATCTCCTTGAGCACCGCTGGTCCCTGAGAGTCTGACGGGCTGGTTTGGGCAAGGCTCAGGTTTGCAGTCAGTAAAATCACCATAGTCAACAATGTTGTGGATAATTTGCCCATGTTTTTCATAACTTCTCCTTGTTCAATGAGTTAGGTACAATTAAATTGTCGAAATACGACTCGGATAACATGTGTCCGATTTCATCGATTATCGTCCAATTCTGCACTCGATTATACTGCCTGTGATAGATTTGTCACCAAGGTTTTTTTTCGATGACCGCCAGACGGGCAAATCGAACGGTTTGGCATGTCAAAAAGATATTTGATCGGGAAACATATTACTCACCATCCGGTGAAAATATCGACTACCGCTCTGCTGCGCAACTCGACGGTAAAGACATTTTCTCCAATTTGGCTGAGATTCAGTTGGCATCTGCCAAGGGTAGAGTGTTTGAACTTGAATCCGCCCGACTGCAATAATTGATCAGCGTCACGGGGCTGATCAGCCAGTTTGAGGATACCCAACCCCAAGCCGGTCCGAGCCAATCCCATTTGGGAGACCGTTTCCAGGTCCTCGGCAAAAGGCTTCACATCCTCGATCATGGTCTCATGACAGTGACGCAGTATCGCCACATGTTTGCGCATGTCGTTTTCGTAAGGTTCTTCCAGCACTTCCTCGGGCACAACCGTCTGAATGAACAGATAAATCCGTTCAAGAAGCAGGTCGCTGTGCCGGCGGAGATATATCTTACGTTGTACGAGCGAGTCGGCCTGATTGAACGTTACGATTCCAACCTCCCGGCTCCACCCTTTTTTGTTCAGTATCGAAACACTACTGGTCGTGTGCAGCATTCCCTCCTCCGGCAGCATATTGAGCACATCCGTCGCATCGCTGCGGCCCACCTCGACTTGACGGAAGTATTCGTCCAACTGTATGCCCCTGCTGCGGCAACCCTCCGACATAACCAGCATTACCGCCATACAACTCCAGATGATGAGTTTCATCGATTTATACACGGCAGTCTCCTTAATTTTGTCTGATCTATTTTTACCCGCCCGGGAACGCCCTGTCAAGTGGTGATTATTTTGGTCCGGACCGCCTTCAGCCGGGATAGTTTGCCGGTGTGTGCAGCTTTTCCAACCGCCCGATCAGTTCCTGGGCGGTCTGCTGTTTCTGCGCGAGTCTCTGACGCAGTTCCAGGATGAAATGATTTTCCTCCATACTGCCCTGCACCGCCGCGAAATCGCGGTCTCTGACTTCGCTGTCGCCGTCGAGTCCGAACCCCCTGCGGCGTGTCTCGGCGAATTCCTTTTCGGCATCGCTCAGCCGTAACAGGTCGAGCTGTTCCACGGCCGCTGTCCAGTTTTTTATCAGTTCGATTACCTCCTGGGCCGTTATTTGTGCCAGGTTGACGTGGTGATATTGTTCAATCATCCCGGCTGCCCAGGCCCACTCGTAGCGGGGGAAATTATCGTAAATCTCCTGAAACCGCCGGCTGAGTTCTTCGAGATCGCTGATAATACCGTTTTCTGTTTCGTCTATCAGTTGCGTTACGGTTTCTTTTGGTGCGATCAGTCCGGCGATATCCAGCCAATCGCCCTGTCCAATGGCCGTTTCGATGGTGAGGATATTTCGTAACGAGTCCGGATCGCCTATTTCCTTCTGTCGCAGCCGGGCCACCAGGCAGTTACCCAAATACCTTTCCACAGCCATCTGATAGAATTTGATTCCCTTTCTCAGCGATGATCGCTCGATCCTGACGCCGTTATAGTAATAGTGCTCAGCGTCGGATTCACAGGAGGCTTCCAACTCTGACAGTATTCTAATGCCGTTGAATATCTTTTGCACCGTATAGGGCGTCAGCAGATTATAGATCAGCAAGTCGAGCTTATGTGGGTCTTTGCGGTTATCGCGTTTGGGCCATTTACGTGAATCGCGGACCGTTCCGACACTGCGCAGATTCACCCCGGGCACTAAAATGCTTTCATCTTCATGTTCGATCAGGTAGGAAAACGGCAAATCGCTCGTATCGCTGTTACTATAATGTCTGCCCATCACCAGGGTGAACGGTCCCACCCTTGCCGGCCATAACAAATACGAATCCGAGGTTGTCTTGGAGCCTCGTTCTATTATGCCCTGATGGATCGGGCCAAGTTTGTACATGTGGTTACTTTGATTGGAGCCGCTCCCGGCGTTCAAAAACGAATAAAGCCCGGAAATCAAAAGGGTCGATTTGTGATGCGTCACGGTGAAGGGACCGGCGAACACCGAACACGCCTCACCATGATAACCGGCACAATTGGCAAAAAAAATAGAGTTCGTCGCTGAGTACTGACGGCCCAGTCTGGTGCCCTGACCAACAAAACATTTTTCGATTATGGTATTGTCCTTTATTTTGGCTCCTGAGCTGACGATAAAATCTTCAGCGATGACTCCGGTACCGATTTGGGCCGGGTCCTCCGGGCAACTGTTGACCGTACCGTTTTCCAGTCGGCCCACTCCTTCGATCACCGCCGCCGGCCCCACCTTTATATTCTTGAGTGTTCGGCAGTCTATCAATCTGGCCCCACGGCCGATCCGACCCATCGTCGCGGTCACCGAGCGGACATATTCCCCGATCATTTGCTGCAGATTTTCTATCAGCCCGTAGCGGTCCCGGTATATCGCGATAAGGTACGCTATCTGGGCTGAGAGATGATCGTAGATCGGAACTTCTCTGCCTCCGGCTTCGTTGATCACCGCCACCGGGACACCGTTACCGAACGAACTGGCCCCTTCCACCGCTAGCAGATTTACATGACGCAATATCGCATCGTCTTCAATAACATAGTTGGCAATGTAATTTTCGATATTACTGATATATACGTTATTGCCTATATCGCAATTGTGAATCTTGGCGTGATATATGCCGGATGGCTCACGGACCCGGCCGAAAAATTCTATCGTCTTGTCCAGAACCCCGATCCTGACTTTGCCGGAAAAATGCACCGACTGCACACGCGGCTCATCGGGCGAAAGCGAAAACCCCTCGGCCACCTCAATTGCCGACCAGTCCGTCGCGCTACAGCCGTGAGCGACCATAATATCAATCTCACCGGAGGTTAACGAACGATATTCGCAACCCATTATCTAGCTCCTGACCAATTGAGTACATAAATACGTATTCTCACATAACATTGTTCGGCTCCAATCCCTTGTCTGGTTAAAACATTTTGACAAAAAACCACCCAAATGCCCCTGATAGTACTGAAATCGCGGTTGGCGGTTTCTGGGACAAAAGCTCCCGATCCACCGTATCGCTCGATTTTTTCACCCTGGTCAGCCTGTTCTCATAATCATAATGATACGTATAGCCATCGTGGTCCTCGGTCATACATGTTTATGCCGTTGATTGACGGTGTGACGCTGGCGCGACGCGGAACGAATACTTATGGCGGGCTGAACATCCGTTTGTCTGCAATCAAGCAGATGAAGTTAAACCACCATGGTGTACAGTCCGCAATCTCTTGGACAGAACTAAGCACCACGCTGAAAGTGGGATTAGAACCATCCCGATGTTCCCAGAGTCGATGTAAAAACCTTGTGATTGCGAGAGTTTGCAAGAGTCTGCGACAACTTGCAAGTCCTTGCAAAACAAAGGGTTATATACCCAAGGGGACCCGAACTGGGTAGCGTAACTGACTGTAAAGACAACAAGTTACAAAAATCACAAATTCCAGGCGGTGCAGAATCCGGTGCATTTTCGGGCACTAATGCAAAAATCAGCCCGGATTTAGCTAGGTTAATCGAGGCTTGGCCAACACTGCCGGCCCATATCAAGCAATCAATTATAGCTCTAATCGAGGTTGCTGGAGAGTAACAAAAAACGTAGAATCCTTAATGATTTCGGCAAGAAGCAAGGGCGGGAATATGGGCAGATATTATTCAAACGCAAAAGAAATCGTCGAAAATACGACCAAACTTAGCATATTTAGGCTGAAAGAGTTTGGCTTGTTGTGTGGCTATGCCGCTACGACTTTGACTTGGAAAAGCAATTTGTCCGAGCATAAAAACTCTATCGGCATATTAGTTGATACTGAAAAGCTATATGCAAAAGTCAATTACACTATCACAGACCGACACTCAGGCGAAAAAACTCAC
>Ga0209705_10000316_pt1 | contig 25241 bp, 20 predicted proteins | sample PPLLaktember2015_5_FD_187262 | JGI IMG/M metagenome (GOLD analysis project Ga0209705, IMG submission 187262) | Freshwater sediment microbial communities from Prairie Pothole Lake near Jamestown, North Dakota, USA - PPLs Lake P8 Core (1) Depth... | ecosystem: Environmental > Aquatic > Freshwater... | reverse complement strand
CGGAAGAATGAATGCTTCAAATCTAACGGCGGAAAGGAAAATCGGGTCGAAATTGAATGACTTTCCGTTCAGGCCAAGACAGACCTTGCTTACCCATTTCTTTTCAACTTTGTCGAACAGGCAACCGGTGTAATTGGTGCCTTCGATTTGCGTACCGAGTACTGCCATATGGGATCGGGTCGGATTGGCAGGATCGACCCAGGACAGGGATCCCCACACAGGAAATGAGTTGGTGGGGGCATCGTTGGCCAACTCGCCCCTTAAGTGATGGATGTAATGACGGTAGTCTTCCGCCAGGATAGAGGCGGACAGGAATGCTTGCATCTCAGGGTGCTTTGCACTCAAGCCGGGAACAGCTTGAGCAATCTCGCGGATTCGATGCAGGGCATCGATGAAGCCCCATCCCGCTGCCAGGGCCGGAATGATCTTGGCGTTGTCATTTGGAATCTCGCAGCACGTTTCCCACAAACCTGCATAGCAATGGCGGAGCATTTGAAAGGAATAGTTCAAGCCATCCAGGCAGCGAATTCTTCTGACATCAAGGGCGGAGAGCATGACGTTCCTAACGTGTACGAGTTGAGCGGCGTTCCGCCGCATGGAGCACATGAATCAACCGGGATGTAACGCGGTACATCCGCACGAACGAACGGTCAGCCGCGAGAGGATGTCGCCCCCCGTCGGGCAAGGTTGGTGAAGGAACTGCTGGCAATCCAGAATAGCCCATGAGGCTCTCCCCCTGAATCTACTGCAAAGCGTAGTCCATTTTCCCCGCCCGGGCGCTCGGTTTTCTGCTTGTCTGCTTCCTGACAGGCGGAGAAAAGCGACGTCCTGTCTCAGCGTAGAGAAGTACGTTCCTGAAAAGGCGGATAGGCAGAAACACCAAAAGTGTATAACGTGCCCGATTTCACGTTAACCCCTTGATCCCAATACCCCCAGTTTATTTAGAGGGCGCACATCCGAAACGGAAACACACTTTCTGTGCTTTCCAAGCTGTTTGGCCTGACCTGCGGTCATGCGTCCCGACAGTGCTCGTGTCGAGACGCAACACGAAGATTGCCTATCTCCCCTCGTTGCGCCCCCCCGGCGCCACCCGGTGCTCCACCGCGAACACCGCCGCTTCCACGCGCGACGAAAGATTCAGCTTGGCGAGGATATGCCGGACATGCAGCTTGACGGTGTCGTGGCTGATGTCGAGGGTACGGGCGATGGCCTTGTTGGATTCGCCGCGCGACAGATGGGAGAGGATTTCGCGTTCGCGCGGGGTCAGCGCGTCGAGCAGGGAAGTCGAGTCCTGGCCCTTCTTGTCGTACAGATTGACGAGCTTGGCGGTCATCGCGGGGGCGACGACGGTTTCGCCGCGCTGGGCGCGCACGATGGCGTCGACGACTTCGTCGGGTTCCATGCTTTTCAGCAGATAGCCGTTGGCGCCGGCGCGGAGCGCGCGGGCGAGGTCGTCTTCGGCTTCGGAGAGGGTGAGGATGAGGACGGGCAGGTCGAAGCCGTCGGCGCGCAGCTGCTGCATCAGGGTGATGCCGTCGGTGCCGGGCATGTTGAGGTCGAGGATCAGCACGTCGGGGCGGTGCGCTTTAATCAGCATGCCGACTTCCTCCGGCTTGCCGGTGAAGGCGGTGACTTCGATGCTGCCGCTTTGCTCGAGCAGTTCGGCCAGGCCCTTGCGGAACAGGGTGTGGTCGTCGACCAGGATGATGCGGGTTTTCAGGCTCATGCGGCGTGCTCGCTTTTGCGCTGGGGGAACACCAGGCGAATGACGGTGCCGCCGGCGGGACGGGATTCCACGATGAGCTTGCCGTTCAGCTTGGCGGCGCGCTCGCGCATGATGGTGAGCCCGAAGCTCTTGCCCATGGTGGACGACTCGTCATTCTTCTTCTGCACGCCGACGCCGTCGTCGGCGACATTGACGATGTACTGGCCGTCTTCGAGGTCGAAGGTGATGACGACGTGGCGCGCGCGGGCGTGCTTGGCGATGTTGTAGAGCGATTCCTGGATGATGTGGAAGACCTGGATTTCCTCGTCGGGCGTGAGCGAGACGTCCTGCACCAAGTTGAGGAAATCGACGTCGGCATTGGCCTTCTTGCGGAAGCTCTTGGCCATTTCCTGGATCGCCGGCACCAGCCCGCGCGGATTGATGCGGTCGCGGTACTGGGTGATGAGGTCACGCAGGTCGGCGTAGGCAAGGTCGACCGCTTCCTCGACGTCGCCGAGGTAGCGGTTGGCCTTGGGGTAGTCTTCGTGGCGCATCGCGTCGGACAGCACGGTCAGCCGCATCTTGGCGTAGGCCAGCGTCTGCGCCAGCGAATCGTGGATCTGGTTGGCCAGCATCTGGCGCTCGTTCATCAGCGAGATGCGCATGTTCTCGCGCGTCAGCCGCGCATTTTCCAGAGCAATCCCCAAATGCTCGCTGATCGAGCGGAAAAGCAGGCGCACGTCCTCGGGCACGGTGTGGCCTTCTTCCAGGAACAGGTTGTAGACGCCCATGACCTGGTTCTTGTGCATCAGCGGCACCGCCACCACGGTGTTGCAGGTGTCGCTGAAATAGGCGTCATTGGCCTGACGCTTGCAGAAGGCGACGTTGTTCCAGCTGCTTACCGTCACCTCGCGCGCGGCCTTGCCGCACACCCCGCAATCGACGCTGACCAGATTCTCGTGCTCGACCAGTTCGGGCGGCAGGCCGACCGAACTGATCAGCCGCAGGTGGGTGCGGTCGTCGGTGATGACGCGCACCGCGCCGGCCTGCGCGCCGGCCAGCCGGATCATGGTCGACAGGAATCGCCCCAGCAGCTGTTCGACATTGGAATCAGTCGACAGGCTGGTGGTGATTTCCGACAGCACCCGCAACGCCGGGATGCTGACGTTGCCCGAGTCGGGGGGGGTGTGCTGGATCAGGGGCTGGATGTTGTCTTTCATGGCACGGGAACGAAGAAGCAGCTTTTCAGCATATCCGATTTGAGTGCGATCCCACGTCCCGGGTTCACGGCGCCGGATTTTCGGGGGCGGAAGCCGGCTCTGACGGGGTGACCGGCACCGGCAGCACCACGCTGGGTTCAAGATCCTCCGGGAAACCGCCCTGGGTCGGTGCCGGCTGCTTGACCGGCGGGTCGGCCTGGCTGGTGGAGCCATCGGGTTTTTCCTTTACCGGCACACTCGGGGCAACAGGCTCCGGCTGTGTGATGGGCGCCGCTTCGGCTTCAACTGCAGCTGCGGGCTTGGGCGGCGCGGGCGGCTGCGGATACAGGTGCGGCTGCAACTGCGGCAGCAGGGTTTTCAGCATCTGCGCGGTGAGCGAACTGGTATAGCCGAACTGGCCGGCCTGCTCGCCCTGCACCAGCGCCGTCAGCGTGCCGAAGTAGCGGTCTCCCAGATAGAACACGAAGGTGGCCGTGCGGTTGACCACGCGCGATTCGATCAGTTGGCCGTACTTGCCGTAGCGTTCGTAACGGTGGTCGCCGGTGCCCGTTTTGCCGCCCATGGTGAGCGGCTTCCCGCTTGCGTCCTTGAGTGCGCCGGCCAGCCGCCCGGCGGTGCCGCCCTCCACGACCCGTGCCAGCGCGCGGCGCACGATTTGCGCGACTTCGACGGGCAGCAGGCGTTCGCCCTTGGGCGGCTTCATCGACAGTCGGGTGTCGTAGGGCGTGTTGGGCGCAAAGTGCAGGCCGCTAAGGCTCACCACCGGCACGCGGACGCCGTCGTTGACCAGAATGCCCATCAGTTCGGCTAGCGCGGCGGGGCGGTCGCCGGAGCTGCCGATCGCGGTGGCGTACGAGGGCGTGATGGTGTCGAACGGATAGCCCAGGCGCTTCCAGTCGGCCAGCAGGCTGACGAAGGCCTCGACTTCGAGCAGGCTCTGAATGCGGATGTCCTGCGCATTCTTGCGGCTGGTCTTGAACAGCCAGTCGTACACTTCGAGGCGCATCCCTGCGCCGGATTCATACAGGGTACCGAGGTCGGTATTGGGCGCCGCGCGCAGGGTTTTCACCACCCACAGTTCCAGCGGATGTATCTGCGTGAGGTAGCCGCGGTCGGTCAGGCTGTAGGCATCCGGCTGATGGACCTGGTACAGCGATTCGAGCGTTTTCCGGCTCAGACTGTCGCTGGCCGGCACCTGCGCGTGCAGCGCGGCGACGAAGGTGTCGAAATTGGCCCGGGGTTCCAGGTAGCGGTACACCGAAGCGAAACGACGCGGATTGAGGCGGGTACGTGCATACAAGTCTTCGGCCATCTGCGCCGGCGTGAGCTTCTTGTGGCGCTGATAAAAGCGTTTCATGAAGACACGGCCTTCCTGGTCGACGAAGCGGGCAAGATAGGTTTCCCGCAGCGGATTGCTGGCGTCGTCCAGAATGCGCACGGCCGCCCCCGGGGTGCTGCTGGCATAGTGCCGCACGATGTCGCGCATGATGCGGATGTAGACCAGGTTGACCGAATTGCGGGTGGCCTCCCATATGTCCATCACGCGGCCGTTGTCCTTGGGATCGAAGTTGGCGAAGGTGTGAATGCCGCCGCCGGTGAAGAAGGTTTCCGGCGACGCAGAATAGGTGCGGCCCATGGCCGCTTCGAGCGTGGTGGCGAGCGCTTCGTTGCGATTGGCCATGAGCCGCTCAGCCACCCACTGCGACAGCACGTCGCGTTGCGGCTGCGCCTTTTGGGTCAGGCTGGCGGCATCAAGCGTGCGATATTGGGCGTGCAGCCGGGCGATGATTTCCAGATAGGTGACCAGGGTGCGCAGCTTGGCGGTGGAGCCGAGGTCCAGCTTTGCCTGGCTGTTGATGTCGAACGGCTGGTTGAGGTTGTCGGCCTGGATGCGCAACAAATTTCCGGAGGGTGTTTTTTCGTACAGCGTGAAGCTGTAGATCACGTGGCTCAGCGGGTTTTCGGGTTGCAGCAGGCGAAACCCGATCAGGCCCGAGGCTGCGGCGGCTTCAGGTTTGGCCAGGCTCTGCAGATAGCCGCTGACGATTTTCTGCGCCGGCTGGTTGATGGTGGTATCGACCTGCAGATCGAGCCGGTCAAGGTCGTACAGGCGCGGCTCGCCGAGCAGCCGCGCCACCCGGATGCGCTGCGAATTGGCGGCTTTCTGGTCGACAAAGCGCGGCGGCGGCGGGTCGACGCGCTGACTGGTCGTGCGCAGTATCACCTGCTTGGCCTGGTCGGCCAGATCGCGTGGAATCAATCCGGCATTGGCCAGCAGGTCGATGTGATCGTCGGTGGCGGCATCGAGTGCCTTGCGGTTGGCGGCCAGGTAATACGATGGGCGGCGCTCGGCAACAATCAGCGACAACACATGCTTGAGGGCGCTGGCGTAGGCGGCGTCTCCGGCGCGCGGTGCCCCGGTCAGGATACGGTTGATCTCGGCGAAATCCAGCCCGTACCATGCCCACAGTCCGTCGCCGACGCCGTTGACCTCGCCGAAGCGCGGCGCCGCGGCGAGCGGCACGGTGTTGAAGTAGGCCATCACGGTTTTCTTCCGCATTGGCAGCGTGTTGGTGCCATCCAGATACGCGCGCAGGCTGGCGGTGCCCATCTGGCGCAGCTTTTCGCCCATGCCGGTGGTGAGTCCCTCGGGCGAGTGGCGATATTTCTCGATCTGCGTGGGCAGGGTGCTGCCGCCCGGCACGTTGCGGTTGGAGTCGACCAGGCTGATGCCTTTTTCGAGCAGGGCCTGCGCCAGCCTGTCCCACTCCACGGCCGGGTTGCGGGTGGGGAACTGCTCGGTCAGCAGCTCGCGGTTCTCGATATACAGCAGGGCGTCGACCAGCACCTTGGGAATCTCTTCGAAGCGACTGAACACCCGTGTCGGGTGCAGCCCCTGGTACAGCGGCTTGCCATCGCTGTCGAGCAGGGTGAGACCGGCCTGGTCCTTTTCGTGATAGGGCAGGAACAGGCCGAGATCGTCGGCGCGCGCCATCTGCACGCTGATCCTGGCCTGTCGGTCGATCTGCCAGCCCGATTGTTCCAGTCGCGCCAGATATTCCGGCAGCTTGCTGTAGCCCAGACGGACATCGTAGGGACCCCGGCCCGGGTAGCGGATGCGATCGGACGGGCCCGGCTGGATTTGCCAGGTCATTTTCTGCGCGGTTCTGGCGAGGAATTGGGCTTCCAGCGCCGACGACACCAGTTCCCAGGCGATGAGCCCGACCAGCGCCAGGGCCAACAGCAGGATGCCGAAGCCGATGAGGATGCGACGCGGAACTTTATGCACGTCTAAGCCCAGTCGCGCGCGGTCAGAAAGTCGGTGTACAGCTGCGCTTCGGGCGTGCCGGGTTCCGGGCGCCAGTCATAACGCCATTTCACGATCGGCGGCAGCGACATCAGGATCGATTCGGTGCGCCCGCCCGACTGCAGGCCGAACAGGGTGCCGCGGTCGTACACCAGGTTGAATTCGACGTAGCGTCCGCGCCGGTAGGCCTGGAAATCGCGCTCGCGCTCGCCGTAGGCAATGTCACGGCGGCGTTCGAGGATGGGCAGGTAGGCGGCGAGAAAGGCGTCGCCCACGCTTTTCGTCATGCCGAACGCGTGATCGAAACCGCCTTCGGCGAAGTCGTCGAAGAAAACACCGCCGATGCCGCGCGGCTCATTGCGGTGCTTGAGGAAGAAGTAGCGGTCGCACCATTGCTTGAAGCGCGGATGCAGATCGGTCCCGAAGGGTTCGAGTGCGCTCTTGCAGGTGGCGTGGAAGTGCCGTGCGTCGTCCTCGAAGCCATAGTACGGCGTGAGATCCATGCCGCCGCCGAACCACCATACCGGCTCTTCGCCGTCCTTCATCGCGACGAAGCAGCGCACGTTCATGTGCACCGTCGGCGCGTAGGGATTTCGCGGATGCAGCACCAGCGACACGCCCATCGCCTCCCATCGCCGGCCGGCGAGTTCGGGGCGATGCGCGCTGGCCGAGGGCGGCAACTGGCTGCCCAGCACGTGCGAGAAATTCACCCCGCCGCGTTCCAGTACGCGGCCTTCCTCGATCAGCCTGGAAATACCGCCACCGCCTTCGGGACGCTCCCAGGCGTCGGAGCGGAAGGGCAGGCCGTCGGCCTCCTCGAGCGCGGCGACGATGCGGGCCTGCAGGTCAAGCAGCCAGGTTTTGATGGAAGCGGTATCGATTTCAGTGGCAGACATCAGGGGCGAAGGACGGTTCCGGTTGCGAGGTCGATCAGGGTAGAGGGGCGTTTTCGGGTGCCGATGCGGCCACCGATCACGCGCACCTGCACGCCGAATATTCTGCGGCATTCCGCCGCGGTTTTGGCAGGTTTTTTGCCGCTTTTGTTGGCGCTGGTGGAAACCAGTGCCATCCCGAGGCGGCGGCACAGGCGCGCAGCCTCGGCATGGGCGGTGACCCGCACGGCGATGGTGGGGCGCCCGCCGGTGAGCAATGCCGGGCAGGCGGCAGACGCCGGTACCACCCAGGTGACGGGGCCGGGCCAGCTGCGCTGCATGCGCGCGCGGTCGGCCGGACTCAACGCGTGGATAAAGGGTTGCAGGCGTTTGAAGCGGTCGGCGATCAAGAGCAGGCCCTTGGCGGCGCCGCGGCCCTTCAGCCGGATAAGCCGTTTCAGCGCGCGGGTGTTGCGCGGGTCGCAGCCGAGGCCGTAGCAGGATTCGGTCGGGTAGGCGATCAAGCCGCCGCGCCGCAGGTGGACGCGCAGGCCCGCCTCTTCATGCCTCACGGCTTACTTCTTCCGGTCAAGCGCGCGCCAGCCGATGTCGCGACGGAATTGCATGCCGTCGAATTGGATGCTGGCAACGGCATCATAGGCGCGCTTTTGCGCCATGCGCACGCTGTCGCCGAGCGCGGTCACCGCCATCACGCGGCCGCCGCTCACCACGGTTCGGCCATCCTGCGCGGCGGTGCCGGCGTGGAACACGTGCAGGTCTTCGGCCGCGGCCGGCAACGCGCCGATGACGGCGCCTTTCTGCGGGGCGTCGGGGTAGCCGGCGGCGGCGAGCACCACCGCGAGCGCGGTGCGGCGATCCCATTCGACCTCGATCTGGTCGAGGCGGCCGTTGACGGCGGCTTCCACCAGGCCGACGAGATCGGATTTGAGCCGCAGCATGATCGGCTGGGTTTCCGGATCGCCCATGCGACAGTTGAATTCCAGCACCCTGGGTGTGCCGTCGGCGCCGACCATGATGCCGGCATAGAGAAAGCCGGTGTAGCGGATGCCGTCGGCGGCCATGCCCTCGACGGTGGGGTGGATCACCTCGCGCATGATGCGTGCGTGCAGTTCGGGGGTGACCACCGGCGCCGGCGAATAGGCGCCCATGCCGCCGGTGTTGGGGCCGGTGTCGCCGTCGCCCAGGCGCTTGTGGTCCTGGCTGGAGGCCAGCGCGAGCACGTGTTCGCCGTCGACCATGACGATGAAGCTGGCTTCCTCGCCCAGCAGGCATTCCTCAATCACCACGCGGTGGCCGGCTTCGCCCATGCTGTTGCCGGCGAGCATGGCATCGACCGCGGCGTGGGCTTCATCCGCGGTCATGGCGACGACCACGCCCTTGCCGGCAGCCAGGCCGTCGGCCTTCACCACGATGGGCGCGCCGTGCCGGTCGATGTAGGCGTGCGCGGCGGCGGCGTCGGTGAAGGTGCCGAAGGCCGCGGTGGGAATGCCGTGGCGCGCCATGAACTGCTTGGCAAAGTCCTTCGAGCTTTCGAGCTGGGCCGCGGCCCGGGTGGGGCCGAAAATCTTCAGGCCAGCGGCGCGGAAGGCGTCAACCACGCCGGCCGCCAAGGGCGCTTCGGGGCCGACCACGGTGAGCGCGATGTCCGGGTCGCGACGGACGAATTCAACCAGCGACGGAATCTCCGTCAAGCTTACGTTGACGAGCCCATCCTCCGTCGCCGTGCCGCCGTTGCCGGGCGCGACGTAAACCTGCGAGACGCGGGGTGATTGCGCGAGCTTCCACGCCAGTGCGTGTTCGCGTCCGCCGGCGCCGATGACGAGGATTTTCATGGTTGAAGCTTAAAGTGGAGAGTCGGGAGCGGAGAGTCGGGAGCCGGAAGCCTTTGGCTCCCGACTCTCGGCTACATCAATGTCGGAAATGTCGGGTGCCGGTGAACACCATGGCGATGCCGTGCTCGTTCGCTGCCGCGATGACTTCGTCGTCGCGCATCGAGCCACCGGGCTGGATCACCGCCTTGATGCCGGCCGCGGCGGCCTGGTCGATGCCGTCGCGGAAGGGGAAGAAGGCGTCGCTCGCCATCACCGATCCGGGCACCGGCAGGCCGGCGTGCTCGGCCTTGATCGCGGCGATGCGCGCGGAATTGATGCGGCTCATCTGCCCTGCGCCGACGCCGACGGTCATGCGGTCTTTCGCGTAGACGATGGCGTTGGACTTGACGAACTTGGCGACGCGCCAGGCGAACAGCAGATCGTCCATTTCGTGTTTGGTCGGCGCGCGCTCGGTGACAACCTTGAGTTCGGCGTGCAGCAGCACGTCGGCGTCCTGCACCAGCAGGCCGCCAGCGACGCGCTTCATGTCGAGCTGGGCCACGCTGCCAGACCATGCGCCGCATTCGAGCAGGCGCACGTTCTTCTTCGCGGCGACGGCGGCGGAGGCTTCGGGGCTGACTTCGGGCGCGATGATGACCTCGACGAACTGGCGCTCGACGATGGCAGCAGCGGTTGCGCCATCAAGGCGGCCGTTGAAGGCGATGATGCCGCCGAAGGCCGATTCGGGGTCGGTCTGGTAGGCGCGGTTGTAGGCGTCCAGCAGATTCGTACCGTAGGCCACGCCGCAGGGGTTGGCGTGCTTGACGATGACGCAGGCTGGCGCGGCGTCGAACAGCTTGACGCACTCCAGCGCAGCGTCGGTGTCGGCGATGTTGTTGTACGAGAGTTCCTTGCCCTGGATCTGCCGTGCCGTCGCAATCGTGCCGGCCGGGGCATTGGCCTCGACGTAGAAGGCGCCGGCCTGGTGCGGGTTCTCGCCGTAACGGCAGATCTGCGCGCGGGAAAATTGCAGCGTCAGCTGTTCGCCGAAGGCTACGCGCTCGCCGTTCTCGTTCAGCGCGGTGAGGTAGTTGCTGATGTGGCCGTCGTACTGCGCGGTGTGGGTGAAAGCCTTCTTCGCCAGGTTGAAGCGGGTGGCGTCGCTGAGCGCGCCGCCGTGGGCCTGCATTTCAGACACCAGCGCCGGGTAGTCGGCGGGGTCGGTGACGATGGCGACATGGCGGTAGTTCTTGGCCGACGAACGCACCATCGCCGGGCCGCCGATGTCGATGTTCTCGATGGCGTCGTCCAGCGTGTGCGGCTTCGACACCGTGGCGACGAAGGGATAGAGGTTGACGCACACCAGGTCGATGTAGGGCATGTTGTGCAAAGCCATGGTGGCGACGTGCTCGGGCAGATCGCGCCGCGCCAGGATGCCGCCGTGCACCTTGGGGTGCAGCGTCTTCACGCGTCCGTCGAGCATCTCCGGGAAGCCGGTGTATTCGCTGACGTCGATCACCGCGAGGCCGGCGTCGCGCAGCGCCTTGGCGGTGCCGCCGGTGGACAGCAGCTCGACGCCGGCCGTGGCGAGGGCGCGGGCGAAATCGATGAGGCCGGTTTTATCCGACACGGAAAGCAGGGCTCGCTGTATTTTCATTTGGCGATGGTCATGATGGTTTGATTTAATCCGAAAGGCCGTGTTCGCGCATTTTCTTGCGCAGGGTATTGCGGTTGATGCCGAGCATGTCGGCCGCGCGCGTCTGGTTGCCTTCGGCGCGGTCGAGGATGTAGGCCAGCAGCGGCTTTTCCACCGCACTCACCACCATGTTGTAGATCTCGCTCGGCGTTTCGCCGTCGAGATCCTTGAAATAGCGATTGAGCGACCGCCGCATGCACGCGGCGATTTCGTTTTCTTCTATCATTTTTAAGTTCCCCTTTATGCCGCGAGCCGTGAGGCGGGTGGCATGTCTTCCGCGTTATTGTTTTCGTGGCCTGATTCATAGCGCAGGCGGCTGTCGGCGCGCGCCGCCTGGGCAAAGTAATCGTTGACGGCGGCAAGCTGTTCGGCCACCGAGTCGAACTGGTTCATGGTGTGGCGGAAGGCGCTGCTGCCGACCAGTCCGCGGGTGTACCAGGAGATGTGCTTGCGCGCCACGCGCACCCCGGTGACGTCGCCATAGAACGCATACAGGTCGTGGATGTGTTCGAGCATCACCGTATGGATTTCAGCGACTTCCGGTTGCGGCAGGTGCTCGCCGGTGGCCAGATAATGCCCGATCTCGCGAAAAATCCACGGGCGCCCCTGCGCGGCGCGGCCGATCATCACCGCATCCGCACCGGTGTATTCAAGGACGTATTGGGCCTTTTCGGGGGTGGTGATGTCGCCGTTGGCGATGACGGGAATGCGCGCTTGCGCCTTCACCGCGCGGAGGGTGTCGTATTCGGCCTCGCCCGAATAGCCGCAGGCGCGAGTGCGGCCGTGCATCGCCAGCGCCTGCACGCCGGCGTTCTCGGCGATTTTGAGGATGTTGAGCGCATTGCGGTGCTCGCGATCCCAGCCGGTGCGGATTTTCAGCGTCACCGGCACTTCGGGGACCGCCTTCACCACCGCGTCGAGGATGCGTCCGACCAGGCCTTCGTCCTGCAGCAGCGCGGAGCCGGCCATGACGTTGCATACCTTCTTGGCCGGGCAGCCCATGTTGATGTCGATGATCTGCGCACCGCGGTCGACGTTGTGGCGCGCGGCTTCCGCCATCATCGCCGGATCGGCGCCGGCGATCTGCACGCTGATCGGGTCGACCTCACCCTCGTGGTTGGCGCGCCGCGCGGTCTTGGCCGAGCCGTACAGCAGCGAGTTCGACGTTACCATCTCGGATACCGCCATGCCCGCGCCCAGCTTCTTGCAAAGCTGGCGGAAAGGCCGGTCGGTCACTCCGGCCATGGGAGCGACGATCAGGCGGTTCTTGAGGAGGTGGTTGCCGATGCGCATAAGGGGTGGCATTTTACCCTCCCAGCGGGCCGCGACCAAGCCGCACGAAATTACTTTTCAGATGGCGACGAATCGACCCGGCGGCTAATATTTACTACGCTGATATTTAACTGAATAAATGGTAGAAAAAGCATGAGCATTGTTTCGGAATTCAAGGAATTTGCGGTCAAGGGCAATGCCATGGACCTGGCAGTCGGCGTCATCATCGGTGCCGCCTTCGGCAAGATCGTTGATTCCATCGTCAAGGATCTGATCATGCCGATCATAGGCGCGGTGTTCGGCGGCTTCGATTTCTCCAACCTGTTCATTGCCCTCGGGGCGGTTCCGGAGGGCGCGGCCATGACGCTGGAGGGCTTAAGGGAAGCCAACGTGCCGGTGTTTGCCTATGGCAATTTTCTGACCATCCTGCTCAATTTCATCATTCTGGCCTTCATCGTTTTCATCCTCGTCAAGCAGATCAACCGCCTGAAGAAGGAAGCGCCTGCCGCCCCGGCGGCGCCCGAGGACATCGTGCTGTTGCGTGAAATTCGCGACAGCCTGAAAAAATAAGGGGCGTTTTCTGTTGTGCTGGCGCAACCTGGCGGCTGATTCGTTGATCAGTCGGCCCCGGGTTGGCGGGAGACTTGGGTAAGCGGGGGTACAATTTGACCATCCCTTCGCCCGGTTTGGGTGAAGATCATCAAGCGCATTTTCTAATAAAAGGGAGCTTTACAATGAAACATACCTACGCAGCATGGCTGCTTGGCGGACTGATGGCAGTGGGCGCAGCTGCTCATGCTGCCGACATGGCGGATCGCGAATTCAGTCTTCTGCTCGGCGGCGGCTGGGCGGACGGGGACCTGACCGGCAGCAAGGATGGCGACGTCAACCCCCTGTTCGGACTGCGTTATGGCCAGCGCCTGGGTAGCGACTTCAATCTGTTCGGCGATCTGGTGTATGGCCCCTACGACGGCGACCGCGCCGGCGTCGGCGATGCGGATGTCACCACCCTGCGTGGCGGACTCGAATGGCTGTTCTCGAAACAGGATCGCTACGACTGGTTCCTGTCCGGCGGTCTCGGCGTGATGAACGTCAATACCGACGACGGCCCTGACTTCACCCGCCCGATGGCCTCGCTGGGCATTGGCCAGTCCTGGGAAGTAGGCGTGAACGACGCCTTCCGTTGGGAAGTGCGCGCAGACCAGTCGTTCGGCAACGACACGCTGCCGAATGCCGCCCTGACCAACTTCCAGGCCCTGGTTGGCTATTCCTGGGGCATCGGCGCGCCGCCGGATTCAGACGGCGACGGCGTGCCCAACCGGTTCGATCAATGCCCCAACACCCCCAAGGGTGCCAAGGTCGATACCAAGGGTTGTCCGCTGGACGGCGACGGCGATGGTGTATTCGACGGCCTCGACAAGTGCCCCGATACCCCGGCCGGCGTGAAGGTCAACGCCGATGGCTGCCCGCTGGACACCGACGGCGATGGCATCCCTGATTACAAGGACAAGTGCCCGACCGTGCCCGCACCTGGAACGGCCGATGGTTGCCCGCCGGTGGTGGAAAAGCCGGCTGAGCCCGCACCCGCACCCGTACCTGCGCCCGCTCTCGCGCCGCTCATGACACTGGGCGATGTGTTTTTTGACTTCGACAAGGCGACGCTGAGGCCGACTGCTTACGCGAAAATCGACAATGCGGTTGCCCACGTCAAGAAAATGGAAGGCGAGATGTATGAATTGAAAGGTTACACCGACAGCATTGGTTCGGAGGCTTACAACCTGAAGTTGTCGCAGCGCCGCGCCGATGCCGTGCGCAATGAAATGATCAAGCGCGGTGCCCCCGCCGATCGCATCAAGGCAACGGGCTATGGTGAGGCCGACCCAGTGGCCGACAACGCCACCAAGGAAGGTCGCGCCAAGAACCGCCGCGTCGAACTTTATGGCCGCTAATTAATCAAGCGCGCTAACGATTAAAACGGGAGCCTCGGCTCCCGTTTTTTTGGTGTATCCGGCAGAGTGCGTCGACTTGGAGATAACCGTTCTTCACTTGATATGAGCAACAGCGGAAAATCAGTGCGCCGCTTCCCAGTTCGTGCCCGACCCCACGCCCACCCGCAAGGGCACCTTGAGTGCCGCGACGTTGCACATGTGCGCCGGCAGTTCGGCGCGCACGCGGTCGAGTTCCCGCTCGGGCACTTCGAGGATGAGCTCGTCGTGCACCTGCAGCAGCAGGCGGCTGGACAGTTTTTCCGAATCGAGCCAGCCCTGTACCGCGATCATCGCCAGCTTGATGAGGTCAGCGGCGGTGCCCTGCATCGGCGCGTTGATGGCGGCGCGCTCGGCGCCCTGGCGGCGCTGCGGATTCTTGGCATTGATTTCGGGCAGGTACAGGCGGCGGCCGAACACGGTCTCGACGTAGCCCTGGCTGCGCGCCGCCTCGCGCGTGCGCTGCATGTAGTCGGCCACGCCGGGATAGCGCGCGAAATAGCGGTCGATGTAGGCCTGCGCGGCGGCACGCTCCAGGTTGAGCTGGCTGGCGAGACCGAAGGCCGACATGCCGTAGATCAGGCCGAAGTTGATGACCTTGGCCATGCGCCGCTGCTCGGAATTGACCTCGCCAAGCGGCACGCCGAACACCTCGGCGGCGGTGGCGGTGTGGATGTCGCGGTCCTCGGCAAAGGCGGTCAGGAGGCCGGGGTCGTCCGACAGGTGCGCCATGATGCGCAGCTCGATCTGCGAATAGTCGGCCGACACCAGCACGTGCCCGGGCGGTGCGATGAAGGCCTCGCGGATGCGGCGGCCCTCCAGGGTACGCGCGGGGATGTTCTGCAGGTTGGGTTCGGCGCTCGACAGCCGGCCGGTCACCGCGGTGGCCTGCGAATAGCTGGTGTGCAGGCGCCCGGTCTGCGGATGCACCATCTGCGGCAGCTTGTCGGTGTAGGTCGACTTCAGCTTGGCCATCCCGCGGTAGTCGAGAATCGCCCGCGCGATGGGGTGGTCGAGCGCCAGCAGCGCCAGCGTTTCCTCGTCGGTGGACGGCGCGCCGCCGGGGGTCTTCCTGACCACCGGCAGGCCCTTTTGCGTAAAAAGGATGTCGCCGATCTGCTTGGGCGAGCCGAGGTTGAAGGGCTGCCCGGCTTCCTGGTAGGCGCGCTGTTCCAGCTCCAGCATCTTCCTTCCGAGTTCGCCGCTTTGCACCGCGAGCAGGTTGCGGTCGAGCAGCACGCCGGTGCGCTCCATGCGGAACAGGATCTCGGCCACCGGCAGTTCGATGTTGCGATAGACGAAGGCCAGTTTGTCGGAGGCCGCAATCTGCGGCGCCAGCGCATCGCGCACGCGCAGCGTGACGTCGGCGTCCTCCGCCGCGTATTCGCTGGCGCGCTCGAGGTCGACCTGCTCGAAGCCGATGCGCGACGCACCCTTGCCGGTGACGTCGTCGTAGCTGATCGTGGCCAGTCCCAGGTGGCGCGACGCCAGGCTGCCGAGCTCGTGTGACTGGTGGGCTTCGAGCACGTAGGACTGCAGCAGCGTGTCGTCGATGACGCCGCCGAGCGCGATGCCGTAGTTGGCAAAAATGTGGCGGTCGTACTTGAGGTGCTGGCCGATGATTTTGGGTGCGGGATTTTCCAGCAGCGGTTTCAGCTTCGCCAGCACGGCAACGCGATTCAACTGCTCCGGCGCGCCGGCATAGTGATGCGCCAGCGGCAGGTAGGCCGCCTCGCCGTGGGCGATGGCGAACGAGATGCCGACCAGTTCGGCCTGCATGGCGTTGAGACTGGTGGTTTCGGTGTCGAGCGCAAATGCCGGCGCCGCGTCGAGTCTGGCGATCCAGGCGTCAAGAGCGTCGTCGGTGAGAATCGTTTCGTAGTGCACACGATGCTCGCCGCTTTCGTCCTGTTCGGGGACGGCGGGCGAGGCAGTCGCGGCGGCATCGAGCTCGCGCAGCCAGCTGCGGAACTCGTAGCGCTCGAACAGCGCTCGCAGCGCATCGGCATCGCGCGGCTTCAGGACGAGGTCATCGAAATCGAAGGGCAGCGCGACGTCCATCTTGATGGTGAGCAGCACGCGTGCCTGCGGCAGCCAGTCGCGCGCGGCGCGCAGGTTGTCGCCGACCACGCCCTTGATCTCGTCCGCATGCGCCAGCAGGTTGTCGAGCGTGCCGTATTCGGCCAGCCATTTCACCGCGGTTTTCGGCCCGACCTTGGCGACGCCGGGCACGTTGTCCACAGCATCGCCGATCAGGGTGAGGTAATCGATGATGCGCTCCGGCGGCACGCCGAACTTGCTGGCGACGCCCGCCTCGTCGAGGGTTTCCTCGCTCATGGTGTTGACCAGCGTCACGTGGTCGTCGACCAGTTGCGCCATGTCCTTGTCGCCGGTGGAGACGATGCTGCGGATGCCCTTCCGGGTGGCGTGCTGAACCAGGGTGCCGATCACGTCGTCGGCCTCGACGCCGTCGATGACGACGAGCGGCCAGCCCTCGGCGCGGATCACTTCGTGCAGCGGTTCGATCTGGCAGCGCAGGTCGTCCGGCATGGCGGGGCGGTGCGCCTTGTATTCGGGGTAGAGATCGTCGCGGAAGGTCTTTCCCTTCGCGTCGAACACGCAGGCGATATAATCGGCTGCATAGTCCTTCTGCAGCCGGCGCAGCATGGAGAGCACGCCCTTGATCGCATTGGTCGGTTCGCCCGCCGAATTACGCAGATCGGGCAGCGCATGGAAGGCGCGATACAGATAGGACGAACCGTCCACCAGCAGCAGGGTTTTTCTGGATTGATTTACACTGGATTCGTTCACGAGGCGCTCGAAAATGCACTTTGATAAATTGCCTGCCAACGCCGACCCGGGGCGTACCGCCGAGATCAATTATTCGGCGCGCGAGTCGTGGCGGATGCTGGGGATTATGGCAGAGTTCGTCGAGGCGACCGAACGGCTGGCGTCGATCCGTCCTGCCGTTTCGATCTTCGGCAGCGCCCGCACCCCGCCCGATCATGCGTATTACATGCTGACCGAGGACATCGCACGCAAGCTGTCCGACGCCGGCTTCTCGGTCGTTTCGGGCGGCGGCCCCGGCATCATGGAAGCCGCCAACAAGGGCGCGTATTTCGGCAAATCGCCCAGTGTCGGCCTCAACATCCAGCTGCCGCACGAACAAAGTGCCAATGCGTATCAGGACATCAGCCAGACCTTCCAGCACTTTTTTGCGCGCAAGGTCATGTTCGTCAAGTTCGCCGCGGCCTACGTCGTCATGCCCGGCGGTTTCGGCACCCTGGACGAGCTGTTCGAGGCACTGACGCTGGTGCAGACCGGAAAAATCGCGCCCATTCCCATCATCCTGGTGGGTTCGGCCTACTGGACGGGACTGGCCGACTGGGTGAAATCCAGGATGGTGGATGAAGGCATGATTTCACCCGGGGACGTCGACCTGATGCACATCATCGACAAGCCCGAAGACGTGGTCGACGCCATCTTCAGCCATTATGAAAAACGCGGCTTCATGCCATCGCTGGCGGAGCGCGAAATCCAGCTCAACCTGTAAGTATTTTTACCCAAACTGAACCATTCGCCTTCTGGAGCCTGACATGCGCACCCCCGTTTTGCTGTTGACCCTGATGCTGAGCGGCGTGGCCGTTGCCGCTTCTCCGTCCGACCGTCCGCCCGAACTGAGTCCGGTGCCCGATGGCGCGCCGGGTCCCGATGATGCGCCCGCGGTGACGATCAAGCCGAGCAGCCAGGGGCGGGTCGTCGAATACCGCGCCAACGGCAGGCTCTACATGCTGAAAGTCATCCCCAAGGTCGGCAAGCCGTATTACCTCATCGACCAGAAGGGCGACGGCCAGTTCGCCCGGCAGGACAGCCTCGATTCTGGCATGCGTCCGCCGATGTGGGTGATCAAGGAGTTCTGAGTCTTTGCATGTGCGTCAGTTAAAATCCGCCGCATGACTAACGCATCCAATCAAGACATCCCGCGCAAGGTCGCGGCCAGCCAGGGTTTCCAGTGGGTGGCCGCAGGCTTTCGCCTGTATCGCAAGAATCCCCTGTTGCTGTCCGCCGCCTTCGGCGTGCTGTTCGGCGTGGTGATGGCGCTCGGCCTGATCCCCGTGGTGGGCGGCTCGCTGTCGGAACTGGCTTCGCCCCTGATGGTGGCCGGATTCATGGCCGCTTATCGCGCGCTCGACGACGGCCGCGAACTCGAACTGCCGAATTTTTTGGCCGGGGTGCAGGGGCCGGCGATCCCGCTGATGGCCGTCGGCGCGGTGCAGTTGCTCGGCACCCTGCTGATCGGCCAGGTGATGCTCAAGATGGGATTCGATCAGCAGGCGGTGATGACGGCGGCACAGACGCAAAAAGCCCCGGCAGAATTGCAGGCAATCCTCAATCAGGCCATGCCGGCGATTTTCACCGGCATGTTGCTGTTCACTCCGCTGATCATGGCGACCTGGTTCGCGCCTGCGCTGATCCTGTTCGGCGGCGCCCGTCCGGCTACCGCGCTGGGGGTAAGCCTCAGGGCAGTCGCCAAAAACTGGGCGGCCATGCTGGTGAACGGATTGACGCTGGGCGCGGTACTGTTTCTGGCTGCGCTGGTGCCGATGCTGCTCGGCCTGCTGGTGGCGATGCCGATCCTGTTCGGCTCGCTGTATGCCTCGTATCAGGCGATCTTCGCGGTGTGGGCAGACGAGCCCGCACCCGACAACGTGGTGTCGCTTTAGCAGTCTGTCAGGCTGCCGACAGCTTGGCGTAAGCCAGTGCCAGCCACTTCGTTCCGGCCTCGCGGAATTTCACCTGCACCCGCGCGTCAGCGCCGCGCCCTTCGAAGTCGATGATGATGCCGGTACCGAACTTGGCGTGGGCCACGCTCTGGCCCACGCGGTAGCCGGTGTCGTTTCCCGTTTGGGTGCTGCGCGGCGTCGCTGCCGGCGCGCGGGCGCTGCCTGACGCATAGGACGGTTCGGCGCGGCGGTTGAGGTGCATCAGCACCTGGTCCGGCAGTTCGTCCAGAAAGCGTGACGGCAGGCTGTAGCGGATCTGTCCGTGCAGCATGCGCGACTGCGCGTGCGACAGGTACAGCCGCCGCCGTGCGCGGGTGATCGCCACGTACATCAGCCGCCGCTCCTCCTCCAGGCCGTTTTCTTCATTGGCGCTTTGCTCGTGCGGGAACAGGCCTTCTTCCAGCCCGGTGATGAACACGGCGTGGAATTCCAGCCCCTTGGCGGCGTGGACCGTCATCAACTGCAGCGCGTCGTGACCGGCGATGGCCTGATGCTCGCCCGCCTCCAGCGCGGCATGGGCGAGAAAACGATCCAGCTCAGGCTGGGTGGTTTCGGCGGAGACTAACGCCTCAGGCGTTGTGTCGGAACCAAAGGCATCCGAAGAACCCGATTCCTCGGAAAACAGCGCGGCCGCGTTGACCAGTTCGTTGAGGTTTTCCAGGCGGTCGGCGCCTTCCTTGTCGGCGCGGTAGTAGTCGGCCAAGCCGCTGGACTCGATCACATGGTCGATCGCTTCCGGCAGCGGCAGGTCGCGCGTGGCCTGCTTGATATCCTCGATCAGCCTGGCGAAGCCCGCCACCTTGCCGCCGCTGGTGCAGGCCGCCTGCCACAGGCTCGCGCCCGAGCGCGCGGCGCTGTCGGCAAGCTGTTCCAGGGTGCGTGCGCCGATGCCGCGGGTGGGGAAATTCACCACCCGCAGAAACGCGCCGTCGTCCTCCGGGTTGGTCAGCAGGCGCAGGTAGGCGAGCGCGTGCTTGATTTCCTGGCGCTCGAAAAAGCGCAGCCCGCCGTAGACCCGATATGGCACTCCGGCAGAGAACAGCGCGTGTTCCAGCACTCGCGACTGCGCGTTGGAACGGTACAGCAGCGCCATGTCGGACAGGTTCCCCCCCTCGCGATTGAGCGCGCGCACCTCGTCGACCACGAAGCTCGCCTCGTCCTGGTCGGAATAGGCGTCGAACACACGGATCGGTTCGCCGTCGCCTTCCGCTGTCCACAGGTTTTTTCCCAATCGATGCGCGTTCTGCGAGATCAGCGTGTTGGCGGCGGTGAGGATGTGGCCGTGGCTGCGGTAGTTCTGCTCCAGCTTGATCACGTTGCCGTGTGCGAACTCGCGCTCGAACTCGGCCATGTTGGCGGTGTTGGCGCCGCGGAAGGCGTAGATCGACTGGTCGTCGTCGCCCACCGCGAACAGCGCCGTGTGCGGACCGGAAAACAATTTTAGCCAGCGGTACTGCAGGGTGTTGGTGTCCTGGAATTCGTCGATCAGGATGTGGCGGAAGCGGTCCTGGTAGTGCTGGCGCAGCGGCTCGTTGCGGTAGAGCAGTTCGTAGGAGCGCAGCAGCAGCTCGGGAAAATCCGCCACGCCTTCGCGCTGGCATTGCGCGTCGTAGGCTTCATACAGTTCGGCCAGCCGCATCGAGTATTCGTCGAACGCCTCGGCGTCGCGCGCCCGGCGACCGGCTTCCTTGTGGCTGTTGATGAACCACTGCACTTTCTTCGGCTCGTACTTCTCGGTGTCGACATTCAGCGACTTCATCAGCCGCTTGATCGCTGACAGTTGGTCCTGGCTGTCCAGAATCTGGAACGACTGCGGCAAGCCCGCTTCGCGGTAATGCGTGCGCAGCAGACGGTTGGCGAGGCCATGGAAGGTGCCGACCCACATGCCGCGCGTGTTGATCGGCAGCATCGCCGAAATGCGCGTCAGCATCTCCTTCGCTGCCTTGTTGGTGAAAGTCACCGCGAGGATGCCGTGCGGCGACACCTGCCCGGTCTGGATCAGCCACACGATGCGGGTGGTCAGCACCCGCGTCTTGCCCGAGCCGGCACCGGCCAGAATCAGCGCAGACTCGTGCGGCAGCGTGACGGCAGCGCGCTGTTCGGGGTTGAGGTTTTCCAGCAGATGGGCAGACATACAGGGGTAAAATCGGGCGGTCAATTGCAGATTATAAAGGGCTACCGATGGTGAGAATTTTGTTTTTCGGCGACCTGGTGGACACGCTCGGCATGGCCTCCGACGAAATCGCCCTGCCGCCCGACGTGACCGACGTCGAGCGTCTGCTGTTCGTGCTGTCCAAACGCGGCGAGATGTGGAAAAAAATGCTGCTCGGCAACCCCAAGCTCAACATCACCATCAACAAGCAATTTGCCGAGAAGTCCGCAGCAATCAAGGATGGCGACGAAATCGCCTTGGTGGGTTTTTCTGTTGTCTGAGGGCCGCTTCCGGGCAGAGGGAAGCGGGTGGCCAGGGCAGGTTTGGCCCATCAGTAACCGGGGTGAATTGCCGATAAAGACTCCATGAGAGACCAGCGTTTCTACGATTTCCTGCGCCGCCAGATCCCGGTGTTCATCGCGCTTTCGCTTTTTCCGGGGCTGGGCTACCTCTTTCTCAGCTGGCTCAACGGGGTATTCACGCCGGCACTCGTCTGGTATCTGCTGGTCATTGCAGCCTCGGTCTGGGGATATCGGCTGTACCGGGATTTCGACTTCGATACGATGAGTGAGCAGCGGCGGGATCGCTGGTACCGGCAATGCAGCTGGTTCTTCTACGCATTCTTCCTGCTGTGGGTACTGATTTTCCTGCTCTATGTCGGGCAGGACGCCTACAAGCTTCACTATATTGCCATCTTCAGCGAAATCGGCGCGTCGGTGGTTGCCTCTTCTTTGCTGGCGTCTGACCGGCGACTCTACCGCCCGACCATCCTCATTCTGATGGTGCCGCTGATCATCTATTTTCTCCTGATCGGCGAATGGTACGGCTATGTCCTCACTGTCTTTGCTGCCACCCTGACCTGGGTTCTGCTATATGCCGCCAACAGCAGTCACCAGCTGCTGATGCAAGCCAACCATCAGGCTTCGCACGATGCCCTCACCGCCCTGTACAACCGGCAGTATTTCATCGAACACCTGCAGAAACGGATGAATACACTGGGTGAACGTGGCGAGTTCTCCTACCTGCTGCTGATCGATCTGGATCATTTCAAGACCGTCAACGATTCCCTGGGACACGATGTCGGCGATCAGCTCCTGCAACGTGTCGTGTCACGCATCCAGGAGCACCTTCCCCAGGAATGCGTGCTCGCTCGCCTCGGGGGCGACGAGTTCATCATTACAGGGAGCAGTTTCACCGACCCGGGGATGTGCGAGCGTGCTGCACTGGACATTTCCGGACAGCTCATTGCAAGGCTGAAAGAGACCTATGTCGTCGATCAGCATCACCTTTACATCAGCGCCAGCATCGGCGTGAGCATCATCAGTGGCCGCAGCGCTAACGCCAATCGCTACATCAAGGAAGCGGATATCGCGATGTACGAGGTCAAGGCGAAGGGGCGCGATGGCGTCTTCATGTTCAATGAAGAAATGGCCGGGCGGGTCGAGCGCCATCTGGAGATTGAACGTCTGCTCCACTTTGCCCTGGCCAACGACGAGGTCACACTTCACTATCAGCCGCAGCTGGATACAGACGGGCGCATCATCGGCGCCGAATCCCTGGCACGCTGGAACAATCCGACGCTAGGCTCCGTTCCGCCTGATTTGTTCATTCCCATCGCCGAGCAGACGGGCCTGATCGTCGAACTGGGAAACCATATCCTCGAAACCGGATTCAGAACCCTGCGCGAGTGGCGCGATGCGGGCATCGAACTCGATCAGTTTTCCATCAACATCAGCATGCGGCAATTTACCCATCACCACTTTGTGGAACAGGTCGAAGACCTGGCGCAGCGCTATCTTGACGAGGAACTCAGGCGCAAGCTCATGTTCGAGATCACCGAATCCATTGTCGCCGAGGACATCAAACGCGTCATTCAGATCATGAACAGCCTGAAAGGGAGCGGCATTCAATTTTCCATGGACGATTTTGGCACCGGCTACTCCTCCCTCAGTTATCTCAACCGGCTTCCCCTCGACGAGATCAAGATCGATCGGGCATTTGTCAGCGCGCTTGACCAGGATGAAGGCGATCGTGCGATGGTGACCACCATTCTCAATATGGCGAATATCCTCAAGCTGAAGATCGTTGCCGAGGGCGTGGAAACTGCCGGGCAGCTGGACTTTCTCCTGCGTCAAGGCTGCCCTGCTTTCCAGGGCTATTATTATTCAAGGCCGATGACGAAGGCACAGTTCGCTGACTACTATCGCAAGCGCCATGCAGATGCGCAGCTTGTGTGATGGATAGCCGGGATGGTCTGGAGAAACCAACCCCGGGCTATCGCCAATAAAAAAACGGAGCCAGTCGGCTCCGTTTTTTTATTCGACCTGCGCGAACTGGTTTACTTGCCCTTGTTCGCGATCATGTCCTGGATGATTGGCGCCAGGATCAGTTCCATGGCGAAGCCCATCTTGGCGCCCGGCACCACGATGGTGTTGCGGCGCGACATGAAGGAGTTCGGGATCATGTTCAGGAGGTAGGGGAAGTCGACGCCCTTGGGCTCGCGGAAGCGGATCACGATGAAGCTCTCGTCCGGCGTCGGGATGTCGCGCGTGATGAAGGGGTTGGAGGTGTCGACGGTCGAGACGCGCTGGAAGTTGATGTCGGTGCGCGAGAACTGCGGGGTGATGTAGTTCACGTAGTCCGGCATGCGGCGCAGGATGGTGTCGACGATGACGTCGGCCGAGTAGCCGCGCTCGGCGCCGTCGCGGTGGATTTTCTGGATCCACTCGAGGTTGACGATGGGCACCACGCCAATGCCGAGGTCGACGTGCCTGGAGACGTCGATGTCGTCGGTCTTCACCAGGCCGTGCAGGCCTTCGTAAAACAGAACGTCGGAGCCGGGGGCCACGTCTTCCCACGGGGTGAATTCACCGGGGTTGAGGCTGGTGTTGAGGCGTTTGTTGTGTTCGGCAGCCTCTTCGTCGCTGTGGATGTAGTAGCGTTTTTTGCCGCTGCCGGTTTTGCCATAGGTCTCGAACAGTTCGGCCAGCTTGTCGAAGCGGTTGGCGGCGGGGCCGAAGTGGCTGAACGACATGTTGCCTTCGGCTTCGGCCTTTTTGACCGCTTCCTTGAACTCGACACGCGACAGGCCGTGGAAGCTGTCGCCCTCGATCACGGCGGCGTTGATTTTTTCGCGGAAGAAAATGTGCTCGAACGCGCGCTTGACGGTGGTGGTGCCGGCGCCGGATGAGCCCGTGACCGCAATGACGGGATGCTTCTTGGACATGCTGGGACTCCCTGAAGGATAGGTAAAAATTTTGCGAAAACGAGGCATTTTACCCGCAAGGGGCAGGCCGTGGTAGTAGAGGCGCTAAAGCCCTAAAGGACTCCGATCCACTATGGACTGAAGCCCATGTGGAGTCGTATGCGCCAACAACCACGCACTACCCGCGCGGGGCAGGGCTTGTCACCCGCGCGGGGAAGTCCCGGCTGGGCGGCCCTACATTGCGAATTCCAGACGCTCTTCCACTTTTTTCAGCGCGGCGGCGGCGCAGGCGCGGTCCTTGTCGCCGCCGGGTGCGCCGGAGACGCCCACGGCGCCTATCAGGCTGCCGGCGGCTCGGATCGGCAGGGCGCCGTCCATCACGATGAGGCCGTCGATGTGGTTGAGTTCGGGGCGGATGTCGGCACGGGAGGCGCGGAATTCGCCGGTATCGCTGCCCGACATCACCGCCATGCCGGCCTTGCGCTCGGCGATTTCCAGGGTGTGGCGCGCCGCCAGGCTGTCGCGCATCGCCACCTGCAGGTTGCCGGCGCGGTCGATCACCACGGCGGACACGGTGTAGCCGTCCTTGCGGCAGGCCTCGACCGAGGCCATCGCAATGTCGCGTGCCAGTTCCAGGCCGATCTGCTTGACCGGCAGGATGTCGGGCTGGGCGGCTAGCGCGGGCAGGGAAGCGGCCAGCAGGGTAAGCGGAAGCAGCGTTTTCATGGAGTCTCCTTTTTGGATTGTAAAGATGCACCGACCGGGGCGGACGTCGCGCGTTCCCGGCGGGCAGACCGGGAACGCGGGCCACGCCGGGCGGGCGGTATAATCGCCGGCTTGATTCTAAGCGGTTGTTGCGATGCAAGAAAAATACCTTCCCTCGGAAATCGAACGCGCCGCACAGGCGCAGTGGACGGCCAGCCAGGCCTACCGCGCGAGCGACGCGTCCGACCGTCCCAAGTATTACTGCCTGTCGATGTTCCCCTACCCGTCGGGCAAGCTGCACATGGGACACGTGCGCAACTACACCATCGGCGACGTGCTGGCGCGCTATCACGCCATGCGCGGGTTCAACGTGATGCAGCCGATGGGCTGGGACGCCTTCGGCCTGCCGGCGGAAAACGCCGCGATCGCCAACAACGTGCCGCCCGCCGCCTGGACCTACGCCAACATTGACCACATGCGCACGCAGTTGCAGGCGCTGGGCTTCG
>Ga0209705_10000315_pt1 | contig 25292 bp, 21 predicted proteins | sample PPLLaktember2015_5_FD_187262 | JGI IMG/M metagenome (GOLD analysis project Ga0209705, IMG submission 187262) | Freshwater sediment microbial communities from Prairie Pothole Lake near Jamestown, North Dakota, USA - PPLs Lake P8 Core (1) Depth... | ecosystem: Environmental > Aquatic > Freshwater... | reverse complement strand
GGCGCTCGTGGTGTGCGCATGGGGAAACCACGGCGCGCACCTTGGACGCGCCAGGAAGGTGGTGGGCCTTTTGACTGCCAACAAGGTTGGTTTACACATATTGCGAATGAACGGCCAGGGCGAGCCAGCGCATCCGCTCTACCTGCCGGGGTCGCTTCAGGCAGCGAGCTGGGGCGCAGGGTCCCTGACGCCCTGATCGCAGCGCCGAAGTCCGTGCGGCGGCCAACCCGGCCTATGTGTGCCACCGGGCAGAGCGCCGCCGTGCCCGCGTGCACAATGCGCTGTGCCCCTCAGCATCATCTGAGACACCGCAAGTCAGTCATCAAGGAATCACCATGAGAATCACATCCACCAGGCGGCACGCTGCCCTGGCGCTCGGCCTTTCCACCGCCGCCCACGCGCAGGACGTCAATGCCGGAACCAGAAAGGTATCCCAATGAGCAAAATGCACGAGTTCGAGCGGGCGGGCGGCAAGGTGGCCAACGACTTCAAGGCCATCATCGCCGACGGAGAGGACATGCTGAAAGCGGCGGCGACGGTGTCGGGCGAGGGCCTGGCGGTGGCGCGGACGAAGTTCGAAGGGCAGCTGAAGAGCGCCAGGGCGGCGCTGGCGGACGCCTCGCAGCCGGTGCTCGAGCGCACCCGGGAAACCGCCGCGGCGGCGAACGAGTACGTGCGCGGCAATCCCTGGAGCGTGGTCGGCATCGCGCTCGCCGCCGGGGCGCTGGTCGGCTACCTCGCATCGAGGAAGTGAAGGATGGACGCGCCCACGCCCTTCAAGGCGCCGCTCGAGCAGCAGGCGACCGGCCTCAAGTTCGCCGAGATGAACCGCACGCAGAAGGCGGTCTTCGTGGCGAAGCTCATGGCCTGCATCGCGCCCTTCGGCTTCGCCTTCCCCAACGTCCAGCACGATTGAGGCGCCGGCTCGCGCGCGGCCCGCAACCGGGCCATGACCTGGATCAAACACGGCGCGCCTGGGGGCGGGAATACTTGAGCCTGCAAGGAGCCAGAGAGTGCTTTTTTCAGGCCTGTTCGACCTTCCGTGGTGGGGTTACGTCCTGGTCGCGCTCGCGCTGACGCAGGTCACGATCGCGGCCGTCACCATCTACCTGCACCGCTGCCAGGCGCATCGCGCGCTCGACCTGCACCCGGCGGTCAGCCATTTCTTCCGGCTGTGGCTGTGGCTCACCACCGGCATGGTCACCAAGGAATGGGCGGCGGTGCACCGCAAGCACCACGCCAAGTGCGACACGCCGGAGGATCCGCACAGCCCGCAGGTCTACGGCATCAACCGGGTGCTCTGGCTCGGGGTCTTCCTCTACGTGAAGGAATGCCACAACGGCGACACGCTCGAGCGTTACGGCCGCGGCACGCCCTACGACTGGGTGGAGCGCAACGTCTACACCGGCCTCGCGATCTACGGCGTCTTCATCACGCTCGCGCTCGACCTGCTGCTCTTCGGCGCCGTCCCTGGCGCGCTCATCTGGCTCGCGCAGGTGGCCTGGATCCCGTTCTGGGCCGCGGGGGTGATCAACGGCATCGGGCACTACTGGGGCTACCGGCACTGGGCGACGCCGGATGCGAGCACCAACATCGTGCCCCTCGGGATCCTGATCGGCGGCGAGGAGCTGCACAACAACCACCACGCCTACCCGACCTCGGCGAAGCTTTCGCTCAAGTGGTACGAGCTCGACGTCGGCTGGCTCTATATCCGCATCCTCCAGGGGCTCGGCCTCGCCACGGTGAAGCACGTGGCGCCGCGGCCGCATTTCCGCGCCGCGCCCAAGCCGGTCGTGGATCCCGACACGCTGGAGGCGGTCATCCGCTGCCGCTACGACGTGCTCGCCCGCTACGCGCGGTCCCTGAAGCGGACGTACGTGGAGGAGCTGCGCAAGCTGCGCCGGCACTCGCCGCAGGAAGCGCGGGCGCTGCGGATCATCAAGCCGTGGCTGCATCGCGACCACGCGATGCTGCGCGAGGCAGAGCGCGCGCGGCTCGCGCAGGTGCTGCCCAAGTCGGGCGCGCTGCAGACCATGTACTCGATGCGCCACGAGCTCGCCGCCGTCTGGGGTCGCTCCAGGGCCTCGCGCGAGCAGCTCGTGCGGCAGCTGCAGGACTGGTGCGCCCGCGCGGAGGCGAGCGGGATCCGACCTCTGGTAGAGTTCTCGCAGCGCCTGCGCAGCTACGCGTAGGCTTACCGGGGAGCTGAATGACCAGCGATGAGACGTTAGACGCGATCGCGTACATCGAGATGCACCGCCAGGAAGCGGCGCGGGAGGCAGGCATCGCGGCGGCGTGCAACGAGGCGTTGCGCAAGCTCCATGAGCTGCTCGAGCGCGAGCGCCAGACGCCGCACGAGCCGGGCAGCCGGCATGCGACGAACATCGAGGCCGTGGCGGCCGAGATCGAGCGCGTGAAGGGCCTGGCCGGCGCCGCCGCCAGGCCGAAGCAGGGCCGCCCGAGGCAGCGCGGGCACCAGCGGCCCGGCGGCGGCCAGCAGCACCAGATGCCGCGCGGCAAGCAGCGCCGGACGATGGGGCGGGGTCGCGGGCGCTAGAGCGTCAGCCCCAGAGCAGCCAGAAGAAGGCCGCGAAGGCCGGCGGGATGAACAGGCAGAAGCGCGCGTTGGAGGACATGCGCCGGCGCTCGGCGTCGTCGAGCTCGAGCTTCTGGTTCTTGCGCCTGGCGCGCTCGCCTGCTTCCTTGCGCACCGACAGGTACTCCGCCACGAACAGGAACAGCGCGACCCCGGCGCCGGTCAGCGCGCCCATGAGTGCCATGTTCATTGCGGCTGCCCCTCCGGTTTCGAGAACCTGATCACCCGGCGGCTCTGCAGGTCGGGCTGCCCGCCGGGCCCGGGCTCGATGAGAACGATGAAGAGCGTCGGCCCGGTGATGCGCCCGGTGAGATGCACCATCGCGTCGTCGCTGCTCACCATGCCCACCAGCCCGTCGGCGCGCACCTCGGCGTCGACGTCGAAGCTCGCGCCGTTGCCTTCGAGGGTGCCGATCACCTCGCCGGGGCCCTGCTGCTCGAGCTTGAGGGTGACGGTGCCGCCGCTCGGGTGACGGGCCACCCAGGTGCCGGCATATTCCTGCGCCAGCGCCGGCGCCGCCGCGAGCAGCATTCCCAGGAGAAGGAGGAGGTCCCTACTCCAGGAAGAACTCAATGGTGTGCTCCGAACTCTCGCGCGACTCGCCGAAGGAGATGCAGCCGCTCTTGCGCAGGATGAATTCCTCGCGGTGCAGCACGAACTCGCTGTCGCCCTCGATGGTGACGAAGGTGCCGTTCGAGCTCTGGTCGGCGAGGACGAACTTGTCGCCGCGCTTCTCGATGGCGCAGTGCCGCCGCGAGATGAGGTGGTGGGAGATGGGCAGGTCGCACTCGGGGTCGCGGCCGATGACGAACGAGTCGGCGTCGCGCCGGCGCGGGATCTCCTGGCCCTTGTGCACGAGGCGCAGCACCGCCGCCTTGGCGCGCGTCGCCGCCTTGAGGCCGGCCTCGAAGGTGAAGGTATCGGTGCCGCTGCCCACGCGCCAGACGACTTCGCACAGGTCGACCTGCTCGGCCTTGCCCTTCAGCTCGACCGCGTAGAGCCGGCGCAGGCAGGCCTTGTAGTGCTCGGAGAGGTTGGCCGCGGTCTCGGCGGAAGTGATGATCTGCGCGCGGATCGCCTGCTGGGCGAGGCGCGCGGCGAGGTTTACCGTGTCGCCGAACACGTCGCCGTCGCGGTTGAGCACCGGGCCCGAGTGGAAGCCGACGCGCACGCCGGGCTTGCTCGTGCCCTCGGGCATGCCATCGATCGCCTTCTGCATCGCGGCGGCGGCCGAAGCGGCGGCGTCGGGCGAGGGGAAGAGCGCCATCAGGTCCTCGCCGATGGTCTTGATCACGCGCCCGCCGGCGGCCTTGGTGGCCTCGCGCAGCTGGTCAAGGCACGGCGCCACGGCGTCGAGCGTCGCGTCGCACACCCCGGCGAAGAGCACCGTGGTCTCCCTTCCTCCCATGGCGCAAGTCTACCCGGACGGCGGGCCCGCCGCTGCGGCCGTGGGGAGAGGAACCGCGGCGGCGAGCAGGTACTGCATCACGATCGGTATCGTCGCGCGCGCTCGGCGAAAGCGCGATAGTCCAGAAAGACCTCCAGCGCATCGATTCCGCCCGGGGCCTTGCCGGTTTTGAAGCTCTCCAGGGCTGCAATCATTCCATTGAATGAAACCAGGGTCGAAAAGGCGTAATAAAGGACCACTGCGGCGTCCTTGTGCTCGGCGAGCGCTCGCCCGGGCATGTCGACCACCATCGCCGGCCGGCGCACGCGCGCGCGCACCGCGGCAAGCTCGGCCGGCCCGGCGAGCGTCGGGAAGACCAGGTCGGCGCCCGCCTCGGCGTAGAGCGAGAGCCGCGCGATGGTGTCCTCGAGGTCGCGCGAGAGCCAGAAGGCGTCCGAGCGCGCGACGATCATGAAGTCCGGGTCCTCGCGCGCCTCGCAGGCGGCGCGGATGCGCGCCGCCATCTCCGCGGCCGGGCGCAGGCGCTGCGGCGCGTCGGTGTGCTTGCCGGCGCCCTCGTGGTCCTCGAGGTGGATCGCCGCGGCGCCCGCCTGCTCGAAGGCCTGCACCGTGCGCCAGAGGTTGGCCGCGTCGTGGAAGCCGCCCTCGGCGTCGGCGATCACCGGCACGTGCACCGCGTTTGCGATCGCGCGCACCTGCGCGGCGAGCTCCGGCAGCGCGAGCAGCCCCGTGTCGGGCAGCGCGAAGCGGCTCGCCGCCGTGGCGTAGCTGCCCACATAGACGCACTCGAAGCCGTGCGAGGCGATGAGCTTCGCCGAGAGCGCGTCGGTGGCCCCCAGCGCGGCGATGGTCCTGCCGCTGGCGACCAGCTCCCTAAGCGTGCGCTTCATAACGGGGTCAGAGCAATTAAACGGGGACGTACCCCATTTTCCGGGTCAGACGGTGAGCAGCTCGTGCGCCAGGTACTGGCGCCGGAAGGTCTCGAAGTCCACGGTGTCGGCGGCCTCGACCTCGCGCTGCTTGTCGAGCGACTCCGCGGCGAAGCGGGCGAAGCGCTCGCGCACGTCGCGCGAGAGCTCGCGCGTTTTCAGCGTGCCCTTGTGCAGCGTCGACTCGATGAGCACGAAGCGCAGGAACGAGTTCTCGTGGTTGCGCGCCATGGCGTGCAGCACGCGCGCCGAGGGCGTGGTGTCGGGATCCTCGAGGCGGCCGGCGGCTTCCTTCAGCGCGTCGCGGTAGGCGCCGCCGCCGCCGTGCGCGGCGTCGAGCGCCGCCGCCACCGGCTCGCACTGGTCAAGAATGGTTTTGCCCCACTCCTTCAATCCGATTTTTTCCTTGTTTTTTTCGAGAGCCAATCCCTTCTCCCGGCCCTTCAGCGCCACCGCGTGCTGGTTGCGGCCGATCTCGCCGATCTCGCGCGGCGTGTCCTGCGGGCTGTCCGAGGCGAGGCTGTGCAGCAGGAAGACGTCGAGGAAGCGCATCGTCGCCGGGGTGATGCCCACCGGGGCGAAGGGATCGAGGTCCATCAGCCGCACCTCCACGTACTCGACGCCGCGCTCACGCAGCGCGCGCAGCGGGCGCTCGCCGCGCCTGATGGTGCGCTTTGGCCGGATGGTGCCGTAGAACTCGTTCTCGATCTGCAGGAGGCTGGTGGCGAGCTGGCGGTAGTCGTCGCCGTTATTGATGCCGATCTTTTCGTACTCCGGATAAGGCTTCGTCAGCGCGTCGTAGAGCGAGGCGGTGTAGCTGTCGAGGCTGTTGCAGCTCACGCACAGCGACGCCTGCGCGTCGCTCTGGTAGCCGAGCGGCCCCATGCGCAGCGACGTCGCGTGCGGCGCGTACAGGGCGCCGGGGGCGAGCTCGACGAGCGGGTGCTTGCGCCCGTTGACGAAGCTCGAGCACACCGCGGGCGAGGCGCCGAACAGGTAGATCGGCAGCCACGAGTGGCGGCGGAAGTTGCGGATCAGCGCGAAGTACTCCTCGCTCGCCACGCCGGGAAGCGAGAAGTTGTAGTGGATGCCCGAGATCGCCTGCATGCGCCGGCCGTAACGGTGCGAAAGGCCGATGCGGTACACGGTCTTCGCGCGCCCGACGTTGGAGGTGCCGTAGCGCCCGATCGGGATCTGGTTGTCCGCGGGCAGGTTGCACGGCATGCTCGCCGCCCACAGGAGCTCCTCGCCGATGTGGCGGTAGACGACCTGGTGGATCTGCTCGAGCTCCTCGAGGCAGGCGTCGACCCCGGGGTGGGGGCTGGTGATGAGCTCGAGCTGCGACTCGCTGAAGTCGGTGGTGATGTGCGGGTGCGTGAGCGCCGAGCCGAGCGCCGGCGGGTGCGGGGCCTGGGAAAGCGTGCCGTCGGGCCGCACGCGCAGGCTCTCCTTCTCGATGCCGCGGCGGATGCTCTTCAGCCGCCCGGGGTCCAGGCCTTTCAGCCGCTCAGTCAGGGTCATGTCAGGCCGAAAGGTAGCCTGAAATCGGCACCCGATCGCGAAACGGGGCGAACCAGGAGGAAAGGGGAAGCCCGGCCGCCACGGACCATCTACGTCTAATCGCCCTTACGCACTCCCGCCCCGTCGGGGGACAGCACGCCAGCGACCGGTAGCCGCACTGTAGTCGGTCTACTACACCGTTTCCGTACGCTGGCGTACATAAGGCAGCAGCCGGTCGTACTCCTTCTTCACCACCGCGTAGCACTCGCACACGCGCTCTTCCAGCTGCGCGCGGTCCGTAATGGTGATGTGCCCGCGGCTGTAGTGGATGAGGCCCTCCGCCTGCAGCTTGCCGGCGGCCTCGGTGACGCCCTCGCGGCGCACGCCCAGCATGTTGGCGATCAGCTCCTGGGTCATCACCAGCTTGTTGGAAGGCAGCCGGTCGAGGCTGAGCAGCAGCCAGCGGCAAAGCTGCTGGTCGACGCTGTGGTGGCGGTTGCAGACCGCGGTCTGCGTCATCTGCGTGATGAGGGCCTGCGTGTAGCGCAGCAGCAGGTGCTGCAGCTCGCCGCCCCGCTCGAATTCCTTCTTCAGTACCGCGGCCTTCAGGCGATAGCCGTGGCCGGCGCTCTGCACCACGGCGCGGCTGGGCGTGGTCTCCCCGCCCATGAACAGCGCGATGCCCACCAGGCCCTCGAAGCCGGTGACCGCAATCTCGGCCGATGCACCGTTAGTGAGCACATACAGCAGCGACACGATGCTGGTGGTGGGGAAGTACACGTAGGCCTGCTTCGCGCCGGACTCGTACACCGCCTTGCCGAGGGGCATCGGCACGTACTCGAGGTGGCGCTCCAGCGCCGCGTAGCTCCCCTCGGGAAGGGCGGCAAGGAGAAGGTTGGCGTTGGAGCTGTTCAAAGGGGGAGGAGCGTTGCCATTGGTGAGGCCAATGATACGCGCGTTATGTGCGTTGACGAACACAAAAGCCTATTGCGCCAACGCACGGACACATCGCGTCCGGGGAAGGTCAGATCATGCCCATGTCGACCCAGCCCCGGGCGCTGCCGCGCCCGATCTCCCCGGCCCCCGGAGGGTCTTGCGCCGCGACGCTTCTCGACCTCTACGGCGCGCATAAGCAGCTCCAGAGATCAACAGCTATGCGCGCCAGCGAGCAGAGCGCCGCCGCCACAGGGGCGAAACTGCGAGGACGATTCTGAGAAAAAGGTACTCCCAATGAGAACGATCCAGAGATTGGCAGTGGGCACGGCCGTCGCAGCGGCGTTGCTCGGCACGGCTGGTTGCAGCGAAATGTCGACGCGCGACAAGTACACCGCGGGCGGCGCGGTGGCCGGAGCGCTCGGCGGCGCGGTGCTCACGGGCGGCAGCACGGTCGGCACGGTGGGCGGCGCCGCGGTCGGAGGCGTCGTCGGCAACCAGGTCGCCAAGGACAAGAAATAAGTCGAGGGCTAGACCGGCCTCAACGGGTTGCCGCCCAGGTCGCCGCGAGCAGCAGCCCGAATCCCACCACCGCCACGCCTGCATGCCCCACGATCATCCCCTTCGGCAAGGGCAGCATCTTCCAGTGGTAGTTGAGATTCAGGAAAGCGCCGCCGGCGGCCGCCAGCAGGAACAGCAGCAGCGCCCAGGATGCAAGCGCCGGCAGCCCGACCGTGAACCACGCGTAGAGCAGCAGCGTCAGCGCGGCCGCGGAAAGGAACCCGTGCAGCATCGCGAGCCAGGCAGGCGGCTGGGGTTTGCCGGCGAAACGGATGCCCGCCATGCTCAGGCCTCCGAGGGCCGCGAGGGCAAGCAGGACGCTGGCCGTCTTCATGATCAGAACAGGTTCCATGATGTCTCCTTGAGTGCCTACGAACGGGGGATTCTCACCTCGATCGAATGTTCCTGGCGGTCGTCGACCAGGGAAATGACGTGCTCGGCCTGCGCGCCGGCGTCCTCGCCGCGTGTCACGCTGATAGCGTAAACCGTCTCGCCGCAGCGGTAGCGCAGCTTGAAGCCCGGCCAGTGCGCCGGCAGGCAGGGCGCGAGGCGCAGCGTGTCGCCCTCGCGCTTCACGCCCAGGAGCGATTCCAGCGCCAGGCGATACATCCAGCCCGCGGAGCCGGTGTACCAGGTCCAGCCGCCGCGGCCGGTGTGCGGCGCGGCGGCGTAGACGTCCGCCGCCACCACGTAGGGCTCGACCTTGTAGGTGGCGATCGCCGGCGCGGAGCTTCCATGGTTGACCGGGTTGATCATGGCGAAGAGCTCCCAGGCGCGGCGGCTGTCGCCGAGCGCGGCGAACGCCATCGCCGCCCAGATCGCGGCGTGGGTGTACTGCCCGCCGTTCTCGCGCACCCCGGGGACGTAGCCCTTGATGTAGCCCGGGTTGGTCGCCGACTTGTCGAACGGCGGGTCGAGGAGCTGGATGAGCCCGTGGTCGCGGCGCACGAGGTGCCGGTCGAGTGCCTCCATCGCGCCGCGCGAGCGCTCGGCGCCGCCGGCGCCGGAGAGCACCGACCAGCTCTGCGCGATCGAGTCGATGCGGCATTCGTCGGCCGCGGCCGAGCCGAGCGGCGTGCCGTCGTCGAAGTAGGCGCGGCGGTACCACTCGCCGTCCCAGCCGTGCGCCTCGACATTGCGGCGCAGCTGCCCGGCCTCGCTCGCGCAGCTCTCGGCGAAGGATGCGTCGCCCCGCGCGCGCGCGATCCCGGCAAAGCGCTCCAGAACGTCGTAGAGGAAGAACGCGAGCCAGACGCTCTCGCCGCGGCCTTTCGCGCCCACCTGGTCCATGCCGTCGTTCCAGTCGCCCGAGCCGATGAGCGGCAGCCCGTGCGCGCCGAAGCGCAGGCCGTTCCGGATGGCGCGCACGCAGTGCTCGTACAGGCTCGCGACATCGCCCGAGCGCGTCGGCAGGTCGTAATAGGAGTCGTCCTCGGGGTTGACCGGCCGGCCCTCGAGGAAGTGCACCCGCTCGTCGAGCACCTCGCCATCCCCGGTGGCGAGCACGTAGCGCGAGGCCGCCCAGGGCAGCCACAGGTAGTCATCCGAGCAATGGGTGCGCACGCCGCGGCCCGAGGGCGGATGCCACCAGTGCTGCACGTCGCCCTCGCGGAACTGGTGCGCCGCGCAGCGCAGCAGGTGGCCGCGCGCGAGGGCGGGCTCCGCATGCAGGAGGGCCATGACGTCCTGCAGCTGGTCGCGGAAGCCGAAGGCGCCGCCGGACTGGTAGTGCCCGCTGCGCGCCCAGAAGCGGCACGCGAGCGTCTGGTACAGGAGCCAGCCGTTCGCAAGCACGTCGAATGACGCGTCGGGCGTCTCGACCTGCACCGCGCCCAGCGTGCGCTCCCAGTACCGGCCGACCTTCTCCAGCGCGTCGTGCGCCTCGACCCGCGCGCCGCCCGCGATGCCGAGCGTGAACACGATCTCGCGCTCCTCGCCGTCGGCGAGCTCGAAGGCGACCTGCAGCGCGCCGCAGGGATCGAGTCCCGCGCCCACCTTGTCCGAGAGCTGTGCGCGGCGCATGGCGGCGGGATTGGCGAGCGTGCCGTTGCGGCCGAGGAACTCGGTGCGGTTGCCGCTCACCCTGCGCGTCGCGTCGTCGACCTGGAAGAACGCCACGCGGCCGGCGAACTCGGCGTTGTAGGGGTTGCGCGCGTGCAGCGCGCGGCTCGAGGCATCGACCTCGGTGACCACGTGCATGGCGGTCTTCGGCCGCAGGTCGCCCAGCACCCATTCGACATAGCCGGTGGCGGAGAGCCGGCGCGTGCGTCCCGAGCGGTTGGCGATCCTCAGCACCGAGAGCTTGACCGGCGCCTCGAGGTCGACGCACACGCGCAGCGCCGAGTGGATGCCGCCTTCGTCGTGCTCGAACACGCTGTAGCCGAAGCCGTGGCGCGTCACGTAGGGTCCGGCGCCGCCGCAGGGCAGGGGCGTCGGCGACCAGAAAGCGCCGCTTTCCTCGTCGCGAAGGTAGAACGCCTCGCCGCTCGCCTCGCTCACCGCATCGTTCCCCCAGGGGGTGAGCCTGAACTCGTGCGCGTTCTCGCTCCAGGTGTAGCCCAGGCCGCTTTCCGAGACCACGGTGCCGAAGCCGGCATTGGCGAGCACGTTCGCCCAGGGCGCGGGCGTCGCCTGTCCCGGCGAAGTGGTGATGACGTACTCGCGCCCGTCCGGGCTGAATCCACCGGTGCCGTTGAAAAAGCCGAGCTGGGGCCGAATCGGCTCCACGGGCGGCGACGGCGCGGGCCGCACCACGCGCAGCCGCGGCGCGCTCCAGGGCGCGCCTCTTCCTTCCAGGCGCCGCTCCGTGACGCTCGGCTTGCCGACCTGCTCGGCGAGGGTGCCGCGCTTGTCGCTGATGACGGCGCGGGCGACCGACTGGAACAGGATGCGGTCTTCCTCCGAGATCTGCTCCGCCCGGCGCACGAAAACGCCGCCGGGACGATCGATCACGTGCGCTTCGCTGCCCGCGGCGAGCAGCCCCATGATCTGGTCCTGCAGGAGCTGCCGGTAGCCGCCGTGGTCCTCGTTCCAGATCACGAGGTCCACCGCGAGCCCCTTCAGGCGCCAGTAGGCGTGCGCCTGCGCGAGCTGGCGCACCAGGCCGATGCTCGCCGCCTCGCCGATGCGCAGCAGCACGATCGGCAGGTCGCCGGAGATGGCGTAGCCCCAGAGGCCCGACTGCCCGCGGCGGTTCTTGAGCAGCACGCTCGCCTCGGCGCGCAGCGCCGCGTTGGCGTAGAGCACCGAGCTCGCGAGGCGGGCGTAGAGCTGCGCGTCGGACTCGGTGGCGTTGATCTGGTGCAGCGTCACCCAGCTGTGCGTCGAGGCGAGGTCGAAGACGCGATCGGCGAGGTGGCGGTCCTGGTACTTGCCGGCGAGCGCGAGGCAGGCCTCGCGCGTCTCGCCGATGCCGTAGACCATGTCGATGGTCGCCGATTGCCCGGGCTCGAGCGCGATCGGCCGGCGGATCGCCACGATCGGGTCGAGCACCGGGCCCTGGCTGCCCGAGAGCGGCGCGGATTCGCGCATCGCCCGCGGCGCCTCGAGGCTGCCGCCGCGCCCGATGAAGCGCGCGCGGTCGGTCTCGTAGGAGATCGCCCCGGCCTCGCCGCCGTGCGCCGCCATCAGGTGGAACATCCAGGGCGAGCGCTCGGCGGCCGAGCGCGGCCGGCGCGTGCAGAGGATCGCCTGGCGCTCGCCCACGATCTCGGTCTGGACGAAGAGGTTGCTGAAGGCCGGATGCAGCGCGTCGGCGGCGCCCGGGGCGAGCACCACCTCGGCATAGCTCGTCACCTCGATCGAGCGGCGCGTCGCGGCGTGGTTGGTGATGCGCAGGCGCCGCAGCTCGATGTCGTCTTCCGAGGAGACCACGATCTCGGTGTGCGTGTCGTAGTCGTGGTCGCGGCGGCGGAACTCCGCGCGCGCCTCCGAGAAGATCGCCTCGTAGTCCTGGCCGCGCCTGAGCGAGGGCTGGTGGGCGCTCGACCAGAACTCGCCGCCCGCCAGGTCGCGCAGGTAGCAGAAGCTGCCCCAGTGGTCGCGGGTGGGGTCCTCGCGCCAGCGCGTCAGCGCGAGGTCCTTCCAGCGGCTGTAGCCGCCCCCCGCGTTGGTCACCATGACGTGGTAGCGGCCGTTCGAGAGGAGCTGTACCTCCGGGATCGGCGTGTCCGGGGTGGCGAGCACGCGCATCGGCATCTGCGGGCCGCCCGCTTCCGGGCGCGCGTCGAAGCGCCCGGCGCTTTGCAGGGTGAACGCCGCCGGGCGCGGAATGCGCTCCTGCAGGAGCAGCGCCGTCGCCTGCACGCGCGGGTCGGACGCGAAGCGCTTCTGCATCGGCCGATCGAGCAGCAGGTGGGCGAGCGAAAGGAGCACCATGCCCTGGTGGTGCGCCATGAACGAGCGGATCACGGCGCTCGTGTGGCCCCGCGGCAGGCGCGCGGCGGTGTAGTCGATCGCCTCGTAGAAGCCGTATCGGCCCTCGAGCCCGGCGGCGGCGAGCCGCTGCAGGTTCGCGCACGCCGCTTCGGGCGCCACCATCAGCGCGAGCGCCGAGGCGTAGGGCGCCACCACCAGGTCCTCCGAGAGCCCGCGCTTGAGCCCCAGTCCCGGCACGCCGAAGGCGCGGTACTGGTAGTTGAGGGCGGCATCGCGCGTGTTGTAGCCCGATTCCGACATGCCCCAGGGCACGCCGCGGCTGCGCCCGTAGGCGATCTGCCGGCGCACCGCGGCCTGGCAGGTGCGATCGAGCAGCGTGTCCTCGTACGCCGGCATCACGAGCAGCGGCATCAGGTACTCGAACATCGAGCCGCTCCAGGACACGAGCGCCGGCTCGCCGCCGGCGCTGGTGAGCAGGCGCCCGAGGGCGAACCAGCTCTCCTGCTGAAGCTCGCCCTGCGCGATCGCCACGAAGCTCGACGCGCGCGCTTCCGAGGCGAGGAGATCGTAGCTGGCTGCGTCGAGCCGGCCCTCGGCGACGTTGTAGCCGATCGCGAGGAGCTGGCGCGGCTTGTCGACCAGGAAGCCGAACGCCATGTGCTCGAGGGCGGCGCACTCGCGCGCGAGGCGCTCGATCGCCGCGATCCGCTCGCGCGCGCGCCGGCCCGCCTCGTCGTTCAGGGTTGCGACACTCCGGAGGCTGGGAATGGCTTCATCCGGTAATTCCTCTCTGAGAAAGAATCTGATTTCCCCCAGCGCCGCCTGGCACTGGCGCGCGAGCGGCTCGGCCTCGAGCTCGCGCGCACGCGCGGCCAGGCGCTCGAGCACGCTCGCTGCCGCGCGCACCGTGGCGGGCGGCGCCTGGCAGATCGCTTCCAGCTCTGCCTGGAGCGCCGCGTTGCCGAGCATCGCCGCGGTGTCGAGCAGGCCCTCGAAGCAGCGCGGGGCGAGGATGCTTGCATCGGCGAGCGCGAGCAGCCCGGGGCGCAGCGCGATGAGATGGCTCGCGAGGTTGCCGCTGTCCACCGAAGAGACGTAATGGGGCGGCAGCGGCTCGAGCGAGCGCGTGTCGTACCAGTTGTAGAAATGGCCCTCGTGGCGCTTCAGCGCCTGCATCGTGGCGAGCGCGTTCGCCGTGCGCTCGACGAGCTCCCCGACCGTGAGGTAGCCGAAGTCGTAGGCCGAAAGGTTCGCGAGCAGCGCGAGGCCCATGTTGGTGGGCGAGGTGCGGTGCGCGATGACCGCCGAGGGGTGCTCCTGGAAATTGTCGGGCGGCAGCCAGTGGTCCTCCGGGCCGACGAAGGTCTCGAAGAACGCCCAGGTCTTGCGCGCGGTCGCGCGCAGGAAGCGCTGCTGCCCGGGCGCGAGCCGCGCCTCGTGGCGCGCGAGCGGCCGGCTGAGCCACCACGCGAGCCCGGGCGACGCGAGCCAGAGCGCGAGCACCGGCGCGGCGAGGGCGAGCGCGGCGGGATCCGCGGCGGCGAGCCAGAGCGCCGCGGCGGCGGCCGTGGCCGGCCCGATCCACATCGCGCCCCAGCCGCGCTCGCTGCCCTGCTCGCTCGAAGCGGTCCATTCCAGCAGCCGCGTGCGCGTGAAGAGCATGCGCACGGCCGTGCGCAGGATCGCGTCGAGGCTGAGGTACGCCTCGTAGGGCAGGCAGGCAAGCGTGAATGCCCCCTGCGCGAGATGGCGGGCGGAGAGGCGCGCTGCCGCGGCAAGGTGCCGGCCCAGGGGCACCTCGGTGGGCTTGCGCACCACCTCGAGGAGCGAGGCGAGCAGGCCGGGCGCGAGCACGATGGCGAGCACCGGCACGATCCAGCCGGCGAGGAAAAGGCCCACCAGCGCCGCCGGCGCGAGGCTGCGCCGCAGGTTGTCGAAGATCTTCCACTGCGCGAGCCAGGGCAGCGGATTGCGCTCGGTCCTGCCCCCGGCCACGGGCACGCGCGGCAAGAGCCAGCGCGCGATCTGCCAGTCGCCGCGGGTCCAGCGGTGCCGGCGGCTCGCGTCCGCGTCGTAGCGCGAGGGGTGCTCCTCGTAGAGCTCGACGTCGGAGAGGAGCCCCGCGCGCGCGTAGCAGCCTTCCAGCAGGTCGTGGCTGAGGATGCGGTTCTCGGGGAAGCGCCCTTTGAGCGAGCGCTCGAAGGCCTCCACGTCGTAGATGCCCTTGCCGATGAACGAGCCTTCGCCGAAGAGGTCCTGGTACACGTCCGACACGGCGCGTGTGTACGGGTCGATGCCGGGCTCGGCGCCGAAGAGGCGCGCGTAGCGCGACTGGCCCGCCGCAGGCAGGCTCGCCGCCATGCGCGGCTGCAGGATGCCGTGGCCCTCGACCACCACGCGCCCCGCGCCGGCGTCGTAGCGCGGGCGATTGAGCGGATGCGCCATGGCCCCGGCGAGCTCTCGCGCCGCGTCGCGCGGCAGCTGCGTGTCGGTGTCGAGGGTGATGACGTACTTCACGCCCTGCAGCACCGCCGTCTCGCCCGCGACGCGCGCGAAGGCGCCGGCGCCGCCGCCGCGCAGGAGCGCATTCAGCTCGGCGAGCTTGCCGCGCTTGCGCTCGTAGCCCATCCAGCGGCGCTCGCCGGGATTCCAGCGCCGGGCGCGATGCAAGAGAAAAAAGCGCTCCGCGCTGCGGTACTTGCGATTGAGCGCATCGATGCCGCGCTCGGCGGCCGCCGCGCGCGCCTCGTCCTCGGGCTGCGTTTCCTCGGGCGCGTCCTGGAAATCGGTGAGCAGCGCGAAGTGCAGGTGCTCGTCCCGGTTGGCGAGGAAGCGCACCTCGAGCGCCTCGAGCAGGTGCGCGATGTGCGCCTCGCCCGAGAGCATCGCCGGCACCACCACCAGGGTGCGCGATTCGCCCGGGATGCCGGCCGAGAAGTCCATGCGCGGCAGCGGCTGCGGCGCAGCGGCCGCGGCCGCGATGCGGTTCACCAGCGCGACGGCGAGCTGGCTCGCGGCGACGAGGGCGGCGAAGCCCAGGAGCACCAGCATCCAGCCGCGCGTGCCGCCGGCATGCGCATCCGCCAGCACGCCGGCGCCGATGAGCCCGGCGATGAGCGCGATCGCACCGAGGTAGAGAGGCAGGGCGAAGCGCCGGCGCGCGCCGCGAAGCAGGTGGCGGCCGACGTGCGTGCCGCTCTCGCGCGCTCGGCGCATCGCCTCCTCCGCGACCTCGGCCTGCGGCCGGCGGCGCGCCTTCGCCGTCTTCTCCACCGCGTGCCGGTAACGGTCGCGGGTGGCGAAGTCCATGGCGCCGTAGACCGGGTCCTCGCGCAGCGTGCGCTCGACGACGCTCATCGCCTCGACGAACTCGCGCCAGTCCGTCGCGCCCAGGAAGCGCAGGCTGCCGATGCTGTTCGCCATCGAGACCTGGTCTGCGGCCTGCTCCTGGGTCTCGCGCTGCACGAGCTGCTCGATCGTCAGGTCGAGCTCGGACAGGCGCTGCTCGATCCAGGTGAGCGGCAGCGCGAGCGCGGCGCTCTGGCCCTGCAGGCGGCGCGCCAGCTCCGCGACGAAGGAGCTCGCCATCGGCGGGTTGGAGCGCGCCATGTCGGCGGTCACCAGGATCAGGCTCTTCGGGTCGCGGCCCGCGGTCTCGACCATGCGCTCGGCCCAGCTGTCGGCGAGGTCGCGCTCTGCCGTGCCGGCGGCGATGCGCGCGGCCACGCGGCGCAGGTTCTCGAGGAGCGCGAGGCGCAGCATGATGGGGATCGCCCACAGCTCGCCCAGCTCGAGCGGCGTGAGCCCCTGGTAGGCGGCGACGAAGCGGCGCAGGCTTTCCGCGTCGAGCCGCCCGTCGCCGTGCGAGATCGCTTCCAGCGCGATGTCGTAGACGCGCGGCAGCCCGGCGGAGGCCCCCGCGCTCAGGCGCGGCAGCTCGCGGCTGTACGCCCTGGGCAGGTGGCGCTTGGCGGTGCGCACCTGCTCCTCGATGAGGTGGAAGTTGTCGAGCAGCCATTCCCCGGCCGGCGCGATGCGCTGGCCGGCCGCGAGCGCCGCCTTGAGGATATCGCCGGTGGCGATGAGCACGCTCTCGTTCCCGGTCAGGCGCTCGAGCAGGCGCTCGCCGCCGCGGCCGCGCCGGCGCCCCGGGCGCAGGCGATGCGCCGCGGCGAGCGCCTTGCCGTGGCGCTCCATCTGGTCGGCGCTGTAGAGCTCCGAGCGCAGCGGCGCCTCCGGCGCCGCCTGCAGCGCCGGCGGTTTAAGGAGCTCGAGAGGCAGCGGCGGGCGGTCCCGGCGGCAGGGTGAAGTGGAACGTCGAGCGCACGCCTTCGGTGCTTTCGACGCTCACCGCGCCGTCATGGGCCTCGATGAAGGTCTTGACGATGGCGAGCCCCAGGCCCCAGCCCTCGGCCTTGCCGGGATCGCTTTCTGATTTGTCGAACACTTTTTCCAGGCGCTCGGGCGCGATGCCGGCGCCGTTGCCTCACCCAGAGGAGAACTGCGCACAGGCATGCCCTGCCCATGCACCGAGCACCATGCAAAGGGCAAGAGCGCCCGCTTCGAGCTCGCGGTGCTTGCGCCCCGGCTACCTGAGCCGCATGTCGTTCTTCACCGACTTCACGCCCTTGACGGCGCGCGCAACCTCGACGGCCTTGGCCATGGCGGCGTTGGAGTCGACGAAGCCGGAGAGCTGCACGACGCCCTGGTAGGTCTCGACGTTGACTTGCGCCACCTTGAGCGAGGGCTCGGCGAAGATCTCGCTCTTCACTTTCGTGGTGATCCAGCTGTCGTCGACGTACTCGCTGGTACTTTGCCGGGTTTCGGTGGCCGCGCAGCCGAGCGCGCCGGCCATCAGCACGGCGATGAAGAACGCGGAGAAGCGCTTGTAGAGTGTCATGGGTGAGTCTCCTGGGAGTGGGAAGGCTGGGAGTGGGAAAGCAACAACCAAGCCTACCGCGTGCACGCCCGGGTGTCTGTACGCCAGCAGACCTACTTCGCGCGCCAGCGCACATACGGCCGGTGCCATTCGGCCTAGCCTTGGCGTCCTTGCCAGGAGTGACGAATGCTGCACGAATTTCTCGCTTCCAATCGCGATGAGCTGATCCGCCGCTGCCAGTCGAAGGTGCGGCGCAGGGACACGCCGCCCGCGACTCCGACGGAGCTCGACAACGGGGTACCGCTGTTCCTCGGGCAGCTCGTCGCCGCGCTGCGCCACGAGCACGGGCATCCGGCGGCGGCGCACGAGCAGACCGGGACCCCCGCCGCCCTCGAAAGCACCCGCACCGCCGCCCTGCATGGCCGCGAGCTGCTTGCGCTGGGCTATACCGTGGCCCAGGTCGTGCACGGCTACGGCGACATCTGCCAGGCGGTCACCGAGCTCGCGGCCGAAAGGGACGCGCCGGTCACCGTCGACGAGTTCCACACCTTCAACCGCCTGCTCGACAACGCCATCGCCGACGCGGTGGCCTCGTACGGGCACCATCGCGACCAGTCGGTGGCCGATCGCGGCGCCGCGGACCTGCACGAGCGCCTCGGCACGCTCGCCGACGAGCAGCGCACGCTCCTCGAGAGGGCACTGAAGGCCCTCGCCGCGCTCAGGGTCGGCAACATCGGCCTGAAAGGCGCCACCGGGAACGTGCTCGAGGACAGCCTCGTGCAGCTGCGCGCCATCATCGACAAGCAGCATCCCGAGCTGCGCCTCGCGACCGGGATGACCACGGCGCCCAGGCGGTGACGGCGCCGACGGCTAGGCGCGTTCCAGGTTGCGGATGACCTGGTAGCAGCTGCAGGACGTCGCGAGCAGGCGCTTGTGGTCGAGGATCTCCATCGCGCCGCGGGAGTAGCGGATGAGCTTGCGCCGGGCGAGCGCGCTGGCCGCGACGGTCACGCCGACGCGGCGCACGCCGAGCATCAGCGCGATGGATTCCTGCGTGCAGCGAAACCTGTCGGAAGCGGCGCGATCGCGCGTCATCAGCAGCCAGCGCGCGAGCCGCGCCTCGAGCAGGTGCTCGTTGTTGCACACCGCGACCTGCATGGCGGTGGCCATCGCGACGTGGGCGCAGTGCTCGAGGCTGCGCTGCAAGGGCCGGTTGTGCTTGAGCTCGCGGCCGAAGCGTGCCGAGGTCATGCGCATCGCGCTGCCGGCGCCCTGCACCAGGGCGCGCACCGGCGAGCCCGAGGCGCCGAGCGCGAGCGGCATGCCGACCATGCCTTCCCTGCCCACCAGTCCCACTTCCAGCCCCTTCGCGCTGTCGGCGACGGCGATCAGGGACACGGTGCAGTCGTTGGGGAAATACACATGGCGGCTTGCCGTGCGCGCCTGGTAGAGCACCTCGCCGAGGGCGAGGTCGACGGAAGTCAGGCCGGCGAGAAAGCGCCGGTTCGCCTTGCGGGGGAGCGCGGCGAGGATGCGGTTGGGGGGCGGCGGATGCGCTGCATTGCCGATGACGGCTCCTGGTTGACGACCGGTCGAGTGTACGCGCTGTACGCAACCGCACGCAGGTAATTCACCTGTGTACGCGGGCGAACAGACGGCGGTGCGGCCTGCGCATTCAAAGTGTGCCGCCGAACAGACCGCCCGCGCGAGCGCACCCTACGATGTCGCCGATGAGCACGGTCGACGGCTGCCCGGGCAACTTGAAGCTCGTCCTGCATGACAATCTTTCCGACAGCTATGAGCTCTCGGAGGTCCTGCTTGCCTCGGCGGGCTTCGACGGCAAGCTGCAGCTGCTCACCTCGGGCTGGGAGCGCGCGCTCGGCTACGGCCGCAAGGAATTCCAGCAGAAGACGCTGCTCGAGCTGATGGGATGCGACGTGCGCCGCGCCGCGGCGGCCGTCAAGGCGATCCTCGACGTGCTCAGCTCGGCGCCGGTCGACCTGAGCATGCGCTCCAAGAGCGGCCGCAGCCTGTCCTTCAGGCTGCATCGACGCTACGACCGGCACGAGCACGTCATGTACATCGTCGCCGAGGCCGCGGCCTAGATGGAACCCCAGGTCCGCCCCGCGGAAAGCCGGGCCCGCGCCGCCGAAAGCCCGGACTACCTGTGCATCGACTTCGGACGCTGCAACGCGTTCGAGATCTACGAGATGTCGCGGCGCTTCACCGACCTTTGCATGGGCCGGCATGTCGGCCGCGCCATGCTGAAGGCGGGCGACAACGACCCCGCGGGCCATCATGGGCTGCGCGACGCGCTGCTTGCCATGGCGGGTTCCGAGCAGCTGCGGCTCGACTTCAAGCTGGCGCTGGTGCCGAGCACGCCTGCCATCCGGGCGATCTACCAGGAGGCGCAGCAGGCGCTGCGCGCGATCGGCTGCAACGCCTGCGTCTTCGAAGACGTGGACGAGGCGGCGGAATGGCTCGAGGGACGCGCGGTCGCCGGGCGGGCTGCGTCGTGACTGCCTTGGTACTGGAATAATATACAGTAGTCGACTATAGTCCCGGCCCATGGGAGGCCGGGATGACTTCGGGAAGCTGAACGCGCGCCAGCGCGAAGCCGCCTGCTTCGGGGCAGGGCCGCTGCTCATCCTCGCCGGCGCCGGCACCGGCAAGACCAACACCCTCGCGCACCGCGTCGCGCACCTCATCCTCAACGGGGTTTCACCCCAGAAGCTCTTATTGCTGACTTTCAGTCGCCGCGCCGCCGTCGAAATGACGCGCCGCGCGCGGCGCATCGTCGGCGCGGCGGTGTCGGCCGAGGTGCGCCTGCCCTGGTCGGGCACCTTCCACTCGGTCGCCAACCGGCTGCTGCGCGCGCACAGCGCGCGCATCGGCCTCGAGCCCTCCTTCAGCGTGCTCGACCGGTCGGATGCCGCCGACCTGATGGACGTGGCGCGCCACGAGCTCGGCTACTCGAAGGCCGAGCGCCGCTTCCCGCGCAAGGACACCTGCCTGGCGATTTATTCGCATGTCATCAACACCAAGGGAAAGCTGAAAGAAGCATTGGACAGCTCATTTCCCTGGTGCGCCGAGTGGGAGGCGGAGCTGCAGGCCCTGTACCGCGCCTACGTCGAGAAGAAGCTCGCCAGCCAGGCGCTCGATTACGACGACCTGCTCCTCTACTGGCACGAGATGCTCGCCGACGAGCGCCTCGCGCGCGAGATCGGCGGCGCCTTCGACCACATCCTGGTCGACGAGTACCAGGACACCAACAGCCTCCAGGCCGGCATCCTCGAGCGCCTCAAGCCCGGCGGCGAGGGTGTGACGGTGGTGGGCGACGACGCGCAGGCGATCTATTCCTTCCGCGGGGCCACTGTTGAGAACATAAAAAAGTTCAAGGCCTCTGTGGTCTTGCTTGAAGAAAACTACCGCTCCACCCAGGCCATCCTGGACGCGGCGAACGCGCTCATCGGCAAGAGCCTGCGCGCGGTAAAGCCGCAGGGCGGCAAGCCGCGCTACGTCACCGTGGCCGACGACCAGGCGCAGGCGAATTACGTCGTCGGCCGCGTGCTGGAGGCGCGCGAGCGCGGCATCGAGCTCAAGCGCCAGGCGGTGCTGTTCCGCAACTCGCACCACAGCGACGTGCTGGAGCTCGAGCTCGTGCGCCGCAACATCCCGTACGTGAAGTACGGCGGCCTCAAGTTCCTCGAGGCGGCGCACGTGAAGGACATGCTCGCGGTGCTGCGCTGGGCCGACAACCCGAAGAACCGCGTCGCCGCGTTTCGCGCGCTGCAGCTCCTGCCGGGGGTGGGGCCGGCGAAGGCTGAAAAACTACTTGTGAAGTGGGAAGACGCGGATCCGGACTTCGCCTCCCTGATGCGTTGCCTGATGAACCCTGAAACCCCCTGGGCCGGCCAGGTCGGCCGCGTGCGCGAGTGGTACGAGCCGCACCTCGAGCGCCTCTACGAGCAGGCGCAGGTGAGGGCCGGAGATTTACTCCAACTGGAGAGAATCTCGGCAAACTTCGCGACCCGCGAGGAATTCCTGAGCGAACTGGCGCTCGACCCGCCCGCGGCCACGGGCGACCTCTCGGGCGCGCCGCACCTCGACGAGGACTACCTCGTCCTCTCGACGGTGCACTCGGCCAAGGGGCAGGAATGGGACGCGGTGTTCGTGCTCAACGTCGCCGACGGCAGCTTCCCGAACGAGTTCTCGACCGGGCGCGCGGAGCTGGTGGAGGAGGAGCGGCGCCTCCTCTACGTGGCGATGACGCGCGCGAAGAGCGACCTCGACTTGATCGCCCCGCTCAAGTACTACGTCACGCAGCAGTCGCGCATGGGCGATCGCCATGTGTACGGCGCGCGCTCGCGCTTTATCACGGACAGTGTGATGTCGTGCCTGGAGCAGTGCACTTTCGGCGACGAGTCCGTTGTAAAAATTGCAGCTAGGCTGCGTGCCATGTGGTGACGCCCTTGCCCGACGCAGGGCGGATCGCTTACCGAAACCACTACAAAATTCGCGCTAGTCCTCTGTCATTACTCTAGCTACACTTCGTCACGTTCTAAGTTGACGGGGGGTGCAGGTGAAGGGAGGACGCGAAATTCTGCGGGCGGCGATCTTGTGCGCTGCAACCCTGCTCGGCACGCTCGGCTCCGGCGCCATCGCGCAGGAGGAGAAGACGTACATCGGGCCGCGCCTGATCCAGGAGAAAGTGAAGATCCCGGCGGGCGACGGCCGCTACGCCATCGCCGCGACGATCCTGCGCCCCGAAGGCGACGGCCCGTTCGGCGCCGTGGTCCTCAACCACGGCGTTTCCGCCTCGGCGCGCGAGCGCGCCAAGGAATCCTCCGACCTGCTGCTCGGCGCTGCCGCCGTGTTCGCGCGCCGCGGCTACATGGTGATCATGCCGCTGCGCCGCGGCTTCGGCGCCACCGGCGGCGAGATGGCCGAGGACCCTGGCTCCTGCTCCAATCCCGACTACGTACGCGCCGAGCGCAAGGCGGCCGACGACGTGATGGCCGCCTACAACTACGCGCGCTCGCTGCCCTACGTGGACGGCTCGCGCATGATCCTCGCCGGGCAATCGGCCGGCGCGATGGTGGCGCTCTTCACCGCCGGCACGCGCCAGCCGCAGGGCCTCACCGCGGTGCTCGGCTTCGCCGCCGGCCGCGGCGGCGACCCGGTCTCGAGCCCCGGCGTGCCCTGCGCCGTCGAGCCGGTGGCGCGCGTGCTCGACCGCCTCGGCAAGCAAGTGAAGGTGCCGGTGCTCTTCCACTACGCCGAGAACGACCAGTTCTTCAACCCGAAGACCTCGAAGCTCTGGTTCGAGCGCTTCACCGCCGGCGGCGCCAAGGCCGAGTACGTGCTGCAGCCCGCCTTCGGCACCGACGGGCACTACCTCTTCGGCAGCACGCTCGGCGTGCGCTACTGGCTGCCCACCGTCGAGCGCTTCCTCGGCCAGCACGGCGTGCAGTTCGCGCGCCTGGACGCCGACGAGCCCGACCGCCGCATGCTGCTCGCGGTCGACCGCCTGCCCAACGTGAAGACCGATGCCTGCCGCAACCTCTACCGCGCCTTCCTCGAGGCGCCCGGGCCGCGCGCCTACGCCGTGAGCGACGATGGCCGCTGCGGCTTCGCCGGCGGCGTCGAGGACGCGCGCGCCGCCGCGGTGCGCCAGTGCGGCACCGTGGCCAAGGGCAACTGCATGATCTACGCCGTCGACGACGCCGTGATCTGGAAAGAATCCGTAGCCGGACAGCAATAGAAAACCAAGAAGTACGGAAGCAAACTAAAACCCCGCCTCGGCGGGGTTTTTCTTTTCCAGGACGAGGCGTAGTATCGATCGCTCGAACCGAAAGGAGGTCCCCATGTGTTTCGAGTTCGAGCAGGAGTACCTGCGGCAACGCGCCGAGGAGGCGCGCAGGGAAGCTGAGAAGGCAAGAGAGCGCGCGGCGCCCAAGCCGGCGCCCGAGAAGGACAAGGACGTTAAGCAGCCGGATCCCGTACCGGCCTGAGAAGAGACCCCGCCTCGGCGGGGTTTTCATTTAAATGGAAGAAAAAGAACTTCTTCTCCGCGAGGACCGTCGCCTCCTTGGCCGGCTGCTGGGCGAGGTGATCCGCGAGCAGGTCGGGCCGGAGATGCTCGAGCGCGTGGAGCGCATCCGCCAGACCGCGGTGCGCTTCCGGCGCGAGGCCGAGGGCAAGTCGGAGCTCGAGGGGCTGCTCAACGCGCTCGACCCGGAGCAGACGCTGCACGTGGTGCGCGCGTTCAGCTTCTTCTCGCATCTGCTCAACATCGCCGAGGACGAGCAGCAGCACCGGCGCCGCCGCGCGCACGCGGAAGCCGGCTCGCCGCGGCGCCCCGGGAGCCTCTCCAGCGCGCTCGACAAGGTGCGCGAGGCGGGCGTGAGCGTGGGCGAGCTGCTGGCCTGGTTCGGCCGCGCGCGCGTGAGCCCGGTGCTCACCGCGCATCCGACGGAAGTGCAGCGCCAGAGCATCCTCGACACCGAGCGCGAGATCGCGCGCCTTCTCGCCCAGCCGGTGAGCAACGAGCGCGACGAGGCGATCCACGGCGAGGTGCTGCGCCTGTGGCTCACGGCGATGCTGCGCGGCTCGCGCCTGGCGGTGTCCGAAGAGGTGGCGAACGGCATCGGCTACTTCCGCCTTACCTTCCTTGCCGAGCTGCCGCGCCTGTACGCGCAGTTCGAGCAGGCGCTGAAGGAGCGCTACGCGCTCGCGGAGGCCCCGGAGCTGCCGCCTTTCCTCACGGTCGGCACCTGGATCGGCGGCGACCGCGACGGCAACCCGCACGTCGACGCGGCGGTGCTGCGCTCCGCCTTCGCGCAGCAGGCGCGGCTTGCGCTCGCGCATTACCTGGAAGAAGCGAATCTCCTGGGCAAGGAGCTCGGCATCTCCGACCGCATCCACCCCGCGCCGGCGCCGATCGCGCCTCTTGCGGCGCGCGGCGACGCCTCGCCTTACCGCGCCCACGAGCCTTACCGGCGCGCGATGACCGGGATCTACGCGCGCCTCGCCGCCACCGCCGAGGCGCTTGCGCAGCACCACGCGAGCCCCGCACCTATCTGCGAGGGCGCTCCCTATGCGAATGCAGGGGAGTTGCTGTCTGAACTCCAGATCGTGAAGACGTCCCTGGAAAGCCAGGGCGCAGCCCGACTCGCACGTGGGCGGCTGCGGGCGCTGCAGCGCAAAGTGAGCCTCTTCGGCTTTCATCTCGCGCCGATCGACCTGCGGCAGAGCTCCGACGTGCACGAGGCCGCGGTCGCCGAGCTGCTGGCGCGAGCCGGGGTCGAGGTTGACTATCAGTCTCTTCCAGAGGAAAAACGCATTTCCCTCCTGGCCCATGAACTGGCGGGGCCGAGGCCGCTGCGCTCGCCGCACCTCGAGTATTCCGCGCTGCTGGAGAAGGAGCTCGGCATCCTCGCCGCGGCCGCCGAAGGCCGGCGCCGCTACGGCGCGCGGGCGGTGCCGCACTACGTGATCTCGCACTGCGACTCGGTCTCGGACCTGCTGGAAGTGGGGCTGCTCGCGCGCGAGGCGGGGCTGCTCAAGCCCGGCGCGGCGGCGCCGCTCGAGCTCGACATCATTCCGCTCTTCGAGTCGATCGGGGATTTGGAGAAATGCGGCGACATAGTCGCCGCAGCTCTCGCGCTGCCGCTGTACGCGGAGTGGATTCGCGGCCGCGGCAGCGAGCAGGAGGTGATGCTCGGCTACTCCGACAGCAACAAGGACGGGGGCTACCTCACCTCGAACTGGTCGCTCTACAAGGCGGCGCAGTCGCTGCTCGCGGTGTGCAAGCCGCGCGGGGTGCGCCTGCGGCTCTTCCACGGCCGCGGCGGCACCATCGGCCGCGGCGGCGGGCCGAGCTTCGAGGCGGTGCTCGCCCAGCCCCTCGGCAGCGTCGACGGGGCGCTGCGCCTCACCGAGCAGGGCGAGGTGATCGCGAGCAAGTACGCGGATCCCGAAAGCGGGCGGCGCAACCTCGAGACGCTCGCCGCCGCGACGCTCGAGGCGAGCCTCGCCCGCCCGCCGCACCACCGCAAGCGCGAGCGCGACATGGCGATCATGGAGTCGCTTTCCCGAAGGGCCTTC